>ERZ773063.2003-NODE-2003-length-11398-cov-12.586705_pt1 | contig 11398 bp, 8 predicted proteins | sample MGYA00580625_ERZ773063 | MGnify/ENA primary metagenome ERZ773063 (study PRJEB29015, sample SAMEA2738022) | human oral metagenome | biome: human oral; feature: human-associated habitat; material: dental | place: China | collected 2042 ...
TTCCCTTACGCGCGCAAGAATCTCCCCGCGCATCTCCTGCTCAGTCATTTGTTGATCTCCCCACTTCAAAACCATATCCCATGCGCAGCCCGTCCGCAAAATCTGTCGTCGCGCACCAGCCCGTATCGCGGCGAATTTTCTCCACGGAGGGCTGCAAGGAGAAATTGCCCGCGCCCGTGCCATAGGAAATGGACACATGCGGCGCGATGGCGCACTGCGCCTCCGCGATAAAGTCCCGCAGGGGACGATAGGAACCATGCGCAATATTGTAGATCTCCCCCGCACGCCCCCGCTCGGCAAGCGCATAGAGGGCATCCGCCGCATCTGCCGCGTAGAGATAGTCCCAGTTCTGCGCCCCCGAGGAGGAAAGCGCAAAGGATTGCCCCGCGTGCAGGGCACGCACGAGTGCGGGCAGCATACGCCCCTCCTGCTCGTACTTCCCGTAGAGGCTGAACACGCGTCCCCAGATCCATCCGATGCCGAGATCTGCGGCACGTACGCGTGTGAGCGCGCACGCGGCAAGCTTTGCCGCACCATAGGCATCGGCAGGGTGCGGACGGATTCCCTCCGTGATGAGCGCCGTCTGCCGCCCGTACTCCGCCTGCGAGCCCGTCGCGATAAAACGCCGGCAGCCAAGCCGCGCAGCAGCTTCGAGTGCGTCAAGTGTGTGCGCGATATTCCTGTACTGCGCCGCAAAGTCATCGCGACCGCCCTGCCATGCGAGATGAAAGAACGCATGGCACGATGCGCCAATCATTTTATCAAGATGTGCATAGTCCGCAAGATCGGCAGGTATGAGCGTCAGCCGCTCCGATGGGGCAAGGCGCGCATTATGCGGTGAGCCCGGGCGCACAACGGCATAAACATAGGTACCTGCCTCCTGCACGAGCCGCTCTGTGAGATTGCAGCCGAGAAACCCCGCCGCGCCTGTGACGATGTAGTTTTTCAAGGTTGCTCCCTTCATCGTACAGAGGCTTGCCCCTCAGTACAGCCGTACCATCTCGTTTGGCAGCCCCATCTTCTCTTTGATCTGTGCATGGATCGCGTCCTGTGCGAGCTGAGAGGAGATGATGATGGGAAGGGGTTCACGCTCCGTGAGTTCCTGCGGGGCGATGACAGGCACGCCGTAGACCTCTTTGCCCTGATAGTTCGCATTCGAGTCGATGATTGCCCGCACATGGATGCCATCGAGCAGCCTCAGCTGATAAAGCATCGCCGTATGCGTCCCCGCCGCCCAGACATAGACCGCGCGTCCGCGATACGGCGTAAGGCGATCTTTCATCTGCGCGGCAAGCTGCTCCGCCCCCGTCAAATAGGTACGCATATCCGCCGTGCCCGTATGATCAAAGGCAAGTGCGGGCACGCCCTCCGACGCGTGCCGCCAGAGCGTGAATACGCCGTAGCCGTTGCGGTCATAAGCCACGCAGGTCATGCCGAATTCCCGCATAAGGTTCTGCATGGACGGCAGACTGAAGAAGTTCACATGCTCGACGCTGAACTGCTGATAGAGGTCATGACAGGCAGGGAATGCCGCAAGGTCAGGCACATTGAGATAGAGTGCACCATCCTCTTTGAGATAGGAAAGCGCCTCTCTCACGTTCCCCTGAACGTCAATGAGATGTTCGAGCACGCCCTCCATCAGAACAACGTCGAACGTCTCGTCGGCAAGTGGCGGTATTTCCTCCCCGAGTGCGCCCGCTACGGCACGAATCCCCCATCGCTCTGTGATACCGCGGCAGTTCTTCTCCGATGGTTCCAGTCCCGTCAGGTGATGAAATCCCTGTTCCTGCAGCATGTGCAGCATCGCGCCGTTGCCGCAGCCGATGTCGATAATGGATTGCTCCGGCGCAAGATGCCCGCGCAGGAAGCCGATGGCAAATTCATACTCTGCCAGAGCCTCCCGCGACACGGAGAATGCCTCCGTCTCGTACTTCGACATCATCTCATAGTAGTGCATGAGCGGCATCGTCTCCCCGATGTTATCCGCATAGAACGCTCCGCAGCGCGTGCACTGCACGACATCGTAGCCGGAGAACGGCACGATGCTCTCCATGCCGCCAAAATCCCGATGAAAGATCTTTTTCGTTTTCTTCCCCGCACAGACGGGGCAGCAGCGCTGTATCATGGCGTGTCCTTTCCAAGCCCCCGTACGCGCGGGAGCAGTTCCTCACGGTGGTCGTCGAGAATATCCATCGGATGCCCGTTGAACTGCATGGACTCACAGCCGTCACAGGCGGGAATGTCGCGATAGTGTCCCGTAAGATGCAGTTCCATATATTTTCGGTGGATCTCGCCGTTCCATATATCCTTGAGGCGGGTTCTGTGAATGTTGCCGATCGGCAGCGGCGGATATTTACAGCCGCAGCAGTCCACGTTGCCGTTCGTCTGTATATTCATGAGACTAAAGAGTGTATCGCAGACGAGTTTTTCCTTGTATTCATATTTATAGCGTGTCGTCCCGTCCGATTTCGGCATAAAACTCGCGTAGTCCACGCCCTCAAACGCGGCAAAAATATGCTCGATGCCCATTTCGTCGCAGACAGGACCGAACATCTTATAGAACTGCTCATGTTCTTCTGCGTTGTCGAGTGCCACATCCACCGTCTTGATGAACACCTTGCAGGTCTTCCGATGCGCATAGAAATAGGACAGCTCATCCAAAAGGCGCGGATAGTCGATCCTGTAGCCGCAGGTATCCTTGTACTTCGCCTCCGTCACCCCCTGCACGGAGACGATCATACGCGTCAGCCCCGCGTCGATAAGTGCATCCGAGATCTCATGCGTCAGCAGACTCGCATTCGTCGTGATCTCCACGCGGTCGGAGAGTTCGCGCTCCCGCGCGCAGCTTATCATACGCGGGAGATCCTTGTTCATCAGCGGCTCGCCGTAGCCCCACATGCGCAGGTTTTTCGTACGTCCCGTACCGCGCACACGGTAGAACTCCTCAAGCTGTGCGGCGATCTCACGGAACATGTCATAGGTCATCATCTTCGGATTCTTGATCGCGTTCGGAATCGAGTGGTTGCAGTAGAGGCACTTGAAGTTGCAGAAGTCACTCACGGTGATGCCGACCGAGAACGGCACGGGAATCGGCACGACCTGCCAGAGCGGGGTGCGATTCTCATCACGCCCCGTCCCAATCTTCTTCCGATAGTCCTCAGCCATTTCCCATTACCTCCGTACGCCGATAGGGCAGCGCCGTCTTCACCTGTTCATGCGGCGGGATTTTGTCCTCTTCCCTGACGAACGCGACGGCAGGTCGCCCGATACAGTAGTCGCAGGATACGTAGAAGGGACGGTTCTTCAGCTTTGCACGCAGTTCCTTCCGCAGTTCCTCCGCACTTTTGTCCGCCATCAGATCCACATAGTCACACTGTGCTGCAGGAATTGCCTTGAGATTCATCGCATTTGCAATGAAGGGGCATGGGTAGAGCCGTCCGCCGAGGAGGGTCAAAAGATCCTTGGCGCAGCACTCATAGAAGATGCGCCGATTCTCTGCAGGCGTACGGTTATGTTTCTCGAATGAGGCGCAACGCGTCCAGTAGTCGACGGGCTTCAACTCGTAGCCGATGCCGAATTCCTTGAGCTTTGCGATCATCGGCGTGAGACTGCGCGAGAGTTCATGATAGTCGCTGACGGAGAACCATGTCTTGCCGCCCTTTGCCATTGCCTCAAACACATCGTCTCCGGGCAGGATGGTCGCGTTCGTGTAGATGCAGAGACGTTTGATGGCATCCTGTCCGTTCAGAAATGTAATAATCTCCTTCATCTCGGGATGCACGAACGGCTCGCCGCCAAGGAGGCGCATCTCATAGATCTCATCGTAGACGCTGAGGAGGCGCGCAATCTGTTCCTTGAGCGCACTGCGTCCAAAGTTTTGCGGTTTCTCATAATACTGCATGAGGTTCGAGCACTCGCGGCAGCGCAGCGAGCACCGCTCGGTAATCACGAAGTCGAGCGTGTTCAGCGTCAGCCGCTCCGCATCGCAGTAGTGGCTGTGGACATACCATGCCGCCTCAAGGCGCTGGCGCTCCATAAAGGGCAGCTCTGCGGGAATATCGGCGAGGTCATAGAGCGCGGGAACGGGATGCCACGAGAATGTACCCGCTGCCGCAAGCTGCTGAACAACGGTATCAATGTCACGCACGGCAATGAGGAATACGATGTTCTCACCGTATTCATCGATCAGTGCCGGGAGCGTTCGAACAGGCAGCCCGAACGCCTCTCCTCCGTCGCGCCCCAAGACATTGTCGCAGTATGCGGCGACGGAAACACCCGCCGCTGCGCAGCGCTTCCCGATGTATTCCCCGACAAAGCCCGCACCGAAGATCACGATGGCGCGGCGTTCCTTCGCCAACGCATCATATACTAACAATCAAGTATCCCCCTAGTCCCTGCGAATATCCTCAAAGATAATCTTCGCATCAAAATAGTCAATGCCCTCAACGAGTCCCGCCGCATGGAACTGCGTGCGTACGGCTCTGTTGTTGCGCTCGTTGATGATACCGAGCAGCACGATCCGCCGCGCGCTGCGCTGTAATCCGTCGGAGGGGGCAAGCACGGGATACCCGTCCACCGCCCGCCCCCAATTTGCCTCCGTATTGTCCGAGAAGGCCTGCACGGTGATCTCACGCGCCGCTAAATAACGTACGAGTTTTCGTGCAAAGACGCCCGTCCCGAAGACGACGATCTCGGGGTTTTCCCGCAGCCGCTCGTAGAACGTGCGGATATGTCTGCGCCCGTTCACGAGAGCCGCGCGCATCAGCCCCACACGCGCGTACCATTCCTCTACGGCATGCTCCTCGTAGAACGGCGTGCGCTTGAAATACTGCCAGAAGTAGCGGTCGGGCGTACCGTTCACATAGTGGAACGGCTTTGACTCATAGGCATAGTGCATGGCAATGACGGCATCCTGCATGGCGGGGGTCTCCTCGTCGAAGAGTTTCCCGTCCATGCCGAGGAAATGCTGGCAGTGCGCGGGCAGGAGCTTTGTCTTCGCGTGAAAGAGATGGTGAAAGAGCACCTCGTCCACGCCTTTGACATCGGGATACGCCCGCACAAACTCCTTTGCCTGTGCAAGCAAATCACACGTCCGCCGTATCTCGGCGAGATTCATGATGACCATGCCGCCGTTAACGCGCATATCAATCGTATGCGTCTCCTCGTAGGAGTTGAACTCGCGGTTCAGCGCAAAGGAGTTCCGATACTGCACCCCCGCGACCGCATATCCCTCCATCGGGATGTCCCAGAGTTCGCGCACATCACGCTTGACGATGACATCCAGATCAAAGAAGATGATCTTCTCCACGTCCGGCAGGAGCTGAGGGAAGTAAAATTTGTTCAGAATGACCGGCGTCCATGTGTGGATGTGGGAGAGTTCCATGAACGCTGCGTCAATGTGCACCTCATGCTGGCGCAGGACAGCGCGATAGCGCTCCACCATCGCCGTCAGCCGCACACAGTAGTCATCCGTACGCGTTCCGATGAAAAAGACATGGATCGTCACATCTGCCGTCGTATTCTCCAAAATGGAGGCGCAGAGCACCGCCAAATAGGCATCGTACTCCGCGCTCATCTTCGTAAAGTCAATGGATGCCGCTATATGGATCATTGCCGTGCCCCGCCCTCGAACATCTCTTCCTGCAAAATTGTGTCCTCCTCAATATCGACGACACTCACCCTGCCGAGGAGCTCCTCCATCCGTGCGGGCAGGATTCCCGTCCCGGGTCGCTTGCATGTCAGCATGTCCATCGCGATCACCGTACCCGCAGGAATCCCCACGCGCGCAACGATGGAGCGGCGTGCATTCCTGCGCGCCGCCGCCTCGCTCGGCAGTGCCGCAAGTTCCCCTCTGCCGAGAATGTTATCCACATGGGCGATGCCGCGCAGAATCTCCTCCGCGTCATGGGGATCCATCGCGTGATAGTGATCGTTCCCGACGAGGGTCTTGTCCACGGTGAAATGCTTCTCGACAAGGGTCGCGCCCATGAGGTACGCCGTCTTTATGACATCGGCGTCCGGCTTCGTGTGATCGGAGTACCCGATGTAGGCATCGGGGAAGTGTTCGCGCAGGCTGCGGATCTTCGCAAGGTTTGCATGAGCCTCCGGCGTCGGGTACTCAAGCACGCAGTGGAGCAGGACAAGCTCACGGTCATTGTGGGCGCGAATGACGGCGACGGCACGCTCGATCTCGTCAAGATTTGCCGCGCCAACGGAAAGCAGAACGGGTTTCCCCTTCTTCGCCATGTGTTCAATAAACGGCAGATTTGTGAGATCGGACGAGGAGATCTTGTAAACCGCCATCATTTCGTTCAGATAGTCCGCCGACGCGAAGTCAAACGGTGTTGAGCAGAATTCGACACCGACGATCTCTGAAAAGTGGCTGAGTGCACGGTAGTCCTCCGCACCGAACGAATCAAATTTCTTGAACAGCTCGTACTGCGATGTGGTCGGCTCCTCGCTCGTATCCCAGTATGAGGGCGAATATTTGGAGGCAAGCGTCTCTGCCTTGTATGTCTGAAATTTTACCGCATGGATCCCCGCATTTGCCGCCGCGAGGATCATGAACTGTGCCGCCTCCATCGGTGAGATATGGAGTTTCGCGGCAATATCGTAGTAGTTGACGCCGATCTCCGCCATCAGGGTAAACTGCCCCGCACGCAAACGTTCAATCATATTATACGCCACAGGAATGCCCTCCTCTCCCGAGTATGATGTCCCGCACGCGCGTCACACCCTCACGCAGGGGATATTGCAGGAGCAGTTCGTGCATATTGCGCCGCACGGACGGGGTGTGAATCAGCCAATCGAGCGTGTTCTCGATCATCGCCTGTTCGACCTCTTCGCCCATGCCGAGGTTGATGAATCCGTTCGCCATCTGTGCAAAGCGGTGCGTCTGTTCGCGCCGGTTCTGCGAGAGTACGATGGCAGGTACCCCCATCGCGGCAAGCTCGAAGATCGCGCGCCCCTGACTCGTAATGGCAAGATCGGCCTCCTTCATGTATTTCGACACGCGCGGCACGTTCGGATGCACAAAGATGTTGCAGTCCTCACGCGTCACAACGCCGTGCGACGCGCAGTCATAGCCGACGCCCGTGATGAAGGAGAAGCGGATCGCGGGGTGACGCGGCGCATATTTCAGTAGACTGCGGTAGATTTTTTGGTTGAGGTTCGCGGGGTCGGTGCCGCCGAACATAATGATAACCGAGCGCACTTCCTCCGAGAATGCGCGCGGCTCCTCAATCAGAAATTCTTCCCGCAGGCAGACATACTCATAGCCGCTGTATACGTGCGCGGCACGCCCCTCCTCGATGTAGAGCGCATTGATGGCGGCATCCGCGACCTCGCTGCCCGTGCCCAGATCCTCGATGGTGATGACGCGCGGGACTTTTTCTTTCAGATACAGGATATACGCCTCATCCGTATTGAGGCAGTCATTGACCCATATATCGGGCTGGTAATTCGCTATCACACGGTCGATCTCCGCATCGTCATGAATGACGATGTAGGGCAGAAAGGACTCCTGCACCTTCTTCAGTCCCTCCATGGAGCGCTCATGCAGGACAAGCAGGACATCGTGCTCCATCATGAGGCTGTACGCCATGGTTAGGCAGTTGTAGATATGCCCCATGCCAAGCTTCCTGTAGCCGTCCGCACGAAAGACGATCCGCTTGCGTCCCAGCCGGTGCTCGGCGAGGAGCCAGTCGTTCGGCGTGCGCAGCTCGACGCTCTCATCCTCGTCCGTCTCAAAGACGGAGACGCGTCTGCCGATGCGGCTGTCCGCCGTGACAAACGCACGCCCCGTGATGAGAAAAGCCCCTGTTTCAAGGTACTGCGGGCGGAGATTCTGCCGATTCCTGCGCTCGGTATAGAGCGGAACAATCGCGTCCCCGCGCTTCTCCCAAAAAAGTCGCGGCTTGTTCACCGCGCTGAGAACCGTATCCCAAGCTCCCGAAAAAAAATAGTCCAGACCCTTTGCAAGGGTATCGTGCCGGAGCAGAGGCGTGGTCGGCTGAAGTGTAATGACGACATCGTACGCCGCGCCCGTACGCTCCTCCATTTCATGTGCCGCATGACAGACAACGGGATCGAGAGTCACCTCATCCGTCGAAAGTTCGGGCGCACGAAATACAACCTCCGCCCCGTACTGCTCCGCAAGGTCGCCGATCTCCGCACTGTCCGTCGTCACGGCAACATCCGTAATCGCGCTGCAGGAACGCGCCGTACGGATGCTGTAGTAGATCAGCGGTTTTCCCGCGAGCAGACGGATATTCTTGCGCGGAATGCCCTTCGATCCGCCGCGCGCGGGAATGACCGCTAAAATACGCACGCCTCAGCCCTCCGAGATCGCCATGTTTGCGCGGTGCTCCTCGGCAGGAAGGAACGGGAACATATCCTCAAGTGCGGAGGTCTGCATTTTCCCGTCCGCCCCCATACGGCTCTTGATGTTCGGAACAAATTCGGTTTTGAGATTGCTCATCACCTCTATGATGGCAGGTTCATCGTCCGCAAGTGCACGCGCAACGACCGCATCCGTCATCTCCGCACTCTCGATGCAGTAGTAGCCCAGCCGATAAGCGCGCGCAAGCTCCTTGAGTGCGGGGAACTCAATGCCGCTCTCCGCCGTGCAGCCCGCAAGGTTGCCGCCAAAATGTGTGTTCTGCATCGTGTAGATCTGCCGATAGCCGTGGTTTGTGTCGACAAAGAGCTTGATCGGAAGATGGTAGCGGTGCAGAAGCGCAAGTTCCTGTATGTTGTGCTGAAGGCTGCCGTCGCCCTCGCCGACAATCACGCGCCGCCCGCCCGCCGCAGCACACGCGCCGATGGCGGCGGGCAGCCCCGTCCCCATGCTGCCGAGTCCCATCGGACAAACGTAGTCCTGCCGTCCCTTCAGCGGCATATTGTAGGTATAGCAGAACGCGGACGGCGAGGCGAGAAAGACATCGTCGTCCTTGGCATACTTCTCGATTGCGTACGTGGTCAGATAGCCGTCCGAGAGCCCGTCGTCATGCGGGATGACATCGTTTTCCACGGGGTATTTCGCGCGCATTGCATCGCAGTAGGCAAGCCATTCAGGTGTCATACGACTCTCACAGCCGCCCTTTTCCCACGCCGCCCGAAAGAGTGCGATAAACTCCTTTGCATCCATCGTTACGGCATAGTCCACGGACATCCGCAGCTTGTCGATTTCAGGCTGCGCGATGTTGACGACCGCCTTCTTCGCGTGCGGGGCAAAGCGCTCCTCGTTGAATACGGTGAGATAGTAGCGCAGACCGCAGCCGATGGAGAGGAGAAAGTCGCAGTTTTGAAGTGTATAGTTGCCGTAGCGCGGGGCAATGCGCCCGACGTTGCCGAAGTAGTAGCGGTCGTCGCCCCGATGAAAGGCGCGCTTGACGCGCTGCGACGTGAGCACGGGCATCCGAAGCTCTGCCGCGAGCGCACGAAAATCATTGAGCGCATCCGCGAGGAATACGCCGCTGCCGATGAGAATCGCAGGACGTTCGGCGCGTGCGAGGGCGCACGCGATCTGTGCGATCATATCCTGTGCCTCAGCGCGCGTTTCGCCTTCGTTTTCCTGCGGAGGATGATAGCCCTCAAGCGCATCCGGCACGATCTCCGCCGACTGCACATCGAGCGGGAGATCAAGCCAGACGGGTCCCGGTCGCCCATGCCGCGCAAGATGGAGCGCTTTCTCCATCACATAGCGGATGCGCATGGGATCTTTCACCGTCACGGCATATTTCGTAATGCTCTCCACGATGGGGATGATGCCGATTTCCTGTGCCCCTGTCTGACGTACACCCGCGAGACTCGTCATATCGGCGGTCTTGACCTGCCCCGAGAGGACGAGCATCGGTGTCGAGTCGATGAACGCCGAGCCGAGCGCCGTCACCACGTTCGTTGCGCCGGGCCCCGTCGTCGCAAAGACGACGCCGAGGCGGTTCGAACACTGTGCATAGCCGTCGGCGGCAAATCCCGCGCCCTGCTCATGCAGCGTATAGTATTTATTGATACGTTCCTCCCGCGCCACCGAGTCCAGAAGGTGCATAATGCCGCCGCCCGCGAGGAGGAACACATCCCGCACGCCGCTGTCTCTGAGTTTTTGGACAACATAATCCGATAGTTTCATTCTTTTTCCCAACTTTACATTTTTTAGGGATCGTTGATAAAACGATCCCGCAGATTGGCACAGATTTTTCCGTCCGAACAAGGAGAGAGTCCGACGCATAGCCAAAGCTATGTGGAGGATTCTAGGGCACAGTGCGGACAAAAAAGATGCGCTAAGATGGCGTGGCTGAATTGATCAGTGCTTCCTTAAAACATCCCTATAGACCTTATCGAAATGCGGCTCCTCTGTCATAAGCCCCGCATTCCATCGCTCATGATACGCCGAGGAACGCCTGCATCTGCGCCTCCGTCAATGCGCGCATATCCGTGCCCTGCTCCCACGCCTTTGCCCACTCCACCGTTTTCGCAACGGCTTCCTCGATGTGCCAGCGTGGCTTCCATCCAAGCCGCGCTTTTATTTTGGAGCAGTCGAGTTTCAGAAAATGTGCCTCATGCGGACCACCGTCCGCATGCGTCTGCCAGCGCACGCCATCGCCCCATGCACGGCAGAAGATGTCCGCGAGTTCACCCGTCGTCACGCAGTCCGCATCGTCGGGACCGACGTTCCACGCACCGACGAGGGATGCGTCTGCCGTCTGCCGCGCCGCAATCGTCAGATAGACGGAAAGTGGTTCGAGAACGTGCTGATAGGGACGCGTCGAGTGTGGATTGCGGATGTCAATCACCTGCCCGTGCACGGCGGCTCGAATGCAGTCTGGGATGATGCGGTCGGGTGCGAAGTCTCCGCCGCCGATCACGTTGCCCGCACGCGCCGTAGAGATACGTACATCCTGCGCTGCGAGGAAACTCTGCCGATAGCTGTAGACAGCGATCTCCGCGCAGCTTTTGCTCGCGGAATACGGATCATAGCCCATGAGCGGCTCGTTCTCGCGGTAGCCCCATGCCCATTCCTTGTTTTCATAGACCTTGTCCGTCGTCACAATGAGTGCAGAACGCACGGTGCCTGATGTGCGGATACATTCGAGGACATTGACCGTCCCCATCACATTTGCCGCAAATGTGTCGACGGGCTGACGGTAGCTCTCGCGCACGATCGGCTGTGCCGCGAGGTGAAAGACGATCTCGGGGCGTACCTCGTCAAATGCTCGGCATAGAGCCACCATATCACGCACATCGCCGTGCACATCGCGCAGCTCCTTTAGGATACCGAGCCGCCGCAGAGTCTCCGCACCGTCCTCCGTCGGTGCATCGAGCGCGAAGCCCGTCACCTCTGCACCTGCCCGCAGGAGGAGAAGCGAGAGCCACATGCCCTTAAAGCCCGTATGTCCCG
>ERZ773063.2007-NODE-2007-length-11389-cov-2.949444_pt1 | contig 11389 bp, 10 predicted proteins | sample MGYA00580625_ERZ773063 | MGnify/ENA primary metagenome ERZ773063 (study PRJEB29015, sample SAMEA2738022) | human oral metagenome | biome: human oral; feature: human-associated habitat; material: dental | place: China | collected 2042 ...
GCTGAGACGGTCGAGAAGACCGAGCAATCAGAAGCCGTTTCTGATAAGGAGACTGCTACAGCTGGACCAGACACTACTTCTTCTGTTGACTTTTCTGGTGATTCCGCAGAGGCAACTGAGCAGACAACACCTAAGGCTACAGAAGAAACTTCTGCAGCCGCTCTATCTGCAAAAGACTTGTATAACCTTGGATCTGCACGTTCTTCTCGTTCTATGGCAGAAGATAAGAAAGAAGAAGTTGCTGGAGAGGAGGGAGAAAGTCAGGACGCATAAGTCCAGCTTTCGCGCGTAATGCCTATTACTCCAGCTCGTATGCCACTTTTTGATCACTTGGGAGAACTTCGTCGTCGTGTGACTATTGTGGTGGTGTCTCTTTTTGTTACCGCAATCATTATTTACTTCGCAACACCTGCATTGATTGATATTTTGATTGATCCTATTAAGGAGTTTCTAACCGACGGTAAGCTTACGGTTATCTCGGTTCTTGGTGGCTTTAGTATCAGGTTTAAGGTAGCTTTTTTCTTCTCGGTGATTATCTGTACACCTATTATCATCTGGGAGATTATGGCATTCTTCTTGCCTGCGCTTAACGCTAAAGAGCGCAAGTGGGTTGTTCCTACCGTAGCTGCTATGATTACCCTGTTCTTCTTGGGTATGTTGTTCTGTTACTTTGTCATTTTGAACACTGCTATTGGTTGGATGATTGGACAGTCGCAGGAGTTTGCAGGAACCATTAATGAGGCAAGCGATTACCTCGATATTATTATGATGTTTGAGATTGGCTTTGGCCTTGCGTTCCAGCTTCCATTGGTCATCTTCTACCTGGCCATCCTTCACCTTGTTCCTTATAAAAACATGCGTGAACAGTGGCGTTATGTCTATGTTGGTCTGATGATCCTCTCTGCAGTGGTCACTCCTGATGCATCGCCTGTTACTATGATTTTGATGTTTACAGCTCTTATTCTGCTGTACGAAATTGCTTTGGCTGTTGCTCGTTATGTCATTATTGCCCGCGACGGCAAGGCTGCTCTTAAGTGGAGCCGCGAGGACTACGATCAGCACGAGCTCGATAAAATCTAGTATTTCCGCTTTTTAATTTGGAGAGTGTTGTTCTTTGATTTTAGTTGTTACCGAGAAAAACGACGCAGCGCAGCAGATTGCTCGCCTTCTGTCTGAATCAGGTAAGCCTGAGGCAGACAAGGTATACAACACTCCTGTTTATCGTTTTAGACGCGGTGGCGAAGACTATGTTGCAATTGGTCTTCGTGGTCATATTCTGCAACCTGATTTTCCTTTAGCTTTGAAGTTTGATAAGGAAGAGGGCTGGTACGGAGAAACTGCAGAAGGAAAGCACCTTCCTGCAGACGTTCCAGATGGTCTTGAGCGTCCTCCTTATAAGGTTAAGCGCAAGCCTTTTATGGCGGATGGCGTTGACCTTAAGGGATGGAAAATTCCCAGCTTGCCATATTTGATTTGGGCTCCTGTAGATAAACAACCTGCAGAAAAAGAGATTATTCGAGCGCTTAAGAATCTTGCTAAGAAGGCAGAGTCTGTCATCATCGGCACAGACTTTGACCGCGAGGGTGAGCTTATTGGCTCTGATGCATTGGCCCAGGTTCTCTCGGTTAATCCTAACCTGGCAGTATTTCGTGCTCGCTACTCTGCTTTTACTAAGACAGAGATTGAGACTGCCTTTAATAACCTGGTAGATCTTGACTATAACTTGGCTGCAGCAGGTGAGTCCAGACAGTATATTGATCTTATTTGGGGTGCGGTATTAACCCGTTATTTGACTACTGCACGCTTTGGTGGTCTGGGCAATACGCGCTCTGCTGGTCGTGTTCAGACTCCTACGCTGGCACTTGTTGTTGAGCGTGAGCGTGAGCGTCTGGCGTTTAAGCCAGAAGATTATTGGGTTATTTCTGGTGTTGCTTCTCCAGAAGATGATGACGAAGCAACGTTCAAGATGGTTCACCATACTGCAAGGTTCTGGGATCAGGCTGAAGCAGATACAGTTTATGACGTTGTGAAAGATCAAACGCAGGCAACGGTTGTCCAGATTGAGTCTCGTAGTAGAAAGCAGCAGCCACCAGCTCCATTTAACACTACATCGCTGCAAGCAGCTGCAGCTGCAGAGGGTATCTCGCCAGCTAGAACTATGCGTTTGGCAGAGTCTTTGTACATGGATGGCTTAATTTCGTATCCGCGTGTTGATAACACGGTGTACCCAAGTTCTCTTGATTTGAAAGATTGTGTGCGTACATTGTCTGCAGTTCCTCAGTATGCACCTACTTGTAAAAAGCTTTTGGGTCAGCCAAAGCTTCATGCAACTCGTGGCAAGCAGGAGTCTACCGACCACCCGCCAATTTATCCAACAGCAGCGGCAAATCCAGATTCTTTGCAGCCTGCAGCTTGGAAGCTTTATAACCTTATTGCTCGAAGGTTCTTAGCAACCCTTATGGGTCCAGCTACTATGAGTGGTACCAAGATTACGCTTGATGTTGCTGGTCAGCCTTTTGTTGCAAACGGAACGGTACTGGCAGAGCCAGGCTTTAGAGAAATTTATCCTTTTGGCCTTAAGAAGGATGATCAGATTCCTGATGTAGGTGAGGGAGAGATTGTCTCCATTAAGTCTTTATCGCTTGACGCTAAGCAGACAGAGCCACCTGCTCGCTATAGCCAGGGTAAGCTTATTCAAGAAATGGAGAAGCGCGGTCTGGGCACAAAGTCTACGCGTGCTTCCATCATTGATACGCTTTATCAGCGTAAATACCTCAAGAATGATCCTGTTGAGCCAAGTCAGCTTGGTATGGCAATTGTTGATGCGCTCTCGCAGTTTGCACCACACATTACCTCGCCTGATATGACAGCAGAGCTTGAGTCCGATATGACAAGCGTTGCTGAGGGCAAAGATACGCGTGATGGCGTTGTTACACACTCAAGAGCCCTGCTTGCGGGCATGATTGATACGCTCATTGACCACAAAGAAGATCTGTCCGAGGCCATTGCTGATGCAGTTACTGCTGATGCAAAGGTGGGAACCTGCCCTAAGTGTGGCAAAGACTTGGTTGCTAAGAGCTCTCTGAAGACTCGTGGAAGCTTTGTTGGCTGCATGGGTTGGCCAGACTGCGATGTCTCCTATCCACTGCCTCAGGGACGCGTGGAGCCGCTTGAGGGAGAAGCTGGCGTCTGCCCAGAGTGTGGTGCGCCTCGCGTAAAGGTTCAGCCGTTTAGACAGCGCGCGTATGAGACTTGCATCAATCCAGCTTGCCCTACAAACGCAGAGCCAGATCTTATTGTGGGTGAGTGTCCAACCTGCAAGGCAAATGGCAAGCACGGAGACCTGGTAGCTCACAAGTCAGAGCGCACGGGTAAGCGTTTTATCCGCTGTACCAATTACGAGGAGTGCGAAACAAGCTATCCTCTGCCTGCTCGTGGAAAGCTCGAGAAGACCGATGAGGTCTGTCCAGACTGCGGCGCACCTATGGTGGTTGTTACTACCCAGCGTGGTCCTTGGAAGCTGTGTCCAAACTACGACTGTCCTGGTAAAGAAAAGAAAACTGCCCCGCGTAGAGGCGCTCGTAAGAGTACTAAGAGCACCAAATCCACTAAGGCAGCAAAAAAGTAAACGTATGACGGTGCATCGAGAGGTGCACCGTTTTCGGAAGAACGAGCGTCCCTCTCCAACGCCCGCTCCATACGTATTTTTACCCATTTTTGAGCACTTTTCATGTGGAAATGCGCAAAACCTTTAGAATATTCATGGCGAGAAACACAATCTGCCTGTATCGTGAGATAGTTAAGAGGGAGGGAAGCATGAATAAAAACGCACGTACATCTCAAGGCCTGTTCATTACGCTTGAAGGCGTTGATGGCTGTGGTAAGTCAACACAAGCTTCTTTTCTGCGAGAAGACCTTGAAGCTCTTGGCTTTGACGTGGTCTTTGTTCGTGAGCCCGGCGGCACTGCTATTTCTGAGCAGATCAGAGGCGTGGTACTCAATCCAGAAAATGGCATGATGTGCGATGAGTGTGAGCTGTTGCTCTATGAAGCAAGTCGCGCTCAGCTGGTAGGAGAGGTCATCCGTCCGGCCTTAGCTGCAGGCAAGGTTGTCTTGTGTGATCGCTTCTATGACTCCACCTTTGCCTACCAAGCAGCTGGTCGCGGTCTTGACGCGGACCTGGTACACCGTGCAAATCGCTTGGGAAGCTGTGGGGTTTCTCCTGATAGAACTATTGTCTTTATGCTTGAGCCAACAGTTGCTCATGCACGGGCTACGCAAAATGACGCCGATAGACTAGAAGCAGAAGGCGTTGCCTTCCAGGAACGTGTTTTTGCTGGCTATAAGCAGCTTCTGCAAAATGAGCCAGAGCGTGTAAAAGCTGTCGATGCAGATGGCACAATTGATGAGGTGCGCGCACGTACTCGTCAGCTGTTAGCTGATCTTATCCCTGGTATTTGTGAGCTTGGTGAGTGATGCGTTTATGACTCAAGAGAGCACACTTACTACTCAAAACACCTATCCACTTCCTCAGGCACTCACACGTCTTCAGGATCAGCCTCAGGTTCAAAATCTGCTTGCACGCGCACTGCATGAACACAAACTTGGCCATGCCTATTTGTTTGTGGGTGCTCCTGGTTCTGGCAAAGGTCTTGCGGCCAAAGCTTTGGCACAGTGTGTTCTTTGTGCTCAGGGCGGTGACGCTGCCTGTGACGACTGCATTCGTATTTCTCGCGGTACTCACCCTGACGTGCACGTGCTTACTCCAGCTTCTGCAAATGGCTATCTTATTGAGCAGATTCGCCAGCTTATAGCTGATGTTAGCTTGGCGCCTATGCGCTCAACTTATAAGATTTATGTGATTGACCGTGCTGATTTGCTCAGAGAAAACTCTGCAAATGCGCTGCTCAAAACCATTGAAGAGCCACCGGCAGACACTATCTTTATTCTGTCTGCACGTTCTTCTTCTGCGGTGCTTCCCACCATTGTTTCTCGCTGCCAGGTAATTGCGTTTAGAACGCTCACTGACGCTGCTGCTAAATCCGCTATTATGCGAGAAATTTCCGCCACAGAGCAGGAAGCTCGTATTGCGCTTGCAGCAACAGGAACTCCTGGTAGAGCTGTGGAGTTTTTGCAGTCTTCTACGCGCAAAAACATTCGCAGACAGCTCATTGATGTTTTTGGCAACCTGCTCAGAAATGACTCGTGGGATGTACTCACTTCTGCAAAAGAGCTGATAGAAGCCGCAAAAATTCCTCTTGGTGACGTAAGACGTGCCCAAGAAGAGGCACTTGCTCAAAATGAAGACTTTCTTACTAGCGCTGCGTTAAAGCAGGTTGAGACAGCAAATAAGCGAGAACTTACAGCACGCGAGCGTTCGGGTATCATAGAAATGTTGGCAATTCTGGAATCGCTTCTTCGCGACGTACTTTTATGTTGTGAAGCGGTTGATGAAGAAATAGTAAATACGGATGCAGCAGGCATTATTGACCGCGTTGCATCTCAAACTCATACCCAGGGTGTTTTGGGGGCTCTTGCTGCGGTGCAAGAGGCTCAATACAACCTGGATCGCTCTGTTTCTCCCCAGCTAACCCTTGAGGTTATGCTGCTGCATATCAAGGAGGCACTTACATGCCCACCGTTGTCCCGGTGAAATTTGAATACGCCGCGCGCGACCTTTGGTTTGATCCAAAGGAGTCTGGCGTTCTTGAAGGTGACCACGTCATTTGTCAGACCGAACGTGGTCTAGAGATTGGTCTTGCTGTTGCTGATCCTCGTGAGATTTCTCAGGAGGAGTTTGAGTACAAGACAAATAAAGCTGAGCTTAAAGACGTTGTTCGTGTAGCAACTGAAGAGGATCTATCTCGCGCAGAAGAGCTTGCCGCTAAGGGCGAGGCTGCGCTTCCTGTATTCAGAAAGTTTGCTGTTCAAGAAGAACTTGAGATGAAGCCTATTGGTGTCGAGTACCTTTTTGATGGCGAGAAGGTCGTGTGTTACTTCTCGGCTGATGATCGTGTGGACTTTAGGCAGCTTGTGCGTGAGCTTTCTCATGAGCTTCACGAGCGTATTGACATGCGTCAGATTGGCGTCAGAGAAGAAGCAACTGTTATTGGTGGCTACGGTCACTGTGGACAAGAGCTCTGCTGTAGAAGGTTTGGCCTCTCTTTTGAACCTGTTTCTATCCGTATGGCAAAAGAGCAGGATTTGCCTTTGAACTCAACTAAGATTTCTGGCGCTTGTGGCCGCTTAATGTGCTGCTTGCGCTATGAGTTTGAAGCATATCGTGATTTTAAGAACCGTGCTCCAAAGCGCAACGCTGTCATTGAGACTCCTTTGGGCATGGCAAAAATTGTTGAGTACAACACGCCAAAAGAAGAGATTGCCCTTCGCTTAGAAAGTGGCAAGGTAGTTCGTATTCCTCTTGCTGACATGGATTCATCTCCTGCAGCCCAGCAGAAGTCAGAAGACCTTGGCTGTTCTTGCAGGCCAGATAGCGTTTCTCGCGCCGCACTTGAGCGCCTTGACTCTGTTGAGGTTCAGATGGCCTTGGCAGAGCTTGATAGAGCAAACGGTCTGATTGTTGATGAAGAGCTAGAGATTAACCCTGACCTCTTTGTCACAGAGAATCCAAGGCGCAAACGTGAGCGCTCTGAGCAGAACTCTGCAAATAGGCAGGAAAATACTAAGAACTCTGGTGCAAGAAATGCTCGAGAAGAGCAGGGTGCTCAAAGTTCTTCTCGCACCCGTCGTGTAAGAACTTCAAAGAATGCTCAGGTCAACCCTGGTTCCAGTACTTTTGATGCCGCAACAGATACACTGCGTCGTACGCGCCGTCGCCATCACGCAACAGAAGAGAGCACTGCAAATACTCAGGCTCCACAGAAGAATGAGCAGGGTACAGCTCCTGCACAAAAGCAGCCACAGGGCAAGCGCTTTAGAAGGACAGATGCTCCTCAGACGTCACAGAAAGCTGATGAGGCACAGGCACCAGTTCGTGCAAAGAGGACTCGTCGTCCAGGTGATAGGGCAGGCATGAAGGCCCAGAACGCTTCACAGAATGCTTCTGGTTCTAACGGTGCATCTAACGCTGCATCTAGAGATGCTCAGTCACAAAATGCTACGCGTCGTAGGCACAGAAGAGCAGGACGCGATGATCGCGGTCACGGTTCGAAGGACAACGCGTAATGTATACGCTTAAGACTGAATATGCCTTTGACTCAGCGCATTTTCTTACCAACTACTATGGCAAGTGTGAGAATCTGCATGGTCATCGCTGGCGTGTGATTGCCTGCATTTCAACTGCAGAGCTTGGTGAGTCTGGTACAGAAAAAGATATGGTTATGGACTTTGGTGTCTTTAAGCGCAAGGTCCGCACGCTGTGTGATTCCCTTGATCATACGTTTTTGATTGAGGAGGGCTCTCTTTCTGAAAAGACGCTGACCTGTCTTAAAGAAGAGGGTTTTTCGCTTACCATTTTGCCTTTTAGAACAACAGCAGAAAACCTGGCTAAGTATCTGTTTGAACAACTTGAAGCGGAAGGTTTAGCTGTCTCTTCTGTTGAGGTTGATGAGACTCCTAATAACTGTGCCATTTATTCAAAAAATATGAAGTAACCTGTTGTTTTTTAAAGCTTGCGTGAGCAGCATAACCTCGATGGGTATACTCTACGTATGTAGAGGTTTTATCTTTTGGCGAGGTGGAATTTCATGGCTCACGGAGCATTGCGGGGTGTCAATTTAACCGGTTGGCTTACGCTTGAACCGTGGGTAACTCCTGAGCCGTTTGCACGCACGGGCTGCGTTGATGAGGTTCAGCTCATTAAAGCACTGGGCGTTGAGGACTACCACAATCTTGTTAAAGCGCATCGTTCTTCATTTATCCAGAGTTCTGACTTTGTCAGTATTGCTGCACGTGGTTTTAATGCGGTAAGAATTTCTGTACCTTGGTATGTTTTTGATGAAGAAGCTGCTGGTACACCATATGTAAGCTGTATCACTGAGCTTGATAGAGCTCTTGAATGGGCGGAAGAGCTTGGCTTGCACGTTATTTTTGTACTGGCAGTCAATCCAGGTTTGCCTGATGGCTTGGATAATCAGCCAGGTGGTGCTCCACGTACCAGAATTTCTGGGGAGAAATCTCTTTCTATTCTGCATAAACTTGCCCTTCATTATGCTCACCGCAGTGGTTTTTATGGCATTGAGGTAGCTGATGAGGTAAAGCCTCGTATGCGCAAGGGCTTTAAGCTCACTGATGGTATTCCTGGCCATTCTCTTAGAAACTATTATCGTCGTGCTTATGAGGCTATTAGATCTGTGGCAGGAGAAGAGCCTGTGGTCATTCTCCCAGATGGTGGTTGGCCTCAGGGATTTAGGCGTTTTATGAGCCAGCAGGCCTATCAAAACGTTTGGCTTGACGCTCACCTTGATAAACCCTGCGAGGGAATTGATTGTTCGGGTCCTCGCGGTGTACAGCAGCTCATTGATAAAAACGAAGCGTATTTGAAGGCCTCTGCCTCAGGTGGTCTGCCGGTCATGGTGGGCAAGTGGTCTGCGTCACTGCCAAGCATTGATGGCGCTATGACGGCAGAAGGAAGAATTGCACTTGAGCGCATTTACACTTCCAGCCAGCTCAAAGTGTACAATACGTGTCCTGCATGGTTCTTCCAGACCTGGAAGACCTCTGCATTTTTAGCTGCATGGGACGCACGCGTTGCACTTGCAACGTTTGAGAGGGGAATGCTCGAGTAATGACAGAATCTACTCTTTTAGCAGGTAAACTGTCTATTGTGGGCACTCCTATTGGTAACCTTTCGGACGCGTCACCTCGCGTTAAAGAAACGCTTGCAGCAGCGGATGTCATTTTATGTGAGGACACGCGCGTGACCTCAAAGCTCCTCTCGGCATTTGACATTCATGTGCCACTGCAGCGCTGTGATCAAAACATTATTGAGTCGCAAATCGAGCCAACGCTTGAGAGGCTTCGTGCAGGTCAGCACGTTGCATTTGTGTCAGATGCAGGTATGCCAGGCATCTCTGACCCGGGTCAGCATTTGGTTGATGCGGCGCTTTCAGAAGGCCTTGCAACGGAAGTTATTCCGGGTCCTTCTGCGGTGACCTGTGCACTTGTTGCATCAGGCCTGGCAAGTGAACATTTCTTCTTTGAAGGGTTCTTGCCCAGAAAGCACGGGCAGATTGTTCAGCGCTTGCAGAAGCTTGCACAAATTCCCGGCACTATTGTGCTGTATGAGTCTCCGTTTAGGGTACTTGCAACGGTTGAGGCCATAGCCGAGGTGTTTCCAACCAGGCAGTTAGCTCTTGTCAGAGAGCTCACCAAGCTGCACGAAGAAGTAGTGCGCGATGTGGCGCCTTGTCTTGTTGAGACACTTGCTGCAAAAGAGAACCTCAAAGGCGAGTGTGTTTTGGTCATTGCAGCTCCCACAGAAGAAGAGCTTGCCTCTGCGTCGTCACAGGTAGCAGGAGAGCCTCAGTTCTCGCTTGAAGACGCAATAGAGGCCGGTCTTGCTGCTGGTACTAGAAAATCAGTCCTGGCCAAGGAGCTTGCTCAGAAGTTTGGTATTGCGCGTGATGAGGCATACCAGGCAATTCTTGCTCACGAGGCATAATCACCACACCAACACAAAGAACGCCCAGCATTTGCTCTATACTGGATAAGTTATTGCAACTTACACAAAGGGAGTCATTATGCCCGAGGTCAAGCCGTCATATTTTATTACCACCCCAATTTATTACGTCAACGCAAAGCCACACCTGGGAACTGCGTACTGCACCCTGCTTTGCGATATCCAGGCTCGCTTTAGACGCGCTGCTGGTTACGATGTATTTTTCCTCACCGGTATGGACGAACATGGCGAGAAGGTCGCTCTTGCTGCAGCTGATCACGGTTTGTCTCCACAGGCATGGTGTGACTCGCAGGTTCCTTTCTTCAAGGGACTCTATGAAGAGCTGAATATCTCATATGATAACTTCATCCGTACTACCGATGAGCGCCACGTAAAAGCTGTCCAGTATCTGTGGGAGCGCATGCGTGAGGCTGGCTTCATCTATAAGGGATCTTACGATGGTTGGTATTGCATCCATGAGGAGACCTTCTTCACTGAGACTCAGGTAGAGAAAGCAGATGAAGAGGCTGGTTGCAAGGGTGCACACCTCTGCCCAGATTGCCACCGTGAGCTTGAGCGCGTCTCTGAGGAGTCTTGGTTCTTCAAGCTTTCTGCATTCCAGGACAAGTTGCTTGAGCTCTATGCTAAGCACCCAGATTTTATTGAGCCAGATTTCCGCGCAAACGAGGTCCGCAGCTTTGTTGAGTCTGGCCTTCAGGATATTTCTGTATCCCGTACCAGCTTTGATTGGGGTGTTCCAGTTCCTTTTGATGAATCCCATGTAACCTACGTCTGGTTTGATGCTCTTCTTAACTACTACACCGCTGTTGGCTACGGTGATGATAGTCCAGAGGCTGCTGCAATGAGAAAGCGCTTTTGGCCAGCTCAGATGCACGTTGTTGGTAAGGACATCATTCGCTTCCACTGCGTCATTTGGCCTGCAATGCTTATGGCTCTTGGCGAGGCTGTACCTGAGCACATTTTTGCTCACGGCTTCTTGAACGTCCGTAACTCGGAAACCGGCGTTGTTGAGAAGATGAGCAAGTCCCGCGGAAACGCCATCGCACCTAAGGACGTTTTGGACCTGCTAGGTGTTGAGGGCTACCGCTACTACTTCATGACCGACGTCACTCCCGGTGAGGATTCCGGCATTTCCTTTGAGCGCATGGAGCAGGTTTATAACGCAGACCTGGCAAATAGCTGGGGTAACTTGGTTTCTCGCGCCCTTAATATGAGCGATAAGTACTTTGAGGGTGTCACTCCAACTTTTGATGGATCTTCTGTTGCTGCAGATCATCCGCTGCGTAAGCTGGCTGAGGGCATCTATGACCGCTACGCCGCGTGCATGGAGAAGATGGACTACGTAGGTGCTAAGAACATCATCATGGAGCTTGTCCATGCAGCTAACCACTACATTGAGGACGCTGCTCCTTGGACGGTGGCAAAAGACCCAGAGCGCGCAACTGAGCTTGCGGAGATTATTTATACGCTGCTTGAGTCTATCCGCATTTGCGCACATCTCTTCATGCCATTTATGCCTACCACATCTGCAGAGGTTCTGCGCCGTATGAGCCTTGACGAGGCAGAGATTACCTCTACCGATACCCGTAGCGAGTGCGTATGGGGCAAGCTTCAGGGTGGCCTGGCTGTCTCTAAGGGAGACGCTCTGTTCCCACGTCTTGCAAGCAAGTAATCGTGTCGGAGCACGCATCGCATCAGACATCGTGGCTTGCTAATCAGCGCGCCACTAAAGAAAAGCTGGAACGTTTT
>ERZ773063.2011-NODE-2011-length-11376-cov-13.316933_pt1 | contig 11376 bp, 6 predicted proteins | sample MGYA00580625_ERZ773063 | MGnify/ENA primary metagenome ERZ773063 (study PRJEB29015, sample SAMEA2738022) | human oral metagenome | biome: human oral; feature: human-associated habitat; material: dental | place: China | collected 2042 ...
CCGGCGCGTCCTCCAGCAGCAGGTGCCCCTCGGCCAGCATGGCCGTCAGCGCCAGCCGGATGACCTCCTCCTTGCCCAGCAGCGCCTTGGCGACGTTCTCGACGATCATGGTGAAGGTCTTGGCGAACCAGGTCGCGTGCTCCTCGGTCAGAGCCATGGCGGATGGTCCTTCCGGTCGTTGGGACGGCTCGGGGCCGCGGGACGGGTGGGCGAGGGCCGGATGGGGGGCCGGCGCGCCGTGCAACAGCCTATTGCTGCGTGCAGGTGATCGAGTACGACGGCGGTACGCGGCCGGCGTCGACCCGGTGCGGGAAGCGGTGGCGGGCGGCGCCGTCGGAGTCCACCGTGAAGGACTCCTCGTACCAGGAGCCGCCCCCCGGCTCGGAGTACCGGTAGCCGCACTGCACGGTGGAGTCCGGGTTGAAGCCGGAGGCGTCGATGACCAGGCGGCGGCAGACGGAGGGCGGCCAGCCGGTGTCGTCGACGTCCTGCGGGGTGCAGCGGGCCTCGGGGGCCTCGTCGATGTCGGTGATGATCGGGAAGCTCTTCTCGGTGCCGACGGCGACGCGGGGCCCGGCGGTCGCGCTGGAGCACTCCCAGTCCGAGGTCTGCCCGGCGTCGTTGCGCGCCCGCACGCACCAGGTGACCTTGTTCCCGGCGCCCGGGGAGAAGGACCTCGTGCCCGAGGCCTCGACCTGCGGGGCGTGCTCATTGCGCGAGGTGTCGCCCTGGTAGGTGGTGGGCCGTCCGCCGGTGGCCCCGGCCGTCCAGGTGCAGCTGACGCCCCCGCCCTGCGCGGAGCAGCTGACGCTGGGCTCCGAGGGCGGGCCGTAGGGCGTCACGGTCCCGGAGGAGACCGGGTCGGAGGCGGTGTCGTCCTCGTCCTCGTCCACGGCGCGGGCCTGCACCGTGTAGGGCGCGCCGTCGGTCAGGCCGGAGAAGGTCCTCTCCGAGGTCCAGTCCTGCACCACGTCCCCGCCGGAGACGACCCGGTACTCGATGTCGAGGTCGTCCGCGGACCAGCCGTTGCCGCCCACCGGCGTCGAGCGGCTCGTCACCTTGATCTGGCCGTTGACGCCGGTGGCCTCGGCCCCGGGCGTGGAGGGCGGCAGGGGCTTGCCGGTGACGGTGAATTCGTGGGAGCCGGACGAGGCCTGCCCGCTGCCCGCAGCGTTGGAGGGGGTGACCGTCACCGACACGGAGTGACTGCCCGGGCCCAGGCCCCCCGCCGGCACGGTCAGGGAGGTGTCGGAGGTGGTCTGGCTGCGGTTGACCGAGCCGGTCACGGACACGGCGTAGGTGACCGCGGCGCCGTTGGCGGGGGCGGGGCTCCAGCTGATGCGCAGGGCGGAGCCGTCGTACTGGATCGACGGCGTGCCGGGGGCGCCGGGGGCGCCGAACACGTTCAGGCCCGCCGTGCTCCACGGCGAGGCCCCGCCGCCCTCGACGAGGGCGCGCACGCGCACCGTGTAGCCGCCGGGCTCCGCATTGCCGAAGGACGCCTCGGTCGCCGGCCCCGTGTAGGAGTTCACCGCCTGCCCGTCCCTGAGCAGCTGGGCCTCGTAGGTGACGGTCGCCCCCTCGACCGCCACCGCGCTCCACGTCGCCCGGGCCCGCCCGTTCGGGTCCGGGGTCACGACGGGGGCGTCCGGGGTCGCCTCCAGCGCCGTGGGCGCCGAGGGCGCCGAGGGCGCCGAGCGGCCCGCCCCGTTGACGGCCACGACCCGGAAGGAGTAGGTCCCGCCCGTCGCCAGCCCGTCGGCCCGGCAGGGGGAGGCCGTGCAGGTCCAGGTCCCGGCGCCGCCGGTCTCGGTCACGATGTAGGAGGTGATGGGGGAGCCGTGGTCGGCCCCCGGGCTCCAGGACACGGCCATGGCCGAGGCCCCCGAGGGCGCGGCGCGCACCCCGGTGGGGGCGTCGGGCGGGGAGGCCACGGTCACCGTCACCGTGCCCACGACGGCGCGCGAGGCGCTGCCGGTGGCGTCGAGGGCCTCGTAGGAGACCACCAGGCGCCCGGTGAAGCCGGACTCGGGGGCGATGGTCAGGGTCGTGCCGGCGGCGGTGACGCCGCCCGACCCCGAGGTCACCTGCGGCTCCCGGCTCAGGGTGATGGGCCGGCCCGGGAAGGGGTTGGTCACCAGCGTCGCCACGTCCACGCTCACGGGGGAGCCGTCGGAGACGAGGGTCGTCGGGGCGGCCGTCATGCGGGGGCGGGTGGAGGCGACCACCCGCAGGGGCAGGGTCGCCGTGACCGCCGCGTTGGTGCCGTCCTCCACGCGCACCTCCAGCGAGCCCGCGGTGCCGGGCACGGCGTCGTCGGCGGCGCTGACGGACAGGGTCGAGCCCGACACCGAGGTGCTGAAGCCCTCCGGGGCGGCCCCGGCGGTGAAGACGAGGGGGTCGGAGTCGGCGTCGCGGGTCATGGCGGCCAGGTCCGCGGTCACGGCCGGCTCGCCGGGGGCGACCGCCACCTCCGTGGGGGTGATCACGGGAGGGGTGTTCGTCGTGGAGACCACCAGGACCGGCAGGGTGATCGTCGAGCTGAGCGCGTCGGAGCCGGTGCCGTCGGCCACGGCGAGCGTGAGCGAGGTCTGGCCCGTGAACCCCGCGGCGGGGGTCACCGACAGGCTCCGGCCCGAGTCGCCCGCCTGGGCGGAGTCGAGCCCGGTGCCCGCGTTGAGCGTCGCGGCGTCGGCGACCACCGGGGTCGTGCCGGCGCGCGTGAGGACGTAGTCGGACAGCGCCACCTCGCTCGTCCGCCCCGCGGGGATGCGCACGGGCACCCGGGCGGAGTCGACCCGCGGGCGCAGCTCGCTGCGGGCCGGCACGACGACGACGGCGCTGCCGGTGCGCCCGTCGACGTCGGTGACCGTGTACAGCACCAGGTACTGCTCCTCGCCGATCGTGGCGCGGATCGACTGGTCCGTCACCTGGGCGCGCGGGTCGTCGGCGGTGACGGTCAGGTCCCAGGGGGAGCCGTCGGCGTCCTTGTCGTTGTCCAGGACCGGCACCGTGACCGTGCCGTCCGCGGCCACCTGGTCGACCGTCACGTGGTCGTCCACGCCCACGGGGCTGACCGGCGGGGCCTGCGCCGTCACCTGGATGGTCAGGGTGCCCACGTCCGTGCCGCCCCGGGAGTCGGTGACCGTGTAGTGCACCGTGTACAGCCCCTCGGTCTGGGGCAGGACCGCCAGGACGCGGTTGGCGCGCACGGACAGCGTGAGGGCGTCGTCGTCGCAGGTCGGCGTGCCCACCAGGGACAGCGCGTCCCCGTCCGCGTCCAGGTCGTTGGCCAGCACCTCCGCGGCCACGGTCCGCCCCGGCTGGGCCGTGACCAGGTCGTCGGTGGCCACCGGGGCGGCGTTGGTCGTCGGGGCCGGGGCCACGCCCACGCGGACGGTGCCGGTCGCCTGGGCCCCGAAGCGGTCCTGGACGGTGTAGGTGAAGGTGTCCGTGCCCGTGGCCGCGCCCGTGGGCGTGTAGACGAGGCGGCCGCCGTCGGAGGTGACGGTGCCGTGGGCCGGCGGCACCTGGCCCAGGCCCACCAGGCTCACCGAGTCGCCGTCGGGGTCGGCGCCCTCCAGGGGCACCCGGATCGTCACCGGGGAGCCGCCCACCGTGCCGGCCTCCAGGGGCCTGGGCACGGGGGCGGAATTGGCCTCGTCGTCGCGGGCGCGCACCTCGATCTCGATGGGGGCGGAGGAGGTCTGCCCCTCGGAGTCGACCGCCGTGTAGGACAGGGTGGTCCGGCCGGGGGTCTCCCCGGCCTTGAATCGCACCGAGTCCTCGCTGACCCAGGCCGTGCCCGGGGCCCCGCCCACCGTCTCCAGGTCCTGGCCCACGGACAGGGTCAGGCCGGAGGGGGAGGCGTCGTTGTCGAGGACGGGCACGGTCACCACGTCGCCCACGCGCACGACGGCGGTGTCCGGGACCGCCACCGGGACCTGCACCTGCCCGGCGGAGACGGGCACGACGGCGACCCGGCCCATGGACGTCGGCTCGCCGTTGGAGACCGTGTACTCGATGTCCAGGCTCTGCGACAGGGGCCCGGCGGAGGTGATCTGCAGCAGGCAGTGGTCCACCACCGTCACGCTCACGCCCGACTCGGCCGGCGCGGTGGCCGACTGCAGGACGAGGATGCCGCCGGTGGGGTCGAAGTCGTTGCTCAGCGGCGCGATCGTCACCGCGCCGCCCTCGCGCAGCAGGGCGGTGTCGTTCTCGGCGACCGGCGGCACCGAGGCCTCCGCCGGCTCGACGACGTCGATGCGCACAATGCCCTTGGCGACGGCGGCGCCGGCGGCGACGTCGTAGTCGAGGTAGTAGGTGCCGGCGGCCTCGGCGGAGAAGGTGAAGGTGCCCGCCCGGCGGTCGAGGGTCGCGCTCGTCCCCTCCGGGGTCTGCTCGATCGCCGCCAGGCTGAGGGCCTCGCCCGAGGGCGAGGAGTCGTTGTCCAGGGGGGAGACGACCGTCTGGGAGCCGGCGACGACGCGCACGTGGTCCGCATTGGCCACCGGCGTCTGCGCGTCGGCGGCGCGGACGTCGACGGTGACGGTCCCCGAGGCGGTCTGGCGCCCGTCGGAGACGACGACGGTCAGCTCGCGCGTCCCCGGGGCGCCCTGCAGGTCGCGCACGGTGACGACCCCCTCGTTCGTGGTGCGCACGTCCAGGCCCTCGCCCTGCGCGGAGACCAGGTAGGCGGTGTCCCCGTCGGGGTCCTGCCAGCTGCCCAGGACGGACAGGGAGGCGGAGGCGGTGCCCGAGACGGTCACGGTCGGGGTCATCAGCTGCTCGGGGGCGGAGTTGACCTCCCAGGGGTGGACCTCGACGGTCGCCGTCGCCGAGTCGGACAGCCCCCGCCCGTCGTCGGCCGTGTAGGGCACGGAGATGGTCCCGGCGGCGTCGTCGGGCACGTCCAGGCGCAGCGCGAGCCCGTCCTGCGCCACGGCGACGGCGGCGTTGGAGGGCCGGCCCACCGGGGCGGCGGTGAGGACGTCGCCGTCGGGGTCGGAGTCGTTGGCCAGGACGGGCAGCACCGTGGAGCGGCCCGGGCGCACCCCGAAGGCGTCGTCGACGGCCTCGGGGGCGTGGTTCTCGTCGGTGCGCTCGGGCTGGGACTGGGAGTCGGAGGTCCGGGCGGAGTCGTCCTCGGTGTCGGAGTCCTCGTCGGTCTGGCTGGTCACGTCGGTCCAGTCCTCGACGAGCACGAGCTGCTCGTCGGGCAGCCACACGCTGCCGGTGACGATGTCGTTGATGACGATGGCGTCGCGGTTGACGCGGAAGACCGGGGCGCCGGCCGAGCCCAGGGCGTCGTCGTGGACGGTGGTGCGCTCCGAGCCGCACTGGCGCACGTACTGGCCCGAGCCCGACCAGGCGGCGTAGGCGCAGCCGCCCAGGCGCACCGGCTGCGCGGCCGCGCCGGGCGCGGGCGTCCCCTCGGAGGCGGGCACGGAGGTCACGCGCCCGTCGTCCAGGCCCACCGTGATGAGCGCGGTGCGCGAGGCCAGCAGGACGGAGTCGGACTCGGGCCCGGGCTGCTGGAGGGCCAGGCCGGGCTCGCCCAGGTCGACGTCGGCGCCGCTCGGCAGGTGGACCGTCCCGGTGCCGCGCTCGAGGACCACGGTGTCGCGCCCGACGGCGGTGACGGCGACGTCGGTGCCGGCGCTCAGCCGGCCCGGGCGCGTGACGGGCTCGGCCCACCCCTGCCCGTCCACGGGGACGGTGACGATGGCGCCGTTGGCGGGGGAGGCCGCGTGGACGGACCCGTCCACGCCCACGACGGCGACCGCCCCGGGCATATTGGCCAGCAGGGGGGCGGCGGCCGGCAGGGAGGCGACGGCGGGCACGGCGGCGGCCCGCACCGTGCCCTCGGCGGCGTTGACGGCGATGACCCGGTCCGCCCCCTGGGCGACGACGGCGCCGCTGGTCAGCTGGGCGGACTGGGACAGGGTGACGGTGGTCGGGTCGACGGAGGCCACGGAGGAGGCGGCGGTGTCGGGCACCAGGACGTTCTGCCCGGACTGGGTGACGTCGAAGCTCGCCGAGGTGGTGCGGATCTCGCCGTCGATCTGCCGGGAGCGGGTGTTGAGGCGGGCCACGAGGTGCTGGTCGGTGGAGGTCACCCACACGGCGCCGTCGTTGAGGTCGACCTCCGCCTGGGGGATGCCCTCGTAGGCCCAGGCCGCCAGGGCCAGGGCGAGGACGGACAGCGCCGCCGCCGCCGCCGACAGCCGCCGCGCCACGCGGCGGGAGGGCCGTCGCAGGATCGCGCGCAGGGCGGGCGGGCGCATCTCAGGCTCCGGGCACCGGCGTGCGGGCCGCGACCTCCTGGGCCAGGACGCGGCGCAGCATCGTCGACGAGGTGGTGGGCGTGTAGGGCAGGTAGACGACCCGGGCGCCGACCTCGGCCATCTGCTCCTCGAGCCGGCGGCCCTTGTCGGTGCCCTGCCAGTCCGTGCCCTTGAACAGGACGTCGAAGGGGGAGCGGCGCCAGGCCAGGCGCTTGTCCTGGTCGACGTCCGCGACGATGGCGTCGACCATGCGCAGCGCCCCGACCAGCGCCATGCGCTCGGCGTGGGGGACGATGGGCCGGCGCCCCTTCATCCGCTCCAGGGACTCGTCGGTGGCCACGCCCACGATGAGCCTCTCGCACCGGGCCGCGGCCGCGGTGAGGATGTTGAGGTGCCCGATGTGGAGCATGTCGAAGCCGCCCGGGACGTAGCCGGTGAGCATCAGTAGGCGCCCTTCCCGCCCAGGACGGCGCGCAGCGTCCTGGCCAGGACCTCGGCGTCCAGGGCGGCGCCCCGGTTCTCCACATAGTGGCGGTCCAGGGCCACCGTGGAGTCCCAGGACAGGTCCGAGCGGCCCGAGACCTGCCACAGGCCCGTCAGGCCGGGCTTGACCAGCAGCCGGCGCAGCGCCTCGTCGTCGTACTCGGCGACCTCCTGCGGCAGGGCCGGGCGCGGGCCGACCAGGCTCATCTCGCCGCGCACCACGTTGACCAGCTGGGGCAGCTCGTCCAGGGAGGTGCGGCGCAGCAGGCGCCCGACCCGGGTGATGCGCGGGTCGTTGCGGTCCTTGAACAGGATCTCGTTGCCGGCGTCGCCCCCGGCGGCCACGACGGCCTCGCGGCGGGCGTCGGCGTCGATGTACATCGAGCGCAGCTTGATCATGGTGAAGTGGCGCCCCCGCTCGCCCACGCGCACCTGGGTGTAGAAGGCCGGGCCGGGGGAGTCCAGGCGCACGGCCAGGACGGCCAGGAGCAGCAGGGGGGAGGCCAGGGCCAGCAGCAGGGAGCCGGCGACGCGGTCGAAGACGTCCTTGGAGCGCACCCGCATGTGGCGCAGCTGCACGTCGATGAGGCCGCTCCACCCGTTGGTGACCGGCAGGCCGCGCATGCGGCCGGGGACGACGTCCTGCAGGCCGGGGGCCACGACGAAGCGCGCGCCCGTGGACTCCATGGCCCGCATGACGGTGACGACGGCGTCGGGCTCGACGGCGCCCACGGTCATGACCGTGTCGATGTGCTCGGCCAGGATGGTGCGGCGCAGGGCGGGGGCGTCGCCGATGGGGGCGGCGCCGCTGCGGCACGAGGCGGAGGAGAGGTAGCCCACGATGAGGAAGCCGTCGCCCGGGTGGCGGCGCAGCTGGCGCAGGAGCAGCTCGGCGCCCGAGCCCATGACGATGAGGGTGCGGCGCAGGCCGTGGCCGTCCAGGCGGCGGCGGCGCAGCCAGGAGGCGGCCGCGCAGCGGTTGGTCAGGGACAGGCCGGTGACCAGGGCCAGCGGGATGAGCGCGGCGTGCGCGCCGGCGTCGGGCAGGACGCTGTCCTCAAGGACGAGGGCCGCCAGGGCGGCGATGGCGCCGGCGCCCAGCACGGGGCGCCAGCCGGAGCGGGCCTGGTCGATGACGTCGACGCGGCCGGCGCCCAGCAGCCAGGCCAGGGCGACGGCGCAGGCCCCGACGCCCGCGGTCAGCGCGGCGCAGGTCGGGCCCCACGCGCCGGCGACCAGGGAGCCGACGACGACCGCCGCGATGTCTCCGAAGGTGATCCACATCACCTGATCGCGGCGAACGACGGGCCACGAGGCGAAGCCGCGCGCGTCGAGGGACGGCGGGCGGGTGCGGGCGCCGCGGCGCTTGGACCGCTGGGGCGCGGTGGAACGCAGGATGGCCCCTCGGGGGGCTACCGAGGTCGCGGACAAGGTTCCTCCATAAACAAGAACGCGGGTGGGTAGGGTCGCCCGGGGAAGGCGGTGATTGCGTAATGGTACCGTGATCCCGCTTGCGAGTGGAAACCACGTGAGGGGGTTCACCCCCATCGCCGTCGGAGTCGCTTGCGAGGACCGGAAGCACCCCTCGTCAGACAAGGAGGCCCTCGCATGCCTCGGACCCCCGCAGCGCCGTCAAATCGTTCGGGCGCCTGGGCATCGGTGCAGCGCACGGCCCTGTCCAAGGTCCTCGTCATGGGGGTGGCGGGCGTCTTCGGGCTCATCAATACCCGAATAATCATCGGCCATTTCGGTACCGATGCCTATGCCCAGAACGGGCTCCTGGCGACCTTCCCCTCCCTCATGCCCTTCACGGACCTGGGTATAGGTGCTGTGATTCTCAACACAGTCGCCGGATCCGAGGACCTGCCCCGGGACGCCGTCGTGAGGCGCACCCTGACAACCGCCGTGCGTGTGCTTCTCATATCGTCCCTCGTCATCGCCACGGCCGGCGTCGTCCTCGGCCTGCTCGGGGCCTGGCCCGCCCTCCTGGGGGAGGACCTCATGGACGGCGGCGGGACCACGGCCACGGCCTGCCTGCTCGTGTACGCCGCCGCCCTGCCCCTGAGCGTGGGCCAGCGCATCATCGTGGGCATGGGCCGCTCGGCCACGCAGGTCATCAGCACCGGCGTCGTCTCCCCGGCCCTGACCTGCATGCTGCTGGCCGCCGTCGTCGCCCGCCTCGACGCCGGCAACGCCGTGCCGGTCATGTCCTACCTGGCCAACACCCTCGTGTCGCTCATCTGCATCGTCGTCGCCTGGCGGGCCACCCGGCCCCTGCTGGCCGACGCGATGCGCGACGTGCCCCGGCTGCGGGCCGTGCGCGGGGTGAGGATCATCGACACCGCCGGGCCCCAGCTCTTCCAGTCCCTGGTCATCCCCATCGCCTTCCAGACCGACCGCCTCCTGCTGTCCCACCTGGGCGAGGACGGCTCCCTGGCGCAGTACAACCTGGCGGCGCAGCTGTTCAACCTGCTCACCCAGACCGTGGCCGTGACCGGGGTGGCCATGTGGCCCCACTTCGCCAAGGCCCGGGCCCGGGGGCGCATCGAGTCGCCCTTCGCCGCCTCGGCGGCCTTCGCCGGCCTGGGCGGGGCCCTGGGGCTGCTCCTGGCCCTCCTGGCGCCCTGGGCCGCGCGCGTCCTGTCCGACGGCGCCATCGCCCTGCCGGCGGCGCTGCTGGCGGCCAATGTCGTCAACGTCGTCATCGAGGCCGCCAAGCAGCCGCTGGGCATGTACATGACCGACCCCGCGGGCCTGCGCTTCCAGATGCTGCCCGTGCTCATCCTCGTGCCCATGAACCTGGCCCTGTCCTGGGCGCTCATCGCGCCCCTCGGCTCGGCCGGGCCCATCGTCGGGTCGGTGCTCTCCGTGATCGTGTGCCAGGTCATCCCCTACGGGCTGTGGGTGCGCCGCGACCTGCGCCGCCGCCGCGCCCGGGCTGGCACGCCGGGCGGGGCCGGACCGAGCCCGGCCCCGCCGTCGTAATCGATTAACCGGGGTAATCGGGGTAGGAGGAGCCGGTCGGCCGCCACGTCGTGGGGGGCGGATCGGCGGACTCCCGGTTCGCCTTGAGGCGGCCCAGGACGTAGAGGTAGGAGCACACGCCCGCGCCGACGCCCGCGCCGATGACCCCGCCGTAGAGCAGGTAGCGCGCCTTGGACGGGCCGGAGGGGGCGGCGGGCAGGGAGGCGGTGTCGACGTCGTTGAGGTTCAGGGCGGTCTCCTCCTGGACCTTGACCGACAGATTGCTGACGACCTTGCCCAGCGCCTTGATCTCCGCCTGGGCGATCATCTGCGCCTTCTCGGCGCTGGAGGCGTCCGCGCTCACCTCGATGATGAGCGTGTTCTCCGGGTTGGTCACCGTGATCGCGTGATTGATCTCATTGGGGGCGACGCCGGTCATGGCGGCCACGTCGTCGAGGACGGGCTGGGAGGTGCCCAGCTCGACGAGGGTGGGCATGACGGCGGAGATGAGGGTCGAGGAGGAGGTCACGGACTGGGTGCCGTCCTTGCCGGCCGCGACGAACGCGCTGGCCGTGGAGGTGAACACGGGCGGGGAGAAGGCGGCGACGGCGTACCCGGCGATCGCCCCCAGCACCAGGTGCGCGAGCAGAAGGGGGGTGAAACGGCGCACGAGGGCGAGGACCTCGTATGGCTCCATGGCGACTGCTCCTACCTCGTACGTCCATCGGGAACCGGCCGTCTCTTGAATCGGCCGAGCCAGGACAGCGATGCTACCCGATATGGTAGGCGCACCCCGCGGTCCGCCTCCGGGCGGCCGCATCGCCGATCCCGCCCGCCCGGGCGGAGCCCAGTGGAGCCGACCGTGACCGAACCGACCATCCGAGACAATATCCGCGCCCTGGCCGCGGCGCAGAAGTCGAAGGCGGGGGCGCCCCTGTACTCGCGGATCGTCAACCGGCCCGTCGGGCGGGTGCTGGCCGCCATCGCCCACCGGGCGCACCTGACCCCCGATCAGGTGACGCTCCTCTCGGCGGCCTGCACCCTGGCGGGCATCGTGCTGCTCGCCGCGGCCCCGCTCGCGCCCGCGGCCACGGCGGGCACCTCGCTGCTGCTCATGCTCGGCTACGCCCTCGACTCCGCCGACGGGCAGCTGGCCCGGCTGCGCCACGGCGGCTCGAAGGCGGGGGAGTGGCTCGACCACGTGGCCGACGCCGTCAAGCTCTCCACCCTGCACGGCGCGGTGGCGATCGGCCTGTTCCGCTCCGGGCGGCTGGCCGACCCGGCGCTGCTGCTCCTGCCCCTGGCCTACGGCGCCGTGCAGAATGTGCACTTCTTCACCTACATCCTCACCTACCAGCTGCGCTACCACGGGGGCACGCCGCTGGCCCGGGACGAGTCGCGCCCCGGCCTGCTCAAGTCCGTGCTGTCGGTGCCCACCGACTACGGGCTGCTGTGCCTGGTCCTGGCCCTGCGCTTCGCGCCGGCGCCCTTCCTGTGGGTCTACGGCCTCATGCTGGCCGGGCACGCCGCCTACCTGCTGGCCGCGCTGCCCAAGTGGTACCTGGAGATGCGCCGGCTGTGAGGGCGCCGGCCGGCGGGTCGTCCGCAGGGCGCGCGTCTTCCGCCGTCGCGGGTCACTCCC
>ERZ773063.2013-NODE-2013-length-11368-cov-3.997879_pt1 | contig 11368 bp, 7 predicted proteins | sample MGYA00580625_ERZ773063 | MGnify/ENA primary metagenome ERZ773063 (study PRJEB29015, sample SAMEA2738022) | human oral metagenome | biome: human oral; feature: human-associated habitat; material: dental | place: China | collected 2042 ...
TCCCAATAACTGATACTATCCTGTGTCTCAAACCATTTATTATGGGTTTTCTTACGAGATTTCACTTTTTCGCCATTTACAATATGCGTTTTGCCTGTTTGCTCCAACCTTTCAATACCGAAAGAAAGTAAGTATTGTTTAACTGCTGGGTATTCTTCAATATTGTAATGGCGTGAGGGGAAAGTGGCAATAAGCCATAGTTCAGCCCACTCATACCCATACCTCTTAATATCCCTGCCACGCAAAATCGGTCGAATAAGTTCAGCCGTTCTTTTGCGTTCGTCCTCAGTTTGACAGTTATCGAGGATTTCTTTCCTTTTCTCTGTCGATATTATAAAAGCTTCGTTACAGCCTGTCTTTATGCCATAGTTGATTTGGATATCCCAATCTTTCAACGGTGTGCCTACTGCTTCTATCTTCTTTTTGATGCTTTGCTCGATAGGTGAGAGGATTACCCAACTATCCGATGTTGAGAAGTCACAAATGGTATCTTGTTGCCGCACAAAATCGCTCAAATTCTTTATACTATCTTTATTCTGCTTATTGGTAATGGCGCAGGTTGTTTTATGCTGGTTATTAGACCTTGAGAAAAGTAAGATATTTGTGTCAACAGTAGCACTCTCAAAAATCTTCACTCCAGCAAAGTCTATAAGCAGTAATGGGTTTGTCTTATTTGCAAAGAAGTCTCTTGTCTTCTCTCCATATCCTGCACGCATCCATTTGTTAGACGTAATATAGCATAAGTGCCCATCTTTCTTCAATAGCTGCCATCCACGTTCATAGAACAGGCAATAAATATCACCTGTACGTGCAAAGGTGGAATATCCACACCCTTCATACAGTTTCGCTAATTCTCCACCATTATTTTGAAGTTGTATGTATGGCGGATTACCAATAACAATATCGAATCCATTATTAACGCCAAACATCCATTCAGGATCAAAGAACGGACTAACTGCATTTTGGTCGTATGGATTCCATTCTGCAAGTTGTTTGGCATCACCAGATGCAAAGTTATTCTCATCAGATAAAAGTTCTATTAGTTTTTTGCGTAAGTCTAAATCCTTCTCTCTTAAGCGGTGTTTTGTAGAAGTCGACTTAGCAGAAAAATGTAGATGACGTATCTGATGTAATTCTTTCTTTATTGACTCTATCTCTTCACTTTTAAAGAGGTTTAACTGACGGTCTTCCTTCTTTTTTGCAATAAGTGAGTTTGCTGAAACAAAATTAGTTTCAAGGTTAGGCAATGTTGGGATGCCAAAGTTTGGTTTAGAGGCATCTTTCTCACAATTACATATTAAGGAAATGAAGAAGCGCAGTTTTGTTATCTGTGCTGCAATACTCTGTATATCACTGCCGTATAGGCAGTTCTCTATAACAGACAGTTTGAGTTCATAAATATCTTCATTAGGTGATATTCGTTCAAGGATGTCAATCATTCTGTTTAACAGTCCCATTGGAAAGGCACCAGAGCCACAAGCAGGGTCAAGTATCTTGACAGCCTTTAGTTTATCAGCAATCTTTAGATATTCTTTGTTTTGTCAAAAGTGAAATCATAAGAGAATAGTGAACGAACAAAATCATTGTTTCCCAAATAGGCAATGAGACTTTCATCAACCATATAATTGACAATCTCACGTGGTGTATAGAATGAGCCACTTTGGTTGCGTGCCGTCTCTTTTGTTTCTGGGTTATAGGCACCCAACAAGTTCTCGAAGACTTTACCTAAGAGTTCAGGGTCAAGTGCTACCTGCTGTTCCTCAGGTGAGTTCTCCTCAATAGTAAAGTTATATCGGCTCAGAATGGAGAGCAATCCTTTCTCCGGTTCAAAGAAAAGAATGTTCGGAACTACAGCACGATGCTTGTATCGACCATCCGCAAAACGAGCATCATTACGACTGAACCCATCAAAATTATAGCATTGTTCAACACCATCAATATAGCGTGTCTTATCTAAACACTCAAAGAGACCTCCATTCAAGAACGGAACTTCTGAGAACAAGTTGATAACCTCTTGTTCGCTTATTGAAAACATCTCAGCATACCGATATAACGTCTTGATGTCTCTTTTTGTAGAGGTCGCAAATTTACGTGTGTTGCCATTTTCGTCTTCTATAGCACAGTTTAATGTTGCAAAGAAAAGATTCTGGAGAATAGCATTATAATAGTTACCGACAGTTGTACTATATGGGTCGAACTCTTTCAGTAGTGTTGAAAGATATTCAATATCAAAGATTCGGTTTGGTACCAATTCCTTCTGTTTGATAAACCATACAAACATAATACGGGTTATCATACGTATAACCTTCTTTTCTACATCGTCCCTATCATCATCTTCCGTAGTTATATTATTAGGGAAGGTTACCTGAGTAGAGTCGTCTATAGCCCACTGATACCACTCAAACAAGTCTTTGTAGAATTGTTTGGTGAGTGTCTCAACAGAAAAGGCCTCAGTGATGTCAGTTAAAGCTTGCTTACTTTCTTTCAACTTTCCAAACTGCTTTATAGCTGTGTGGCATCCACGTCCTTCTCCAAGCAAATAGGTATAACGTTTTGTATCAGTAGATATTTTTTCATATTCTCCCTGTTTGTTGAAGCCCCAAGTCTCGCTTACATAGGAGAAACGTAGTATGCTTTCATTCTTGCGATAGCAGAACATAAAAGCACCTGCATGATTGGTGCGCCAATCCGTGGTGAGCATATCACGAATGCCACGCCGATTACGCTCTATGTCTACATTGCCTGAGAGTTCTACTTCGTAAATGGCAATAGTCAAACCATCTGACAATTTTATGTAACCCAAGTTTAATGCTTCTTTAGCCAAATGACTGCTTACATGAACCTTTCCTGGACTATTATGAAAAGTAACCTTGTTCAGGAATATGTCATGAAGCAGTTGCTGCCATGATTCACGGTTATATTTTGATTCAATAATCTCTTTGTAATTCATTGTTCGATATTTGATTTATTGGAAACTTTCGGAAAGTATAATTTCTGCGTCTGTTTCTTGTTGATTCAACATTGTTTCTTCTGCAATATAATAAGGGGCATACTTTTGTGCCATTGTGATGATTTCGCTGAAGGCCTCATCATGTGTCATTCGAACTTTACCGCCAGTACGTCGAAGGTTTTTCTGGATACGTTGTAAACGCTTGGCAATATAGGTGATAACACCACGCTCCACCAATGTTTTTAGATGTGCAACTTTGATGTAAAGGTCATTGTCTCCAATCTCATTCATAAAGTTGTTCAACAGATTGATAGCCGTACTAACCTGAGCACCCAGATTAGAGAGATCTTTCTGCGAGGTTTCTTGTATACGGATTTCCTCGTCTTGAATAGTACGGAACTTTGTCAAGGCTTTCTCCACATGCTTGTGATGGTTGCTTATACGAGTAACAGGTTTCTCATCCTTAGTTGCTTTGAAGTAATTAAGTGCATCAAGAACGGAAATTTCTTGAGCATTTTCCGACACAAGGAAGAACACTTTTCGGAAGTTTGTCTTTAAGAATACCAGTGTGTCTTCAGATAGCGTAACACCATTAATAGTTTTAGACTCTCGCCCTGTTCGGCTGCGTAAGGAAATCTTTGCAATACGATTATATTCCTGTCGGTTCGTCTTAAAGAGAGTGCGAAGTTCTTCATAGAAAGGTAGTTCCTTGTTAATATCTTTCTTTTGCTCGTTCACTCCTTCATCAAATAATTTACTTAGATTACGGTCTATAATTTCTTCTTGAGAATAGATTTGATTATCCTCGCCGAATGTACTATGGAATGATTGGATTTTGCTTAATGCAATCTGGTTCAGATTAATTTGTTTATTACCTTCCCTTGAAGGGTAGAAAACATAGTTATAGATATGCTTTGAGGCAGAACCAATACGATTAACACGACCAATACGCTGCATCAGCCTTGTCGAATTCCACGGCGTATCATAATTCACAATCACATTAGAACGATGTAAGTTGACACCTTCTGCCAGTACGTCTGTCGTCAGGATGATATTATATTCGTTGAACTTCTGCTTGTAGTTAGCATCAAAGTTCTCACGTATGGTCTTAAATTGTTTATTGCGATTCTGTGCAGAGATTACTAATACGTCCTTACGATTGATTCTACGTTTTAGATAGTCAACAGTATCAACTGACTCAGAGAACACAACTAACTTCTTCTCCGGATTTCGATCAGTTCTGAAAAGTTCGTGTTTTAGTAACTCATTAAACTTGGCAAACTTAGAATCATCTTCATCAGAAATATCTTTCCAATCAGCTGACATTTGTTCAAGGATAGCTTGATCATCATGTAGCATATCAATAAACTCTGGACGGAAATCTGCAGCATGAAAGATTGCGTTCTTAGGATTGTTAGAAGCTTTAGCGTTAAGTTTCTCTTCGATTTCTTCTTCGGATAATCCAGACTCCAATAGCAGATTGATGTCAAGGTCTGGTGCAATATAGACCTTGTCATTATCAAACATGTCAATCATATTCTGATTGGCTTGATGGAAATTCTCTATAGAAACTTGAAATGCGTAGAAACTACTTTCCAAACGCTTTACAAGTCCATTCTTTCGAATACCTGCAAGGCTACGGCTTATCAACTCTGCATTGTCATAAAGACCATTTGCGACTTCTGGTTTTAAGTATGCAATAGCTTGATAACGTGCATAGGTGAGCTTTTTGTCAAGAATCTGTATAGCTTGTTCAAAGAGATTGGCTAAATGCTCATTTAGCTCATACTGGTTCTCAATTGGATGTTCAACTTTAGGAAATCCATTCACATCCTTGTTGTATCGGGGTATACTTTCTATATCTGTTCGGGTACGACGCACAGTTAATGGTTTAATGATGCGATCTCTTACCTTCTCTGCTAATCGTTTAAAATCCTCAATACTTGTATTGTTATTCTTTCGTAGTCTCTTGAATTCTTTTATCAATGGAGAAAAGAATGCAGTAAGGTTGCTAACTCCATCAATGGTACAATGACGAGGGTCTTGGAAAAGTAATATTTCCGTATAGATATCAGCTGGAGAATTGTTCATAGGAGTTGCGGAAATAAGCATGACCTTCTTTTTGTAACCTGGAATATTACCTGCTTCTAAACGTGGCATCTTACAGATTTCTTGAAGTTGTTCAAAAGCTGATGTGGTATGACTGCGGAATTTGTGAGCCTCATCTACAAGTACGAGATCGTATTCTTCTGCATTCCAATAATTATAATCCTCTTCATCAAGAACCTTGCTTAAGCTGCCGTTCGTAATGAACTTGGCGTATTTGTCTATACCAAAGTCTTTGAAAGTTGATTTCCAGTTCTGTTCTACTGCTGGAGGGTATACAACAAGAATCTTGGTGTGCTCATAACCATTCTCTATAAGGAATTTCTTTGCAATCATGGTTGCAACAATGGTCTTACCCAAGCCAACCACATCCGAGAGAAAGAATCCATCATAGCGAATAAGCTTTTGATAGCCTTCTATGACGGCATCCATCTGATAATCATATTTCGTATAGCCCTCTGGCATATCAAAGGGATCAGCACTATCGGTCTCAAGTACACGGTCAGCATAATACTCCATTAGCATCTTAATGTAAAGATCATAAGGAGGAACATCGCCTTTAAGGTAGGTCCTGTCAATGGCTGCTTTTATATCTTCAGAGGTAATTTCACAACCTTCAGATTCTTTCCATAACTGCTCGAACTCATCTTTTGCAAATTTCACATCATCATATCGGTCCAACTTTACATTGAACTCATATTGCTTATCCTGTGTTATTCCTAAACCATTTCCAGACAAATTACTTGAACCTGTAATGGCCATACTCTGAGAGTACTGATTAAAATTATCCGGATATAGCACATATATCTTTGCATGAATCTTTTTGGAAGGATGAGCGCGTAATTCAAGTTTTTTTTCAAGAAGGTCTTGTACCATTAGATACATTCCATCTTCTATATCCTTACGATAGTTGGAAGTTTCTATGTCAGTTCTTATCTTTCTGAGATACTCTTCTTTAACCTCTTCTTCAGCTCCAAAAAATAGTTTTCCTTGCTGTGCTGCTTTTGCGATATATTTGTCTACATCTATGCCTATCAATACTCTCACCTTTCCGATATTATCAAGGAAAGGGCGTAAAGAGAAGTAGCCAGATGCACGAAGAAAGCCTACAACAGCATCAAGATTTCTGATTTGAGGATTGTGCTGTAATACACCCTCAAATTCTTTCATTAGCGTATTCCCATTCCTGTTGGTAAAGATGTGGGAGGATATATGTGATTCTATACTCATTTTTGTCTGTATTCTTATGTTCTCAGTTATTCTGTAAAAGATAATATTCGTTATAGGTTTCTAATTCGTGTTCAAAGGTACAAAAAAATACGCTTATCCAATCATAAATTTAATAGGAGATAGATTATGTTGTTAATAATCATTTGCAGGGGGGAGGCAAAAATATAGAGTGATAATCTAATTACATACAGCACAAAAAGCAACTCTAAGTTTACAGCAAAAACTTAGAGTTACTCCGTGTGACATTACTTAAAGTTCTAAAGACAAATGGTAAACCTTATCATTCCAAACTTATGAAGACTCCTATTTGTCCGAATTTTTCACCTACCAATTTTGTAAAGACTATAAAACGACATTCAACTAACGCCCTTTGGGCTTGCAAAAGATGCCCTTTAAGACCCTTACTAACGCCCTTTTGAAATCTAATCAAGCATCTTTAAAAACACATCATCACAACTAATTGAGAATAAAATACTTACAAAGACTCCGAAATAACACAATTTTAACCCTTTCATCTGCCCTTTCATCAACTAAAATGTAAAAGAAATTCGAATACATATTACGAATTTTTCTAATCATTATTGTAAAGTCATACCAACTACGAATTTCACTAATTACACTAATGATTTTTATCCATTGAACTTTATGATTTGAACCTTTTATCCTTTGAACTTTGAGGTTTGAACATTGAACTCCTTTACCTTTGAAGTTTGAACTTTGAACATTGAACTTTATGATATGTACCATTAATGAACTACGAATTTCTCTAATTGCACGAATCCTTATTGCTAAAGAATTCGTGTCATTCGCGTAAACCACAGTTAACATCGGTAATCATAATTTGTAGTTGACGAGTTGACAGGTTTACGAGTAGACAAGTTAATTGTAGCGATAAATCATAGTTAACCATAGTAATCATAATTATGAATTGTGAATTTTGAATTATGAATTAACAGAGGATTATGAATTATGAATTAATAAAGGATTATGAATTAAACAAAAAAGCCTCCGAAGTAATGAATACTTCGGAGGCTAAATCTGTATGCGCTACTATGAGCGGATAGAAGTTAACGCTTACTCATAAGCTCCAATCAAGATACTCGTAAGCACCAATCTCACCAATCAAGAAACGTGGGTTCTCGCTTTCGTCAAAGCTCTGGAGGATTGTCAGCTTAACAAACTTACATGTTACTGGAGTATTAAATACAATTGGGAATGGAGTATCATCATCATAGGTTGAGGCTGCAGTGGCAGTACCCATGTTTGTCCATGTCTTACCGTCTAAGCTGGTAGCTACAGCCACCTTCTTCACACCATATCCGTAGCTTGTGTAGTTGCAAAGGATACCAACACCAATCAGTTCCTTTGTGCTATTGAATGCCATTGTAAACTCTGGTTCATAATAGGTATATGAATACACATAGGTGTTGTTATCGCCATCATTCAACTTTGCTGCATTAGAACTGCTGAGTGTAGTTGACATCTGATATTCGTTCAAGGCAATCTGCTTGTCTGTATTGAGCGTACCAGAAGCATTGATGTTGTTGAAAGAGAAGTTGGTTACTACTGCTACCTTCGTGCTTGTCTTTGCTGTTTCAGCACCGTCAACACTCTTGATAACAACAGATGTAACGCCGTTCTTCAACATAGCCAAGTTCTTGAGGGCATCGCCATTCACCAACTTAACAACGATTGGTTCAGATACCTGCTGACCCTTAGCGAAGGTTACAGATGTCTTGCTAAGGCTGATAGCGTCAGTGCTCATCACCTCTTCGCTACTATTTGCCTCAACACCATCAGCTGTAGCAGCCAATGTTACTGTTACATCCTTCTCTGCTGGAGAAGAGAGACGAACATAGAACTTTGCGCTATCATTCGCCAAGGTAACAGCTGATGCAGACTTCTCACCAGCGAGCAATAACTTGTTGCCGTCACTGGTACCAGTATAGAGGTAAGCCTTCGCAGAGTAGTTCTCTTCTGCAGTTGGGTAGAGCGTGCTACCAACTTCTGGCTCGCTCTGACAAGATGCCAGTGTGGCAGCAACCAAAGAGGCTGCCAGCACTGACTTGAATACGTTTATTTTCATATTTGAGTTTCCTTTTGACTTATTTACCATCGATTCTTACGTTCTGCTCCCAGGTTGGAACAGCTACACACTTACCGGTGTTGCCGTGACCTGTTGCATCGTTGAAGGTATCACCCTGACCCTCGTTGAGCTTCCAGTATGCCTCCAAGCCGGTGCTCTTAGCATCGCAAGCGTACATGTTGTTAGTAATCTGAGCCTGTGTACGAGCCACTGTCCAGAAGCGTAACTCGCTCACCTTCACGTTTGCCTTCAGATAATCAGTGTTACCGAAGTTGATTCGGTTGCTGAGGTTAGTACTCTTACCAGGGAGGTCCATAGAGTTATCAAGTGCACCGTTAACATAGAGGTAGAGCTTTGTACCTGTGCAAACGAATGCGAGGTGATACCACTGGTTCTCGTTGAAGAGCTGCTTACTGTTCATCTGCGTACCCTGAGTCTTAATCTGCAGACGGTTACCCTCGATAGGAGCATCACCGAAGCGAGTATAAATCTCGCCACCATCGTTACCCCATGCACCGAAGAGTGTCTGGTTGTTAAGTTCGCCAAGACCCTTACCGAGCTTGCTGATGTTCACGTTCATCTCGACAGTCCACTGTGAAAGGTCATAGGTCTGACGCATTGCGAAGTGGATGTTATGTGTAGCGTTAACGATTGGCACAGCCTGATAAACAACCTGATCGAGGATGTAAACCATTGAACTACCAGAGTTCAGGACGTCATACTTGCCATCTTTACTCTTCAGACGGAGGGCAACAGCATACTTCTGACCGCTGTCCTTCAGTGCCTGTGTCAATGGGTTGATCGTCAGTGTCACATCAGAAGAAACCGACTTACCCTTCTCAATCTTCACCTCGTTAGAAGAGAGTGAGTAAAGACTTGCAGGCAGTGGCTTGTAAGAAGTCTCGTTACGCTGATTGTATTCAGCGAGTGCCGTTGTGTCACTTACCACCTCGAAGGTGTAGTCCTGTGTAGCAAGGTCAGAGAGACGCACGTTCACAGAAGAAGTGACAGCCGACGTACCGATAGTAATATTCTGACTTGAGTTACCATTAGTATTGGTCTGTGCGATATACGCCTGATTAGAAAGAGGCGAATATTCAGCATTCTCACAAGAAGCCAGCATTGTCAGAGAAGCCATAGCCACGGCTGCGATGAAAAGCTTAGAAATATTGTATTTCATAATTTGAATGTCTTGATTATTGGATTGATGGATTCATAATCTGGATAGCCTTGCGCAAGAAAGGATAGTTGCCAGTCTGTCCAGATACTGTATACTCGTACTCCATGTGATAGGTTCCTACACCACCCTTACGGTAGGTTACGCCATTGTAAACAGGGTTCCAGTAAGCCATACCTAAGAGAGAAGGAAGGGTTTTACCATTGTCTAAGCGGAAGGTTACACCACCCTTACCAGCATAGTTCTCAAAGTTCTCGCAGACGATGAGCTTATTAGCCACCTGCTCTGGTGTGAGATACTGCTGGAAGTGAGTAGCCTGAGCAGTAAAGCGACTGTTCAAATCACTGTTACCAGAAGAGCTATAAGCCTGAAGGATGAAGTAATTGAAGTATTCGCCATACTGAGCAGCCATAGCGTCAGGCTCACCATCGATAACGAACATCTTATCAGTACCAGACTTAGGACCGATGCGCTTGCCCATTGTCTTTACGAAAGCCTCCATCACCTTAGCGTTCTGCCAAAGCTCCTTATCGGTCTGGAAAGGCTGAGCATATGAAGGTTCAGCATCGAGGTCGAAACCATCATAACCATACTTGGCGATAGTGTCGCAGATAGCATTTGCATACTTCTCAGTAGCTGCAATCTGTGAAGCCTCATCGCTGCCCCATCCCCAGAACTTATGACGCCACTCTTTCCAAGTGAGGTTTTTGTCTGTGTTAGTTGGAGTAATCTGGTCACCAATGTCAAATACAAGGCAGCTGATGAGCACCTTTGTACCCTTTGTCTTCTGAACAAAGCGGAGATCCTTCAGCATAGCCTCTGTTGGATTCTTCCAGTTTCCCCAAAGAGAAACGAAGTCAGTACTGTCAGGAAGACCCGCCAAAGAGTTCTCATGTGTAACACCAGTACCCGTCCAGTTACCGAACCAACCGAAAGCTACAGAGTGGTCAGTCTTCTTATAGTCGCGAAGTTGAGCATAGTAAGCCTCAGACTTATTTGTGTGAGTAAGGTCAGCTCCGTCCTTTGCCTCTGTCTCAGTCCAGTCGCTGCAGGCTGTGAAAGCCGTTGCAGCGCAGGCTGAAAGCAAGAATATCTTTATTAAATTCTTCATTTTTTATCGAATGTTTATTGTATGATAGATATCGTTTAACGCTGCCACCACATCTTGGTTGCATAGTCGTCATTACCCTTTAACAGCTGTACAGCCTTAATATAGTTTGCCTTGTTATTGGTAGCCTCATCAATATCAAATGGGATACGGTTAGCAACCTGGATGCTATAGTCTGTTGACTGTGCCAGAGGGAACACCTTTGGATAGCCTGTACGACGGATTTCGCTCCAGCCTTCCTGTCCGTTAGGGAACATTGCAATCCACTTCTGAGTAATCAGACGCTCCATCTTCTGCTCGTCAGTAGCTGAGTCGTCCCACTTGATAGTGATTGTACTAACCGCACTAACGTCTCCACCGTACTCGCTGATTGGGTCAACATAATTCTTCTCGGTTGATGTATTGTCAGCCAAGTAGGCTGTTGCAGAACCTGCACCCCACTGCTCGAAGGAGAGTTTCACACCTTCTTCATAGAGGTCCTTTGCACTTCCGCCCATGTTACTCCAGCCTGCCAACGCACCTTCTGCACGACAGAAAGCCATCTCAGAAGCCGTGAGCCATACGCCCTTGCTGTCTATCTTGATGTTTGCAGCTGAGTAAGCCTTACCTGCTGTGGTCTTATTACCAATCTTCGCAGCGGCACGACAACCGATAACCGGACGAATACCGCCCTCTACTGGGCTGAAGAACTTTGTCAGACGTGGGTCGTTG
>ERZ773063.2014-NODE-2014-length-11366-cov-14.487667_pt1 | contig 11366 bp, 9 predicted proteins | sample MGYA00580625_ERZ773063 | MGnify/ENA primary metagenome ERZ773063 (study PRJEB29015, sample SAMEA2738022) | human oral metagenome | biome: human oral; feature: human-associated habitat; material: dental | place: China | collected 2042 ...
GGGGCCGCGGCCCGGCCCGCCCGACCGGTCGAGCACCCCGCGGACCGGCCCATCGAAAGGCCCGTCGTCCAGCCGGTCCGCCGCCCCGGGCGACACGCCCTGCCGCCCGTCGCGCCGCCCGTCCCGGTGACAATGGCCCGCACCGAGGAGCTCCCCCCCGTTGTCCTGAGCGCGCCGCCGACGGCGGTCCAGCCCCCGATCCCGGCACCGGTGCCGCCCCCCGGGCCCGCCCCCGCGCCGCCCGCTACAATCGGGACGCACCCGTATGCCCGACGCCGGCGAGGAGGCAGACGCATGACCGAGGGTACCCCGATCGGCACCGGCCGTTACCGGTTGTTGTCCACCCTCCCGGCCACCCTGCCCCGCATCGTCCGACACCTGGGCTACGACACGATTCTCGATCGCGACGTCACCATCCTGGCGCTCACCGCGGCCACCCCGCACCGCGACGAGGTCCTCGAGGCCGCCACCCGCGCGGTCCTGGTCGAGGACGAGAGGATGCAGCGCGTCCACGACGTGGAGACGAGCTCCGAGGCCTTCATCGTCACCGAGCCGACCGAGGGCGTCCCCTTCAGCACCTTCGCCCGGGCCGACTCCGACCCGGCGCTGATCCGCGCGATCATCGGGGAGGTCGCCCAGGTCCTGGACGCCTGCTCGCGGCGCGGCCTGCACCACCTGCACCTGTCGCCCGACTCCGTGCGCCTGCGTCCGGACGGGCGGGTCCAGCTCTCCGGCGTCGGGATCGAGGCGGCGGTGCTGGGCCTGCAGGACAACGACTCCGACCCGCTGGCCTTCGACCGCACCGACGCCAAGGCCCTGGTCGAGCTGCTCTACTACGGGCTGACCGGGCGCTGGCCGGGCAAGCGCTCGGGCATCGCCTCGGCCCCCATGGTCGACGGCGCCCCCGCGCCCCCCTCCTCGATCAACCGCTCGATGGGCGCCGACGACGCCGACCTGGACGCCCTCGTGGCCCGGACCTGGAGCTCGAACGTGCCGATCTCCGCCTCCGAGGTCGCCCGGGCCCTGGAGCCCTGGGACGCCTCGGTCCTCGTCGAGGACGCGGCCATCGCCTCGGAGGCCGGCCCCGAGGCCGAGACGGCCGGGGGGGCGCGCGGCGTCCTGTCGCGCCTGCGCGGCCTGTCGAGCGCGCGGCCCGTCTCCCGCGCCGCCCAGGAGGCCGCGGCCATCGCCGGGGAGGCCGCCGGCGCCGAGGGCCTGGAGCACACGGCGACGGTGTCCTTCCCCGCCGCGCCGAGCAACGCCATGCCGCCGGCCTTCCCGCCGCCGCTGCCCTCCTCGCCGTCGCCGGACGACGAGGAGGACTACGACGAGGACGAGTCGCCGTCGCTGAGCCGGACCTCCACGATCATCATCGTGGTGACCATCATCGCCCTCCTCGTCGGGCTGCTCTTCGCGGTGAAGAACCTGGTTCAGCTCTCCAAGGTCTCCTTCGCCGACAAGGACATCCCGGCGGCGGACACGGTGCCCTCGGCCTCGGCCGGCGCCAACCCCGCCCCGCAGCAGCCGGCCCAGCCCTCGCAGCCCGCCGCGCCCATCACGATCTCCGGCGCCCAGTCGCTCGATCCCTTCGGGGACAACAACGAGCACCCCGAGCTGGCCGGCAACCTGGTGGACGGGAACCCGAGCACCGAGTGGTACTCGCGCTTCTACACCTCCTCGACGATGGACTCCAAGAAGGGCATCGGGGTGGCCGTGACCCTGGCCTCCCCCGCGCGGGTCTCCGCCATCGAGCTCCAGGGCACCGGAAACGGCGGGCACGTCCAGATCCGCGCCACCAGTCCCGAGGACCCGCAGGGCGGCACGATCCTGGCGGAGGGATCCTTCGCCCAGGGCACCACCACCTTCGAGTTCACCCCGACCGAGACCAGTTCGATCGTCGTGTGGGTGACCGAGATGCCCAAGGCCTCCGACGGGCTCAACAAGGTCACTATCTCGGAGATCACCCTCCGATAGGCGATCCCACGGGAACAACCCCGTTCCATCACGAGTTGCGACCAACAGCGAATCGCCATCGCATCAGCGGTTCCGCCGCCCCGCGCCGTCCACCTGGAGGAGAGTCATGATCCACGACGTCATCATCGTCGGCTCCGGCCCGGCCGGCTACACGGCCGCCATCTACGCCGCGCGCGCCCAGCTGTCCCCGATCGTCCTGGCCGGGTCGGTGACCGCGGGCGGGGCCCTCATGAACACCACCGAGGTCGAGAACTACCCGGGCTTCGTCGAGGGCGTCATGGGGCCCGACCTCATGACGCGGATGCAGGAGCAGGCCGAGCGCCTGGGCGCCGACATCCGCTACGAGGACGTCACCTCCCTCGACCTGGACGGCGAGATCAAGAGGGTCACCACCGACGACGCCGTCTACGAGACCCGCACGGTCATCATCTCCACCGGCTCGGAGCACCGCCGGCTCGGGCTCGACGGCGAGGAGCGGCTCTCCGGCCACGGGGTGTCCTACTGCGCCACCTGCGACGGCTTCTTCTTCAAGGACCAGGACATCGCCGTCGTCGGCGGGGGGGACTCCGCCATGGAGGAGGCCCTGTACCTGACCCGTTTCGCCCGCTCGGTCACCGTCGTCCACCGCCGCGACCAGCTGCGGGCCAGCGCCGTCATGGCCGAGCGGGCCAAGGCGAACCCGAAGATCGCCTTCGCCTGGAACTCCAGGGTCGTGGGCCTGGGCGGGGGCCGGGCCCTGGAGTCGGTGACCCTGGAGGACACCGCCACCGGCGAGCGCCGCGAGCTGGCCGTGACCGGCCTGTTCGTGGCCATCGGCCAGGTCCCGCGCTCCGAGCTCGTCGCCGGAGCCCTGGAGCTCGATGAGGCCGGCTACATCGTGGTCCGCCACCCCGGTCAGCGCACGGCGGTTCCGGGAGTGTTCGCCTGCGGCGACGTCGCCGACCCGCACTACCAGCAGGCCGTCACCGCGGCGGGATCCGGCTGCCGGGCCGCCCTCGACGCCCAGCACTACCTGGAAAGCCTCGCCTGATAAGGAGAACAGCCATGTCCCATGTCCTTGCCGTCACCGACGCCACCTGGCAGTCCGAGGTCCTGAGCTCCGACCTGCCCGTGGTGGTCGACCTGTGGGCCGAGTGGTGCGGGCCGTGCCGCCAGATGGGCCCCGTCGTCGAGGAGGTCGCCGCCGAGATGGGCGGTCGGGCCAAGTTCGTCAAGGTCGACATCGAGGAGAACCCCGCCATCGCCCGCTCGCTGGGCGCGTCCTCGATCCCGACCTTCGCGGTCGTGCGCGACGGCGAGGTGGTCCACCGGTTCACCGGCTCGCGCCCGAAGGCCTCCTTCAGGGCCCAGCTGGACAAGGCCCTCGCCTGACCCCTCTCCGCCCCTCCCGCTTCGCGAAACCGGCGGATGCGACACGCGAGACCGGTGGATGATGCACATCCTGTGGATAACTCGGTGGACTCAGGGGGCGGAGTGCGGATGTTTCACGTGGAACCCGTCGTGCGGCCCCGCGCAATGGGGCGGACGACCGCACCACCGGCCGCCCCGTCACCATCACCGACCCCGCGCCCCGCGCACCGGGGCGGACGGGTCGGATCGGTGGTGCGATCCCGGATCGCCGCCCCGCGCGCCCGGCGGACCGGTGGCGCGGGATCAGCGCAGCACCGGTAGGGTTGACGCATGCAGTTCATCTCGACGCGCGGGGGCATGAGCCCCATCGGCTTCACCGACGTCCTCCTCCAGGGCCTGGCGCCCGACGGCGGCCTCACCATCCCCGCCGAGACGCCCCGGCTGACCGCCGAGGACCTCGAGTCGCTGCGCCCACTGCCCTACGCCGAGCTCGCCGCCCGCATCATCGGCCTGTACGCCACCGACATCCCGGCGGCCGACCTGCGCGAGATGACGGCGGCCGCCTACGGCCCGCCGCGCTTCCCCGCCGAGGCGGTGCCGCTGCACCGGCTCGACGCGGTCGCCGAGGGCCTCGTGCTGGTGGGCCTGTCCGAGGGCCCGACCCTGGCCTTCAAGGACCTGGCCATGCAGTTCCTCGGGCAGGCGATCCCCCGCGTCCTGGCCCGGCGCGGGCGCGTCCTCAATATCCTGGGGGCGACGAGCGGCGACACCGGCTCGGCGGCCGAGCACGCCTTCCGGGGGCGGGAGGGCGTCAGCGTCTTCATGCTCTCCCCGCTGGGGCGGATGAGCGATGTGCAGCGGGCGCAGATGTACTCCCTCGCGGACGCCAATATCCACAACATCGCCGTCGACGGCGTCTTCGACGACTGCCAGAACCTGGTCAAGGCGGTCAACGCCGACGCCGCCTTCAAGGCGGAGCACTCGATCGGCGCGGTCAACTCCATCAACTTCGGGCGCATCGCCGCGCAGATCGTCTACTACGTGTGGGCCTGGCTGCGCGTCTCCGACGACGCCCCGGAGCGGGAGCGGTCGCAGACGCGCGTGGACGTCGCCGTTCCCAGCGGGAATTTCGGCAATATCTACGCCGGGCACCTGGCGCGGAGCATGGGGGTTCCCATCCGGCGCCTCATCCTGGCGACGAACGAGAACAATGTCCTGGACGAGTTCTTCCGCACCGGCGTGTACGCGCCGCGCCCGCGCGAGGCGACCCTGGCGACGTCGAGCCCGTCCATGGACATCTCGAAGGCCTCCAACCTGGAGCGGTTCATCCGCACCCTCCTGGGCCCGGAGGCCTTCGCGGAGGCGTGGTCCGAGCTGGAGCGCACCGGAAGGCTCGACCTGTCGGCGCAGCGCGACCGCATGGCCGAGGAGTTCGGATTCGTCTCCGGCACCTCGACGCACGCGGACCGGCTCGCCGCCATCCGCCTGGTCCACGCCGCCACCGGCAGGCTCATCGACCCCCACACGGCCGATGGCCTCGCGGTCGCCCTGGCCCGGCGGGAGGACGGACTGCCCCTTCTCATCCCGGAGGTGGCCAAGGCCGCGAAGTTTAGCGAGACCGTGACCGAGGCCATCGGATCGGCGCCGCCCCTCGACGACTCCCTGGCGAGGATGCTCCGCGCCGAGCAGCGCGTCGTCGAGATCCCGAACGACATCGAGCGCCTGCGCGCGCTCATCGCGGCCGACGCCGTGCACCGCTGAGGAGCGCGGGCCCGCGCTGAGCCGCGCGCCGGCGCACTGCGGCCCCGGTCGGCGTTTCACGTGAAACATCGCTCCGCCGGAGGCGCGGCCCGGCGCTCGTGGAACTACGACGGCCGATGCCGCGCACCGACCCCTTCTTCGGCCTTCGCGCCGGGCGTGGCAGACTTGGAGCGCGACCGGGACGGACCCGCCGGAGAGGAGCTGGACGTGAGCGACGCGCCCCAGGTGAAAGGCAATCGGCTCGATCCGTGGCTGGACAATTACGCCGCCCGGGCCCACGGCCTGCGCGCCTCGGAGACGCGCTCGCTGTTCGCCGTCGCCTCGCGCCCCGAAGTCGTCTCCCTGGCCGGCGGCATGCCCAATCTCAAGGACCTCCCGCTGGACGAGCTCGCCGAGGCGACCGCCCGCATGATCCGCAAGGACGGCGGCCGCGCGCTCCAGTACGGCAACGGCCAGGGCCTGCCCGCCCTGCGCGAGTGGATTCCGCAGGTCATGATGCTGGAGGGCATCGACGCCGATCCCGACGACGTCGTCGTCACCACCGGCTCCCAGCAGGCCGTCGACATCCTCACCGAGCTCTTCATCGACCCGGGCGACGTCGTCCTCGCCGAGGCCCCCACCTACGTCGGATCGCTGTCCATCTTCGCCACCTACCAGGCGGACGTCCAGCAGGTCGGGATCGACGCCGACGGCGTCGTCCCCGAGGCGCTCGAGGAGCGCATCGCCCGCCTGGAGCGGGAGGGCCGCCGCGTCAAGTTCTTCTACTGCCTGCCCAATTTCCACAACCCGGCCGGCGTCAGCCTCTCCGCGGAGCGCCGCCCCCGGGTCGTGGAGATCTGCCGCCGGCACCGCATTCTCATCGTCGAGGACAACCCCTACGGGCTCCTCGGCTTCGAGGGGCAGACCCGCACCGCCCTCAAGACCATCGCCCCCGACGACGTCGTCTACCTCAGCTCCTTCTCCAAGATCTTCGCGCCGGGCTACCGGGTCGGCTGGGCGGTCGCCCCGCCCGCCGTGCGGGAGAAGATGAAGCTGGCGTCCGAGGCCGCGATCCTGTGCCCGTCCTCCGTGGGCCAGTACTCCATCGCCATGTACCTCGACTCCTTCGACTGGAGGGCCCAGATCGGGGAGTTCCGGGGGATGTACCGGGAGCGCCGGGACGCCATGATCGCGGCGCTCGACGAGTTCATGCCCATGTGCTCGTGGAACGTGCCCGACGGCGGCTTCTACGTCTGGGTCCGCCTCCCCGAGGGCCTGGACGCCAAGGACATGCTGCCGCGCGCCGTGACGAACCTCGTCGCCTACGTCTCCGGCACGGCCTTCTATGCGGGCGGACGGGCGGGGCACGACCACATGCGCCTGTCCTTCTGCTACCCCGAGCCGGTCGAGATCCGCGAGGGTGTTCGGCGCCTGTCCCGGGTCGTGGGCCGGGACATGGAGCTCCTCGAGCTCTTCGGACCGACCCGCTCCCGCCCGACGCGGGGCATCACCGCCCCGGCGCCCGACCAGATCTGAGGAGTCAGCATGAGCGGAACCTTCACCCCTTCGACGGAGCCCCTGCGCGTGGCCGTCCTCGCCGGCGGCCTCAGCCACGAGCGGGACGTCTCCCTGCACTCGGGCAACCGCGTGGCCCAGGTCCTCAAGCACCTCGGTCACAGCGTGCTGGTCCTCGACGTCGACGCCCGGATGATCTCCTCCCTGCGCGCCTTCGGGCCCGACGTCGTCTGGCCGCTCGTGCACGGCGGCCCCGGGGAGGACGGCGGGCTGCAGAACGTCCTCATCGCCCTGGGCCTGCCGTACGTGGGCACGCACTCCGACGGCTGCCAGCGCGCCTCCTTCAAGCCCACCGCCAAGGCCATGGTGCGCACCGGGGGCGTGCTCACGCCCGACTCGGTGACCCTGCCCAAGACCTACTTCTCCCAGCTCGGGGCGCAGGAGGTCCTCGGCGTCGTCGCCGCCCACCTCGGCCTCCCCGTCGTCGTCAAGCCGAATCAGGGCGGCTCCGGGCTGGGCGTCTCACTGGCCGAGGACGCCGACGAGCTGCGCAGCGCCATGGTCGCCTGCTTCGCCTACGACGAGCGCGCCCTCATCGAGTCCTATGTCCCGGGCCGCGAGATCGCGGTCTCCGTGGTGGACACCGGGGACGGCCCGCGCCCGCTGCCGCCGGTGGAGGTCGTCACCGACGGCGAGTACGACTTCGACGCCCGGTACAACCCGGGTCGCTCGGAGTACTTCGTCCCCGCCCGTCTCGCCGCCGCCGAGCTCGCGCTCGTCCAGGAGACCGCCATGACGGTGCACCGCACCCTGGGTCTGGGCAATCTCTCGCGCACCGATCTCATTCTCGACGACGCGGGCACGCCGTGGTTCATCGACGTCAATGTCGTTCCGGGGATGACCGAGACCTCCCTCCTCCCCCTCGCCGCCGAGGCCGAGGGCGGTCTCCCGGAACTGTACGACGCCCTCGTCCGGCACCCCCTGGTGACCCCCTCCTGATCCGCGCCGTGGAACGGGGCGGGGGTCGAAGCGCGTTTCACGTGAAACATCCTCGCCGGCCCCGTCGTTGTCGTCTCCGCTCGGAGGCGGTCCGGCCCCGGGCGCGACGCCCGTCATCGGCCCCGTCGTTGTCGCCCCCGTCGGCGAGCCAGTAGACTGTCGTGACTGTCCGTCGGGGTGCACCGGGGGCGTCGCACATCGCACGGGTCGAGGGGGACTGGGTTCATGACGGCGAGATCGTGGCGGGTCGTGCTGAGCGACGACGAGCGGAGCCTCCTGGAGGAAGTGGTGAGCTCGGGACGGGGCGCGGCCAGACGGATCCGTCGGGCCCGGATCCTGCTGGATCTGGATGAGGGCCGGGACGAGGGGCTGCTGACGCAGCGCGAGGCGGCCGAACGGTCGGGGGTGAGCGTGACCACGGTGGTGCGGGTCGCCAAGGACTATGCGCAGCGCGGCGGGGCTCGGGCGGCGATCGACCGCAAGGCCCGACTCAAGCCGCCGGTGGAGTCCAAGGTGACCGACGGGGTGGAGGCCAGGGTGATCGCCCTGGCCTGCTCCCAGCCCCCGGAGGGGTACGGGCGCTGGTCGTTGCGGCTGCTGGAGCGGCGGATCGCGTCAACGGACGGGATTCCGAACCTGGATCATTCCACGATCGGCAGGATCCTCAAGAAGAGGGGCTTCGCCCTCACCTGAGGCGGGGCCGATGGACGGATCCGGATCGGCGATTCGAGATTCTGCCGAGAACCCCAAGGGCTCGGGATGTTTCACGTGAAACCATCCCGAGCCCTCCCATGTCAGTCTCAGTTCTCCGTGAGCGTCGTCCCCGGAACCAGGGTCTCGACGATCCGCGCCAGGTCCTCATCGCCCGCGAACTCGATCGTGATCCTCCCCTTCTTCGATCCCCGGGTGACCTTGACCCTGGTATCGAAGGCATCCGACAGTCGCGTCGAGAGCGCCGGCAGCGGAGCGCTGCGACGGGTGCGCGATCCCGCCGCCCGCCGCGGCGCGTCCTGCGCCTGCGGCTCGTCGTGCAGCGCCACGAGTTCCTCGGTCGCCCGGACGGACAGCCCCTCGGCCACGATCCGCTGCGCGAGCCGCTCCATGGCCGCGACATCCGGCAGGCCGAGGAGCGCCCTCGCGTGACCGGCGGAGAGCACGCCCGCCGCCAGGCGCCGCTGGACGAGGGGCGGAAGCTTCATGAGGCGCAGCGTGTTGGAGATCTGCGACCGCGACCGCGCGATCCGCTTCGACAGCTCGGCGTGGGTGCAGTTGAAGTCGTCCAGCAGCTGCTGGTAGGCGGCCGCCTCCTCCAGCGGATTGAGCTGAACGCGGTGGAGGTTCTCCAGCAGGGCGTCGCGCAGGAGGTCCTGGTCCTCCGTGTAGCGCACCACCGCCGGAATCGTCTTGAGCCCGGCCTCCTTCGCGGCCCGGAGCCGCCGCTCGCCCATGACGAGCTCATAGCTCTCGGCCCGGCCCTCCTCATCGTCGACCCGGCGCACCACGATCGGCTGGAGCAGGCCCACCTCCTTGATGGAGGCGGCGAGCTCGGTGATGTCGTCCTCGTCGAAGACCTGTCGCGGCTGGCGGGGATTGGGAACGATGATCTCCACCGGGAGCTCGGCGAAGGTCGCCCCCGGCACGGGGACCAGTCCCGCGTCGTCGGAGGACCCCTTCTTCTTCCCCCCGCCCCTCGCTCCGGCCGTCCCGGCCGTCCCGTCCTCGAGCGCCCCCCTCGACTCCGACCGGTCCGCCGACGGCGTCGTCTGGTCCTCGGGGCGGTCGCCCAGGCCGATGAGCGCGAGCTCGGGCGCCTCCGCCATCAGTGTTTCACGTGAAACACGACTGCGCCGCCGCCCCGTCCTCGTCCCCTCGGACCTCCCGGTGGACTCGGATCCGGACCTGGCCCTGCCGGACTTGGGCTTGGCCGCGGCGGCCGAGGGCTTCGTCGCGGTGGCCGGGGGCGACGACCGCCTGCCGCGGGTCCGCTTCGAGGGGGCGAGCAGAGTCGAGGCGATCTCCGCGGCGTGCCGCGAGGCCGCGTCCGAGGCCTCGTCCGCCGTCGTCTTCGAGCGAGCCGGCGAGCGCGACTCGGGGAAGAAGACGTCCGTCGGACGCCGCGACGGGATCTCCGTCTGCGCCTCGGGGATGAGCGCCTGCAGGCCTCGCCCCAAACCTCGCTTCTTCTGGGCCATTACGTCTCCTCAACGTCGTCGGGCACGTTGATCTCGGGCAACTCCATGCCCGTGCCCCGCAATGCGATTTCCTGAGCCAGGACCTTGTACGCCACCGCGCCGGAAGACCTCGGGTTCCAGAAGACGACCGGCGCCCCGAAGGACGGCGCCTCCGCGACGCGCACGGATCTTGGTATCTTCGTCTTGAGGGTTGCGGCGGGGAAGTATGTGCGCACCTCTGACTCGACGTCCCGAGCCAGCGTCGTCCGCTTGTCGAACATGGTCAATGCGATCATCGAGACGCACAGGGCCGGGTTGTGGATCTCGGCGACCCTCTGCACCGACCGCGTGAGCAGGGCGAGACCCTCCAGGGCGTAGTACTCGGCCTGCAGGGGGATGAGCACCTCCCCGGCGGCGACGAAGGCGTTGATCGTCATAATCCCCAGACTCGGCGGGCAGTCGATGAGGACGTAGTCCAGCCTGGGCAGGCCGCCCCCGCTCCTGCTGAGCAGGTAGTCGCGAAGCGCCTGGCGGAGCTTGGACTCGCGTCCGGTGGAGTCGATGAGCTCGATCTCCACGGCGGCGACGTCGATCGACGCGGGCAGGCACCACAGGTTCTGGGAGAAGCGCGTCTGAGAGACGACGTCCTGGATGCGCGCGCCCTCGACCAGCACGTCGTAGATCGAGGTGTGCTCCTCCCCGTGCTCCACGCCCAGAGCCGTGGAGGCGTTGCCCTGCGAGTCCGCATCGATGACGAGGACATGGAGGCCGCCCTCGGCGAGCGCCGCGGCGACATTGACGGCCGTCGACGTCTTGCCGACGCCGCCCTTCTGGTTCGCGACGGCGATCACCCGAGTCTGCTCGGGGCGCGGAAAGCCGACGGCTGAGACGTCCTCGAGGACGGCGTGCTCGGCCCGGAGCTGGTCGAAGATGGATGAACCTGACAACCCTGGTCTCCTCGTTCGGCTTCCCGACGGCGCACACCGCCTGGCCGCCCCAGTCTACGTGAGTCCGACGACGCCGTCGGGAATGCACCGCCGCCGATCGGCCGCGATCGTGCCCGTCCGCTCAACCGCTCCGGCGCCGGCGGATCTCGACCACCCTGGTCGACTCCCCGCCGGGGGTGACGACGTCGTGGATGATAGCGGGTTCGAGCCCCGCCCCCTTGATGACGCGCCGCGCCTCATCGACCTCGTCCCGGGCCCGGGCCCCCTTGAGGGCGAGGAGGCGCCCGCCCGGACGCAGCAGGGGCGCGGTGATGCGCACGAGCCTGGGCAGCCCGGCCACGGCGCGCACCGTGACCGCGTCGAAGCGGTCGCGGACCTCCTGCGCCCGGGCCCGGCGCACGACCGCGTTGACCAGGTCGAGCTCCGCGACGACGTCGGTCAGCCAGTCGATCCGCCGCTCCATCGGTTCGATGAGCGTCACCTCCAGATCGGGGCGCAGCAGGGCGATGACGACGCCGGGGAAGCCCGCCCCCGACCCGACGTCGGCCACGGCGCCGCGGCGGGGCAGGAAATCGACGACGGCGGCCGAGTTGGCCAGGTGGCGCGTCCAGAGCCGGGGGAGCTCGCGCGGGCCGACCAGCCCGCGCAGCTCGCCCTGCTCGGCCAGCAT
>ERZ773063.2020-NODE-2020-length-11331-cov-13.719581_pt1 | contig 11331 bp, 8 predicted proteins | sample MGYA00580625_ERZ773063 | MGnify/ENA primary metagenome ERZ773063 (study PRJEB29015, sample SAMEA2738022) | human oral metagenome | biome: human oral; feature: human-associated habitat; material: dental | place: China | collected 2042 ...
GCTCGCCGCCTCGCGCAGCTCGCCGCGGCCGTAGTCGGCGGCGCCGGCCAGCTCCCGCTCGGTGCGCTCGCCCAGGGAGCACAGGGCCTCCACGGCGGCGAGGTAGTCCGCGCCGTCGTCGGCGCCGGCGGTGGTGCGCGCGTCGTTCACCATGTCTCCTCCAGAACGTCGTCGTCGGGGATCTCGAAGGGGACCAGGACCCGGAGCCCGGCGTCGTCGGTGTGGTCGAGCAGGCCGATGCGCGGCCCGCGGCCGAAGGGCTTGGTGTGCGGCCCCGCCAGGTCCCGCAGGTCGACCAGCCCGAGCTTGAGCAGGACCAGGGCGCGGACCCCCGGCAGGTTGTAGGAGCCCAGGTCCCGTTCCATCGCCCGCCGGGAGCTCCACCAGCCGACGGCGAAGACGCCCTGGAGCGCCCCGCGCTCGAAGACCCGCTGCAGGACCTGCGCCGGGGTGGTCTGCGCGGGGCCCGCGGACAGCAGGTCGGAGAAGCCGAGGTCGTCGTCCGCCGGCTCCGCGCCGGGCGCGGGAGCCGCGTCGTCCGGGAGCGGGCGGTCCATTCCGACGACGCGCTGGAGCCCGACCCCGACGAGGAGCATCGGGTGCTCGGCGCCGTCGTCGAGCGCGGCGGTCACGTCCCGCACCAGGAAGGCGGCGACCTCCTCGCGGGGCACGACGCGCACGGCGCGGCCGGACCGGCTCCGCGCCCCGACCACGCGGGCCAGCCCGGGCGGGAGCTCCTTCATGCCGTTGAGGACGACCAGTTCGCAGGCGGGGTCCATGGTCCGCAGCGCCGTCAGGGTCATCGAGCTCAGCGCCCCGTCGGCCAGGTCGTCCCCGGAGCCCACGAGCACGACCCCCTGGTCGACGTCCGCGTCCAGGGTCAGGGACACCGGGGTCTGGGTCACCCTCACCGGGCGGCCCAGCCACATGGCGGGCCCCTCGCCGTCGTCGGCGCGGTCGGGCCCGTGCTCCGGCCACGCGGCGCGGTTCGCGCCGATGAAGACCATCGGGGGGTCGGTGTGGCCGAGGTCGAACAGCCGCCGCTGCAGCTCGTCGAGGGTCTGGGGCTCGGCCCAGGCGGCGACGCCGCGGACGTTCGCGGCGGCGGGGTCCAGGCCGTAGTTGCGGTTGAGGATGACTTCGCCCCGGTAGGTCAGCTCGGCGGCCGCGCGGTTGTGCGGGGAGAGGATCGCCTCGGACTCCTGGGCGGTGTTCTTCAGCGACATGCGCAGGGGGAACTGGGCGAAGATCGAGTCCCCCTTGGCCCGCAGTCCCGAGATGCCGGAGATGGTCTGGGAGGCGAGCAGGAGGTGGATGCCGTAGGCCCGGCCCTGCTTCGCAATGGCCTCGAGGAGGGCCACCGCCTGGTCGACCAGGTCGTCGTCGCCCTCGAACAGGGCGTGGAACTCGTCGATGATGACCAGCATGCGCGGCACGGCCAGGCCGGTCGCCCGGCGGTAGGCCCCGATGGAGGGGGCGCCGGCCTCCTTGAACAGCCGGGACCTGCGCTCGAGCTCCTCGGTGACGTGCCGCAGGACGGCGACGCCGAACTCCTGGTCCGACTCCAGGGAGAGGACCTTGACGTGGGGGAGCCAGCCCCGCCCCTCGGCGTCGGGGGCGAAGCGGTGGAACTCCAGGCCCTGCTTGTAGTCGAGCAGCAGCATGCTCAGCTCGTCGGGCGAGTAGCGGGCGGCCAGGGAGTAGATGATGTCGAGCAGGAGGTTGGACTTGCCCTGGCCGACGGCGCCGCCGATGAGCACGTTGGGGTGCGGGGGGTTCTCGCTGCGCAGCGACAGTGTGAGCGGGTCGCGCCCGGCCCGGCCGATGGCGGCGTCCAGGGACTCGATCGACGACCCGCTCCACGGGGAGCCCAGGTCCTCCCCGATGAGGTCGGCCAGCGGGATGACGGGGCCGGTGGTCTTCGTCGCCGCCTGCCGGGCGGCGCGGACCGCGGCGTCGAGCACCGCCAGGGACGGCGGGTCGTCGGGCTCCACGACGGCGCCCGCGGGCAGGTTCGGCACGGCCCACGTTCCGGCGTCGTGGCGCAGGACCAGGGTTCCGCGCCGGGCGCCGGGCGCCCCGCCCAGCGCGGGGTCGTGCTGGATCATGAGGTGGATCCCGGTGCCGGGGCTCATGTCGGCGACCCGGTCGAGGAGGCGGCCGAGCTGCTCGTCGACGCCGTAGGGGTGGTCGAGGACGACGACGACGGTCAGCGACCCGGTGGGCTCGCCGTCGCGCCGCCACAGGTCGAGCAGGTCGCGGGCGCCGCCCACGGCGATGCGCTCGGCGTTGGAGGCGGCGTCCGCCATGGCGGTGCGCACGGCGTCGGCGAAGGAGCCCGCCTCGGAGAAGGGCGGCGGGAAGGCGGAGCCGACCGTTTCGCGCAGCGGCGCGAAGGCCCCGAGGACGCCGGTGACGCGGGGGTCGAAGACGAGCAGGCGCAGGTGGGGCAGCGGGATCTGCGTCACGAGCCGCGCCAGGGTGGCGAGCACCAGGTCCTGGGCACGGCGGGGGGGGGCCCCCCCCCCCCGCCAGTGCGACGCGCAGATCAGCGGGGCGAGGGCGGGGGCGCCCCCGAGCTCGTCGGGGGCGCGGAACGCGCCGATCCGCGTCCAGCGGGACGGGCGCCCGACGGCGTCGGCGTCGATCGTTCTCAAGTCGGAGCCCGCCGTGCCCGGGGCGAGCTCGCTCACGGTCCGCTCGAGTGCGGCCCGGGCCTCGGCGCGCTCCCGCTCGGCGCCGGCGACGGCGCGATCCCGGCGCAGGCGGCGCTGCTCCTCGATCCCCTCGTGCAGCGCCGCGGCGGCCGCGTCCAGGTCGGCCAGGTCGCTCTTGCGGGCGGCGCCGATCCGCTCCCGGATGGCGGTGGCCCGGGAGAGGATCCGGGCGGTCTGCGCGGTGGCCTGCTCCCTGAGCCGGTGCAGCTGGGCCGGGTCCATGGAGGGCGCGGCCGGTGCCGGGGCCGTCGGCGCCGGGGGCGCGACCGGTGAGGCGGGTCCGGTGGGGCGGGCGGGCCCGGCGGTCGGCTCGGGCATCGGGGCGTGCGAGACCTCCGTGCCGGACACGATGATGCGGCGTCGGGGTGAACCTGGACTCATGGTGACCTATTCGGTGGGACGGGACGGCCGTGGGATGCTTAAGCGCGTGAATCCGCGGGATGCGGACCCGCGCGCCAGGCAGCATAGCACCCGGGCGGCTCGCTCCCGGCCGAGTCCGTGCAGGCGGACGTCGCCGATGCTGGAAGCGGCGGGCGGCCTCGTGGATGACGCGGCGCGCCGTCGTACGGGCCCGGGAGCGCGGGCGGCCCGTCGGCGTCGCAGTCCTGCGGGCCGGGGTCCCGGCCGGGAGACGGGCCGCCGGGCCCCGTGCTTGACTCGCCGCCTCGCCCGCACCGATAATCATCGTGGAAGTTCCGCGGATCCGCCCGGGGCGGGTCCGGCGGTCGGAGGCCCCTACGGAGAAAAACAGTCCCGATATGGATCCCACGCAGCTCACAGAAATAGTGGGGCAGGCCGATGCGCGGCTCGCCTCCACGACGCCGGATCAGGAGATTCAGGCGGCGCTCGCGCAGAACCGGCCCGATCTCTGGGCGGCGCTCGCCTCCAACCCGATGCTCTACCCGGAACTGGTCAATTGGCTGTACCAGCTGCAGGACGACGCCGTCCTGGCCGTTTTGAACGGCCAGCAGCACCCGTCGGGGACGGACGGGGCGGCGCAGGCGCCGGCCGCCTGGGCGTGGGTGGCCGACGGCACCCCGCCGCAGGGCGTCGCCGTCGCGGAGCGATCCTCCCGCTGGTCGCCGGTGCCCCTGATCGCGGCCGCCGTCATCATCCTGCTCGTCATCGGCGGGATCGGCACGTGGCGTCTGGGGCTCTTCGGCGGGGATGACGATCGCACGCCGTCGACCGCCGCGGGCGGGCACGGCTCCGACCGCGCGTCGTCGGCCTCGCACAAGAAGGACCGCGAGAAGAACAAGGACGGGGACAAGGACGACAAGGACTCCGCGAAGGACCGGGAGACCGACCGCGACGAGCCGACGCCGGCCGAAGAGGAGCCGGACCGCGACTCGCCGCCGGCCCCGGTGGAGTCGAGCGAGCCGGATTCCGGTTCCGGTTCCGGGGCGAGCGGCTCGAACGGGGCGGGCTCGGCCGACTACGTCACGCCCTGCGCGCGGGCGCCGCAGTTCGCGGTGCGCTCCGTCAGCGACCAGGGCGGCGAGCTCGAGGTCACGACCGAGGTCACCCCCTCCTGCTCCGAGGGGGATGTGCTGACGGGCGCCGCGAATTCCATCGCGCTCTACGCGCCGTCGTCGACCACGGGCTCGGGGGCCGCCGACATGGTCGTCGCCTACGCCGATTTCGACTTCTCGGGCTCCCCCGTCGTCATCCCCTCGGGCGGCAGGACGCTCGTCCTGCGGTTCGGCGCCGGATACTTCTTCCGCTCCGCGAGCGACATCAGCGCCGGCTCCGCCACGATCTCCGGTGACATCGACCGCAGCGGCGCGTCGACCGCGGTGGTGGTCGGCAGCGACGCGAGCACGACGGCGATCGTGGCCTCCGGCACCGGCGACGGGCAGGTGGCGGAGGCCGACGCCGCCGGCAACCTCCGCTGGCAGGCCGACCACGACCGGCCGACCGTCGTGAGCAGCGTCTCCGGGTACTGGGTCCCCCAGGTGTCCTCGAAGCGGCCGGGCCTGTACGCCGAGGGCATGACCTGGGGCAGCCCCGACATCGTGCAGGAGTTCTTCTCGCTGCGTCAGCAGTTCCCGCAGGCCCTTCTGCTCTTCAGCGACGACTGGCCCGTCTTCGACGCCGGAGGCAGCTGGTGGGTGACCATTGTGGGGATCCCCTTCACCACGGCGGAGGAGGCCAACGCCTGGTGCGACTCCCAGGGCCTGGACGGCGAGCACTGCTTCGCCAAGTACATCGACACCAACGGCTCGTCCGAGGGGACGACCAGGAACCGCTGAGCGGCGCCGGCGCCTCCGAGCGCCGGCAATGAATGCTGCGCCCCTTCCCGTCATGCGGCGGGAAGGGGCGCGGTGGTCTCCTCACCGGGGAACGACGGGGGATGCGCCCGGTGGCGAGTACCAGGGCGATGAACCGGGCCGGGGGCCGCCGCGCGAGCCCCGCGTCCGAGGGGCCACCTGTTCGCCGACGCCTTGACGTGAGATGCGCATGACTGTCATACTCATGTGCGCCGCCGTACTACGGTGCGGAGTGGAAGTCAGCGCCGGTGCACCCGTGTCGTCATGTGGGCCCGGCGCTTGCGCTACCTACGGGGGTCGATTTTCTCCACCAATACACGATCAGCGATCGTCCGCCATCCGGTGTCCTGGCCGGCAGCATAATCACCCAGGGCTCCGACAACCTGATCCGGCACCCACAGTCGCTTATCATCACGTCCGAACTTATGAGTCAGACGGAACTCTTGTGTCAGCACCCGAGACCGTCGGGCCACATCGATTGTGTTCTCATCCTTATTATCCTGGGAACGCTGTCGGCGCTCAAGAACGAGTGCGTGCACGTTGAACTTATCCTCGAGGTGCACGGCCAAGCAGAAGAGCGCCTGTTGTCTTGCACGCTCCTCTCCACCGTCGAGAATAAGAGGAGACGCCACGACAACGAGATGAGATGCATCATAGCCGCTTATGGTTCTACAAACGGACAACTTCGTCTGAGGCAGGTGATCACGCCAGTGAAGTTTACCAGCATGCCTCACATACACAGACAGTGCATCGGCAAGATCCGGCTGCTCATCGTCGGCGATATACACGCCAAGTAAATACATCGGCTCCGGCACCCCGGTACGACGAATACTCTCATCCCCATAAGCGATACGGCTCATCCTCGCCGCCTTCCGCCCGGCTCCGGCGTCGGATCACAGCATGCACGACACGCAGCCCTCCACCTCGGTGCCGGTGAGCGCGGCCTGGCGCAGGCGGATGTAGTAGAGGGTCTTGATGCCCTTGCGCCAGGCGTAGATCTGGGCCCGGTTGACGTCGCGGGTGGTGGCGGTGTCGGGGAAGAAGAGGGTCAGGCTCAGCCCCTGGTCCACGTGCTGGGTGGCCGCGGCGTAGGTGTCGATGATCTTCTCCGGGCCGATCTCGTAGGCGTCCTGGTAGTACTCCAGGTTGTCGTTCGTCATATAGGGCGCCGGGTAGTAGACGCGCCCGATCTTGCCCTCCTTGCGGATCTCGATCTTGGCCACGATCGGGTGGATCGAGGAGGTGGAGCCGTTGATGTAGGAGATCGAGCCGGTGGGCGGGACGGCCTGGAGATTGCGGTTGTAGATGCCGTCGCGCCGGATGGCCCCGGCCAGTTCCGCCCAGTCGCGGCGCGTGGGCACGTGCACGCTGGAGGCGTCGAAGATCTCGCGCACGCGCTCGGTGACGGGCACGAAGTCCCGACTCGTGTACTTGTCGAAGAACTCGCCGTCGGCGTAGGCCGAGTCCTCGAATCCCACGAAGGACTCGCCCCGCTCGACCGCCAGTTCGTGCGAGGCGGTCAGGGCCTGGTACAGCACGCAGGCGAAGTAGACATTGGTGAAGTCCAGGGCCTCCTCGCTGCCGTAGAGGATCCGCTCGCGCGCCAGGAACCCGTGCAGATTCATCTGCCCCAGCCCGATGGCGTGGGACTCGCGGTTGCCGCGGTCGATGGAGGGCACGGACGGCAGGCGCGTCTGGTCGGACACGGCGGTCAGCCCCCGCACCGCCGTGCGAATGGTGCGGGCGAAGTCCGGGGAGTCCATCGTCCTGGCGATATTGAGGCTGCCCAGATTGCAGGAGATGTCCTTGCCCACGTGCGCGTAGGACAGGTCCTCGTTGAGCCGGCTGGGTTCGGAGACCTGGAGGATCTCCGAGCACAGGTTGGACATGACCACCTTCCCCTTGATGGGGTTGGCCCGGTTGACCGTGTCCTCGAAGACGACGTAGGGGTAGCCGGACTCGAACTGGATCTCGGCGAGGGTCTGGAAGAACTGGCGGGCGTTGATCCTGGTCTTCTTGATGCGCTCGTCGTCGACCATCTCGCGGTACTTCTCCGTCACGTCGATGTCCGCGAACGGAACCCCGTGGACGCGCTCGACGTCGTAGGGGCTGAACAGGCACATGTCCTCATTGTTCTTGGCCAGCTCGAAGGTGATGTCGGGGATGACGACGCCCAGCGAGAGGGTCTTGATGCGGATCTTCTCGTCCGCGTTCTCGCGCTTGGTGTCCAGGAACCGCATGATGTCGGGGTGGTGGGCGTGCAGGTACACGGCGCCGGCGCCCTGACGGGCCCCCAGCTGGTTGGCGTAGGAGAAGGAGTCCTCCAGCAGCTTCATGACGGGGATGACGCCGCTGGACTGGTTCTCAATGCGCTTGATCGGCGCCCCCATCTCGCGCAGGTTGCTCAGCAGCAGGGCCACGCCGCCGCCGCGCTTGGACAGCTGGAGGGCGGAGTTGATGCCGCGGGCGATCGACTCCATATTGTCCTCGATGCGCACCAGGAAGCAGGAGACGGGCTCGCCGCGCTGCGCCTTGCCCTCGTTGAGGAAGGTGGGTGTGGCGGGTTGGAATCGGCCGGTCATCATCTCCTCGATGAGGTCCAGGGCCAGCGCCTCGTCGCCGTCGGCCAGGGCCAGGGCCACCATGGCGACCCGGTCCTCGAACCGCTCCAGGTACCGCCCGCCGTCGAAGGTCTTGAGCGTGTAGGAGGTGTAGTACTTGAACGCCCCCAGGAAGGTCTCGAAGCGGAAGTCGTGGGCGTGGGCGGCCTCGAACGCGGAGGCGACGAATTCCGGGGAGTAGCGGTCCAGGACCCGCTTCTCGTAATATCCCTCGGCGACCAGGTGATCCAGCTTCTCCCCCAGGTCGCGGAAGCGGACGGTATTCGGGTTCACGTGCTGGAGGAAGTACTGGCGGGCCGCCTCGCGGTCGGCGTCGAATTGGATCGCGCCGTTCGCGTCGTAGAGGTTGAGCCGGGCGTTGAGGGCGTGATAATCGAGGTCCGGGGCCGCGGTCGCCCCGGAGCCGGCGCCCGACGGCGTCTGCGTCAGCGTGTCTGCCAAAACCTGTCCAATCCTTCTTCGACGCGCGCGACGTCGGTGGGGGTGCCGAGCAGCTCGTAGCGGTAGAGGAGGGGCACCCCGAGCTTGGCGGCGATGATATCGCCGGCGATTCCGTAGGCCTCGCCGAAATTGGTGTTCCCCGAGGAGATGACGCCCCGGCACAGGGAGCGGTTGTGCGGGTCGTTGAGGAACTTGATGACCTGCTTGGGGACGGCGCCCCTGATGCTGCCGCCGCCGTAGGTCGGCACGATGAGGACGTACTCCTCGTCCACCCTCAGGGGCCCCTCGCCGGGGCGCAGCGGGATCCGGGCGCTGCGGCGGCCGAGCCTGCCGACGAACCGGTGCGTGTTCTGCGAGGCGGAGGAGAAGTAGACGAGCAGCGGGCCGTCGGGCGCCGGCGTCGTCGCGGGGGGCGTCACGGGGCCGTCCGCCCCGCTTCAGATCGCGATGGCCTCGACGGCGAGCGCGGCCGCCTTGATCTTGTCCGGGCGGAAGCCGGACCAGTGGTCGGCGCCGACCATGACGACCGGGGCCTGCGCGTAGCCCAGGGACTTGACCCGCGCCAGGGCCTCGGCGTCCGCCGAGATGTCCACCGTGCTGTAGGACAGGCCGGCCCTGTCCAGGGCGCGGTAGGTGGCGCTGCACTGGACGCAGTTGGGCTTGCTGTAGACGGTGATCGCCATGTCGGTCTCCCCGATCGTGTACGGATGGTCTGTCCCGCGCCCCGGCCGGGCGCCCCGCGGCGGGCTCGCACCGGTGGCCGGAGCACGGATGTGTGTGGTGGAGGGCATCGCCTCACCAACGGGCGACAACACTACCCCTAGGGGTCGGAGCGCGCCAGCACCACAAGATGATGTGTTCGACCCCCCGCTGTGCACGAATCGCCCCTCCCTGTGGACGACTCGCCCGGAGCCTGTGGACGACTCCCGCCGGGGGCCGGCGGCGGCCGGGCGGACCGGGTCGGCGACACGCCGTCGGATCCGCGCGAACACGGCCCCGCGCCCGCCGACGCGCACCCGCCCCGGCAATCCACAGCCCCGCCGCCGACCCGACGGCCCGTTGTCCCCAGCCTGGGGACAACTCCCTGAAAATTCCCCTCTCACAACTTGATCACGTCGGCGTGTCCCCCGACGCGCCCCGGGGCGCCGGGTCCGTGCTACGGTCGCCGTACAGACGCAAGCCCAAGGAGGTCTCATGGACGCGGCCCGACGGCGGAAGAAGATCCTCGAGCGCCTGGGCGCCGCCTCCGCCCCCATCCCCGCCGCGGCCCTCGGGGCGGAGCTGGGCGTCTCGCGGCAGATCGTCGTCGGCGACGTCGCCCTCCTGCGCGCCGCCGGGCACCCGGTGCGCGCCACCAACCGCGGCTACCTGCTCAGCCGCCCGACCGCCCGCCCGCGCCGCTCCTTCCCCGTCCAGCACACCCGCGACGAGATCGCCGCCGAGCTGGAGGCGATCCTCCAGGAGGGCGGCACGGTGCTGGACACCTCGATCGAGCACCGGCTCTACGGGCAGATCACCGTCGACCTCATTCTGCGCGACCGCGCCGACCTCGCCCAGTTCCTGGCCAGGCTCCCCGAGTCCTCCTCCCTGGCCGAGCTGACCAACGGCTGGCACACCCACACCGTCGAGGCCGACAGCGAGGAGGTCCTCGACGCCGTCGGACGCCGCCTGGACGAGCTGGGCTTCCTGCGCGAGGAGTACTGAGACCGGCGGAGAAGTCGCGCGAGGCCGGCGGAAACCGGGCTTCCTGCGCGAGGAGTACTGAGGGGACGACGGCGCCGCCCGTCCGCGAGCACCCGACGCCGGCGCGCCCCCATCCGGCCCGGCCCCCGAGTCGCCGCGGGCGGGGCCCGGCCCGGTCTCCACAAGACATGCGCCGGACCCACCCCCCTCACAGGCCCCTCATGGAATCGGCCCCTTGACTCAAGGCCGTCAGCAAGGCCCTCATCCAAGGAGCACGCCCATGAGTCCGACCACCCTCGCCTATATCGGGACCGATCTGGCGGCCCTCGCCCTTCTCGTCGGCGCCCTCTACCTGCCGCGCCACGGCCGCAGGGATCTCACGGCCGCCTACATCGGAGTCAACATCGGCGTCCTGGCCGTCACGCTCCTGCTGTCCACCGCGAGCGTCGGCGCCGGACTGGGGCTGGGCCTGTTCGGCGTCCTGTCCATCATCCGCCTGCGCTCCACCGAGATCTCCCAGGGCGAGATCGCCTACTTCTTCGCCTCCCTGGCCCTGGGCCTGCTCGGCGGCATCCAGACGGCCCCGCTGGCCCTGGTCGCCGCCCTCATGGCCCTGGTCGTGGCCTCCCTGTGGATCGGCGACAGCCCCCGCCTGGCCGCCCGCAACCGCCACCAGGTCATCCAGCTCGACCGCGCCATCGCCGATGAGGCCGCCCTGACCGCCCATCTGGAGGAGCTGCTGGGCGCCCGCGTGCGCTCCCTGGAGGTCCACAGGCTCGACCTGGTCAACGACACCACCCTCGTCGACGTGCGCTACCGGCTGCTCGCGCACCGCGCCCCGCTGGCGCAGGACGCCGCCCGCGACGACCTCCCCTTCGTCGCCTCCCCCGCGGACAACTGGGCGCCGCTGAACCGTCCGACGGCGGCGCGCCACGCCGGCGCCGCGAGCCGCTGAGCCCGTCCGGCCGCATCCGCGCAGGAGAACAGCCACCATGATCACTCGCCCCGCCGGCCTGGACACGCGCCGCCTGGCCCCCACCGGACTCGCCGAGCTCAACGCGGCCGCGGGCCTGCTCGTCCGGGTCGACCGCAAGTACCTCGTGCCCCTGGCCACCGCCCAGGGACTCGTCGACGCCCTGACCGGCGCCGCCCGCGTCCTGCAGATCGAGGGCCGCCGCGGCTTCAGCTACGCCTCCACCTACTTCGACACCCCCGACCTGGACTCCTACCTGCTCGCCGCCCGCAAGCGCCGGCGCCGCTTCAAGATCCGCACCCGCAGCTACCTCGACTCCGGCTCCTGCTTCCTGGAGGTCAAGACCCGCGGGCCGCGCGGGGCCACCGTCAAGCGCCGCGTCCAGTGCCCGCCGCTCGACGCCGGCCGCCTCACCGCGTCGGGCCGCGACTTCATCGCCTCCCGCCTGGCCGACGACGTCGCCCCGCCGGAGCGGGCGCGGCGCCTGGCCCAGGCCCTGGAGCCCGTCCTGATCACCCGCTACGAGCGCACCACCCTCCACCTGCCGGAGGAGTCTGCGCGCCTGACCCTCGACACCCGCCTGGCCTGGATCGGCCTGCCGCCCCGCGGCGCGCCCGCCGTCGGAC
>ERZ773063.2024-NODE-2024-length-11320-cov-4.945406_pt1 | contig 11320 bp, 12 predicted proteins | sample MGYA00580625_ERZ773063 | MGnify/ENA primary metagenome ERZ773063 (study PRJEB29015, sample SAMEA2738022) | human oral metagenome | biome: human oral; feature: human-associated habitat; material: dental | place: China | collected 2042 ...
TTATAGCAAGAGCTGATGCTAGCGAAGTAATTCGCAACCAAGAAATTATTGATGCGTTTGATGTATATAATAATATGCAATAAATAGCGCATATATCGTTGGCAGATTTGTTTTTGCGGCGTAGAATAATAGCTATATGACAAAAATACTCGCAATAATCTCCACCCACGGCACCGAATTTCGTGGCTTATGAAGTACCAAATTCGTATTTGAACGATGATCTGTATGAGCAAATATACACCGATATAGAACGATATCTGGATGGGAAGATTGTTGACCAAGAGCGAACTTTTTATAAAATGACGGGGAAGATTTTACCCGAGGAAGAAAAGAGCATAACTAGTCTTGAAAACTTTGTTTATAACGATGAGCTGCAGGCCGTTCTGGCGTTCCTTGGTGAGGAAGCATATAAGCAAGACGGTACTTACGCTGGGTTTAGGCTAAAAGTGTTATAATTGTCCCTATGACAAAACTTACCAACGGGCATCTCGTAACGCAAGATTCAGTCGGAGTGACTCGCCACGATTACCTCTACCGAATTTCGCTCAAAGCTCTCATCTATAACGACGCTGGGCAAATTTTGGTCGTTAAGGAAATTAATCGGACGTACTGGGATTTACCGGGCGGAGGTATGGATTATGATGAGGATTTTGAATCATCGCTGAAACGCGAGTTGTACGAAGAGGTTGGTTACAAGGGCGGTTTGCGCTATCAACTTTTTGACGCGTCGGAACAGATGTACATTGAGCGGCTTGATGCTAATCAGATCTGTTTTTATTGTCGTGTTTGGCCGGAGAATTTTGACTTTGTGCCGGGTGAAGAGGGTGATGAAATAATGTTTATTAACCCTGAGGAGTTATTGCTTCAGAAAAGCGAAGTGGATGCGCCAGCACGTGCCTATAAGGTTCACGCAAAATGGCAGCAACTATGCAGGTAAAATTTTACTGAGTGTTTTAAGAAGTTCGCGGTCATGTCCGAGAGGGTCAATTTACATATAATAAGCCCATTGCTATAATAACCATATGCATATTATTCTTGGTGGGACGAGCGGGCTTGGATTGGAGATGGCGCGGCGGCTTAGAGAAAGCGGTAAGCGCGTGCTGGTGCTGGGGAAAACGCATAACACCCAGGAGCACGGCGAAGGTTTCCAATTAGATGTGTATTATCCCGAGCAAGTAGAGGCAGCGCCAGCGCGGATTGAGCAGATTCTGGGCGATGACGATGTTGAACAATTCGTGTGGGCGGCAGGCTATGGTTGGCGCGGTAATTTTGAGGATCAGCTGGATGTACGCTCCATGGCGGAGGTGAATTTTGCCGGTGCGTTGCCGCTGGTGCAGTGGGTGTGGCGAAAGATGGCTCGTCAAAATCAGAAGTCAGTTTTAACGATTATCGGCTCGACCAGCAGCGTCAAAGCTCGGGCGGACGAGGCGGTATACGTGGCGACTAAACACGCCCAAGCGGGCTTGGCGCGCAGCTTAGGGATGCAGGCCGACGAGCAGAAATTGCCGGTGAAAGTCGCGCTGTTTTTGCCGGGCGCCATGAAAACGCCGTTTTGGAATGGTCGAGAATTGCCGGCTGATTACGTGTTTTTCAACGATCCCGCTAAAATTGCTATGCATATTATCAACGCCATTGAACATCAGCAGCAACCATATCTGGAGTGGCCGCTGCCAAAGGGCACGTTGGTTTAAGTTCCGGTAAGGTGGTATAATTCGGGAATGGTAATGAATGTTTCAAATAATGATTATTTTGGGGTAAAAATTGTAGTAATTGGCGGCGGAACTGGCAGTTTCACGCTGCTGTCGGGCTTGAAAAAGTACACGCATAGCATTACGGCGCTGGTTAATATGGTTGATGACGGCGGTTCAACTGGGCAATTGCGCGACGAACTGGGCGTGCTGCCAGCGGGCGATGTCCGGCAATGTTTGGTGGCACTGAGCAGCTCGCCGAAGGTGCGCGACCTGTTTAATTATCGGTTTGACGAAGGCAGTATGAAGGGCCATGCCTTTGGTAATTTGTTCATGGCAGCGCTGGAAAAGATGACGGGGAGCTTTGCCGAGGCGGTGGAGCTGGCGAGTGAAGTTCTGGGTGTAAACGGGCGAGTGTTTCCGATTACCTTGGATGATACGACTATGTCGATTAAGCTAAAAGACGGTACGACTGTCAATGGTCAGCACGCGGCAGAATCGCTGCAGATTCCGCGTGGCGAGCGTCCGTGGCTGGAATTGAAACCGCCGGCTGGTATTAACCCGCGGGCGCGCCAGGCGATTTTAGATGCTGATTTGGTGGTGATTGCGCCGGGGCTGCTGTATGGCAGTTTGGCGCCGGCGTTGCTGGTGCGCGGCGTAACCAGGGCGCTGGCGGAGACTAAGGCGAAGAAAGTTTATGTTTGCAATTTAGTTAATAAACCGGGCCAGACAGATGGTTTTACTGTGGCGGATTTCGCGGATGAGATTGAGCGGTTTTCAGGTGTTGATATGGATTATGTTTTGTATAATAATCATCGTCCTCCGGAAAAACTGATCGAGAAGTATTCACATGACGGCGAATATTTGGTGGAATGGGATGAGGATTTACTGAAAAACAAGCATTATTATGCGTCGGGCAAGCGGTTGATTGCTGATACTGCTTGGGTTAATAAAAATTCCGGCAGCGACCCGCTGGCAGCGCAGCGCAGTTTGATCCGACACGACGCCGACAGAGTGGCGCGCGAGTTGATGCGGATTTATTTTGCTTAGAAATATAGCGCGGTCAGCTTGCTTGCAATTATATTGTTTTTATGTTAATATAGACAATGCTTATGCAAAACGAACACCCTAGAACTGAAATAGATTGCGTTAATCATGATACTGATAATAGCGGCGAGTTAGAATATAAGGAGCTGGCTAAAAGTCTTGTTGAGGCGTTTGGCAACAATCATATGACTGAAGCTCGCCGGCTGGCTTCGGAAGTTATTTTGGACATGCTGTCGGCTGGATTGGAGCGTTCAGAGCAGGACGACTTTTTGGAAAGTTATTTGGAGGGAAAAGATCTTGATGATGAACATAGAGATGCTGTTGTCGGGATTGTTGAGGATTATCGGGTAATTCGGGACGCTTTTGCTGATTATGCGAGCGAGTTAAGACATACCGACTCCAGGACAGCTAGTTTATTGCAGCTCGGCGACGCAGACCCAATACCTGACGATGTTTGGGCAAAAGAAACTGCAATACCGCCGCCGAAGTTGGATGATTTGATTAGAACCTTCTCAACAAAGGGAGAAGACGCTCAAGGAGTTGGATTGGAAACGGCATTAATAGCTGGCGCGATTACTTTGGCTAGATTAGCTACGACGCCTTACCATAATGCTGAAGCCTATAAAGAAGCAGTTTTTGCTAAAAATTTTTTAGCACCGATATGCAGTATAATTGGCGCTGATGCTTTGGAGTCTGCGCTGAATGATGAGGTGGATGCTATTGCTGGCCGTAATATTGGTGATAATATGAGCGGCACAGAATTAAGCAGGGATATCGATTCTTTAATGGATGAAGCTGACCGCGTAGTAGCACTTCATTTTGGCCGTAAAAACTCAAGCGATTCGGAACGGTTTGACTTTGCTATCAGTAACGTGAAAGGTATTATCAGCAAACTTGTCGGTAAAGCGCAATTGAAGTCGCCGATTGGCATTTCGTCACCGCATAGTATGTTTTTTCAGGTTGGTTCTGTGCACACTGAAGCTGGCAACGATTTGAAATTGCGCGCGCGAGGCAAGGGCAGAGGATCGTATTTGCGCAAGTTGTTGAAAAATCTTGGTTACTATAAAACCCGCGCGGAGAAAAACGACGAACATAAGGATACTCATCCGATAGACCTATATGGATTAACGATGATTGCCGATAGCGATGAACAGTTGGCTAAAGAGTATGCGGCGGCTGTAGTGAATGCCCTAAAGTTTGATGAAATTATCCCATATCCTTCGCCGGGACGAGAAAAGGAAGTGTTTATTATTAAGGGCTCAAAAGAGTTTCAGGATACAATTCGCGAGGCTGTATTGGCGGAAATCCCCGGTGTTGATATGGAGCTGTTCAGTTTCAAAACTAAAAAGGGCGGGTTCACGGATGCAAAGATTACCGGCTTGTATGAAACTGGCGATGCGCGCGTTGGGTTTGCGCCGTTTGAAATGCAGTTTTCTACGCCGGATGCTCGTTTGACAGCGCGTATCGGCGGCAGAGCTGCCCACTTTCTGTTTAAGCTGATTAATATATACGGAGAGGAGATAGCTGATCTTGATGATGAATATTTGGCTGCGATAAAAGATATTTGGTCGCGTAAGCAGGATTATTTTAATAATCGCGACGAGTCGTCTACGGAAGTATGTTTGACAGACCAGAGCCGTAGACGAGTTGAGGACTTTTGGAAACGAATTGCCAAGAGGTGGCAGCATACGCGCAATTTGGGCGGGACAGCCTTGCAGTAGTATAATGTGACATATGACAATCTACTACACTGACGGTTCTGCTTCGCCAAATCCTGGCCCGGGTGGCTTTGCAGTCATTCGTAACCTCCAGCCGTGGATTTTGGGCTCGGAGGACGGCGAGACGACCAATATTCGCATGGAAGGCAAGGCGCTGATTGCGGCGCTTCAAGATGCGGACGGCGCACCATGTGTGATTTATACTGATAGTGAGTTTTGGATCAACGTAGTGACTAAGTGGGCACCAGGCTGGCAGCAACGCGGCTGGACAAAGAAGGGCGGCGAGATTAAAAATCTGGATATCGTGCGTGAACTGTATGAGCTATACTCAAATTCGCAGGCGGAGCTCCTCTGGGTGCGCGGTCATGAGGGTGATGAGGGCAATGAGCTGGCAGATGAGTGGGCGAACCGGGCGCGGCTGGGCGAGCGATTGACTAAATAGACAATTTATGTTATAATGGAAAGATGAATAGGCTATATTCAGCAGATCTTACTGTGGTGCGAGCTGACGCGAAGCTCTTTTTTGATAGTCCTGAGGATGAATCAGAGATTATAGGTGTTATCACGGAAATAGAACCAGAGAAGGATGAGCTACGTGTTAAGATGGGGCTGGGGGATTGCGAGTTTCATGACATGTTGCTGCGTATGATGGGTATAGAAGATGTTAGTGTACCGTTATCTGGCAAGATGGCATATTCTCAAGCGATAATACGCGGTTCTTCTACAGGAATTCCCAGAAGGAAGAGGGGGCAATTAGTAAGGTGCATGCTATTTGATATGTGCCGCGATGGGTCGGATTTATCGACGCGGCAGACAGTAGCCTCTGCTTATATGGCAAGTTTAGCGTTGGGAGAGTTGTTACGTATGCCGCGAAAGGAGATTGATAAGCTGGAGGATCCGAGCGATTTGGTGTTTGAAGTTTCACGGATGCGGCAGTTAGATGAAGAGATAGGTAGAAGAATCGAAGTTCGCCAGGGGTAAATTTTCTGGACGCCGTTTCTTCTTGCGTGCTATACTGGGGTAATGGAAGAAGTGAGGGAAACGACTGATATTTTTTTGTGGGCCAATCAAACTGACGCAAAGAAGAATGATCTGCTGATTGAGCTGTTTTTATTTAATAAAAATTACACGCCGTATTTCATGCCCTTGAAGGGTGATGTTGAGCAGCAGCTCCGGCCGCTATTTTTGTTTGATTATATCAATCAAGTTAATTTGGGGGCAGGTACTGGCCTTAGTGTGCGGGATTATGAACTGAGCGAGGCGGAAGACAACGTGCTATTGCGAACAGACATCGCCAAGGTTGGCCGAGCGGAAACCTTGATTCATTTGATTGAGCATGAGCGTCATGATATCGTGGAATTTTCGGAAACCGAGCATGAGTTTAAGCGGATGAAAGGGCTGATCGCGCGGCTTACTGATCCGAATGACCCAGAAAAAGTCTTTTACACGGCGAAGCTAATCCAACAGGGGCAGACGCTCAAAAGCGCGCTGGCGTGGGAGTTTTCTGACGGCAAGTTTGGTGCGTTTAAGGCGGAGGTTGGCTTTAAGGTGCCGGATGATAACCAGGTGTTGATCATCGGTCAGGATATTTTCGCCTTTAACCCAGGCAAGTTCGAGCGGATGTTTGGCTATGAGTACAAGAAGCAGGTGATTGCCGATAAGAAAGTGGCGGAAATTGAAAAGCAATATAAGCTAAGTTTTCCTGAAGGGCTGGACCTGAATGCACTGGTCAAGGAGCGCAAAAAGACCATCAATAAATTGCAGAAACTGGAGATCGGCGAGGTCAAACAAGAGCAGGTGTTAGACTATGCTGATGAGATGCAGCTGGAGCTGATGAGTGATGATAACGGCGCGATTATCATCATGGACGGCAATGATCTGGATATGTTTGTGAACTTGATCAACGAGGACTACATTGAGAGCAAAATTACTGGCAAGCGCTACGAAATTAAGTCGAAAAAACTGCTGGGCGAGCCAGAGGGCGAACCGCCACGAGGTTAAGCATGGACCAGGAATTAGCGCTGGCGATTTTGATGAGCGGTCGGTCGGCGCTGCTGACGGGCGCGGCTGGTACCGGCAAAACGCACCTGCTGAATACTTTTATTGCACAGGCGCGTGACCAGGGTAAAAAGGTGTCGGTAACAGCGACGACGGGCTTGGCGGCGACGCATCTTGGTGGCAATACCATTCACAGTTGGAGCGGCATTGGCGTTAGTGATCACTTGGCGAACAACTTTTTTGATCGGCTGTCAAAAACGCGGCGCGAGGTGATTATGAAGACCGATGTGCTGGTGATTGACGAAATTTCCATGCTGCATGATTTTCGGTTGGACATGGTCGATCAGGTGCTGCGTGTTGTCCGGGAAAATGACCAGCCATTTGGCGGTATTCAGCTAGTGATGAGCGGTGATTTTTTCCAATTACCGCCGATCAATCGTCCGGGCGAGCAGGGCGGCGGTTTTGTGGTGTATTCGGAAGCGTGGCAGGAATTGCTGCCGGCGGTGCTATATCTGGAGCGGCAATATCGGCAAAATGACGAGCAGCTGCTGGAGATTTTGACGGCGCTGAGACATGACGATATTAGGCGGCATCATGCTGAGATGTTGCTGGCGCGGACAGAGGTCGAACTGCCTGATGGTGATATCACCGAACTACACACCGTCAATGTTGATGTTGATGCCATTAACAGCCAGAAGCTGGCGGAGCTGGCGGGCGAGGAGCGGACGTATCAGCAGACGACGACGGGCTCAAAGGTGTATGTCGAGAGTCTGCAGCGGTCGGTACTGGCACCGAGTGAACTCGTATTGAAACCGGGTGCGTTGGTGATGGCTGTAAAAAATTCGCCGCAGAAATTGTACGCCAATGGTAGTATCGGCACGGTGGTGGATTTCGAGCCGCTGACGGAATATCCAATTGTAGAGTTTCGTAACGGCGGACAGGTGACTATGGTGCCGGATGTGTGGGAATTGCGTGACGGTGAGCGCAAGCGGGCGAGTATCTCGCAGGTGCCACTGCGCCTGGCATGGGCTATTACCGTGCATAAAAGCCAGGGCATGACGCTGGACGCAGCAAAGATTGACCTGAGAAAAGCGTTTGTTGAAGGTATGGGTTATGTGGCGCTCAGTCGGGTGCGAGATTTGGATAATTTGTATCTATATGGAATTAACCGCAAGGCGTTGGCGGTGTCGTCTGATGCGCTGGCAATTGACGAGGTGCTGCAGCGGGCAAGTAGTGAAGCGGCCAAGCACTATCGTCCGATGCTGGAGGAAATGAAGCGAAAGCAGCCAGCGCCGAAAAAATCCGGTAAGAAATCTCAGTCCGGCAGTTGGCAGCAAAAAATTGCCAAAATGCGCGAAACTCATCCCAAGGCCTACATGCCGTGGGAAAAAGCTGACGATGACCTTCTTAAACAGGAGTTCTTACAAGGCGCAACCATCCAGCAGCTTAGTCAAAAGCTTGGTCGTCACGAAGGCTCAATCAAGATGCGGCTGCAGAAGCATTTTGGTGAGGAGGTGATTGGATTGTTTGAGTGACCGAATCAAAATAATATTGACACTATATAAAGTGTAGAGTATAGTTTGATTCTAGTATATTAATGATTTGCCTTGCAGGCAGAGGAGGTTCTAAGTGAGGAATATGGATTTTGGAGTGAGGAATACGAAATTTGAAGTGAGGAATACGAAATTTACGGTAGAAGAGGAAGAGAGGCGTCCTGGGGTTACGGAAAGGATGGCCGCGGTAATTTTGAGCTTTGCTATGGCTTTTGGAGGCGGAGTTGCTCTTGATGCTCAGGATGCCCATGCTGACAAACAACAGAAGGGGACAGAGAGATCTTATTTAGATGAAGAGACAGATGCAGTACGCCAATATATTTTAGGAGAAGTTGAAAATGTCGAAAGGCAGGGTTACGACAACTCTAGCGTTGGAAACTGCGTTATTGGAAAAGAAGATGGCACTTCGGTTTGCGCTAATGCTTATCCGAGTGAAAGCGGCTCAGGAGCGGATATTGATGTGAGCGTATATAATGGTGACGGCAGCGCAATGACAAACGCCCAGTTTACTTCTCTGGACAATTCATTGGTAAGTCTTTTGCCGTGCGGCGCACAAATTACTACAAGTGATATATCAAGGGCTTTGGAAAAGAAAGGCGTTACAGTTAATGAGATTAAGGCGTATGCAGACTCAAATGGCGATAGAAAATTATCCTCAACAGATGAGTCTTTGGGAGTATACGACTTCCGTAAAGATGGTTCTGTACAGATAACAACTACACGTGAAAATTTTGAAACTGATACCAGAGATGTCACTGGGAGCGATGCAGCGCATCAAGTCGAAGCAATAATAGATGAAGTTAGTAATAAAAATTAAAAAAATGTAAAAGTATTATTAGTTAAAGCAATAAATACCTGCTTAATGGCAGGTATTTTGAATGAGAGTAATAAACGCCAGCATTATATTGACATTTATACTAGTATATGCTAATGTTAAAGACATGATAACTAAAAAGCAGATTATTTTGTTTTAGAAAGGAACTAACAAAAATGGCATTAAAATTTGGACGCAGCGCGAGTGAAGGGGTGTACCGAGAAGCTTTGGCGGGCGGCAGAGAAAGAAAAAGATCTAAAATGGCGTTCTGTCGTTGCCTGTATTGCTGCTACTGCTTTGGCTGCTGGTGCCTGGCTGGGTATAAGTAATAGTAATGGGAAATCAACCGAGGCAATACAGCCGCCAGAAGACACAGTCACAACAAGCGCGCAGTATGAGCCGACTGATGCTGTCGCCGCCGCTACCAGTAACAAAGATAAATAAAGCAAATATGACAGAAGAACAGAGAAAAGAGTTGATTACCGCGGCTAATAAGGATGGCGAAGATATGTTTGCGTCTAGCGCTGATAGATTGCTGACGTCAGGGTCAGATAATACTGACGACCTTGGTAGAGTAGCGCTTCTTCCTGCGCCTGATGGAATGCCTTTATTAGAGGCAGGGGCTAGCCGTGATGAACGGAAGTCCAGTCTGCGGCGGATAGGGAGAGGTGTGGTTGATCTAGTGTATCGGCTGATGAAAAGGACTGGCTGGCGTAGTACTGATGAGGATCATGAGGCTGCAGATAACGAAAGCGGCGATTCTGAAAACGAGTATTCTCGCGCTGAAGAAGAGCTTGACGAATTGACCCTGCAGAGAATTAATAAGATTGACGAAGAGTGGGAGTTTCGGGCTGATGTGAATAGTCCTGTGGATGGCTTTGATGGCAAATTTGTTCCTAAGAGTTATCCTGATTTTCCTGATTTTGCGGGAAGTATTGCGAGCGGCGATTATGAAGAAATAGAGAAGTTGGTGCCTAATATAAGAGAGTTGGTGGCGAAAGATGCAAGACTTAATCCGGAGAAACCAGAAAATTATGATGAAGAGCATGTTCGTTATTATGCTGATATTGTTTTGCCAGTTTTAGCACAAATCAATGTTGCAGCGTTTTTCAAAGAGCATTATAAGCATATGCCAAAACTTGCGGATAGTGCCCGGCGCGCTATGCAGGGGCAGATTGATTCGATACGCTCTCTTAAAGATAATATCGCGAGCGACGATTATTTTGACTACGGTTGCGGGTGTGAAGGAGCTGTAGCTAAATTAATGAGCACCGAAGCAGGCTTGCCTGGGGAGGTGACCGAAGGATTTGAAGATATAATTACTGGTGAGATAGCTGAGCTCGTTGAGACTGCTGCTAATTCAATGGGTTGGCTCGGATTTGATGCGTACGCAGCCTGGCTAGCAGATCGTGGTTTTCCGCCGGAGCGCTGGCCGCAGGACGCCAGAGATCGAGAAGACTTCCCGGAGCCGTTGCGCCGGCTGGTTAATGAACGGGATAAGACAGAGCAGCTTGATTTTATGATCATCAAATACTGTATAGAAAGGACAGAAATTTATGATGACGATGGTAAGGCGAAACCTGATGTCTATGGACGGTGCGATTTGATACAGAAGTACTTTGAGGGACGTTTGCCAGATATGTATCCTATTATGATGAGTGGCGGTATTAGAAGTATGGTTGTTTCGTCCTCTTCTGATAGTATAGATAGGCAGATCCACAGATATAACGATTATATCCAAACTATCCGCGAGGTTGGACAAGGCAACGCCAACAAGCTGGCCGAAGAGTTGGGAATAATGCATTTTTCTGACTGGAGTCCAGAAGTCTTGCGAGGTACGCTGCATATATTAGAGACTGGGCGTACGGAATCTGGCAACCCGGCAACGATGATTATTAGGGGAGATAGTGGTGATCACAACGGCGCTGCGCATACGTATCAGTATATAAAATCTACTGATACGTATGCTGTTGAAATAGACCATACTGATATGTTATCTGGTGTGGTAGAAAGATTAAAACGAGCTGGTGTCGATAGTAATACATTTAATACTATTGTTTTATTCGGTCATGGCTCTGAAGAGTGCTTTTCTATGTCGTTGTCTGAGGAGATACCGCCCAGTCCTAGAAAATGGTACAATAAAAAGGGCATGCGTTGCCTGATAGAGGCGTTAGGGATAGACACGATCGTGCTAAGCTCATGCCATCCGCTTGTGCAAGAAGAGGGTAAATATGAACCTTTTACGCTTGGCGAAGGATTTCAGCGGCGCAGGGGTACAGCGGTGGCGATTTCTAAGGCATTTCCACAGGTCAGGGTTGTTAGCGGTCTAGATGGAATAACATATAGTAGTGTAGAGGAAGAGGGTCGTGTTGTTATTAAGACCAAAGATAGCGAGGGGAATACAATATCTACAATGGCAGAAACCCGTAATGGGCGGACACGTGTATATAAGAAAGGAGCGGATAGACAATGAACGAAAAAGGACTTGGCGGTAGCGGCAGG
>ERZ773063.2030-NODE-2030-length-11311-cov-4.656272_pt1 | contig 11311 bp, 10 predicted proteins | sample MGYA00580625_ERZ773063 | MGnify/ENA primary metagenome ERZ773063 (study PRJEB29015, sample SAMEA2738022) | human oral metagenome | biome: human oral; feature: human-associated habitat; material: dental | place: China | collected 2042 ...
TTATATACCTTTTTAAAAAATAAAAAAGTATAATTAAACTTATTATTAATACTGAGAATAACATATAAAATCTAAAACTTTTTTCTATTTGTTTATTATAAATACTAAATACATAGAATATATAAAATAGTATTCCCACTGTTATAATATCTAGTATTCTATCAACTATTACTGTTGAAAAAGATAAGGAGTAGCTATTTTTCATTTTTTTACCAGAATAAATAGCTCTGAAAAAATCTCCTATTACTCTAAATGGAAAAAATAAATTTATTAAATATCCAAAAGAAAGTGCTTGAATTAGATTTCTATTTCTAGGTTCTTCATAAATTTCAATGAATAATCTCCATCTTAATATTTTTATAAAATGTGCTAAAGATAAAGTGATTATTGCAACTATCAAAAAAATAATATTCATTATAGTATCCTCTTATATAAATTCTTTAAAATTATATTTTTTAGACTCCTCATATTCTTCCGGTGTTCCAAAAGATATATGTAAATCTGTTGGAAAATATTTAATTAATAAATTATTTTTTATCATAACATTATAAACACCACTTATAAAATATTCATTATAGATACAATTATCCAAATATTCATTTACTGCTATTTTAAAAATATCTTTATTTTTAAAATAATATGCTCCACATATCGCCTTATCACTTATCACTTTTTTTTCCATTGTTTCAATAACATTATCTTTTTCATCTAAAGCAATATAACTATATTTTTCTTCATTAGAATAAAAAGTTAATAATGCTCCATCAATATCTCTAAAGTTTTCTTTTAAACAATATTGATAAAATGATTCAGATAAAAAAGCATGATCACAATCATTAAATAATATTGGTTCATCATTGTCAATTAATTTTATACCTTCCAGGCATGTGAAAACTGCTCCATTTAAAACATTATTTATTATTTGTATTTTAGCATTAGGATAATATTCTAAAATTTTTTTATCTATATTATATTTCTCTACATGTTCTTTTAGTACTACAAAGATAAGATTTTCTATTTCAATAAATTTTACTATTGATTGTGTTGCCCAAAAGAAAAAAGGTTTCTCATTTATTTCTATTAATGGCTTAGGAATGTCTATTTCATTTTTCTTAAATCTAGTTCCTCCACCTGCCATTGGCATTATTAAGTTAATTTTTTTCATTTTCAAATGTTATCTCCTTTGTATCATATATTTCAATAGTTTTCTTCCTGTGTTCTAAATTTAGATATTTTTCTCTAAGAAAAAAATACTTTATTATTAATGATAGAGTTTGTGTAGCTTGACTTATCATTTTTACATTTGAAACTTGATCTTCTTCTCTCCAAGAAATTGGAAAAAAATTTATTTTTTGCTTGTAATAATCACTAGCTAAGAGCATATAACAATTGAAAGTTAAGTTATCAGGATATTTTAAACAATAAAATTTATCTTTAAAAATTTTGATATTATACATATTTAATCCAGAACCTAAATCATATACTTTTTCTTTTGTAACAAGTGAAAATAACCAATTAAAAATATAATTTCCCCATATTCTTATTGAAGAGTAACCCATTAATTTTGATTCCTTCATAAATCTAGCACCTAAACAACAATCATATTTTTTATAAATCTCTTCTTTTAATATTGGTAAGAAGTCTGATAAATTTCCTTGATCATCACCATGTAAAACTATAACATAATCAAAATTATTTTTAACTGCATAATTAAAAGCTACCTTATGTGAACCACCAAGATTATAATTTTCAGTATTAAGAAATAATTTTATATTTTTATTTTTATTATTTTTTATATAATTAATAACTTTCTCTTGTGACCTATCAGTACTTCTATTATCAACCACTATTGTTTCAGCAATATACTCACTTATTTTTTCATCTATTTGATCTAGAACTCTTGTAATTTGCTTTTCACAATTATACATTGGTATAAATAATAAAATCTTTTCTCCCACTTTTTTCTCCTTCTAAAATACAATAGCTGATTGTGAATCTCTGAATAACATAAGATCATTATTCAAGCTTCTTTCATTGTAGATTGATTATTGATACAGTTATAAGTCATAGAAATCTTTTAAATATCTATTATCTTTCTCTAAAAATTTTTTTATTTCTTGATAATACTTTTCAAGAGAATTTTCTTGAAAATAAGGATTTATATTATTTTTTAATTTTTCTCTATATTCATTTGATTGTGATTTTAAAATAGCATTTTCTATTTCTTTTTCTGTAGAAGCACAGTCTATAATAGTTTCTCCTTTAGCTCTTCCTAATTGACGATTTCCAATATTTATTGTTGCTACTTTTAATGAAGGAATTTCTATTATACCTGAAGAAGAATTCCCTATTAAACCTTCTGAGTATCTTAAAAGGGAAAAATATTCAAAATTTTGAAGTGAAATAAATCTTTTATAATTATTTTCTTTTACAAATTTTTCTATTATTTCTTGAATTTTATCTGCTCCTGTATCTGAATTAGAGCCTATGAAGACAAAACTATATTTATCTTTAAACTTAGATAATGCTTTTAACAAATTATTTGTTTGTTCTTCTAAAGAGATTTCAGAAATTGTTTCAGGATGAAATAAAACAACATAATAAGGTTTATCTATTTTCCCTAATTTGTTATCTAACTCTTCTTTACTTAATAACTTTACTTCTAAAACATTATTTACTCCAAGAGAACCTAAATTAAAAACTGTTGAAGGATTTTCTCCTAGTTGAATTACTCTTTTTCTATACTCTTCAGTTGCAACCAAATGTAACTTGCTCATTTTTGTTATAGAATGTCTTATAAATTCATCATAATTTCCTAATGTTTTTTCTCCTCCATGAAGATGAATTATTGGAATATTATAAAAAGCTGCAGCAATAGCAACAGGTAATATTTCATATCTGTCCCCTAGAAGAATAAGAGCATCATAATTATTATCTTTAAAATATTTTGAAAATTCTTCCATTGCAATACTCATTGAATGTAATACTTCATAATTATTTTTATTTGAAATTTCTATATCTATTTTTTTAGCTATTTTAAAGTCTTTTTCTACCTCTTTATATGTTTCACCATATTCTTTAGCTAAATGCATACCAGTAATAACAATATCTAATGATATTTCTTTGTCTGTATCTAATTTTTTTAACAATCTTCTCATTATTCCATATTCGGCTCTTGAACCAGTAACATATAAAAGTTTTTTCATATTATTATATTTCCTTTTCTAAAATTTTTTCTAATACCTTATAACCTTCTTCATTAAAATGAAGTCCATCATATGTATACTCTAATTTTAAATTCTTGAAATCATCTATCATATACTTATTTACTTCAATATATTTTATTGATTCATCAAGATTATTCTTTAAATATTCATTTAATTTAAAAATTTCTTCTTTATTTCTATCCATTCTAAAAGCAATAGAAGGTATTTCTATAAAATAAACTTTTGTATCTTTATTTATCTTCAATAAACTTTTAATCAATTTATTTATATTATTTAGAATGTCTTCAAAATTTAAAGATTTATCTACAATATCATTAGTTCCTGTCATTATTACTGTTTTACTTGCTATATGTTTTATCTTATTTTCATCTAATATATATTTTTGATACTGTTTTGTACTTATTCCTGCAATTCCTAAATTTACTACTGAATTATTATTTAATTTCTCTATTTTCCAATTATCAAAAAGAGAATTCCCTATTAATGTTATATCTTTTATTTCATCAAATAATTCATCCTTTTGTTGTATTCTATTCTTTATTGCTTTTATTAAATTTTCCTCTTTATTTTTTTTATTTAAAATAGTTATTGCTATTTCAAAATCAAAAGAATCATCAATATCTACAGAATCTTCCTTATTCATAAAATATGCTTTTGACCTTTTTCCAAAAAAATGTTTTTGTTCTAGGTATTCTTTTATTTTTCCAATATAAATAGCTCCATTTGGGTGGTATTCATCATATTTTTGTCTACTATAATTGCTATAATCTATATTATATTCTTCTAAAGTTCCACTATTATATATTGGTTTTATCAATGAGCTTGATTTATCACTTTTTTGCATAGAAACTAGAAAATCATATGTATCAATACCATTTTCAAATACCTTTATACTTTCCTTTATATGATTTTCATTTCTAAAAGGTGATGTTACCTGTAATAAAACAAAATAATCAATTGTTGTTTCTATTTTCTTTAATACATCTTCAATTACAACAAAACTACTAGCTTTATCATTTGAAAGTTCTTCACTTCTCATAAATACTTCAGCTCCAAATTTTTCAGCTATATATTTATATTCTAGTGAATCTGTTGAAACTACTACTCTTTCAAACTCTTTACTCTTTAAAGCTGCTTCTATTGTATAAGCTATTAAAGGTTTATTTCCTAACATTAATATATTTTTATTAGGTAAGCCCTTTGAGCCAGATCTAGCTGGAATTATAGCAATTTTTTTCATAATTATTCTCCTTGCATTTCAAAATTAGAATCTTTTATAAGCTCATCCTCATTAAAATTCTCTTCAGATACTTTCCCTAAAATTTCATACCAATGTATTGGACTTATACCATTTCCTGGTCTTTTCACTGTTATATTATCTAAGGTAAAAATATCTCCTTTCTTTATTTCTTTCTTTGCAATAATTGATTTTCTAGCTACTATTTTATTTTTTCTTTCTGAAAGAGTTACAATTTTATCTCTTTTCCCTAAAGATTTTTCAACCACTCTTATTCCTTCACAAAGTAATTTTAATTCATCTGGTGTAACAGAAGCTTTATGATCTGGCCCTTCAAAATTTTTATCCAATGTGAAATGTTTCTCAATAAAGTTTATTCCGTAAATAACTGAAGCTATACCATCAAAATAACCTTGAGAATGATCTGAAAATCCTATTTTATATTCAGAAAATTTTTCCATCAAATATGGAATTGCTTCTAAATTTACATCTTCATAAGGAGTTGGATATTCAGTATTACAATGTAATATTGTTATCTTATCCTTTGATACTCCATTATCCTCTAGTACTTTTAATGACCATTTTATTTCTTCAATAGTTGCCATTCCTGTCGAGATTACTATCTCTTTATCTGGAATATCTGCTCTTGCTATCTTTTCTAAATATGGTAAGTTTGTTATTTCACCAGAAGGAATTTTCCATATTTTTTGTTTATTTTCTATTAAAAAATCTATAGAATCAAAATCAAATGGAGTTGAAAAAACTTCTAATCCTAAGCTTTTTGCATATTCTTCAAGTTTTCTAAACTCATCATAAGGTAATTCTAGTTTTCTTGTCATTTCTAGTTGTGAATCAGCTGTTCCAGTTGTAACTTTTTGATATTCTGCTTTTGGTGCAATTTTTGAAATTAATAAATCAGCCTTAAAAGTTTGAAACTTTACTGCATCTACACCACATTTTTTTGCTTCTTCTACCATTCTTTTTGCAAGTTTTGGATCTCCATTATGATTACAGCCTATTTCTGCAACTATAAATATTCTTTTTTTCATTTTATTCTCCCTTTATTACCCTTCCTGGAACTCCAACAACAGTAGTATTTTCTTTGACATCTTTTATTACTACAGTACCTGAACCAATTAATGCTCCATCACCTATTGTCAACTGACCATTTAAAACAGAAGAGCTACCTATAAAGCAACCCTTTCCTATTTTTGTATCACCATTAACAGCACTATTAGTAGAGACATTAGAATTATCTCCAACTGAAGTTCCATGTTCCAATAGAGCTTTTGTATTTATTATAATATTATTTCCTAATGTTACATCACTATTAACTATTGCTAATTTACCTATAAAAATTCCTTTTCCAATTCTTATATTTTTAGAAACTATTGCTGATTTATCTATAATATTTATAACTTCTAAGCCTTTTTCCAATATTTTATTATACCAGTTTGTTCTTTTTTTATTATCCCCTATACAAACAAAAAAGCAATAATTTTGTGAATTAAAATCATTTAAAGAATTTCCTAATATACTATAGCCTAAATGTTTTCCAGTTTTTATATCATCAATAAAACCTATTATTTCATATTCATCAAGTTTTAGAGAATCTATTACAGATTTAGCATATCCGCCTGCTCCTATTAAAATTATCTTCTTTTTCATTATTATACCTTACTCCTTAATAAAATCATTAGTATCCATTCTAGGCAATTCTAAAAAACTGTCATTTTCTAAATTGATTTTTCTAACTTCAGTTGTAAAACCAAGTGGAATCTTATATTCTTCCATAAGTTTTATAGTTTCCTTATTGTATCCACCATAAGGATAAGATATTGTCATTTTTTCCGTGTTAACTCCTATTTCTTTAAAGTAATTTATAGAAGATTTTATTTGAAATTCTTGTTCTTCTTTGGATAATGAATTTAACCAAACATGATTATGACTGTGAAATCCTATATGCATCCCTAGTTTCTCCATCATTCTTATTTGCTCTGGAGTTAAATAAAGTTCTTCCCAAAAAGCTCTTTCTGATATTATTTTATCTCCTATTGTGCAAACATACTTTTTAAATAATATGTCTACTAACTTTTCTCTATAGTCTTCAGGTAAAACTACTTGCAACATTCTCTTGATAAAAATAATCTCTTTCTTATCAAAACGAGAATCAACAGCATATTCTTTAAAATAATCATTATATGAATGTGATATTCTACTATCTTTATTCCTTTCTAGATACTCTTCTATTTCTTTTAAAATTCTTTCTTCTTTACCCATACAACTTTCTAAAATAAAATGTATCTTATTAACATCCAATACCTTTTTATCTTGAAAACATTTTGTTGGTATATAAAAAGAACCTTGAATGTTATTCTCTAATAAAACTGGTAAAACATAAGTATAATGGTCTTTATATCCATCATCAAAAGTTAGTAGAATTGCTTTTTCTGGTAGTTCTTTTTCTTTTGGATTTTTATAGTATTCTATTAAATCTTCTACTCTTACAAAATTATAATTTTCTTTAAAAAATTTAATTTGTTTTTTAAATTTTTCTATATCTAAGCCTTTTATATTAGGATATCTACTATTTTTTAAATCTCTAACATAGTGATACATAACAGCAGTTACTTCACTCTTCATCTTTCTTCTCCTTAACTATACTAGGTCTATCTTGATCCCCATCACCTTTAAACATTCTAAATTTACTATTACAATTAGACATGTAATAGATTTCAACATTTTTTTGTATAAAAGGTTCAAAATAATTTGGAATGATATTAGAATCCTCTTCTGTTCTTTCTATAAAGCCACTATTTTCTAAAATTTCATCTTCTATTCCAACTTCATAAATATCTATATATTCATGCTTTTCTTTTAGCATCTTATTTATCAAATAATTAGTAAGTTCTTTAAATTCTTTTTCATCACCTAAAAAATCCATAATTCTTATACAACTTCCACCATTTGCTTTTACTATTCTAAAAACTAAAATAGAATTAGCATTTTTAGCTTTTACTAAAATATGATACTTATAATAAGGATGCTTAAAGTAACGTTTATTAAAGTATTCAGGTGACTTATAAAAATTATATTTCTTTAATTCTTGATAACTTATTAATTTTAAAAGTTCATCTATATTTTCTACTTCTATTAAATCTTCAACATCTTTAGTCTCTATTTTTTTTATATTTTTTTCTGATATTTTTGCAATATTATATTCCTCTAGTCCTTGATTTAAAATATAAAAATGTCTTAATCTTCCTGTATTAATTCCTAAAAACTCATATATAGGTATTGTCTTTTTACTTATTCCACAAGAAGATACAGATTTATAACCTGCATTTAATAAAAATTGTAGACATTTTAAACCATCATCCATTTTCCCAGAGTTTTTCCAAATAACAGTCCATATATCTCCCTTATTATCGTAATCAAAATAGCCCAATGTAGCAACTATTTTATTATCATTTTTAGCTAATACAAAATTACTATTATCTGAAAACTCATAGTCAAAGTATTTCTTGTCTTTTATATAAATATGATTGTTATTCCAATTTTCTTTAAAAAAATTAAAAAGTTCTTCTTTATCATTTTTTTCCATATAGTTGATCATTCTACTATTCCTCTTTTTATTTTTCTAATAATTCTATAATTCCATAACTCACTTTTATAAAAACAACTTTTCTATTATTAAAAAGAATAGCTGGTTTTATTTCTGAAATTTGAACTCCACCATTAGAACAAATTCTTTCTAATTCTTCACTTATGTCATCTACTTCATAACAGATATGATAAAAATCTATTTTCTTTTTTAAGAATGTCTCCACAACTTTCCCACTCACTAACTCTAAATTTGTTCCATCTTCAAGAGTTACCATGCATAATTCTGCATTTTGCAAAGGATCATATATTATATCTGTTTTTTCTAAAACATTATGAATTTCTTCAATAGCTTCTATTTTTTTTTTAATATTTTTACAACATATTCCAATATGATGAAATTTCATAGTTACTCCCTTAGTTATTTAATTTTTTTTCTATTGCATCTACTATATCTCCAACATTTTTATATTTACTAACTTCTTCTAAATCAAAATTTATTTGAAATTCTCTTTTTATTGCTACAATTAAATTTATTTGAGCTAGTGAATCCCAATCTTCAATGTCATTAGCTGTTGTTTCATTTGTTAAAACAATATCTTCATCATCAAAAACATCTCTAAAAATAACTTCTAATTTTTTTAAAATATCCATATTAGTACTCTCCTTTTTCTATCATACATTCTTTTGGTTGGTAATCTTTTACTTCTAAAACCCATGTAAAAACTTCGTTTTCTTCTTTTTCAAATTTAAAACCTAAATTCTTATAATGATCTTTTACCATTGAATTCTTTTTACTTGGAATGTATGTTCCAATTAATTTTTCTATTCCTCTTTCTTTTGCTAAATTTACCAATTCATTTAACATAGCAATTTCCATACCTCTTTTCAATACTCTACAACTCATAAGCCATAAAGGAATTTCTAATATTTTTCCTTTTTGTTCAGCTATAATTATACTTATAAGTCCATTATCTCCAAATTTATCCTTTAATTTTCCATATAAAAGTATTTGATTTGGAGCTTTATAAACTTCATCCACTTCAGATTTTGTATATCTTTTAGTAGTAAGATTAAATTGATTGGTTTTATTTATAAGTTGATATATTCTCTCTAAATATACCTCTTTTGCTTCATCTATTTCTGCAATCATTTCTAATGACTTTAAGTAATCATTATAATTTGAATAATTTTGCTGTTCTTTTTCTCTATTTTGATTATCTTGATAATATTTAGCTCTTTCTAAATCCTCTTTTGAAAGAGAAATTATTTCAAAATAATTGTTTCTATCAATAAAATTTTTAAAAAGTTCTATTTTATCTCCTATATCAGGGACAGATACAGTATTTAATTGACTTTTTACTAATTCTCTTTCGACAGGATTGTCGTCTATAAATACAAAAGAATCTTCCCCTATATTAATTTCTCTAGCACTTTCTAAAATATTATTTGATTTTAGATTCCAATTCGCTTTTATTGTAAAGAAATCTTCTTCATGTAAAATCATACTAGGATGTTTTAGACCTTCCAATGCATTTTCTAGATCATTTTTTGAATTAATAGTTAATACTATTCCCATATTTTTTATTTCTTTTATATATTTTTGGAAATCTTCATATGCTTCCCCAATAGCTGTTTCACTTCCTATTTTTATTCCATTCACTCCATCATCTCCAATAACTCCTCCCCAAAGGGTATTATCTAAATCAAGAGCTATTGCTTTCTTGTTTTTACCATATATAGATTTTATTATACTTGCTACACTATGTGCTATATATGTTATTCCTTCAAATGACATAGCATACTTATAATTAAACCATAATTCATTATCATACCACTTTTCCAGACCAATAAGTGAAGACAAATAATTGATATCATTAATATATAAATTATTATATTTTTTTGTAGCTTCTGAAATAAAAAGATTTAGCTTATTTATAAAATTAACATTTCCATTTTCTAAATAAAAAGATGAATTTCCTATTATTCTGGTTTGGGGAAGTTCAAAGTTATTTTGAATGACTACACAAGCTAGTTTTGAAAAAATATTTTCCCAAATTGTTTCCAATTTTTTAGTTTCAAAAACAAAAATATCTTCATTTTGCCTTTGTTCAGTTGCAATAGAAGGAAAACTTTTTATATTTTTTATTGTAGTGTAGACATATACAATATCTGGTTTAAATTCTAATAATTCTTGACTAAAAAGTGCATCTTCATAGTATTTATTATATTCAGATTCATAAAATATAGGTTTAATACCTTCTTTCAATAAAAAAAGTTCCAAGTTTAATTTAAACTCATTTGTAGTACTACCACCTAAAATAGCTATTTTCTTTTCAATAAAAGAATCTCTACTAGCTTCCAATTCTCTTTTTAATGATTTCTTTTTACGATTCAAATATTCCCAATCAAATGGATATTCTAAACTTTTGAACTGCATTTAATCACCCCTAAAACTACTAAATACTCCTTTTAATAAAATAGTATGAGTATTTTTCTATGCTATTTGTATTAATTAAAAATTTATAACTCATCATTCAATATTTTTTTAACCACTTCTTTTATTTGTTCTCCTGCTTTCTTTTTAGGTCTAAATTTATCCCTTGCTTCTTTTAATTTTTTATTAATATCTCCTATATTATTTAAAATTTCATTAATTTTTTTTTCCATTTGATCTATATTTTCATATTCTAATCCTACTCCTAAATCTGCAACAAACGGAATTCCAATAATTTTCTTCGTAACTACTGGTTTATCTAAAATAGCCGCTTCTAAAGCTGCTGTTGAAAAAATTGTTATAACTATATCTGATTTTAATATATTTTCATATAAATTTGAACTTACTATTTCAACCCTTTTATTTATTTTATTATCTATTTCTTTTAGATAATCTTCTATTTTTTCATTAGGATGTATCTTCACAATTAAATTAAAACCTTTTTCTTCTATAAATTGAATTAATTTTTTCATTATTAATATATTTTCAAAATGTTTTTGACTTAAATAACAAAGTGTAATACTTTCTTTTTTTGTTTTTTCTTTTTTATTATTATCCATAAAAAATTCTAATGCCTTATCAAAAGAAGGATTTCCAGTTATAAAAATCTTATTTATTCTATTAAAATCCAAATTCTTTTTTGTTATTTCAGAAAGAACACAAACATAATCTCCATAAGCTTTTTCATATATTTTATCTTGAAAAAAATCTATCAATTCTTTTGAAGTATTCTGTACTCCTTCTACT
>ERZ773063.2034-NODE-2034-length-11289-cov-2.936176_pt1 | contig 11289 bp, 8 predicted proteins | sample MGYA00580625_ERZ773063 | MGnify/ENA primary metagenome ERZ773063 (study PRJEB29015, sample SAMEA2738022) | human oral metagenome | biome: human oral; feature: human-associated habitat; material: dental | place: China | collected 2042 ...
TGTGAAGCAGCGCGTAAAAATGCGACTTTTTGTTCTTGTAATTCTATAATATTCTTATTCTTTATCTCTAAATCATTTATAGTAGTTAACAATTTATTGTATACTTTATTAATTTGAGAACCTACTTCACCCAATTCACCTTTATTTCCCTCATCAAATTTAGCATCTAACTCCATATTTTGCATTTTTTTAGTAATTTTTGAAATATACTGCAATGGTTCAGCCAATTTTTTAGAATAAATATATGAGAATATAAAACTAAATATTAAAGTTGTTACAAGTGTATATGGTAGATATATCAATGCAATATCAATTGCTTCATCGATTAGATTTGTTCCTGAAATAAATTGTAAAGATAAATTTTTATTATCTTTTGTTTTTAACGTTCGTTCTTCAATAATAATATATGTCGATTCATTATTTTTATTAATATTCAAATCTTTTATTATTTGGGAATTATCTTTAGGTGTTTCTTCCTTCAAATGTACAGAAATCCTCAAATTTTTTGAATATGATTCCAATAATAATGGAATCTCATCCGAATTTTTTTCTTCCAAATATTTTATTAAAATATCCGCACTCTCATTTATTTTATTTCTTTGATTCTCTGCGTAAAAAATCGGAAAAGTAAAGTATACTATAGCATGAATAATAATTATAGCTGTTCCCAGAATTCCCAATGTTTTTAAAAAATTTCTTGAAAAAATCCCCATATTCTTAATCATAACTGCAACTTATACCCCACATTTTTTACCGTAACTATACAATCTAACTCTAATTTTTTCCTTAAATTTTTAATATAAACATCTATAACTCTATCATATGGCACGTCATCGCTATTATTCCACACGTAATCTAAGATTTGTTCTCGACTCATTACTTGATTAGAATGTTTCAAAAGAAATTTAAGTACATCTATTTCTTTAGGTTTTACATCCACCTCTACATTAGCATAGACCGCTTTATAACTTGTGAAATCCACTACCGCTTCTCTATATTTCCAAATTTCATGATTACCATAATGTCTTTTTAATAAGGCGTTTACCCTTTTTGCTAATAAAGGAAGTGAAAAAGGTTTAGTTACATAATCATCCGCTTCTAAATCAAAACCTTTTAATTGAGATATTTCATCTTCCATAGCACTTAGGATAATAACCGGAATATTACTTTGCAATCTTATTTCTTCTAGTACCTCATAGCCATTTTTTTCTGGCATCATAAGATCCAATATAATTAAATTTATTTCAATCTTTTCGAAAATCTCTATTGCTTCTACACCATTTCCCGCTGTAAAAACACTATATCCATATTCTTTTAAATATTCTTCTACTCCTGTTAGTATTGTTTGTTCATCATCTACTACTAATATATTCATCGTTATATTTTCCTTTGGTATTATTCTCATATTTAAGAATAACATGTTGACATATTTTTTTCAACACTATTAATTAATTGCTAATCTTAGTAAACTAAAATTAGCAATTAATATGTTTTATATAGCTTTTAATTTTTTATCTTGTAATTGCAGCACAACATCCGCTTCTTTTGCCAGTTGATTACTATGAGTTACTACAATAACACATTTGTTTCTTTTCTTAGCTGAATCTTTTAATATATTAATTATATCCTCAGCAGTTTTCTCATCTAAATTTCCAGTAGGTTCGTCTGCTAGTATAATTGGTGCTTCTGAAACAAGAGCTCTTGCTATCGCAACACGTTGTTGTTGTCCTCCTGAAAGTTTCATAATATTTCTTTTTATTTGTTCTTCTTCTAATCCTAACTGTAATAAAATATCTTTATTTGCCTTAGAAGATACTAATTTTAAATTCTCTAACGGTGTTAAATAATCAATTAAATTATAATTTTGAAAAACTAAAGATATTTGATGACTTCTGTGGTAATTATACCCCTTCTCACTAATATCTTGATTATTAAACAAAATCTCTCCACTAGTAGGTGTATCTAATCCTGCAAGTAGCGATAATAATGTTGACTTACCTGCGCCAGATTTACCTACTATAGCATAAAATTTTCCTTCTTCAAATTCTACATTCAGATTTCTTAAAACTTTTTCTTTTTTATTTTCATATGAATAACTAACATTTTTAATTTTTAAAATTGACATATACTTTGTTCCTCTCTTAACTCATTTTAGATAAAATTTCTTTTGGTTTCATTCTTAATGTGATTAAAGATGTTATTACGATAGAACACACTATTATTAAGAATAGTATAGCTGATACAGTTAGAATATATCCTAATTCTACTTTTACATTTGCAATTTGTTGAGAAATTGCTTCTGGTAAATTATCTGTGCTTAATTTTCCCACCGCATTTTTTACTACATATTTTAAAATAATGTTCTCCAAAATACTAGATAAGATTATACTAAACACCGCAATGTATACCAATTCTACTATCTGTTGTAACATAATTTTTGTTTTAGAAGTTCCTATAGATAATAGTATCCCTATTTCGTGTAACCTTTCTCTTAACCAAAATATTAAAACTAACGATAAGATTATTACACTTGCTATAACACTTCCTATTTTTACCATATCAATTATTTTTTCTATACTTTGTAAAGAAGCGATAACTGTTTGGAAATTTTTATTAGATTTTACTATTTCTGTATCCTCTATCGCTAGATTTTCTGCTGCTTTGACAACATCTTCTAACTTCTCTGGATTTTTTACAAAGTAATCTACAGAAGTAACCTTTTTATCACTTTCAGAATATCCCATTAATTCTTGACTTGATTTATAATCTGTATAAACTGTGTTTTCTATGAAATCTGAACTCAAGCCTTGAAATTCATTATTCTTTGTTCCTGAATAAATACCTACTACTTCGTAGTCTTTGGTAGTAGTCTTTTGTTCAGAACTATTTGCTTTTTCTAATTTTATTTTACTTCCAATATCAAGATTATTTAATTTTGCAAATTCTTCGTGAACCAATACTTTATTACGATCTTCAGGACCTATATGTCTTCCTTTTTTCAATTTCAATACTTCGCTTTTAAAGTCTGAATTATCTGCAGTATTAGTATTTGCATTTAACATAACTAAATTGTTTTTATTTGTTTTCTCGTCTAAAATAAGATTATTTTGTCCCTCAACAACCTTACTCCCTAAAAGATTAACAGGTGTAGCAAATTGATAATTTGCCCCTTTTATATCAGGTAAGTTTGTAATTTTATCCAATTTTTTCACAGATATTTCTTTATCAGTTTTTGATAAATTTTTAACAGTAAATCCGAAATTAGAGCTCTCATATATCTTGTTTGAAATACCCTTTACAGTATGATTTAAAATATTACTACTTAATAATACCGTTGATATAATTGTAAGTAGCATAAACATAATTATACTTCTAACCTTTTTTCTAGTTATATATAGATAGGCTCTTTTAAAAGTTGTCATAGCTATTACTCCTTTCTTTTACCATTTACTCATCTACAAAGTATAACTAGTTAATATTTTGTAACAATTCTTTTGGTTTTTTGTAAATTAAACGAATTGATGTAATACAAATCGCTATTACAATTACCGCTAATCCTATTCCTACAACACTCATCATATCTGTAAGGTTTACACTTACATCTAATGATGTTATCATTTTACTCGCTCCTTCTACCTCTGCATTAGCTCCTAGATTTAGACCTTTTGTTTGATTAGCAACACTCTCTGTAACAGATTTTATAGATTGTGATAAAATTTGATTTCCTATACTTTGACTTACTACTTTACCTATAAAGTATGAAACGATAAAACTTGGAATACTGATTATAACTAACTCTAAAATAAATTGTCCTACTATTTTCGCCTTAGAAACTCCTAGAGCAAGGTTAACACCAATTTCTTTTCTTCTACCATTAATCCATAGGAATAATATTAGAGATAATATAATAATACTGAATACTACTGTTCCTATAAATACTCCATTAGTAATACCATATATAGAATCAAGTGATTTTTGTAATACTGGGAAGTTTTGATTACTTTTCACTAGTTCAAATAATTTCCAGTTAATAGGTAACTTCTTAGCTTCTGCTATAACTTTATCTACATTATCTTTACCATCTACTAAAAATATAGCATCTTGATAAATTTCTTTTCCATCTTCGTAATTGTATAAAGTCTTAGTCGTTGTTGTATCTGCTATAAATATATTATCATACAACTCCATGTGACTAGATGTGTTTCCTTTGTTTTGGCCTGTGAATATACCTACAATAGTTACTTCTGTTTCTTTATCAGATTTTTTCTCGTTATCGGCATCATTCGGATTACCTTTTAATTTAATTTTGTCCCCTAATTTTAAATTATTCTTTTTAGCGAAACCTTCATGTATTAAAACGCTATTTTTATCAGAGTCTTGTAAATGTCTTCCTTCTTTTAATTTTAATGTTTCTGCAGAAAATCTATCATCTAGTGAAGAGTCATTAGTTCCACTTACAATCACTGTTTTACTAAATTTCTTTTTGTTTTCTGATTTGTTTTCTTCTAATCTGTGATTAGCTAATTTCAATGGTTCTAATCCAATTAAATCAGCTGACACATTCATTCTTTTTATGTATTTTTTTATACCTGGTATATTTTTAATTTGTTCAATATCCTTACCAACGAGGTTACCAGCACCCCTCGCTGTTCCAGGATTTGTTCTTCTATTTATTTCCATAGAAAAACTACTTGTTATATTTTGGAATGTTTCTTTTGATACCTTATCTGTTGATTTCTTTATAGATATTGTACTTAAAATCATTGTAGACATACTTACTAAAATAAGAAATATGATTAATGTCTTCAATATCTTTCTTGTAATATAAAACCATGCTTTTTTTAATATTGACATACATGTTCACCTCATAAATTATTTTTTGCTGATTTTAATATAACAAAGCAAAATGAATTGTAAATGAAATAGAGAGAACAAATTAAATTTTTATAATTTGTTCTCTCTATAATTTATTTATATTATTTCCATAAATCTTCTAATAAGTGTGTTTGTGTTCTATCCGGTCCAGTAGAAAAAATAGAAATCTTAACTCCAACCAACTCTTCTATTTTACTTAGATAATTACGTGCATTTTCTGGTAATTCTTCTAAAGTAGTTACTCCTGTAATGTCTTCATCAAATCCAGGAAGTGTTTCGTAAATTGGCTTACATTCTTTTATAATATTTTCACTAGCTGGATATTCTGTTAGTATTTCACCTTTATAATCATAAGCTGTACAAATTTTAATTTCTTTTAGACCACTCAATACATCTAAACAGTTAACCGAAAGATTAGTCATACCTGATACACGCGCAGAGTGACGCATTACTACTGTATCAAACCACCCAATACGACGTGGACGTTTTGTAACAGTTCCATATTCATGACCTACTTCACGGATAGTATCACCAATTTCATCGAATAACTCCGTTGGGAATGGGCCATCTCCCACACGAGAAGTGTAAGCTTTACTAATTCCTAAAACTTTAAGACCATTTGTTGGGACAAATCCATTACCAACAGTAATTCCCCCAGCACTAGGATTTGATGATGTAACATATGGGTATGTACCATGATCAATATCTAACATAACCCCTTGTGCACCTTCAAATAGTATATTTTTATTCGTTTTATGTGCATCTTCTAAAACTTTTGATGTATCTGTTACATATTCAGAAAGTTGTTTTCCATATTCAAAGTATTCATTGAATATTTCCTCAACAGTAAATCCTTCTACGCCATAAATTTTCTCAAATACTTCATTTTTTTCTACTAGATTTTGTTCTAATTTTTTCTTAAATAACTCTGCATCTAATAAATCTGCTACACGGACACCACAACGTTTATATTTATCAACGTAAGTAGGTCCTATACCTTTTTTAGTAGTTCCTATCTTATTTTCTCCACGTCGTGCTTCTTCTACTTCGTCAAGTTTTAAGTGATATGGTAAAACAATGTGTGCTCTATTAGATATTCTTAATCCTTTACAAGTAACTCCGCTTTCTTTTAATCGATTGATTTCACCGCATAACCATTTTGGATCAACTACTAACCCATTACCGATTATTGATAATTTATCTTCATTAAAAATTCCCGATGGAATTAATTGAAGTTTATATGTTTTACCGTCAAATTTAATTGTATGTCCTGCGTTATTACCTCCTTGATAACGCGCAATAACATCAGCTTTTTCTGCTAAGAAATCGGTAATTTTACCTTTTCCTTCATCTCCCCATTGTGATCCAACTACTACTATTGTAGACATAAATTACCCTCCTGTAAAAGTAAGATTTATTTAATTATATTTTTATTTATTCAAGCAAAAAATTATTATGTTTCTTTGATTATTCGGTTAAAACACAAGTTACTTTATTATTCCTACTCAAACATATCTATTATAACATATTTTGCACTGATTTTGTATATTTTTGTGTTAAAAATTCGTAAAAAAAGAAGCCTTTCGGCTTCTTTTATAATTTTAGAATATCCCTAAAATTGTTTCTGTTTCTTCATCAATATCGATATTTAATGCACTAGGTACTTTAGGAAGACCCGGCATCGTTAAGACTTTGTTAGCATATGCAACTACAAAACCTGCTCCACTACGAAGTTTAACATCATTGATTGTAATTTTGAATCCTGTAGGACGCCCTTTTATTTTTGCATTATCAGTTAATGACGCTGGTGTTTTAGCCATACAAACTGGTAAACCACCAAAACCTAATTTTTCTATTCTAGCAATTTCAGTTTTAACTTCATCAGTTAGATTTACACCATCTGCTCCATACATTTCTCGACAGATTATTTCTATTTTTTCTGCAATTGGTGTTTCATCGCTATAAAGAAGTTTTAAATCTTCTTTATTGTTATCTATTGCACGAATCACTTTTTCTGCAAGGTCAAGTCCGCCTGCACCACCATGTTCCCAAACTTCTGTTCTTGAAAGTTCAACACCTTGGTTAGCCGCCCACTCTTCTAAAAATGCTAATTCTTTTTCAGTATCTGTTACAAAAACATTTAAAGCAACTACAACTGGCAGATTATACTTTTTCATATTTTCTACATGTTTTTCTAAGTTTGCAACACCAGCTGCAAGTGCTTCTATATTCTCTTCTTTAAGATCTTTTTCTTCAATATTTCCATGAAGTTTTAAAGCTTTTACTGTTGCTACTACTACTGCTGCTTTTGGTTTTAACCCAGCTTTACGACATTTGATATTTAAGAATTTTTCTGCACCAAGATCAGCTCCAAACCCTGCTTCAGTTATAACATAATCAGCGTATTTTAAAGCAGTTTTTGTAGCTAAAATTGAGTTGCATCCATGAGCAATATTTGCAAACGGCCCACCATGAATGATAGCTGGATTATTTTCTAAAGTTTGAACTATATTAGGTTTAATAGCATCTTTCAATAAAGAAGTTATAACACCTTCAATTTTTAAATCTTTCAGATAAATAGGTTCACCTTTTGAGTTATAAGCGACAAGAATATTACGAAGCTTTTCTTTTAAATCAGCTATTCCTTCTGATAAACATAGAATTGCCATGATTTCACTAGCAACCGTAATATCAAAACCATCTTCTCGTTCTAACTCTGTTCCTGCATTTACTTTAATGTGACGTAAATCACGTGCATTCATATCCATAACACGATTGAACACAATTTTATCAATATCAAGTTCGTTGCCTTGGAAAACATGGTTATTTACTAAAACAGCAATGGCATTATGAGCTGTTGTAATTGCATGCATATCTCCAGTAAAATGTAAATTAATTTCTTCCATAGGTACTACTTGAGCATACCCACCACCTGCAGCACCACCTTTGCGACCAAGTACTGGGCCTAATGATGGTTCGCGAAGCGCAACACATGATTTTTTACCAAGTTTGTTTAGAGCATCTGATAACCCAATAGTTACTGTTGATTTCCCCTCACCACTTGATGTTGGATTAATTGCAGTTACTAAAATTAATTTAGCATCTTCTTTTATATCATGCTTAATATTTTTTGTTTGAATTTTTGCTTTATAATTTCCATAAAGAATTAAATCTTCTTCTCTTAAACCTAATTTTGCAGCAACTTCTGCAATATGTTTTTTCTCACATTCATTTGAAATTTGAAAATCTGACTTCATATTTTACCTCATTGTAACGAAAGTTGCTAGGTAGTTCCTATATATCTTTCGCTTTTCTATTTTAATTATTTTTTATTATACAAAATTTTTTAGTCTTCTAAACCTGGAATACGTTTATAAATCTTATCAATATTAACCAAGTGTACTTCTAGTGCAAAGCAGCTATCTAGTACTTCTTTAGAAACTGTATTTTGAATAACTTCGTTTTCTTCTAAAAGTTGTCTAAATGGTATACCTTCGAACCAAGATTTCATGGCAAGTGGTTGGACTAAATCGTATGCTTCTTCACGAGAAAAATCATATTTTTCAATTAAATTACTCATTGTTCTTTGAGCAAAGATAACACCATTAGTCGCATAAATATTTTTAATCATATTATCAGTAAATACTGTTAAGTTTTTAACAACATTTGTAAATCTAGTTAACATATAATCTAGTAATGTTGTTGCATCACTACTTAAAATACGTTCTGCACTTGAGTGAGAAATATCACGTTCATGCCAAAGTGGAATATTTTCATATGAAGCTAACATATATCCACGCATAATTCTTGCACATCCTGCCATATTTTCACTTGAAATTGGATTTCGTTTGTGCGGCATCGCACTAGAACCTTTTTGATTTTTCGAGAAAAATTCTTCTGCTTCACGGACTTCTGTGCGCTGTAAGTGACGAATTTCTACACCAATTTTCTCAATAGAACTTGCTATTAAAGCCAATGTTGAATAATAATCAGCATGACGATCACGTTGTAATGTTTGTGTTGAAATGTTACTTGACTGAATTTCTAATTTTTCACATACATAATCTTGGACTTCAGGTGGAGTGTTAGAGAATGTTCCAACCGCTCCAGAAATTTTACCTACTTCTATTATTTTTCTAACTGCTTTAAAGCGCTCAATATGACGGTTGAATTCATCATAATATAAAGCAAATTTCAATCCGAAACTACTGATATCAGCATGCACCCCATGAGTACGGCCAATACATGGTGTAAATTTATATTCTAATGCTTTTTCTTTCAATACCTCTTGGAATTTTAGTAAATCTTCCATGATGATGTCGTTAGCTTGTTTGTATAAATAACCATATGCTGTATCAACAACATCAGTCGAAGTAAGCCCATAATGAACCCATTTTTTTTCTTCTCCCAAATAACTAGACACATTACGAGTAAATGCAACAATATCATGTTTAGTTTCTTTTTCTAATTCTAAGATTCCTTCTAAATCAAACTTAGCATTTTCAAATAATTTTTTCACATCACTTTCAGGAACAACTCCTAGTTTACTCCATGCTTCAGTTGCAAAAAGTTCTACTTCTAAATATGCTTTAAAACGATTTTCATCACTGAAAATACTACGCATAGGTTCTCTACTATATCTTTCTATCATTAAAGTATCTCCTAGATTTTATATTTTTACTTCATTTACTTAATATTATAATGAATGGTGACCTATATCTTTACGGAAAAACAAGTCATCACATTCTATTTTTCCTATTTCTTTATATACTTTTTCACGTGCAGCTTGCAAGTTTTGGCCACTAGCACAAACTAATAAGACGCGTCCTCCATTTATTACAATATTATCATCTACTTGTTTTGTTCCCATGTGAAATACCGGTGTTGTTAATTTTTCTAAACCATTAATAACTCCACCTTTTTCACTTTTTTCTGGATAACCTTTCGCAGCCATAACAACTCCAATAAATGCATCCTTATTCCATTTCAACACAACATCCTTGCCATCAATGATATTATTTGAAATTTCATATAAACTGCTTTCTAATTTTAATAGTAAAATTTCACTTTCTGGATCTCCAAAACGCACATTAAACTCAATAGTTTTTACTCCATCTGCACATTTCATAAGTCCAGCATAAAGTATTCCATAAAATGGCATTCCCTCACTGCTCATTGCATCAACCATTGGTTGAACTACTTTTACTACACCTTCATTTATATCATCTTGTGTAATTTTTTTAAGCGGACAATATGCCCCCATTCCCCCTGTGTTTAATCCTTCATCATTATCAAAAGCACGTTTGTGATCTTGAGCTATCTCCATTGGATAAACTTTTCTATCAGAGACAAAACACATTAACGAAAACTCTTCCCCAGAAAGAAATTCTTCAATTACAACATTAGCCCCAGCTGTAGCAAATTTTGAATTACACATCATTTCTTTAAGTTCGTACTGAGCTTCCTCCAAGGTTTCAGCTATAATTACCCCTTTACCTGCAGCAAGACCATCAGCTTTCAAAACGATTGGAGCTTTTTGCTGAGACAAATATTCACTTGCTTTTTCATAGTCGCTAAAACTTTCATGTTTAGCTGTAGGAATATTATATTTTTCCATCATCATTTTAGAAAAAACTTTACTACCTTCTAATTGAGCTGCTTTTTTACTCGGTCCAAAAGCACGAATACCTTTTTCTTGAAGTTTATCCACCAAACCATTTACCAACGGTACTTCTGGTCCAACAAAAACTAAATCAATATTATTTTCTAATGCATAATTTGGGATATCATCTTCTTTGATGTCAATACAAGTCCCAAATTTTTCAACTGCCGGATTAATACCAGCCATATAGACAATATGTCCTTCTTGATTAAACTTGTAGGCAATGGCGTGCTCTCTTCCTCCAGAACCTACTACTAATACCTTAGCCATTAGTGTTTAAAGTGGCGTATTTTACTGAAAGTCATTGCCACACCTTTCTCATTACAAGCATCGATACTTTCCTGGTCGCGTATTGAACCACCAGGTTGAACGATTGCCGCAATATTATATTCTGCTGCTAAATCAACACTATCTCGCATTGGGAAGAATGCATCAGAAGCAAGAACTGCACCTTCTGCAAGTGCACCAGCTTGTTCAAGAGCTATTTTACATGAACCTACACGATTCATTTGACCGGCACCTATTCCTAATGTCTGACCATTTTTAACTACGACAATTGCATTCGATTTTACATGTTTTACTATTTTAAGTCCAAATTCTAAATCTGTCATTTGCTCTTTAGTTGGCTGCTTATCTGTAACAACTTCGTAATTTTCAGCTAAAGCTGAGTTGAAATCTTGAACCAAGATTCCCCCATGAACACTCTTGATTTGTTGTTCATGATTATTATTTTTTTCACTAAGTTTGTAAAT
>ERZ773063.2045-NODE-2045-length-11253-cov-11.993034_pt1 | contig 11253 bp, 11 predicted proteins | sample MGYA00580625_ERZ773063 | MGnify/ENA primary metagenome ERZ773063 (study PRJEB29015, sample SAMEA2738022) | human oral metagenome | biome: human oral; feature: human-associated habitat; material: dental | place: China | collected 2042 ...
GGCTCGGGTAGTAGTTCTCGCGGTCGGAGAGCCCGACCTTCGCGAGGAGTTCGCGTGCGTAGGGCAGAATCTCATCCTTCTTCATGCCCTTGACATGGCAGGGCGCTTCAATGAGGTTTTCAATAACAGTCATATGCGGAAAGAGGTTGAACTGCTGAAAGACCATGCCCGTGGACATGAGGATGCGTCGCACGTCGGCAGTGCTTGCGTAGGTCGCTGTGGTTTCGCCGTCCTTCGTCCAACAGAGCTTTTCCCCACGAATTGTGATGCCCCCACGGTCAATCGTCTCAAGTTTGTTGATGCAGCGCAGGAGGGTCGACTTACCGGAGCCGGACGAGCCGATGATGGCGAGCACTTCGCCGCGTGCGAGGCTGAGGTCGATGCCTCGCAGGACGCCAAGCGCGCCAAAGGATTTGTGAATGCCGCACATGGAGAGCATGATCTCGTTAGCTTTCGTATCTGCCATAGTGCGCCTCCAGTTTCTTGAATCCATAGGTGAGCACGGCGGTCATCGCGAGGTAGAAGATGCCGGCGATGAGGAAGGGGGTCATGTCGAACTCGCGCTGAACGATGGTGCGCGCAACGCGCAGGAGGTCGTTCATGGCGAGAATGTAGACGAGGGAGGTGTCCTTGACGAGGTTGATGGTCTCATTACTGACGGGAGGAAGGGTGATGCGCAGAACCTGCGGCAGGATGATGCGTCGCATGGTGAGCGGTGCACTCATGCCGAGAACACGCGCTGCTTCGAACTGCCCGCGCGGCACAGCCTGTATGCCGGAGCGGAAGATCTCCGCGAAGTAGGCGGCGTAGTTGAGGACGAAGGCGAGGAGTGCCGCCGCGATGTCGGGCAGCATGATGCCGACCATCGGCAGGGCAAAGTAAACAAAAAGTAATTGCAGCATGAGCGGCGTACCGCGCATGATCCAAATGTAGATCTCAAGGAGTCGGCTGAGCAGCCGAAAACGCGAAAGTCTCCCGAGCGCGGCAAAAAGCCCGAGCGGGAGGGAGAGCGCGAGTGTAACGCAGAAAATCTCGAGGGTGACGGTCGAACCCTCGAGCATAAGCAGTATTGTATCCAGTGTCTTATCCATTCATTCTATCGTCCTTGCAGAAGAAAAGCTGCCGCACAAAACGGCAGCCCTTCTTCCGTTAATTTACTTTGTAATGTCCTTGCCGAACCACTCTGTAGAGACCTTTGCTGTCGTGCCGTCTGCCTTCATCTCGTCGAGTACCTTCTGCACCTCGTTACGCAGCGCCGAGTTGTCCTTTGCGAATGCAATGCCGAATTCGCTCGTGGGACCGACGACGACATCGAGTGCATCGAGCTCCTCGGGATGCTTGCTCATGTAGTAGCGACCGACGATCTCATCGCCAATGACCGCATCGAGACGTCCATTCTCGAGATCCATGAATGCCGCGACGTAGTCCGGGTACTTCTTGACCTCCTTGACCTCGTTCTTGTAGAAATCGGTTGCGTCGATGTACTCCTCGGCAGTACCCGCACTCTGCGTGCCGATGGTCTTGCCCGCAAGGCTCTTCTCATCCGTGACAGCGGTATTGCCCTTCTTCACGAAGATGATCTGACGGTTGTCCATGTAGGGCTTGGAGAAGAGCATGTTCTCCTTGCGCTTGTCGGTGATGTCGAGACCGTTCCAGAGGATCTGTACGCGTCCACTCTTGAGCTCCGCCTCCTTGCTCGACCAGTCGATCGCCTTGAACTCGACTTCGCGTCCGAGACGTTTCGCTGCCTCCTTCGCGAGGTCGACATCGAAGCCGACAATTTCGTTTTTCTCGTTCTTGAAGCCCATTGGTGGGAAGTTGTCATCGAGTCCGACAATGATCTTTCCCATCTCCGCCGCATTGTCCGTCGAAGCAACCTTCTCAGTGCCTCCACAGCCCGTGAGCAGTGCCGCTGAGAGAGCCATCACTGCCGCACCTGTGAGCATGTTTTTCCAGTTCATCTTCGTAACCTCTCTTTACTATTGCTTTAATAAGATAAAGTGCTAACGTATGATATTATACGGTATAGATTAAAATAAAGTCAAGTTTTATTTTGTGGAGGCAGGGTTTTTTTCACAAAGGTCGAAATATTTATAGGTGCAATGGTTTCGAGCGTAATAATGAAGAGATAAATCGAGGGAGGGCTTATCTTGCGTGCAATATCCGTGGACGATCTTGAAAATGGAATGATACTTGCGCGAACGATCGTCAATGACAAACGTGTGGTTATTGTATCGGAGAATACGGAGCTGACGGCAGCACACATCACGCGTCTCAAGTTCCTGAAGATTCCTGTTGTCTACATCAAGGACGAGACGGAACTGCAGGAGGAACGTTCGCCGATATTCTCGCGCAGCAATCTCTTTATCAAGCAGTATGAGAATGTGGTCGGGACGGCGCAGTCCATCTTTGAACAGACGAAGAAAACGGGGACTGTACCCGTTGCCGAAACAAACGAGATGGTGCAGGAGGAGCTCCTGCCACTCTCGCGCCGCAGTGGGACGATCGACTATTTGAATGAGATCAATCATCTGGCAAGTGACATCTACAATCACTCCCTGCGCGTTTCAATCCTCTCAGGCGTTATTGCAAAATGGATGCAGTTTGATCGTGAGACGGCAAAGGATGTCGTCCTTGCGGGATTCCTGCACGATGTCGGCAAGTCAAAATTCGATCAGCGTCTGCTTGAGAAGAACACCGCAACGCTTGAGGGCGAGGACTATGAGCGCTACATTCAGCACACGGTGGACGGTGCACAGATCCTCAACAATGTTGCGGGACTGACGGAGGGCGTACGCCTTGCCGCGCTCCAGCATCACGAGCGGATGGATGGGAGCGGCTTCCCGTTCAACATCAAGGGTGATGACATCCATCTCTATGCGCGCATCGTTGCTGTCGCAGATCTCTATGATAATATTACGGTGGAGCGCGAAGGGTATCCGCGTCGCACCCCGTTTGACGCAGTGGCGGAGATCGCACGCCAGATGTACACGGCGCTCGATCCGGAGGTCTGCATCCCCGTGCTGACGAATATCAAGAACGCTTTCCTCGGCTCGCGCGTGCTGCTCAGCAATCATCGCGAGGGCACGATTACGGCGTATCCGCACGGCATCGTTCCGCTTCCGATCGTCACAATCTCGGAGGATGAAGTGATCGATCTCAACGAGGATACAAAGATTACGATTGTGGAGTACAACCCCAAATAATCTGTGTGAGACACTCAAAAAGCCCATCGGAATTATTCCGATGGGCTTTTGCTGTGGAGGCTCAACTGACGCTTTGAACTAAATTGTACCACTCAAGAGCTTCATCATAGCATTGTGCTACACACTCGGGTGCGATGTGCTCACGTTTACAGTAGGTGAGCACCTTGTTCCAGTCCCCCTGTTCATAGGCGATGATGAGATCAAGAATGCGTCTCAGTTCGTTGTCCTTGCCGAGAAGTGCATCGTTGAGGTCGTCCGTGAGAGCTACTTCTTTGAGCACCTCCTCCATCGGTAGGCTCAGCAGGACATCGAGCAGGGAGAACATGCCGATCAGGAAGCCCGTATCCGGTGTCAGGCTCGGGCGTTTCAGATCGTAGGCAATGAGTTCGCAAAACTTTGCACGCAGGAGCGAGATGGTGAAGAGCTCGGACGGCTTGTCCTGAGATAGGGTCTGCAGGCTGATGAGTGTTACCCAACGCCGCATACCGCTCGCACCGAGCAGAAGCGTTGCCTGTTTTAGGTTGGAGACATGATTCGTGAGACCGATCCCTGCAGAGTTGATGTAGGTGAGGAGTTTGTGAACGAGGTTTGTGTCTGAGGAGATGGCACTGGTGACGGAGGCAAAGTCGACGTCCTGACGGTTGATCTCCTTGAGCAGACGCATGCGCGAGAGGGCGTTGCTCGTAAGTTTTCGCTGATGCAGGATCGTCGGCTTGCAGAAGAAATAGCCCTGAAAGAGCACATAACCGAATCCGACCGCTTGACGAAATTCCTCTTCCGTTTCGATTTTCTCTGCGAGCAGACGGACGTGACCGGGGAGTATGTCACGCATTTTCTGACGCTCTTTCGGATTTTCCGTGATGCGAAAATCCACCTTGATGATGTCCGCCATCTCAATGAGCGGCTCATAGCCGGGCATGAGGACGAAGTCGTCGAGCGCGATCTTGTAACCGTCCTCTTTGAGCTCTCGCACCGCCTCCACAATCTCCGACGTCGGCTGTACGGTTTCCAGAATCTCTACGATAACGCTTTCCGAAGGGAGGAGCTTCGGCGCACGGTTCAACAGGTTTTGCTCGGTGAAATTGATGAATGCCTTCCGACTGGAGACCAGTTTTTTCATGCCGAATTCCAGCATGGCACCGACCATGACGCTCTGCGTCGCTATATTGCCGTCCAGCGTCGGGTCATAGGCATTCTTGAGACCGCTGCGGAAAAGGATTTCGTATGCGTATACTTTCTTCTGCTGATCGAGTATGGCTTGTCGGCCGATGAATACTTCTTCCATAGGAGAACCTTTCTCTATGCGGTTGTTGTCATTAGTATCCCCGTGAAGGAGTTGTCTGAAAGATACCTATATAATGCCTTAAGTACAGAAATTATAGCATAAATGCGGAGAAAAAGAAATGAAAAAGCCCATCTTTAATGATATAATGCAAAGGAAATGGAAGTGATTGTTTTTGTTGAATGATATTCAAATCGGACGTTATCTGCCCGGCGATTCATTTCTGCATCGCATGGATCCACGTGTGAAGATTGTCCTGCTCTTTTTCTTTTTGCTGCTCATTTTCTTTGTGGAAAATGTGGCAGGTTTTCTTGCGCTCTCCGTGAGCGTCGTGCTGCTCATGGTGTTCTCTCGGGTGCCGTTCGGAATGCAGCTGCGCTCGATTCGTCCGATTCTCTGGATCGTGCTGTTTACGTTCGGCGTGCATCTCTTTATGACGCCGGGAGCGGAGGTGTTTCGCGTCGGTCCCTTTGTGGCGACGTGGGAGGGGATCGCGCGCGGTGCGTACATCGGTCTGCGCCTCGTGCTGCTCATCCTGCTGAGTACGCTGCTGACGCTGACGACGAGTCCGCTGCGCCTGACGGACGGTCTTGAGGCGCTGCTCTCGCCGCTGCGCCGTTTCCGTGTACCGGTGCATGAGCTCTCAATGATGATGACGATCGCCCTGCGCTTTGTGCCGACGCTGCTCGAGGAGCTGGATCGCATCATGAAGGCACAGAAGGCGCGTGGTGCAGACTTTGAGCACGGGAACATCGTGCAGCGGCTGCATGCGATCGTGCCCATTCTCGTGCCGCTCTTTCTCTCGGCATTCCGCCGCGCGGATGAGCTTGCACTTGCGATGGAGGCGCGCTGTTATCGCGGCGGTGAGGGGCGCACGCAGATGAAGGAGCTGCGCACGGGGCGGCTTGACTACGCGGCGATTGCCGTATTTGCCGTCGGTGCAGCGGGGATCTGTGCCATGAGCATCGGAGGGCTGTCCATTGCGCCCTGAAAACGTGGCGATCATGAAGGCGCGTGCGCGCAATATCGCGCTGAAAGTTTCCTATGACGGAACGAACTATCACGGCTTTCAGAGACAGACGCCGCCCATCGTTGCCGTGCAGAATGTCTTGGAGCGCGCTCTTGCGAAGCTTTGCGGGGAGCAAGTGGAACTTGCCGCCGCCGGACGCACGGATGCGGGCGTACACGCTTATGGGCAGGTGGTCAACTTCTTTACGGACGGGCGCATTCCGGTTGACCGTCTGCCACGCGCGGTGAACGGTCTCCTGCCGCCCGATATTGTTGTCGCAGAGGCGTGGGAGGCGGGACGGGACTTCAGCGCGCGTCACGCAGCGACGGGCAAGGCGTATGTCTACCGGCTGGAGCAGTGCACAGTACCGAATCCCTTTACACGCAATTATGCGTGGCAGATTTTTCATCCGCTCGATCTGGGGGCAATGCGCACAGCACTTGCCTTGCTCGTCGGGACGCATGACTACTCCTCGTTTTGTGCGGCGGGTGGCGCACCGATGTCGCCCGTGCGTACGCTCGATGCGATCCAACTGGATGAAGAAGAGGAGGGGCGGTTCTCCTGCTATCTGCATGGCAACGGATTCCTCTACCATATGGTGCGCAATATTATGAGCACGGTGGTGAACGTTGGGCTCGGCCGCATCTCGGTGGAGCGATTCGCTGCAATCTTTGCTGCATGTGACAGGCGGTTAGCAAGTCCGACAGCACCTGCCTGCGGACTTTATCTCCTCCGTGTGGATTATGGAAACGAGGACGATGGAAGGATGTGAGGTGTATGGAGCGGGAGGAAGTACAGCGCCTCGTTGCTGATGCTGTCCGCGAACTGCGCCGCGGTGCGTCCGACGAAGAGCCGCGCGGCAGTCAGGTCATTGCCCTTGTCAATGCCATTTTGGATACGGCGCTCGCGGAGGAGGCAACGGATATCCACCTTGAGCCGGTAAACGGGGGGCTTCGTATCCGCATGCGCGTGGACGGTATGCTGCGCGAACGTCCGATTCGGTTTCCGTCGGAGCTTGCTCCCGTCATCATCGCGCGTTTGAAGGTGATGGCGGGCATCGACACGGCGAAGCGCAACCGACCGCAGGACGGACAGATTCGCTATCGCTCCGGCAATCGTCCGATCGATATGCGTGTGGCGGTTCTTCCCGTGGTGGATGGGGAGCGCATGGTTGTGCGCATCATGGACGCGCGCGAGTGTTTTCTCGGCTGTGAGGAGCTGGACTTCACTGCGCGCAATCAGGAGCTTTTCGAGCGTTTGATTCACCGCCCGACGGGGCTGCTCCTCCTGTGCGGACCGATGAACTCGGGCAAGACGACGACACTCTACGCCGCACTCTCGGCACTGAACGAGCCGAGCTGTCACATCATGACCCTTGAGGATCCCGTGGAACGACGCATTGACGGAATTAGCCAGTTTCAGGTGAATCCGGAGGCAGGGCTGACGTTTGTTACAGGACTCCGCGCAGCACTCCGGCAGGATGCACAGAAAATCCTGCTCGGTGAGATCCGCGATCGGGAGACGGCGGAGATGGCGGTGCGGATTGCGCTCACGGGACATGCGCTCTTTTCGACGCTGCATACAGAGGATACGGTCTCGGCAGTCTTTCGCATGATTGAGATGGGGGTTCCGTCCTATCTCCTCGCGGCAACACTCTCGGGTGTGATTGCGCAGCGTCTTGTGCGGCGCATCTGTCCGCATTGCCGCGAGGAATATGCTGTCCCTGTCGGTGTGCGCGAGGCGGTGCAACTGGGAGAGTTATACCATGAGGGGCTGTATCTTGTGCGGGGACGCGGCTGCACGCATTGCCATGGCACCGGATATCGTGGGCGTATGGCGATTCATGAGGTGCTCCCCATATCGGAGCCGATTCGTGCGGCAATTCTTGCAGGATGCGATAAAGAGTCGCTGCGGCGGGCAGCCGTAAAGGACGGCATGGAGACGCTCTGGCAGGACGGAGCGGCAAAGGCGTGTGCCGGTGAGACGACGATCGCGGAGGTGGCGAGAGCACTCTATGGATGAGAGAGAAATGTTGGAGGAGGTTCTCTGCCGCATGATCGCTGCGGGGGCGTCCGATCTCCACATCGCGCCGGGGCAGCGTGTGCAGATGCGTTTGGATGGAGAACTGGCAGCGGAGGAAGGATGCCCGACGCATGAGGGGATCATACAGTTGCTGAATGAAATGCTCACCGAGGAGCAGCGCGCGTCACTTCGCACGCACGATGTAGATTTTGTGTGGAACCATGAAGGACGGCGCTTTCGTGGAAACGCCTACCGTATGCACGGTGGCATCGGGCTTGCTCTGCGCCTCCTGCCGGAGGTTATAGCAACGCCCGAGAAGATCGGGATGCCCGCAGCATTGCGTGCACTCGCCACGGCGCGCGACGGACTGGCACTGATCTGTGGAGCGACGGGCGTGGGAAAGACGACAACACTCGCATCCCTGATCGAGGAAATCAATCGGATGCGGCGCGTGCATATCATTACGCTCGAGGATCCGATCGAATACATCTTTTCGCCTGCGCGTGCGTTCCTCAGTCAACGTGAGGCAGAGCGTGATTTCGCTGCCTTTCCAAATGCCGTGCGGAGCGCGCTGCGCGAGGATCCGGACATCCTGCTCATCGGGGAGATCCGTGACCGCGCGACAATGGAAGCGGCGCTCATGGCGGCAACGACGGGTGTGCTTGTGCTCGGAACGCTTCATACGCGCAGTGCGGCTGAGACGCCGCTGCGCGTGGAGAGTATGTTTTCACCGGATGTGCGGGATGCCGTGCGTGCGCAATTTGCCGATGTCCTGACGGGCATCTTTGCACAGCGGCTTTTGCCGCGCGTAGGCGGGGGACGCATCGCTGCGTTCGAGGCGCTCTGTGTGACGCCTGCCGTGCGCAACATCCTGCGGCAGGGCAGCTACAGCCAGCTCGCCTCGGTCATGATGAGCGGGGCGGCGCAGGGGATGCAGACGGCAGAGATGGCGGAGTCTGCTCTCAGGGCAAAGGGCATGATCGCATGAAGAAATTCTCCTACCAGGCACGCACGGCGGACGGGCTGGAGGTGTGCGGCGTGATTGCCGCCGAATCTGCGCCTGCGGCTGCACGGGCGCTTGCGGCGGAGGGGAAGACGCCGCTGCGCATCCGTGCGCAATGGAATTTCCGTCTGCCGAGATTGCATCCGAACAGGGGGATGACGGGAGAGGAGCGAATCGCATTTCTGCATGAACTCGCAGCACTTCTCGGAGCGGGGCTTCCCGTCCATACGTCACTGGAACGTCTTGCCGAAGGGATGCGGGACTCCTCATGCGGACGTTCTGTTGCGGCTCTCTACACGGAAGTTCGGCAGGGCAGGGCCCTCTCACAGGCGATGGAGATGCAGGCAGGGGCATTTCCACCGAGTCTCGTGGGGATGGTACGGGCAGGGGAGGAGAGCGGGCGGCTCGATAAACTGCTGCGGGAGGCGGCTGCCGTTCTCACGGAGGCGCACAATCTGCGCGAATCTCTGCGCAGCGCACTTGCCTATCCGCTCTTTCTTTTGGCGGCAACACTATTTTCCGTTCTAATGATGACCGTGTTCGTTTTGCCGATCTTTGCTGCACTCCTGCAGGATCTGGGGACGGAGGTTCCGCTGCCAACGCGGTTGCTCCTTGTGCTGTCCGATGGTGTTGCGGTGCATCCATATCTGCTTCCGTTGTTTTCCTTGGGGCTTTGCGTCGCGTTTGTCCTCGCGCTTCGTGTGCCGTCCCTGCGCCTTTTTATGGACGGTCTGCTCCTGCGCCTTCCCGTACTTGGGGATTTTCTGCGGCTTGCCGCGTGGCAGGTGATTCTGCGCACGCTTGGAATTCTTCTGCGCAGCGGCATTCGTCTGGATCGCGCTGTCGGACTTACGCGCTCTGTGACGGGAAATCACGCGCTTTCGCGTCGCCTCGCACGCATGGAACAGAGCCTTGTCGAGGGGCGTACGTTCGCGCAGGTGATTCTGCGGGAGCCGTATCTGTCACCGATTTTGTGCGGAATGCTCGCTGCGGGAGAGGAGGCAGGTGATCTCGAACGCCTTCTGCAGCATGCGGCGGATTACTGTCAGCGCAGGGCGGGAGCATACGCTGCGCGGATGGAGGCGCTTGCCGAGCCCGTCATGATCGTCGTCGTTGGTGCGGTCATCTTCTTCGTCGTTCTCTCCGTCCTCCTGCCGATCCTCGACACGATGGATGCGTTGATGTAGGTATACAAATGAAGCTGCTTCAGGAAGTCTGTATGATTTCCTGAAGCAGCTTCATTTTATTTTTGTATGTGGAGCCGCTCATAAAAGAGGGCACAGTTCATGCAGGCGGCGAAGATGAGGAGGAGATCGCATTGATACTTCCATGTGCCTGCCGGCCCGCCGAAGGACATGTGCTCAAATAGGATTTTCTCGTAGATATGTGTCGTGATGAAGGCGTGCAGTCCCGCGATGATGAGGAGAATACCGAGGGCATTGCATACGCGTGTGGCTCTCGGGGGCATGTGCAGAGTGAGACGGCGCAGAATTCTGTTCCGGATTGCGCGCCAGTGAAAACCTGCATGCACGCCGACGATGAGATAGAATGTGACCGCCGCTGCCAGATGCGCCTCGTGCACATAGATGGACGTGAGTCCGCGCAGACGGACAACGGGGGTCGCGTAGAGCGAGATAAGAATGCCCGTCGCGATTACAACGCAGAGGAGCACAAGCATAATTGCGTTGGTGACATTGAGTGCTGTGAGCCTCAGGCGCAGCGTGACGAGTGCCTTCAGGTAGCGCCGCACAAGTATCAGATGAATGCCGCCGAGCAGGAGGAAAACAAGCCCCAGATACTCATGTACGAGTTCGGTTGTGAGCAGTCGATTTGGCAGAAAGAGAAGCGTCGCCCAGATGAGGATGTAGAGCAGGAGCCACATCAGTTCGTATACCCCAGAGAGGCGAGTCCGTTGGCAACCGCGTTTTTTGCCTGTTCCTGATGATATTGGGCAATTTTCCCCTGAATCCCGAAGCCCTGCCGCATTTGTGCGCCTCTTGCGAAATGCGGAATCTCCTCCTCCATGCCGCTCATGGCGCTGCCCGAGCCCGTACAGAACGGGATGATCGTCTTGCCTGTGAAGTCATGGCTCTCAAGGAAGGTGTAGACGGGCATCGGCAAGTCGTGGTACCAGATCGGATAACCGAGGAAGATGATATCATAGGCATCCATGTCCTCCACACGTGCAGCAATCTCGGGGCGTGCCTGTGTCGTCTGCTCGTCCTTTGCCACCTTTGTCATCTCTTGATAGTCGGCAGGGTAGGGCGTGACCGTCTGAATTTCAAAGATCTTGTCTGCCTTTGTCAGTTCCGCAATCTGTTCCGCGATAATATGTGTATTTCCCTTTTCGATAATGCCCACTTCAAAGTTCTCCCCCGTATGTGAGAAGAACGCAACGAGTATCTGCTTGCCCGCAAACTCTGCAGGCGGTTTGATGGGGCGTGAGAGATCGAGTATGGTGGACGCCACATGTGCATTCTCGTTGTCCGCCGTATTTGTATTCCCGCATCCAATGGAAAACAGTGCGATGAACGCCAAGAAAATCACGAAGAATTTTTTCATGCCAGGACTCCTTTCATGTCCTTGGTATTATATAGGAAAAAAAGGACGGGGTTCAATAGATGAGGTCAAATAAAAAGTCAGCCATCATAATTTGTGCGGCTGACCCATTTCTTTAGGAAGCACTGATAAATTCAGCCACGCCATCTTAGCGCATCTTTTTTGCCCGCTT
>ERZ773063.2049-NODE-2049-length-11237-cov-8.610088_pt1 | contig 11237 bp, 9 predicted proteins | sample MGYA00580625_ERZ773063 | MGnify/ENA primary metagenome ERZ773063 (study PRJEB29015, sample SAMEA2738022) | human oral metagenome | biome: human oral; feature: human-associated habitat; material: dental | place: China | collected 2042 ...
GAGGTCCGGCCGATGTTTGGGCCGGACCTCGTTTCTTTTAGGGAGCACTGATCCATTCAGCGATTCCTTTATGGAGGAGACAGCATGAACAAAAAGACAATCAAGGATATCGACGTCAAGGGGAAGAAAGTATTTGTCCGCGTGGACTACAACGTCCCGTTCGATGCCGAGATGAACATCACGAATGATACGCGCATGGTGCGTACGCTGCCGACGCTGAACTATCTCCTCGACGGCGGTGCGGCACTCATCATCGCCTGCCACATTGGCCGCCCAACCGAGGCACGCGAGGATAAGTTCAGCACGAAGCATCTCGTCAAGCATCTCGCGGAGCTCCTCGGCCGTGAGGTCAAGTGGGCATCTGACTGCGTCGGCCCCGCGGCGGAAAAGCTCGCGGCGGCACTGAAGCCGGGGGAGGTGCTGCTTCTCGAGAACCTGCGTTATCACAAGGAAGAGAAGAAGAATGACCCTGCCTTCGCAAAGCAGCTCGCGTCACTCGCCGATGTCGCTGTGGACGATGCGTTCGGTGTCGCGCATCGTGCGCATGCATCGAATGCGGGCGTGCCGAAGTACATTGAAACCGTTGCGGGCTTTCTGATGGAGAAGGAGATCAACTACATCGGCAAGACGCTTGAGACGCCGCAGCATCCGTTCGTTGCGATCATCGGCGGGGCGAAGGTCTCCGACAAGATCGGCGTCATCAGCAATATGATCGAGAAGGTCGACACGATCATCATCGGCGGCGGCATGGCACACACCTTTGATGCGGCGAAAGGACTGCCGATCGGCGACTCCCTCTGTGAGCCGGACAAGATGGATCTCGCCCGTGACCTCCTCAAGAAGGCCGAGGCGAAGGGCGTCAAGGTCGTCCTCCCGCTCGACGTTGCCGTTGCAAATATGTTCCCGCTTGCCGACGAGGCGAAGTGGAAGGCCGAGGGCAAGGTCAAGATCGTCGATGTCGACAAGGTCGAAAATGGCTGGCAGGCACTCGACAGCGGTCCGAAGACCTCCGAGGAATACGTCAATGCGCTGAAGGGCGCAAAGACGATCATCTGGAACGGACCGATGGGCGTCTTTGAGTGCGACGAGTTTGCAAAGGGCACATTGGCAGTGGCAAAGGCGGTTGCGGATGCGACCGAGGCCGGTGCGACGAGCATCGTCGGCGGCGGCGACTCCATCGCGGCGCTCAAGAAGACGGGGCTGACGGACAAGATCTCCCACGTCTCGACGGGCGGCGGCGCGACGCTTGAGTTCCTTGAGGGCAAGGAGATGCCGGGCATCGCGGCCATCGCAGACAAGTAAGAACATCTACGTTTGATACAGAAGGAGAAAACTATGGCACGGACTCCGATTATCGCCGGAAACTGGAAAATGAACAACACGATCGCAGCGGGTGTTTCGCTCGTCAAGGAGCTCATCCCGCTCGTTAAGGATGCAAAGGCCACGGTCGTCGCCTGCCCGACAGCAACGGCACTCGCCGCTGTCGCCGATGCGGTCAAGGGAACGAACATCCACATTGGTGCGCAGAATGTGCACTGGGAGAAGAGCGGCGCCTATACGGGCGAGATCTCGACAGATATGCTGAAGGAGATCGGCGCAGACTACGTCATCCTCGGACACAGCGAGCGCCGCGACTACTTCGGTGAGACGGATGAGGGCGTCAACAAGCGTGCCCGTGCTGCATACGCGGCAGGCATCACGCCGATCATCTGCTGCGGCGAGTCGCTTGCGGTCCGTGAGGCAGGCAAGTACATTGAGCACGTCGTTGCGCAGATCAACGCCGCGCTTGAGGGCTTTACGGCAGATGAGGCAGGCAAGCTTGTCATCGCCTACGAGCCAATCTGGGCGATCGGCACGGGCAAGACGGCGAGCTTCGAGCAGGCTGAGGAGGTCTGCAGGGCGATCCGCGAGGCTGTCGCGAAGAAGTTCAATGCGCAGGCAGCCGACGCGATCCGCATTCAGTACGGCGGCAGTGTCAAGCCAGCGACGATCAAGGATCTCATGAAGCAGCCGAATGTCGACGGTGCACTTGTCGGCGGCGCTTCGCTGAAGGCGCAGGATTTCGCGGAAATCGTGAATTTCTGATGATTGTACCCTCATTTTGTATGGCGTGGATTTTCCGCTCGGCGGGAATGAAGCGCCATACGAGTTTTGAGCAAAAGCTCTTAGAAAGATGTCAATATTATGGCAAAACTAAAGAACGCACCTGTTGCGCTCATCATCATGGACGGATTCGGCGATGGCGATCCAAACGATCTGAAGTACAATGCCATTGCGATAGCAAAGACGCCTGTGCTCGATGGCCTGATGAAGGAGTTCCGTCATACGGAAATCCAGGCATCTGGTGAGTACGTCGGTCTGCCGGACGGTCAGATGGGCAACTCTGAGGTCGGCCACACGAATATCGGCGCAGGGCGCATCGTCTATCAGCAGCTTACGCGCATCACGCGTGACATCAAGAACGGTGACTTTTTCAAGAACAAGGCGCTGCTCACCATTGTGCGCGGGGTCAAGGAGCACGGTGGTGCGCTGCATGTCATGGGACTGGTTTCTCCGGGCGGCGTGCACAGCCACGATGATCATCTTTTCGCCGTGCTCGAACTCGCTAAGCGCGAGGGACTGACCGAGGTCTGGATTCATGCCTTCCTCGACGGGCGCGACGTGCCGCCCAAGAGCGCACAGGAGTATCTCGAGGCGGTCGAGAAAAAGGCGGCGGAGATCGGCGTCGGCAAGATCGCTACGGTCAGCGGGCGTTACTACGCTATGGATCGCGACAAGCGCTGGGAGCGTGAGCAGCTCGCCTATGAGGCGATTGCCCACGCCAAGGCAAAGACGGTGGCGAAAACCGCTGTGGCAGGACTGCTCGCATCGTACGCGGATACGAGCGAGAAGCCCGAGGGCGTGACGGATGAGTTCGTCGTGCCGTTCGTGGTCGAGGGCTATCACGGCATGAAGAACGGCGACGGCGCGATTTTCTACAATTTCCGTCCCGACCGTGCACGTCAGCTGACGCATGCCTTTGTCGATGCAAAGTTCGACGGCTTTGCGCGCGACGAATCGCTGAAAATTCCCTTTGCGACGTTCTCGGAGTACGAGGCAGGGATGAACGCACTCGTGGCGTTCCCGCCCGAGGAGATCGACAACACCTTTGGCCAGTATGTGCAGGATCTCGGCTATACCCAGCTGCGCATCGCGGAGACGGAGAAGTACGCGCACGTTACATTCTTCTTCAACGGCGGCGTCGAGCAGCCGTACAAGGGCGAGGACCGCATTCTCGTGCATTCCCCGAAGGTGGCGACCTACGATCTGCAGCCTGAGATGAGCGCGATCGAGGTCACGGACAAGGTCGTCGAGGCGATCAAGTCCCGCAAGTATGACTTCATCATCCTCAACTATGCCAACTGCGACATGGTCGGACATACGGGGGTTGTCCCGGCAGTTGTCAAGGCAGTCGAGACGGTGGATACCTGCGTTGGGCGTTTCGTTGATGCCATCCGCGAGGTCGGCGGTGAGGTCTGTATTACCGCGGATCATGGAAATGCAGACAAGATGTGGGACTACGACAACAATCAGCCGTTTACGAAGCACACGACGAACCCCGTACCGTTCATCGTCGTTTCTGACCGCGTGAAGGACATCCACAAGGGCGCGCTCTGTGATATTGCACCGACTCTCCTCACACTTGCAGGTCTTGCGATTCCGAAGGAGATGACGGGCAAACCGCTCATAACGCTGAAGTAAGATCGTTTTGTTAGAAAGGACGGGTGCGTATGCACCTGTCTTTTTCGTTTGAAAGAGAGCGGGCGGAATGGTATACTAAATCTATTCATTTCATGATCGGAGGTCTTTATGCTGCGATTTTTGGTGCTTCTGCGTGCCATGCGGCGCAATATTGCCCTGCTGCTCTACGCGATGCTGCAGCGCGATACGCCGCGCGCCGTGAAGTTTCTCTTTCCGCTTTCACTGCTTTATCTCATCAGCCCGATTGATATTATCCCGGATACGATCCCTCTATTCGGTGCGGTGGATGATATGGTGATTCTCCCTGCGGCGACGTCGCTGCTGATCCGCATGCTGCCCGCGCATACGCGCATGGAGGGTGAACGCCGTGTGGAGCGCTACGGCACGTGGCTGCTTGTAGGGGCCTCTGTGCTCATGCTCCTGTGGATTGTCATCTTTGTTTGGGCACTCGTGAAGGTGCTTTCGTGAGGCTCTATATTGCGGAGAAGCCGAGCGTCGGCCGCGCGCTTGCCGCATGTCTTCCTGCGCCGCACCGCAAAGGCTCCGGATGGATTGAGACGGGCGGCGGCGTGGTGACGTGGCTCTTTGGTCACGTGCTGCGTCAGGCTGAGCCCGAGGAGTATAACCCCGCGCTGAAACGCTGGCGCACGGAGGATCTGCCGATCCTGCCGAAGGAGTGGCATCTCGTTGTCAATGAGAGCGCGGCGCAGCAGTTCGCGGTGGTGAAAGGGCTGATCGCGCGTGCCGATGAGATCGTGCATGCCGGCGACCCTGATCGAGAGGGCCAGCTCTTGGTGGATGAGGTGCTGGACTTCCTCGGCAATACAAAGCCCGTGCGCCGTATTCTCATCAATGCACTTGACGATAAGAGCATTCACGATGCGCTGAATGATCTGCGCGACAACGAGGATTTCCTTCCGCTGAAGCTCTCGGCACTCGCACGGGCGCGTGCGGACTGGCTCATCGGGATGAATCTCTCACGCGCCTATACGCTCGCGGCGCGGCGGGCGGGGCATGCGCGGCTCGTCCTGCCCATCGGGAGGGTCAAGACGCCGACGCTGGCACTCGTGGTGCGGCGGGAGCGCGAGATCGAGCACTTTACGCCCGCGACCTACTATCTCGTCGATGCACTGTTCCGCACAGAGGCAGGGGAACCCTTTCGTGCGCGGTGGAAACCGTCGGAGGAGCGCACGCCGCTCGATCCTGAGGGGCGCCTCGTGGATCGGGCAGCAGCAGATGCTGCTGCGGCGTCATTCGGCGAGCCGCCCGCAGACGGCGTGGTGACAAAGTATGAGCGCAAGAAAAAGGAGGAGCCGCCGCCGCTGCCCTTTTCGCTCTCGGCACTGCAGGTGCTCGCAGGCAAACGCTACGGCTATGAACCGCAGCAGGTGCTCGATACGGCACAGAAGCTGTACGAGGAAAAACTGACCAGCTATCCGCGCTCGGATGCAGAGTATCTGCCCGTGAGTCAGCACAAGGATGCGGCAAAGATTCTCGGCAATCTCGCCGCCCTCTCGGATACGCCGCTTGCGGCGTGGGCACAGGCGGCAGATTCTGCGAAGAAGTCGCGTGCGTGGAACGACGCAAAGATTTCGGCACATCATGCGATCATCCCGACAACCGTGCCCGTGAACCTCGCGCGGCTCACGGCGGTGGAGCGCAATATCTACGAGCTGATCGCGCGTGCCTACATTGCGCAGTTCTGTCCGAACTATGTCTACGATCAGACGAAGGCAGAAGTGACGCATCACGGTGAGACGTTCACGGCGCGCGGACGTACGGAACGCACGGCGGGATGGCGCACGATGTACCGTGCGGGGAAGAATGAGTCCGAGGATGCGGAGAAGGAGGACGAGGAGAGTACGGTACTCCCGCCGATGAAAAAGGGCGACGCGGCTGCGTTCGTCTCGGCAGAGACGAAGGAGCGGCAGACAAAGCCGCCCGCACGGTTTACGCCCGCGACGCTCCTCCAGGGGATGAAGGAGATTCACAAGTACGTCAAGGACGAGGCGGCGAAAAAGATGCTGCGCGATGTGTCCGGCATTGGGACGGAGGCGACGCGTGCGAGCATCATCGAGGATCTCATCCGCCGTAAATTCCTCCATGCTGCGGGAAAGAAGAAGGTGCTGACGCCGACGGCGGAGGCATATCTCCTTATCGACGCGCTGCCCGATACGATGACGTATCCCGATGCGACAGCGATCTGGGAGGATCAGCTGCACGCGATGGCGGACGGCGTGGGGACGCCCGAGGAATTCCTCGCGGGGCAGGCGGCATTCGCACGTGATCTCTGCGAAGCGGCACGGACGGCGCAGATCACGGGAGGCGAGGGGATACCATGTCCTGCCTGCGGGCGCGGCGTCATGCTGAAACGCAAGGGAAAGCACGGCGATTTCTGGGGCTGCTCGGCGTTCCCGCAGTGCCGCATGACGGCGGATGATGCGGGCGGCAAGCCGAACTTTGCGGGACGGCGTGTGCCGCGCGGTTCTGTGGACGGGATGGGGGCACATCCCACTGTCGCCGCGATGACGGCGCGCCGCAGCTACACACCGACGGCAGATGAGCAGGCGGAGATGGATGCGCTGTTTTTTGACCAGTAAGGTGAGCCTCCTGTATCGCGTCCATGGCGCCCCACCACCGCAAAGATCCCCCTCCAAGGCATTGGGGAACGAGGACTGCCGTGCGAATGCGCGGCGATGGAGGCGTTTGAAGGATACGTCTGCTGAAGCTTAGGAGGATACGATGGACTTTACATCACTTGGCGTGCCCGCGCCGCTCGCGGCGGCACTGGCTGCGCGCGGCATCACGGAGCCGACGGAGATCCAGCGGGAGGTGATTCCTGCCGCGTGCACAGGCGAGAACCTGATCGGCGAGGCTCCGACGGGGACGGGCAAGACGCTCGCCTACCTCCTGCCCGCACTCATGCGCATTGACCCCGCCGTGCGCGCGGCACAGGTACTCGTTCTCGCACCGACGCATGAGCTCGCGATGCAGATCGCGGGCGCCGCGCGGGATCTTATTCAGGCGGCAGGGCTCTCTGTCGGCGTGCAGGCCCTCATCGGCGGGGCGAATGTACAGCGGCAGATCGACGCGCTGAAGAAAAAGCCGGCGCTCATCGTCGGCTCTGCGCCGCGCATCGTGGAGCTGCACCGCCTCCGCAAACTGAAACTGCAGGAGGTGCGCCTTTGTGTGCTCGATGAGTTCGACCGCCTCCTCGACAAGCAGCACAGTGCGGAGGTGCGTACGGTCCTGCACCTCCTGCCCCGTGAGCGGCAGATGCTCTTCCTCTCGGCGACAGCGGCTGCGGCGGCTGTGCATGCAGCGGAGGAACTCTGCGCACTGCGCATCATCCGTGCGGCAGTGCAGGAGACGACGTGTGAAAACTACTATCATATTGTTCCGTTTCGTGATAAAATAAAGGCTGTGCAGAAATTGACGCGCCGCCTGCCGATTCGGCGGGGCCTGGTCTTTGTCGGGCGCAGCTTTGACGCAGAAAAAGCGGCAGAGAAGCTGCAGTACGAAGGCATTCGTGTTGCCGCCCTGCTCGGCGGCGAGCGGCGCGATCAGCGGCGCGCCGCTCTCAATGCAATCCGCACGGGGCGTGTACAGCTTCTCCTCTCCACCGATCTTGCTGCGCGCGGCCTGGATATCGCGGATGTGGACTATGTCGTTCAGGTCGATTTGCCCGAGGACGTGCGCACCTATCGTCACCGTGCAGGACGGACGGCACGCGCGGGCAAGGAGGGCACAGTCATCTCGCTTGTCGATGCGAAGGAAGTGGAGCGGCTGAAAGCCCTCGCTGTCCGCATGAAACTTGATTTGAAAAAGATCAATTGATGTTCCTTCCCAAAGGAGGCCTTGATTCGTGGACATATTGCCCACACTACTCGATTTACTGCTCGTTGTCTTTCTGATTTTCATGAATGGGTTCTTCGTCGCGGCAGAGTTCTGCTGTGTCAAAATCCGTCCGTCACGTCTGGAGACCCTGATCGCCGAGGGTGTCAGCCGTGCAAAGTACGCGAAGCAGCTGACCGATCATCTCGATTCTTCGCTGTCTGTGACACAGCTTGGCATCACGCTTGCTTCACTTGGCCTCGGCTGGGTGGGTGAGCCGGCGATTGCCGTGCTGATCCTGCCTGTCACGCAGAGCGTCGGACTCCCTGATGAGGTCGGGCACACGGCTGCGCTTGCCATCGCCTTTACGCTCATCACCTCGCTCCATATCGTGCTCGGCGAGCTGACGCCGAAGTCCATGGCCATCGCCAACGTGGAGCGCATTCTTCTCGCGATTTCCTTTCCCATGGTACTTTTTGGCCGCGTGATGCGCCCCTTTGTCTGGGTGCTCAACACGGTGGCCAATCATATCAGCCGCAAGCTCGGCTACGAGGCCAAAGGCGAAAACGAGGATGCCCATACGGAGGAGGAGATTCGCCTCCTGATGAAGGAGAGTTATCGTCAGGGGCTCATCAACAGCACGGAGGCGGACTTTGTTGACAAGGTGTTCTCCTTTACGGAACTGAATGCACGTGAAATCATGGTGCCGCGCACGGATATGATCTGTCTCTATCTGGATGACTCGCCCGCGGAGCGCATCAAGACCATCCTCGAGGAGCAGCAGACGCGCTACCCGGTCTGCTATGAGGATAAAGATCATATCATCGGATTTATCCATGTCAAGGATCTCTTGGCACCGCTCATGCGCGGTGAGCAGCTGAACCTGCGCCGCTATATTCGCAAGGCGCTCATCGTGCCCGAGAGCATGGACGGGAGTATCCTTCTGCGCACGATGCAGGAGCAGGGATATCAGCTTGCCATCGTGGTCGATGAGTATGGCGGGACGGCGGGTATGGTGACCGTCGAGGATATCATCGAGCAGATTGTCGGCGACATCCGTGATGAATTCGATGTCGAGCGTGAGAGTGTCGAGTGGCGTGATCTCGATATCTGCTCCATCGATGCGAAGCTGCTCCTTGAGGAGGTCAACGATCTTCTCGGCATACGCATCGAGGACGAGGATGTGGACAGCATCGGCGGCTGGATGTATGACCAGCTCGGTGAGGCACCGCGCGTCGGGCAGATGGCGGCACACGAGGGTGCACTGCTCTATGTGGAGGAGGTAGACGGCATCCGCATCACGCGCGTACTCGTTCGCCTTTCCCATACGATGCTTGTGGTGCAGGAGCTGCCGGCCGCACATGGAGGAAAATGACAGTGGCGTTTGACCGTGCACAGTATGATGCGATTGTCAATGCCTTTACGATTGACGCAGAGGAACTGCGTGAAGTGGCGGCAGATTTTCGGCAGGATATGCGGCTCGGGCTCATGGGCTCCCCTGACTCCTCCCTGCGGATGCTGCCGTCCTATCTTGGACTGCCGACAGGAGAGGAGCGCGGCGACTATCTCGCACTGGACTGCGGCGGGCCCAATGTGCGCGTTGTGCTCTACCGTCTCCTGGGAAATGGGAAGTACGACGTCCTTTCCCAGACGGCAAAACCCCTGAAGGTGGACGGCATCTATGACTTCATCGGCCCAGAGGCGACGGGGAAGGAGATGTTCGATTTCATCGCGGCACTCGTTGATGAGACGGTCGGCGGCGATCACGAGACGCCGTATTTGCTTGGGCATACCTTCTCCTTTCCGTCGCGGCAGACGAACATCAACGATGCACGCCTCGTCATCTGGACAAAGGGGTTCGCGGCGCGCGGCGTGGAGGGCGAGGCGGTCAACGATCTTCTATGGGAGGCACTCGTGCGGCAGGGGCTGACGAACGTCACGCCGATCGCCGTCATCAACGATACGGTCGCTGTCCTGCTCGCCGCCGCCTACGTAAAGGGTGATACCGCCATCGGCGCAGTCTATGCGGCGGGGTACAACACGTGCTATTTGGAACCATATACAGGGACGGCACAGCCGCCGATGATCCTCAATATGGAGTCGGGAGGCTTCCGCAAGCTTGTGCCGAACCGCTTTGACGCAGCACTTGATGCGGCATCGGAAAAGCCCGGCGAGCAGCGCCTTGAGAAGATGGCTGCCGGACGCTGCATGGGCGTGCTTTTTGCCATGGCTCTCGCGGAGCTCTTGGGCGAGGAGGGATGCACGTATGGCTTTACCAGCATCGACCTCAGTCGGATGCTGGCAGATACGGGCGGGGAGACTGCCGCTGCCCTTGTTCGTACGCGGACGGGAGTGGAGCTCTCCGCGCAGGATGCCGTATGCGTGCGTGACCTTGCACATGCCGTCGTTGCCCGCTCTGTGCGGCTCATCGCAGCGACATTCGTCGGAACGCTGTGGCAGATCACGGGAAGCGGAGAAATGCGTCCGCAGCACATTGCCGTGGATGGCTCGATATATGAGAAGATGCCGCTCGTGCAGCAGAACATGATGCGCGCCTTCTCCGAGCTTCTCGGTGAGGACGCAGCAAAGGCAGACACCTTCCTCTCGTGCGGCGGCTCGGGACTCGGTGCAGCACTCGCAGCGGCAATGGCGGCGCGCAACGGATACATTTCACTTGCCACTTTTGCGTAGTATGTGCTATCATAACTAAATGTAGTTTCGTATATTCGTTCAGGAAGGGGCTTTTTCTTGCTCACACTTTTAATGGTACTTGATGCAATTGTTGCGATCATTCTCATTGCGTCTGTGCTCGGACAGGAGGCAAAGTCTGCCGGTATGGGCGGACTGGACGGCGGCGAGGATACGGTGTTTTCGGGCAAGGCGCGCGGCATGGATGCGCTGCTCGCACGCGTGACGGTCGTGTTTGCCATTCTGTTCGGGGTGATTACGATCATCATTGCGCGGATGTCGAGTTAGGGAATCGCTGATCAGATGAAGTCCGCCAGGTTGGCGTAGATTTTCCGTCGGCGTACGGGAAAAAGATCCATCAAGACGGTGGTGCTGAATTTATCGTGTTCTCTGACCGTATCAGTGAATGAACCCTGCTGCCGCTATGCGGGGCAGGGCTTTATTTTGAGGAGGAGAGATCGCCGTGCATTTACTGGGCGCAGAGCCGTTTTTTCTGCCGGGCGGACGGCATGGTGTCCTCCTCATTCATGGATTTACGGGGCTTCCCGCTGAGCTGCGCCTCATGGGGGAATTCCTTCATGCGCGCGGCTTTACGGTGCTCGCCATACGCCTCGCGGGGCACGGGACGACAGCAGAGGATCTCAGCCGTACGGAGCATGAGGACTGGATGGACTCTGTGCGCGACGGCTATGCGATTCTGCGCGGCGCATGTGACGATATCGCCGTCGTGGGACACTCGATGGGGGCGATCTTTGCCCTGCTGCTTTCGGTCGAGGCGAAGGTCACCTGTGTTGTGAGCCTTGGTGCGCCCCTGATCATTGCGCGCGAGCAGGGGATCGAGCATCTGCCGACGCGTGCGGCGAGCATCGGACGCTATGTGCCGAAGGCGCGCCGCAAACTGGAGAACGTTCCGCAGGGGGCGAACAACACCTATCGGCGTATGCCGCTCGTCTCCGTCCATGAGATGATGGATG
>ERZ773063.2050-NODE-2050-length-11235-cov-14.685420_pt1 | contig 11235 bp, 9 predicted proteins | sample MGYA00580625_ERZ773063 | MGnify/ENA primary metagenome ERZ773063 (study PRJEB29015, sample SAMEA2738022) | human oral metagenome | biome: human oral; feature: human-associated habitat; material: dental | place: China | collected 2042 ...
CCAAGTCGCTCAGGCCGATGCCCGAAAAACTAGAGAACAAAGAAGAGCGTTTCCGCCGCCGCTACGTTGATATGAATGTCAATCCAGAGGTGCGCCAGCGGTTTATTCGCCGCAGCAAATTTTGGCAGGCGACGCGCGATTATCTAAACCAGCACGGCTTTACCGAGGTGAATGTGCCGGTATTAGAGCACACCACCGGCGGCGCTGACGCTAACCCATTTGTGACGCATATGGACGCGCTGGACGATCAGCAGTTTTACTTGCGTATTTCTCACGAGTTGCCGCTGAAGCGATTGGTTGGCGCTGGGTTCGAGAAAGTTTATGACCTCGGGCCGCGTTTTCGCAATGAGAATTATTCTGACGAGCATTTGCCAGAACACGTCGCCATGGAATGGTACGCCGCGTACTGGGATTGGCGAGCTGGCATGCGTTTCATGGAGGACATGTACAAATATGTTCTGCAGGAAACATTTGGTACGCTGCAGTTTCAGCTGGGCCGGTTCACGGTGGATATGAGCGGCGAGTGGGAAGTCTGGGATTATGCTGAAGTGATCAACAAGCATTATGGAATTGATGTGTATAATACAACGATTGACGAGGTAGCTGCCAAGTTGCAAGAACATGGTTTGGAAGTGGAGAAGACCGATTCCATTCCGCGCAGTATCGATAAATTATGGAAGAATATTCGTAAAGATGTGGCGGGGCCGGTGTGGTTGGTGAATACGCCGAAGTTCATCAGTCCGCTGTCTAAGGCCAACCCCGACAATCCGCAGACCGTGGAGCGTTTTCAGCCGATTATTGCCGGGTCGGAGTTGGGTAATGGCTTTTCGGAGTTGAATGACCCGATTGATCAGTTGAATCGTTTTGTTGAGCAGCAACAGATGCGTGATGCGGGCGATGACGAGGCAATGATGCTGGATATCGACTTTGTGGAGATGCTGGAGTACGGTATGCCGCCAGCTTGCGGCTGGGGTTATTCTGAGCGGGTATTTTGGATTTTTGAAGGCGTAACTGCCCGCGAGGGCGTGCCATTTCCACAGCTAAGAAGCGAGATTGACGAGACGACGCGGGCGATATATCCAGAAGTGAAGCTGTAACTTAGTGGCGGGCAATTTCGTCAATTGCCTCGATGAAAACTTTTGGCTGGTCTTTATGGATGTCATGCGATGATTTGATATTGTCAATCAGCTTATTTTTAGAACCCAATAACTCGTGTACGCGCTGGGCGTCTTTATCGTCCATAGCACTGGCTAGTACGCCGTGTTCGTCATAGTAGCTCCCAGATTGTGTTGGCGGCGCTACGTGGAGTAGAATTGACGGCTTGGTGATACGTTTTAGGGTTGCTGTTTGATCAAATTCATTAAACCAGCTAAAGTTATAAAAGGTTTGTCCAAATCGTAGGTCGTATTCGCCAGTTTTGTCTTGCATGTTTGCAGTGAGATCGAACAAGGTATTGACTTGTAGCTCTGGAGGATAGTACCAAATACGCGGGATTTTGCCAGGATGCTGCTTCATATATTGAAGGGCTGGTTGCTTGACGATCTTGTCCCAAGCGTTTGGATCTTTGGCATTAAACAGAGTCTGCATATATGTATGATCGAGCCAATATTGCGTGAAATTTGACTGTCCGCTTGCCAGGAAATCGTGCATGTCTTTAAAGCTTCTCCAGGAAAAAGTTGATTCGGCACGGCCTTTTTCGGTAGTAAAGAACGGCGCGTCCTCGATGACTAAGCCGCGCACCATGTCGGGCACATCAGCGGTGATTAAGCTGGCCAATAAGCCACCTGACGAATGTCCTGAAATGATAACTGGCTGCTTGATGTGTTGGCGAATAAACCAGCTAATATCGGTGCTAATGGCTGTGGCTGAATACTTCATTGGGTTCTTGCTGGAGCCGCCGTGTCCATAATAGTCGATGGCATAGACATGGTACCGCTTGGCAAGTTCAGGTAAAACTGGCGCGTAATCTTCCCATGAAACTTGTTGTCCGTGTAATAAAACTAATGCTGGACCGTTCGCCGGGCCTTCACCGTAGTTGAGTACTGAGCCGTCTGGTAATTTTGCTTGTTTCTCCTGAAAGCCAGATTGCTGTAATTTTGCCTGTGTATCGTGGTCATAGGTTAAGTTGCGATGAGCGTAAAACGCGAGACCGATTCCGATTAGTGCTATAATGATTGCAATTATATACACGATACGCTTCCTTCGCGGGTGTTTTTTCGTCGGTTTGGTATTGTCTGTGCATGATTTGTTCATAACAACTCCATTTGTATGAAAAATATGATTTGTATGAATTTAACTATAGATGAGTATGCTATAATATGCAAGCAAGAAGAGGTGAAATTATTTATGGATAAAGCAAAAAAAGACGCACAGTTAAATAAGGAAAGTTTTCCTAAGGGGAGGTGCGCCTGGACGGTAAAAGTGGGTGAGCGTGGGCAAATCGTTATACCTAAACAGGCGCGCCAGATATTTGATATCAAGCCGGGCGATACGCTAATCGTATTAAGCGATGAGAATCGCGGCATTGCTATCCCGTTAAAGGAGCAGTTCGGTGAGCTGATGGCAACAATTTTTGATAAGGCAGGATAGTGTGGTGGTTGCTGTCTCTTTTCGCGGATTTTCTTGATATAATGGAAATATGAAGCGACTTATATTGGGGATACTAATCGCTGGATCTTTGTTGGTTGGATCTGGCCAGGCGGCGTTTGCAGCGCAGACGGACAATTTTACCATCACTAAATTTGACGCGGAGTATTCATTGGGCCGCGACGGAGAGAATCGTTCGACGTTGGCGGCGACGTGGCGAATTACTGCTAATTTTCCGCCGAATCAAAATCACGGTATCGCGCCGATATTTGTGAGAAATTACGACGGACATTCAACGAGTTTTTCTATAAAGTCGGTGACTGATGAGCGGGGTGTGTCGTTGAAGCATTCTTGGAATGGCAATGAACTGCGGATTGGTGATAAGGACACCTACGTCAGGGGCGAAAAAACCTATATCATCAAATTTGCCCAACGCGACGTGACTAAGCATTATAAAGATACGGGCCGCGATGAGTTTTACTGGGATGTCATTGGTAATGAGTGGCGCGTACCAATGGAAAATGTGCGAGTCTCAATGAAAATTGACCGGTCGCTTCAGGCGGCGCGGCGCGGCGAGCTATTCTGTTATGTAGGCAGGTACGGCTCAACTAAGCGGTGCAATGTCGGTGGTGATAAGGGTGAGACTGTTACGAATGTGAGCCGGCTGAACCGCCGGGAAGGTATAACGATGGCGGTTGGTTTTAATAGCGGTACGTTTGCTGAATATCAGGAGTCGTTGGTTGAGAGGCTGATAAAAATTTGGGCAATGGTACAGATACCAGCAAGTATTTTGGCAGTTATTTTGATGATTTGGTGCGGTTGGCGATACCGACGATTGTTTGGTAGGAAAAATGAATTAAAGCCAATTCTGCCAGAATATCTACCGCCGAATCAAGCGAGCGTGCTGGCTTCAGCGTATATCCTGAAGAAATATGACGCCTTGATGGTTAAGGGTTCGGCAAAGGTAGCTCAGATGTTGGATTTGGCGGTGCGTCATTATATAAAATTGTACGAAGTGAAAAAGGCGTCGTTTTTGCGGTCGGCGCAGTACGAAATTGAAATTGTTAAAGATTTGAAAGAATTGAGATCTGAGGAATCCGAAGTTGTTCGGGATATGTTTGGCTCGTCGATGCCAAATCCAGGCCAGCGGCTGAATCTAAAAAAGCTGCAGAATAGTATGTCATATGCGGCGCGGACACGCGATGATGATAGGAATTTGAAGAATTTGGTATGCGGCAAATATGGTTTGTGCGAGCAAAAGCCAGCTAATAAACGAGCCGTACAGAAGTGGGCGATGGGAGTTGGTGTTATTGGCGTGTTGCTGCTGTCGCCGCTTTTACTGGCAGTGGCGGCAATATTATTTGCTTTGTCATTTGGCTGGTCGCTGACTGACGAGGGCTTGGCGCTCAGGCGATATTTGGCGGGGCTGAAGTTGTATATTGGCGTAGCTGAGGTCGAGCGTTTACAAATGCTTCAAAGTCCTGAGGGCGCAGAAAAAGTAAAGGTTGACGCGGCTGACGAGAAACAATTGGTGAAATTGTATGAGAGGGTGTTGCCTTATGCGGTGTTGTTTGGCCAGGAGAAAGAGTGGAGTGCGCAGCTGGGTAAGTACTATGAGCAAGTCGGTGAGCAGCCGGATTGGTACAGCGGCCAGGGCGCGTTTAATGCGGCGGCGTTTGCGGCTGGAATGAATAGTCTGTCAAGCGTGGCTAGTAGTGCCAGCGATTATTCGTCAACCTCTGGTGGCTCAACTGGCGGCGGCTTCGCTGGTGGCGGCGGTGGCGGAGGCGGAGGCGGTGGCTGGTAATCACTATGCCTGACGTTCTATTGTTAGCATTGGCGGCGGTTCTGCTGGTACTGTCGGGCTCGTTCTCGGGCTTGAACATTGGGCTGATGATGGCGCGACCGGATGATTTGTGGCGCAAAGCCAGACAGGGTGATGTGATCGCTGCGCGGGTGTACCGCTACCGCAAGGACGGCTATTATCTGATATTTTGTATTCTACTAGGCAACGTCGGCGTCAATACGGCGATGTCGATTTTGCTGGGTAATATGACGAACGGCGTGATTGGCGGGTTGATTGCCACATTACTGATCACCATGTTTGGCGAGATTTTGCCGCAAGCGATTTTTACGCAGCGCGGCTATCGTTTTGTACGGCATTTCTTTTGGTTGCTGGACGTGATTTATGTGTTATTTTGGCCGCTGGCACGGCCGATGTCGAAGCTGCTAAACCGTTGGGTGGGTAAGGAGACGCCGCAGCTGTATTCGCATCAGGAGTTGGAGCAGATTATTCATGAGCATGCTGAGCGGTCGGATAGCCCGGTTGATTATGACGAAAGCCGGATTGCTTCGGGTGCGCTGCAATTTAGCAAAAAGACAGCTGGCGATTTGGTAACGCCGATGGATGAGGTATTTACGGTAGAGCTGGACGATGAGCTGGACGCGACGCTACTAGCGCAGATTAAACACGCTGGACATTCGCGGATCCCGGTGCGGGCTAATGGGCGGCTGGTAGGGATTTTATACGTCAAAGATGTGGCGGGGCGCGAGCTGCCGCTGCCAGTCAGTCAACTGTACCGCGATAAGATCCATGACATCGACGCGAGGTCGCGGCTGGACACGGTGCTAAGCCGATTTATCCAAACTCGCAATCACTTGTTTGTGGTGATGGATGACGAGAATGAGCTGGGGATTATCACGCTGGAGGACGTGATTGAAGAGATTTTGGACCAGGAGATTGAGGATGAATATGATGAGGAATAGGGTAGGTAATCTCTCGGCTTGCTGTAAAATAAAAATCAAAGAATTCTAAGGGGTGGGTTGCTATTCAGGTTGTAAAATAGTCAAAATAGCTTGACATTTAACAGTACCTTGTATAACATAGTACTATGTACAATAAAACTATAAGGAGTAAGGTATGAGAAGAATCGATATTATCAAGCGGGCGGGACGGAATCTTCGCCAGTCAAAAGGTCGGACGATTTTGACGGCGTTGGCGATTTCTGTCGGGGCGTTTACGATTGGTCTGGCGCTGATGGCTGGCGAGGGTGGCCGTTTGTATACCAATAGCATAGTCGATGCGGCTGGCGACAAGAAAGTGATTATGGTTGGTAAAAAAATTGAAGCCGAAAAGAAGGATCAATTGCCAGAGTATGGTAGTTCGGCGGAAGAGGCTGACAAGAATAAAGCATCGGCGGCGCGCAGCAAATATTTGCTTAACGACAAGGACTTGGAAAAGATCCGCCAAACGCCGCATGTAAAAACGGTAACACCGGCGTATTCAACTGATGGTGTCGCCTATGCTAAGAGCTCGGCGAATGGTAAGAAATTTGCGCTGACTGTGGCTGTTAAAATGGACAGGACTCGGGCAGAATTGGCGGCGGGGTCACTGGAAGATTTCATGCCAAAGCCGGGTGAGATTATCATCCCGGATGATTATGTGAAGCAGTTGGGCTTTAAGGATGCGCAGTCGGCAATTGGCCAGACGATAACCTTGGGTGTGCGCAGCGCAGGGCAGGGCGGAGATGTCGCCAAAGAGGTGTCGTTCAAAATTGCGGCGGTGGACAAAAAGTCAGACACTGTTTTGTTCTATGAACCAATGTTGAGAATTTCAACAGCTGACGCTAAGGCTATCTATGAATTTAGCCACGACAAGAGCCAACCGCATCAGTATTCAACGGCGATTGCTATGGTGGATGATGAGAAAAATGTTGATGCTGCTAAAGATGCGATTGGCAAGGACTATAACGCATACTCGATTCAGGATATCCGGAAGGCGTTGCTAACGATGGTCAATGTGGCACAGGTGGCGCTGGCGGGATTTGGCGGTTTGGCGCTGCTGGCGAGCGTGTTCGGGATTATCAACACCATGTATATTTCAGTATTGGAGCGAACCAGCCAAATTGGGTTGATGAAGGCGTTGGGAATGAGCGGCCGCGATATTGGCAAACTATTTCGTTACGAAGCGGCGTGGGTTGGCTTGTTAGGCGGATTGATTGGCGTGGGTTTGGCGAGCTTGGTGACGCTGCTGAATCCAGTGATTGCCAGCGCGCTGAAGTTAAGCGCAGGGACGAACTTGCTGGTGATTAATCCGCTGCACATTGGTTTGCTGGTGATTGGTCTGGTGGCGATGGCGGTAATTTCTGGCTGGCTGCCGAGCCGCAAAGCAACAAAGCTAGATCCAATTGAGGCATTAAGGACGGAATAGGAGAAATATCATGATCGAACTAAAGAATGTGACGAAAATTTATGGCAAAAAGAAAAACCAATTTACGGCACTGAAAAATATCAGCTTGATTATTCCGACAGGAGCTAGCGTGGCTATCTTAGGAAAGTCTGGCTCAGGAAAATCGACGCTGATGCACGCGATTTCAGGACTGGATCGGCCGCAGCACGGCCAGGTGATCATTGACGGACAAGATATCTTGCAACTAAAGTCAAAGCGTGTCGATGAATTCCGTGCTAAAAAAATTGGCTTTATTTTCCAGAGTTTCTTTGTCCAGGGCAATGAAAGCGTGATTGATAATGTCAGTTTGCCGCTGGAAATTGCACGAGTGTCGTGGAAAAAACGGGCGCATAAAATCAATGCGGCGCTCAAGGCGGTGGATTTGTACGATAAGCGTAAAAACCGTGCCAAAGATTTGTCGGGCGGGCAAAAGCAGCGCTTGGCGATTGCTCGGGCGATTGTCGGCGATCCGCAAATCATCTTTGCCGACGAGCCGACCGGCAACCTGGACAGCGAAACTGGCGCGAAAGTGGAAGAATTGCTATTTGATTATAATAAGCAAAAGGGTGTCACGCTGATTGTGGTGACACACGACGCTGATTTGGCGAAAAAATGCGATCATCAAATCATCATTAAAGACGGTCGCGTCGAGAAATCAACTGTACCAGGAGGGATAAAACATGGACGCTAGTGCTTACGCGGAAAGCTTGGCGATTCAGCTGCGCAAAGGTTTCCTGGTGTATTGCGTGTTGCTGGTGTGCGCTAAGCAGCCGCAATATACTGGCGATATTGTCAAGCAAATGAGCGAGTCAGACCTGATGGTAGTGGAGGGTACGATTTACCCGCTGCTGAGCCGCTTGCAGAAATATGGCTATCTCAAGCACGAATGGCAGGAAAGCGAGCAGGGGCCGCCGCGCAAATATTATTCGCTTACCGACACTGGCGTGCAGCTGGTGGATGAACTAAAAGATCGTATCAAAATGTTGAATACTTCGCTAAAAAATCTTGAGAAAGGAGCAAAGCGATGAAAGAAATAACCAGAATCCATTTGGCAAAAACGCCATTTAGCGTGGAGGTTGATGCTAAAAAATCATTGGAAAAATACCTGAATTTAATCCAGAAAAACATGCACGCCGAGCCAGAAGCTATGCGGGAAATTGAGGCGCGAATGGTGGAGCTTTTGGCGGAGCGCGGCGTGTCGAAAGACGGTGTGATCAGTCACGATGATGTTTTGGCGGTGCAGAAACAAATGGGCGAACCGCGCGATTTCTCGGACGATGACGAGGCGGTTGACGAAGCGCATGACAACAATGTCAACGACAGGCCAGTCAAGCAACTAATGCGCGACACCGAGCATGGTTTGATTGGCGGGGTATGTGCTGGTATTGCGGCTTATTTTGGTATCAATCCGTTATGGGTGCGGTTGATTGCGATTATCTCGCCATTTATGTCTTTTGGTACGGCGGTACTGATGTATGTTGTATTGTGGCTATCAATTCCAGAAGCGCGAACGGCGTCGGATAAATTGCGAATGCGCGGCGAGCCGATAACTTTAGATTCACTGAAACAGTTAACGATTGACGATAATACTAAGATACAAGCGACGAATGTGGCGGCTAAAATTTTTCGAGTTTTGTTTGGCGCGATGCTAGCTTGCGTAGCGTTTGGATTGCTGGTTGCAGTGCTGGTTGGCGGCGTATTTGGTTTTAGTGTGGTAGAATCTATGGGCGGCTTCGTAGCGCAGAGTTGGGCGTGGGGATTATTAATTTGTTTGATCTTTGGTGGTGTAGCGCTGTTGTCGCTGACGTTATTGGCGACATGGTGCGTGTTTGCTTGGCGAGTTCGGCGGCCAATGGCGATAGCAATGATTGCTTTGTTATTATTTGGTGCAGTTAGCTTATCGGGTGTGGCGATTTTTAGCGCCAATACTTACTCTAACTTATCTCGAGATTATGAAAGATTGGTAAAAGTAAAAACGATTGATTTAACGAATGTTGCGGCTGGCGCAAAATCAATAGTTTTTGATGGTCATGGCGAGTATGTGGCGGCTGAATATGGCGGTTATTCTGACAAGGTTCGGCTGGAGGTAAGATATTACGATACAAAGTATGCTAACATGCCTGAAATTAAGGTGTCGCGTGTTGGTAATAAACTAATTGTAAACGTTCAACATCAAGCTTTTGACCAGTGTAGTAAGGTTTTTGTACCAGATTTTCGTTGTCGACATACATTTGGGCCGGAGTCAATAAAAATTTATGGACCGACAAATTTGCTAGCGCAGGAATATGCTAACGATTAGTTCTTCGCGGCAATTTTAAGCAGCTTTTCATAGTGTCGTCATACAGTGACGCCTATGAAAGCAATTACAATTACACAATCCTTAGGGCTGGCGGCGACTACTGGCGATAGCCAGCAGTTTCGTCCGCTTAATCCGCAAATGCTGATGATCGATATCGTTCTTCCGGTATTGAATGAAGCGCATATTATTGAAGCGTCTATCAGTAAGCTCCATAAATATTTGACAGCAAATTTGCCTTATCGCTGGCAAATTATCATTGCTGATAATGGCAGTAGTGATGGTACTTATCAGATAGCACAACAGCTGACTAAGCGCTGGTCGAGGGTAAGGTTGGTACGTTTGAACGAGCGGGGGCGCGGCTTGGCTCTCAAAACAGTATGGCAGAAAAGCAAAGCGGACATTTTGGCGTATATGGACATTGATTTATCAACTAATCTCGATAGTTTCATGCCAATGATATCGCCGCTGATTACCGGAGACGCTGGATTAGCGACTGGTTCTCGTTTGATGAAAGAATCGCGGACAAGGCGCGGTTTTAAACGCGAGATTATCTCTCGTTGCTATAATCGAATCATCAGGACTACTATGAAGACTAATTTTGTCGATGCGTAGTGCGGCTTCAAAGCAATTCGCCGCGACCTAGCGCAAAAGTTATTGCCGCATATTAAAGACAAAGCTTGGTTTTTTGATACTGAATTGCTGGTTAAAGCGGAATACGAAGGCTACAAAATTCATGAAGAACCGGTCGAGTGGATAGAAGACGCTGATTCGCGAGTACGTATTATTGAAACGGCGGCAGACGACATCAAGGGCCTATCGCGCGTTCGCAAAGAGTATGGCAAATCAAGTTTTGGCGAAATGGCAGCCTTTGGCGGTTTACTGCTTTTTACGTCTATATTTTATCTATGGAATTTGACAATCAACGGTATGGCAAATAGCTACTATGCAGCGGCAGCGCAAGCAGCTAGTACTAGTTGGCTAGCTTGGTTGTTTGGTAGCCTGGATGCTGCCAATTTTGTTAGCGTTGATAAGCCGCCGATTAGTATGATGATTATGGGGTTGTTTGGTAGATTATTTGGCTTCTCATCTTGGAGTATGCTGTTACCGCATGCACTAGCGGGAATCGCGACGGTGGCGCTAGTTTATCTGGTGGTCAGACGTTGGTATGGTGCTCGTGCCGGATTGATTGCCGGGGCGGTAATGGCGTTGACGCCAGCTGCTGCGCTAATGTTTCGTTTTAATAACCCAGATAGTTTCTTGACGCTATTTTTGACGGCCAGTGCTTATAGTTTTTTGCGGGCTTTCGAAGGGGATAAGCCAGTGTTGTGGTTGAGTCTGGCTGGTTTATTTACGGGGTTTGCTTTTAATACTAAAATGTTACAAGGTTTGCTTTTGTTGCCGATAATGACAATCATTTACATTAGCTTTGCACGCCCAAAATTCACTACCAGAATGTGGCATCTCGGCGTGGTCGGCATAGTGACAATCGTATCGACGTTTTGGTGGAGTATTTTGGTGTGGCTAACGCCAGCGGTAAGCAGACCTTGGGTTGGCAGCACGAGCGACAATAGTATATGGAGTTTGATATTTGGTTATAACGGTTTTGGAAGACTGTTGGGTAATGGTGGTCCTGTAAGTCGGCCAGGCGGTATGATGCAAATGGGTGCGCAGGCTGCTAGTCAAACCGCTTCGCCAGCAACGCAAGCAATGACGCCGTCGATTGGTATGATGGGCGGCAGTTTTGGTGCGGGTGGTCATGGTGGCGGTCCTGGCGGTGTTGGCTTTGGCGGCGAGACTGGCGTGCTGCGTATATTTAATGAGAGCTTTGGGCCGAATATTGCTTGGCTAATTCTGGTAGCCTTGATTAGCGCTGGGTTAGTAATCTGGCTGTTGCGCCGAGCACCACGATATAATAAGGAGCGCATCGGTGTATTATTATGGCTGGGTTGGCTGCTAATGCATGTAGTAATTTTCAGCATGACTAGCGGCACTATTCATCCATATTACGTTGTAGCTATGGCGCCGGCGGTAGCAGCACTGGTCGGTATCGGGGCGCCATACATATGTCAAGCTTACACGCGCCGCACCAAAGTAGCCTGGATACTGCCGCTGAGTATCGCGC
>ERZ773063.2052-NODE-2052-length-11233-cov-13.393004_pt1 | contig 11233 bp, 14 predicted proteins | sample MGYA00580625_ERZ773063 | MGnify/ENA primary metagenome ERZ773063 (study PRJEB29015, sample SAMEA2738022) | human oral metagenome | biome: human oral; feature: human-associated habitat; material: dental | place: China | collected 2042 ...
CCCGTCGAGGACCCCTGGGCCGAGGAGTACTGGGCGGACTCCGCCGAGGAGGAGGACGACGACACCGAGGCCGTCGCCGAGGCCTGAGCCCGCCGCTGCGCCGTCGTCGGCCGGCTGGGTGGTCGAGCGCGATCACCCAGCCGGGGCCGAGCCGGCCCGTCGCGGGCCGACCGGCCCCGGTCGGGCGGGGGCGGGCCGGAGGCGGCTCACTTCCAGCGCAGCAGGCCCAGGAAGCCGAGCATCATAATGAGGAATCCCACATAGAGGTTGCCGTTGATCCGCCAGTCCGCGGTGCGGTAGTGCTGCGTGAAGTAGGGCAGCGGGAACTGGCCCTTGGACAGGTAGGTCACCACGACCCACAGCAGGCCGATGATCATGAGGGTGACCATGGCAGGCGCGTACCAGCGCGGGGAGCCCAGCGACTTGACCTTGACGGGAACCCGGGAGACGCGGTTGGCGGCGGCGCGCGAGGAGCGCATGCGCTCGCGCTCGGCCGCCACCTTGGCGGGGTTGCCCGAGCGCAGCGGGTTCTTGCGGCGCCTGATCCTCTTGGTGAAGAGCCCGTTCCTCTTCTTCGGCGCGTCGGCCTCCTTGTCGCTCTTCCCCTGGTCCGGCTCGTCCGCCTCCTCCGGACTCTCAGGGGACTCCGGCTCCTCGACGACGTCGGCCGCCTCCTCGGCGTCCTCCGCCCGTTCCGGCGACATTGAGCTCTTCGACTCTTCCGACACGGCCACGTGACCCTCCTCGCTGACGGGGCGGCCGGGATCTGGCCGCGTTCTCATGCACATCCGCCCTACAGCCTAGGCCATGGGCGCGCTGCTCCCGTCAGGGGCCGGGCGGGGAACGCCTGTGACGAGCGCTTCGTTCCCGGGGCGCCTCGTCCTCCACACCGCCTTCTACACTGGCTGCCGGAATACTCGACACAGGAGACTCGATGCCACGCCACCGCCGCGCCAGGCCACCCCGCGGGCGCCGAATCGTAGACTCGATCATCCACGGTGTCGGCGAGCTCCTCATCACGGGCGGCCTCGTCGTCGCCCTGTTCCTCGTGTGGCAGCTGTGGTGGACCGGCATAGACGCCCAGAAGAAGGCCCAGGTCCACAGCGCGGCCTTCGAGCAGACCCAGGTCGAGTCCCCCCGCGTCGAGGGCACCCGGCACACCGAGGACCCCCCGCCCGTGGACGCCGTCGGCTACGGGGGGACCATCGGCATGCTCGTCGTCCCCCGGTGGTACGGGGTGACGAATAACAATATGCCGATCCTGGAGGGCACCGGCCCCGACGTCCTCGACCAGGCCGCGGCCGGCCACTACCCCGACACCCAGCAGCTCGCCGAGATCGGCAACTTCGCCATTGCGGGCCACCGCCGCACCAACGGCAACTCCTTCCGCCGCATCGACCTGCTCCAGGAGGGCGACGAGATCATCGTCGTGACGAAGGACATCTGGTACGTCTACACCGTGACCGGGCACGAGATCGTCGACCCCTCCGACGTCGAGGTCATCGCCCCCGTGCCGGACGACCCCACGAGCGCCCCGACGCAGCGCATGATCACCCTCACCACCTGCAACGGCAGCACGACCGGCGAGTGGGGCAACGACCAGCGCTGGATCGTTCACGGGACCCTGTCCTACTGGATGCCGCGCTCCGAGGGCCGCCCCAGCTCGATCGTCAACGACCCGGAGGTCAACTGATGTACGAATTCATCTGGAGGCACCTGCCCGGCCCCACGTGGTTCAGGGTGATCGAGGCCCTGGCGCTGACGGTGCTCGTCGTGCTCGGGCTCTTCGAGTTCGTCTTCCCCTGGGCCAATGCGACCTTCCACCTGTCGGGCGAGGCCACCGTCTGAAGACGGACGACTCGCCCGGGACCGTCGCGGGCGCCGCGAGAAGGCGCCGCCGGCTAGGGGCGCTCCGGGACGGCGCCGGAAGCCGGTGCTGACCGTCGTGCCGGGGGCTCGAAGGTTATTCAGCGGGCTCATGGCGGCGTTCTCCTTGGACCACTTTCGTTTCGCTGGACCACGGTGGTCCGACCGTCGTTCCCGAGGGCGAGGCGCGCATCTCGAGGTCCGGGGCGCGGCGGCGTCGGGCGCCGCGGTCCGCGAGATCGCCGGGTAACCGCCGAGCACGTCACTTAACCCGCGAGCACGTCTGCCAGAGGTACGTGCTCGCGGGTTAAGTGACGTGCTCGGCGATTACCCGACGATCTCGCGGGCCGCGGCGCCCGATTCCCCGACGCCCCGACGTCGAGACGTGCATTCCGTCCTCGAGAACGACGGTCGGACCACCGTGGTCCAGCGGAACGCGAGTGGTCCAAACAGGAGGGCGCCGCCATGAGCCCGCCGGATGATAGCCTTCCGGGGACCGGATGGCAGGCCGGTTCGCCCGTCATGGCGCGCGTTGAGGAAGGTGGGAGGTGGTCCAGATCGAGGGTCGCGACCGGGCGGCTGCGGGCAGTGCCGGCGGTGCCAGCGGCGACGCGGGAGGCAGCGGCGGCGCTGACGATAGCGGCGTCGCGGGCGGGGAGGCGGGCATGCCCGCCGAGGAGGTCCTCGCCGTCGTCGACTGGTTGGAGGCGCGCGGGGCCGTCCACGTCATCACCGGAGGGTGGGCCGTCGACGCGCTCGTCGGGCGCGCCACCCGCCCCCACCGGGACCTCGATGTCATCGTCGAGGCGGGGGCGTGCGACGGCCTGGCCCGGTGGCTGTGCGGGCGGGGCTACGAGGTGGTCGTGGACTGGCTGCCGATCCGCGTCGAACTCAGGCGGGGGCGGTGCGGCGTCGACCTGCACCCCATGGAGGTCGACGGGCGCGGCGACGGCGTGCAGGCGGGCTTCGGCACCCAGGTCTTCGAGCACCGCGCCGCCGACCGCACGCGGGGCCGCATCGGCGGTCGCCGGGTCGTGGTCGCCACCGCGGCCCGCCTCATGGAGCTCCACCGGGGCTACGAGCCGCGCCCCGAGGACCTCCACGACATCGCCCTGCTGCGCCGCCTCCTCCAGTCGGACGAGCCGGCCGGGGGAGACGGCGAGCCGGCGGGATGAGCGGGGCTCAGCCCTTCGCGTCGACGTCCACCATGACCAGCTGCATGCGGCAGGGGGTCACCGCGGTCAGGGCGTGGCGGTCGCCCGGGGCCAGGTAGATGACGTCGCCGGCCTTCATGCGCTCGGTGCGCTCGCCGATGGAGAAGTCCATCTCTCCCTCCAGGAGGGTGACGACGACGGCCTTGGTGGAGGCGTGCTCGGTGAGCATCTGCCCGGCGTCGAAGGTGAAGACGACGGTGCGCAGCACGTCGTTGTTGACCACGACGCGGGAGGTGGTGGCCTCCTCGCTGATGGGCAGGGACTCGTTGAGGCCGAGGCGGAAGAGGGACTCGGTCACGGGGGTGGTGGACATATCGGATTCCTTTCTTGCGGGGATGGTTGAAATTCGGTTGCCGGGCCGCGGTGCGGGGCGCCGGGCGGCGTCAGGTCGAGGGCCGGGCCAGCCTGCGGCGCAGCGGCCCCAGGACGCACAGCTCGAGGGCGAGCGTGAGTCCCGCCATGACGACGGACAGGGCGAAGACGTCGGCCGTCTCCAGGTTGGTGCGCGCCTGCTGGACCTGCGCGCCCAGCCCCGTGGTCGTGCTGAGCAGCTCGGACATGACGGTGACCCGCACCGACTGCCCCACGGCCACGGTCAGCGCCGACAGTACCGGAGGGGCCACCGCGGGCAGAATGATCCGGCGCACGGTCCACGCCCGGCTCCGGGCGAAGACCCGGGCCATGTCCAGCAGGTCGGCATCGACGCCCGCCACGGCGTCGCGCACGGCGGTGGTCAGCAGGGGCAGTGTCACCAGGGCGACCACGAGGACGACGACCCCGGCGGTGGGCCCCAGCCAGATCATGCCCACCACGACGATGACGATCGGCGGCACGGACATGAGCACCTGCACCCACGAGTCCAGCAGCTCGCGCAGCCACGGCCACGTCCCCATCGCCCAGCCCAGCGGCAGCCCGATCAGGCAGGAGATGCCGAGCCCGACGGCGCCGCGCTCGACGGTGAGCAGGAGCGCGGCGCCGAGCTCCTCGTCGCGGATGAGCCCGAGCAGCGCCGTCCAGGTGGTCCGCGGGCCCGGCAGCACGTACTCGGGCTGAGTGCGGGCCGCCGCGTGCCAGATGAGCACCGCCAGCGCGATGCCCGTCCACCACAGCAGGGCGGAGCGCAGCCGCTCGGCCCCGGATCGCCGCCGAGGCATCAGCGCGGGTCGGCGACGTAGAAGTCCGCGGCCGGCAGGGACCCGCCGATGATGTCGGGGTTGAGCGTGGACAGCCTCGTGTAGAAGTCCTCCAGTTCGCTCTTGGCGTCGGCGGCGGCGACGATCTTGAGCTGCAGGCGCGGGATGACCTCCTTGACGACCGGGGCGGGCACGTCGTTGGCGCTCGAGATCGCCGCCACCGTCTCCTCCGACATGGCGTTGACGTCCTCGACGGCCGCCTCGAGCTCGCTCAGGACGGCGCCGACGAGGGCGGAGTTCTCGGTGAGCGCGCTGGGCATGACCAGGCCGGCCATGGGGAAGCGGGCCTCGCCGCCGGTGACCTCGGCCCACAGCGCCTGGAGGTCGACCGTGCGCTCCAGGCTCTTGCCCTGCTGCTGGGCCTTGGCGAGGCTGACGCTGGCCGGGTGCTCGGGCAGGACGGCGTACTCGACCTCCCCGGTCAGCAGCGCGTTCAGCGCCCCCTGACCGTCGGGGTAGGGCGTGATGGTCAGGTCGGAGTCGGCGCTCCACCCCTTCTGCCCGAGCAGGTAGCGGAAGACGAGGTCGGGCATATTGCCCGGCATGGGCACGCCCACCTGCTTGCCGCGCAGCGCCTCCAGGCCCTGGGCGGCCGAGCCCGAGGGGCCGATGACGTAGAGCATGCCCCACACCTGCATGGCGACCAGGCGCACCGGCACGCCCTTGTTGAACAGGTTCGCGGCGGCGTAGGAGGGGGTCGCCGCCAGGTCCGTCTCCCCGTTGACGAGCAGCGACTTGAGCACGTCGACGCTGGCCCAGTTGTCCTTCTTGACCTCCCCGACGACGCCGTCGAGGTGGCCGTAGGTGCCGAAGGAGGTCATGGGGGCGGCGTAGGCGAGGGTGGTGGGGGTGTGGACGCGCAGGACGTCGAGGGGCCCGGCCCCGGTTCCCGAGGCGCCGGCGGATCCGGCGGCCGCCGGGGCGCCCTTGGAGGAGCAGGCGGTCAGGACCGCGGGGGTCAGCAGGCCGATGCCGGCCAGGGAGAGGAGGGAGCGGCGCTTGATCATGCGGGGTTCCTTTCGTTGAGCGGAGTGGTCGGCGGACGTGCGGTCGGGGATCCCGATCGGTTCGTGACGGGGCGGTCGGCGGCGGGTCGGACGGTGACGGGGCCGGGGGCGACGGCGCCCGGTCGCTCAGGCGGTCAGGCGCCAGGTGCCGGGCGGGCCGTCCAGGTGCAGGTGGAGGTGGGAGACCTCCTCGGCCTCCTCGGGGTCGTGGGTCACCCAGACGGTCACCACGCTCTGGTCGGCGAGGAGCTCGATGAGGTCGGTCCGCAGGGCGGCCGCCAGCGGGCGGTCCAGGGCCGAGAAGGGCTCGTCGACGAGCAGGAGGGCCGGCGAGGCGGCCAGCGCCCGGGCGATGGCCACGCGCTGGCGCATGCCGCCCGACAGCCGCGCCGGGGGCAGGTGGCCCGCGCCGGCCCGCCCCACGCGCTCGAGCCACTGCACCGCCGTCAGGTCCGGCGCGGGGCCGTCCACAATGAGCGAGATATTGCGGTGCGCGGAGTACCAGGGCAGGAGGCGCGGCTCCTGGAACACCTGGGACAGGCGGCCGGCGGGGCGCGCGACGGCGCCGCCGTCGGTGGGGGACAGGCCGGAGACGGCCCGCAGGAGCGTCGTCTTGCCCGCGCCCGAGGGGCCGGTGACGGCCAGGGTCTGTCCGGGGCGGACCGTGAGCGACAGGTCGTCCACGAGGGTGAGGCCGCGGCGCACCATGGTCACGTGCTCCAGGACCAGGTCGGCGCCCGTGGCGCCGGAGCCCGCGCCGGCGCTCGCCGCGGGGCCGGTGCGGGCGCCGCGGGCGCGCGGGGCGGCGTCGACGGTCGGCATTTTCCCTCCTTGAGCCGTTATAAATAGGCTGAGGGAAGCCTAACCCACCGACTCCCCCTCCGGCGGGTGCGCTCCCTCACGGCGCGATCGGGGCGGGCCCTGTGCCGTGAGCGAAAGCGTCCGATCGCGGGCATGGGGCCCGCGCCCGCGGCGTTAGCGTTGGCGGGACTGAACATGAGAGGACTGACGTGAGCGAGCACATCACGCCCAGGAGCGCCGAGCCCACCGGCGCCGGACTCGGCCTGACCGACTCCATCTACAACCGCCTCCTCAAGGAGCGCATCATCTGGCTCGGCTCCGAGGTGCGCGACGACAACGCCAACGCCATCTGCGCCCAGATGCTGCTGCTCGACGCGGAGGACCCGGACAGGGACATCTACCTCTACATCAACAGCCCCGGCGGGTCCGTGACGGCCGGCATGGCCATCTACGACACCATGCAGTACGTCAAGCCCGACGTCGTCACCGTCGCCACGGGCCTGGCCGCCTCCATGGGGCAGTTCCTCCTGAGCGCCGGCGCCAAGGGCAAGCGCTACATCACCCCCCACGCTCGCGTGCTCATGCATCAGCCCTCCGGCGGGGCCGGCGGCTCGGCCACCGACATCCGCATCAACGCCGACCTCATCATCGCCATGAAGCACGAGCTCGCCGAGATCACCGCCGCCCACACGGGCCACAGCATCGAGCAGATCCTCGCCGACTCCGACCGCGACCACTGGTTCAGCGCCGCGGAGGCCCTCGACTACGGCTTCGTGGACCACATCGTGTCCTCGTCGCGCGAGATCCAGCAGAACGGAGAGAACTGAGATGACGTCCCGCCCCTACTTCGAGGCCCTGGCCCGCCAGGTCGAGGCCGGCGGCCCGGCCCTGGCCCCGCCCGTGGCGCGCTACGTCATGCCGCAGTTCGAGGAGCGCACCGCCTACGGCTTCAAGCGCCAGGACGCCTACTCCAAGCTCTTCGAGGACCGCATCGTCTTCCTGGGCGTCCAGGTCGACGACGCCTCCGCCGACGACGTCATGGCCCAGCTCCTCGTCCTGGAGTCCCAGGACCCCGACGGCCTGATCACCATGTACATCAACAGCCCCGGCGGCTCCTTCACGGCCCTGACGGCCATCTACGACACCATGCAGTTCATCAGGCCGCAGGTGCAGACGGTGTGCCTGGGGCAGGCCGCCTCCGCCGCGGCCGTGCTGCTGGCCGCCGGCAGCGAGGGCAAGCGCCTGGCCCTGCCCAACGCCCGCATCCTCATCCACCAGCCCGCCATGGAGGGCATGCACGGCCAGGCCTCCGACATCGAGATCGTCGCCAACGAGATCGACCGCATGCGCGCCTGGCTGGAGGACACCCTGGCCACCCATACGGGCCAGCCCCGCGAGAAGGTCCACGCCGACCTGGAGCGCGACACGATCCTGACCGCGCAGGCCGCCAAGGACTACGGACTGGTGGACCAGGTCCTCGCCTCCCGCAAGGCCCCCCGCTCACCGCACTCCGCCTGAGCGGCGGGCGAGAACGGCACCGGCATGAACGCCCTCCGAGCCCGACGGCGCAGTTCGCCTGCGCCGTCGGGCTCGGACGGTTTGCGGAAGTCGACAAAGATGCGGCGAGTGAGCAGTTGCCGGGCGGTTCTCGGCGCGCCCCGCCGTCTCGGGGTGCCGGACACCCTAGGCTTACAGCATCTAAGGGAGGATCCCTCATCCCCACATCCCCCATCCCGCTCAATCAAACGGAGGAATTCTGGTGGCACGCAGCGCTGAGAGTGTCGACCTGCTCAAGTGCTCCTTCTGCGGCAAGAGTCAGAAGCAGGTCAAGAAGCTCATTGCCGGTCCCGGTGTCTACATCTGCGACGAGTGCATAGAGCTGTGCAACGAGATCGTGGACGAGGAGCTCGGGGAGTCCGCCGCCGGCGTGCCCCTCGAGCTGCCCAAGCCGCAGGAGATCTTCGACTTCCTCAATCAGTACGTCATCGGCCAGGAGAGCGCCAAGCGCGCCATGAGCGTGGCCGTCTACAACCATTACAAGCGCGTCCAGGTGCGCGAGCGCTCCGTGGCCGAGGGCGACGGCCTGGAGCTGGGCAAGTCCAACATCCTCCTGCTCGGGCCCACGGGCACGGGCAAGACCCACCTGGCCCGCACGCTCGCCCGCCTGCTCGACGTGCCCTTCGCCATCGTCGACGCCACCGCCCTGACCGAGGCCGGCTACGTGGGCGAGGACGTGGAGAACATCCTCCTCAAGCTCATCCAGGCGGCCGACGGCGACGTCAAGCGGGCGGAGAAGGGCATCATCTACATCGACGAGATCGACAAGATCGGCCGGAAGGCGGAGAACCCGTCGATCACCCGCGACGTATCCGGCGAGGGCGTGCAGCAGGCCCTGCTCAAGATCATCGAGGGCACCACGGCCTCCGTGCCGCCCGGCGGCGGGCGCAAGCACCCCCACCAGGAGTTCCTGGAGATCGACACCACCAACATCCTGTTCATCGCCGCCGGCGCCTTCGCCGGCATCGAGGACATCGTCCGCCAGCGCGAGCGCAAGGAGTCAGGGGCGCAGACGCTCGGCTTCGGCGGGATCCTGGCCGGGGAGAAGAAGGACGTCTTCGCCTCCCAGGTCCGCCCCGAGGACCTGCACAAGTTCGGCCTCATCCCCGAGTTCATCGGCCGCCTGCCCGTCATCGCCACCGTCCAGGACCTGGGGGTGGCCGAGCTCATGCGGGTGATGACCGAGCCGAAGAACGCCCTGGTCTCGCAGTACCAGTACCTCTTCAGCCTCGACGGCGTGGAGCTGGAGCTGACCAACGACGCCATCGAGGCCGTGGCCGAGCTCGCCCTGACGCGCAAGACCGGTGCGCGCGGCCTGACCTCCATCGTCGAGGAGGTGCTGGGCGACGCCATGTTCGAAGTCCCCTCCCTGCCCGAGGTCGGGCGCGTCGTCGTCGACGGCGACACCGTGCGCGGGCGGTGCAGGCCCCGCTACGAGGCGGGCTCGGGGACCCTGGCGGCGACCATGAAGAGCGGCCGGAGCCGAACCGCATGAGCGCGGCGCCGCCCGGCCCGCCCGATCGGCGGGCCGAGGGGGATGCGGGCGCCGTGCCGCCCCGGCTCGCCGCCTACCGCGCCACCATCGACAATCTCGACGCCGCCCTGGTGCACCTGCTCGCCGAGCGCTTCCGGTGCACCCAGCAGGTGGGGGTGCTCAAGGCCGAGCTCGACCTGCCGCCGTCGGACCCGGCCCGCGAGGAGCGGCAGGTGGCGCGGCTGCGCGAACTCGCCGCGCAGTCGGGCCTCGACCCGGTCTTCGCCGAGAAATTCTTCGCCTTCGTCGTCGCCGAGGTCATCCGCCACCACGAGGCCATCCGTCAGGACGCGGTCCGGCGGCGCTGAGCGGCGCCGCCCGCCCGGGCCGGACCTCACACGCCCGCGCGCGGGCACAGCCCCTTCTCGGCCAGCGCGCACCGCTCGCAGCGGGGGGCGCGGGCGCGGCAGACGGCGCGCCCGTGCTCGATGAGCCGGTGGCAGCCGTCGGTCCAGCGCCGCGGCTCCCACAGGGCGGCGATGTCCCGCTCGACGGCGAGGGGGTCCTTCGCGCTCGTCCACCCCAGCCGCCGGGCCAGGCGCCCCACGTGCGTGTCGACGGTGATGGCCGGGACGCCGAAGGCGTCGCCCAGGACGACGTTGGCGGTCTTGCGCCCCACCCCGGGCAGGGCGACGAGCTCGTCGCGCGAGGCGGGCACGGCGCCGCCGCAGGAGTCGACGAGGGCGGCGCCCAGGGCGATGAGGCGCCGCGCCCGGGTGCGCTGCATGCCCAGGGGCCGCAGCTCCTCCTCCAGGGCCTCCGGATCGGCCCCGGCCAGGGCGGCGGCGTCGGGGTGGCGGGCGAAGAGCGCCGGGGTGAGGGCGTTGACGCGCCTGTCGGTGGTCTGGGCGGACAGGACGGTGGCGACCAGCAGCTGGAAGGGGCCGTCGTGGACCAGGGAGCAGCGGGCGCCGGGGTAGAGGCGGGCGAGCTCGTCGTCGACCGCCGCGGCGCGCCCGGAGGCGCACTCCCGCGGGGGCGGCGACGCGGGCGCGAGCGAAGCGGACGTGCGCCGTGTCATACTTGTCCTCCTCCTCGTGGTCCCGACCCGCTTCGCCGTCGGCTCGGTTCGCACGCGAACATCACGATCCGGTGAATCGTGGCCGCAGGAGCCTTTGACCCGCGCCACACGAGACTACAATGCTCGACGGCGTGCCGCATATCACAAATCATGACAGGATAAGACGTTGAGACGGCCCCGCCCCGGGCCGGGCGAACCACACCACAGGAGGACCTTCGTGGACGACAGCATTATCTCCAGGATCCCGCTCTTCGAGGGGATGAGCCCGGAGGAGCAGGAGGAGCTGCGCGCCATGATGACGCAGACCACCCTGCGCCGCGGCGAGACCCTCTTCAACGAGGGCGACGCGGGCGACCGCTTCTACGTGCTCCTGTCCGGCAAGGTCAAACTCGGCCACGCCTCCGCGGACGGCCGGGAGAACCTGCTGGCCGTGCTCGGTCCGGGCGAGGTGGTCGGCGAGCTCACCCTGTTCGACCCGGGCCCGCGCTCCACCACGGCCACCGCCGTGGCCCCCACGGACCTGCTGGCCCTGGAGCACGGCCAGCTCATGAGCTTCATCGAGGCCCACCCGACGCTGGCCAAGGACATGCTGCGCGCCCTGGCCCAGCGCCTGCGCCGCACCAACACGGCCCTGGCGGACCTGGTGTTCTCGGACGTGCCCGGCCGCGTGGCCAAGGCCCTGCTGGACCTGGCGGACCGCTTCGGCTCGACGACGGAGGACGGCGTCCACGTCCCGCACGACCTCACCCAGGAGGAGCTGGCCCAGCTGGTGGGCGCCTCCCGCGAGACGGTCAACAAGTCGCTGGCGGAGTTCGTCTCCCGCGGCTGGATCCGCCTGGAGGGGAGGGCCGTCACGCTGCTCGACGTCGACCGCCTGCGCCGTCGCGCCCGCTGAGGGCCCGTCTCGGGTCGCGAGCCCTCCGCGCAGCGCACCGAGCACTCCGGGCCGGGCACCGGTCGGGTGCCGATCGGGTGACAATGCGCCCCGCACGCTGCTGACGACAGCACAGACGACGCCGCGTCCGCGCTCCGCCACCTGC
>ERZ773063.2058-NODE-2058-length-11210-cov-10.118333_pt1 | contig 11210 bp, 12 predicted proteins | sample MGYA00580625_ERZ773063 | MGnify/ENA primary metagenome ERZ773063 (study PRJEB29015, sample SAMEA2738022) | human oral metagenome | biome: human oral; feature: human-associated habitat; material: dental | place: China | collected 2042 ...
ATATCCATCATCGTTGAGATTACCACCTGGAAGACGGCTCACTTCAACACTGAAGTTGTTGCGGACAGCGCTTCGGCGGGGAAAGCGCCCACGAATCCGACCATGCCCGCACCGGTGCCGCGCACAGCGGCGCAGGTGCAGGCAGCGGAAACGCCCGCAAGGCACCCGTCCCGAGCCGCCGGCCGATCAGGAATAGCTTGAGCGCGCTGTGGAGGACCTCGACCCGGCCCCCCCTTCCAGCCGCCGGGCCGATCAGCGCACGTCGGAAGACCGCCAGGAGGATGATCCCTGGCCTTCGAGGACGCGGAGGTGGGCGCCACCGGGCACGCGCCGGGTCCGTGGACGAGGGGCCTGCGGCCTGCCAGTGCAGTGCGCCGCCCGAACAACCAAAGCGCCGGGGATAGATGTGGCGGCCAGTCGTTGCCGACTGGCCGCCACATACGCTCGGACCGGGCGGAGACTAGAAGAAACTCCAAGAGATGTCGAACTCGGGCTTCCCATCCTTCTTGGTAACGGCGCCATTCTCGTCAGTCCGCACTCTGGCGCGCACTGTGTACATCACCTCTTTAGGATTGGCGTCCTTGAGGATGCCGACGCCCTCCTGCTTCGTGATCTTCACGCGCTCCATCACGTAGGTTCCGTCGTTGTTCTTCCCAGTCGTGACGAAGGTCGGCATGTCCTTCAAACTCAGGACCAACAGGGTTTTGGACCGCACCTCGGAGGGGCAGCCCTCGTCCAGGTTCCCCGCGTTCTCCACCGACGTGCAAGACTTCACCTTCGCGGTGATGGCATCGAGAGCCGCAGCCTTGAGATCGTCGGAGAAAGTGGCCTCGAAGGTGATGGTGCGGGAGCTGAAGTCGTCCGCGGCGCTCACGGTGACCGGGGGCGCCGTCACGTACTCCCCCGTGTTCGCCGCGGACACCGTGTAGACACCGGGGTAGACGGTGATGGAGTTGTCGTCCTTGGCCAGCGTCTTCGTGGCGTCCCCGATGCTGACGGCGGGGATCCCCTTGGCCTTCACCTCGACCTTCAGCATGAAGGCCTCCGTGATCTGCCAGTTGTCCAGAACGCCGAACTCCTTCTTCCCCTGGGTGAGGGCGAAGTCGTGGGTGAAGCGCTGCCCGTCCAGGGACAGGGTCGCCGTCACGTAGCGCACGTCGCCCTTGTTCTTGGAGCTCTCCTGCGACTCCTTGACCTCTGTGATCTCGATGCGCGCTGACGCCGCCTGCATGACCGCGTCGGTCATGAAGACGCGCTCCTCGTTGGCGATGCCCGGGTCCACCATCGCCGTGGCGGCCTCGGCCTTCCCATCGGCGAGCAGCTGCAGGTACTGCCGTGTGCGCGCCTCGGGGCTGCGCTGGCCGTTGAGGACAGCCAGCGCCACCACGCCCGCGATCACGACGACAACGAGGGCGCAGAGCGCCACGATGACGCGCCGCAGCTTCTTCCTCGCCGCCGGATCGGCCGGCTTGTCCGCCTGGGCGGGCACCAGGGGCGACATGCCGCCGGGGTGGGGCGGAGCGGACGGCTGGCCCTGCGCCCCGCCACCGCTCTGGGGCAGCGGGGGCTGGCCGACCGGACGTCCCTGGGCGCCACCACCGGCCTGCGGGGCGGGCGACTGCCGCGGCGCAGACTGGCCCTGCGGGCCGTAGCCGCCCTGCGGGGCCATGGGCCGCGCCGTCGGCTGCCCCGCTTGCGCGGGGCGGCCGATCGGAGTGAAGCCCTGACCGCCTCCAGGGTTGATCGGAGTGGTCATCGCTGCTGGCCGTCCGTGTTCTCACCGGACCCGGGGGCCGGCGGCATCTGCGCCTGGGCCGGATCCGCGCCGTAGCCCTGAGAGGCCTGGTAGTACTGCTGCTGCGGGACTTCTGGCGTCGGAGCCGTCGGCGGCACCTGGGACTCGGGGGGCATCCCCACCTGCGCGATGTCGGCGGTCGGCGCGACGTCCGCAGAGGAGCCCTCCAGCTGCGATCCGACTCGGGAGGCCCCACCGCCCTGGGGGTACTGGCCGGGCTGCGCGTACTGCTGGGGCTGCCCGCCCGCGGGGTACTGGCCCGGCTGACCGTACTGCTGGGGCTGCCCACCCTGCGGGAACTGCCCCTGCTGCTGGGGGTACTGCTGCTGCCCGCCCTGCGGGTACTGGCCTTGTTGCGGGTACTGGCCCGGCTGACCGTACTGCTGGGGCTGCCCACCCTGCGGGAACTGCCCCTGCTGCTGGGGGTACTGCTGCTGGCCCTGCTGGGCGTACTTGTTGGCCGCTGGTGCCACGTAGACCTCGGAGCTCGCCAGCCACGTGGCGGCCGCTTGCCGACCGGCGCACAGATTGAGCAAGCCGGGCGAGTTAGTGCCGAACTGCTTCGGCGTGACCTCGGCCAGAACGGACACGATGCCCGCGGCGAGGGCGATGACGAAGGGACTCCACGCCGACATGCCCATACCCACACTGCTGGAGGCGGAGCCCAGAGTATTGATGTTGAAGAGCAGCAGGCCGACGACCATGATGACGAGCACTGCCACAGGCAGCTGCCACGTGCGGCTCCACACGGGAGCGGAAGTGCGCTGACGGCGAACGCCGACGGACAGCGAGGCCGCGACAATGGCGACGAGGCCGATCAGGATGATCAGAGAACCCCAGCCACTGGCGAGGTCCCAGGCCATCGCGGAGGCGCCTGCCCTCATACCCAGGGCGCCGCCCGAGATCGAAAGGCCGCCGAAGAAGGCGAGACCGATGATAGCGATCGCGAAGTTGGGCAGCAGTAGCAGCATGAGGGGCAGCATGGAGAACTGCTGGTTGCTGATCGCGATGATCACGAAGACCACAGCGGTGAGGGCGCCGAAGACGGGCAGGAACACCCGGGCGGCAGCGCGCACCTCAGTGAGCATGGGGGCGAGCGCCCGCGGCACAACACTGACCTGGGCCGCTTTCTGGCGCGCGGTGAAGCTCGACAGGCCGACGACCAAGAGGACGACCAGGAAGGTGAAGAAAGAGTTGGCGCGCAAGCCGCTGGAACCACTGCCGACGGTGAAGAACGCTGTGAGCAGTGTCGTCACCAGGGCGACCAGGACGCCCTCGACGAGGCTGCGCACCGCAGTGGGCACCGACTCGCGGATGGTGCCGTCCTCCCAGACCCTCTTGTTCAGCAGGAGGCGCAGAAGGATGGCCTCGACGATGATGACCGTCCACGGGAACGCGATGATCGTCATGCCGAGACTGATGCCGAAGCCGCTGGTGGACATCGTTGCGCCGGCGCCGGTGAAGATGCCGATCCCCACGGGGATGAGCATGAAGGATGCACCAGTGAGAATACCGGCCAAGGAGATGTAGCCGATCAGCGACGCGGCCAGCCCCACGCCGAAGACGACGGCCAGCTCGAGGCAGAGCGTGGTCAGGCCCGCCGGGGAGAACAGGGTCTGCATCTGGTGCCCGACCGGGGTCTGGGCGCGCTGGGGCTGCTGGGGCGCGGCGCCGTAGGGCCCCTGGGCCTGCTGCTGGCCCGGGTAGGGCTGCCCCTGTCCCGGATACGCCTGCCCCTGCGCCGACTGGGCGGCGCCCGCCTGCGCGTAGGGCTGCTGCGGGGCGGGCCCGTACCCACCGGCCTGGCCGCCCTGTCCGCCGGGGTACGGCGCCTGGGGCGGATTCTGCGGGTCACTCATGAAGATCTCCTTGAATCTGCGTTATGGATGTTCCCACTGTGTCAGTACATTGACCGAATCGTCAACCGATTCCTGGTATCTGGTCAGACTCGTCCGCGCCGGAGCCCGCGAAATGGTCCCACGGCCCGAACACCTCCGCGCCGTCGAGTTGGATGTGCGGCTCCTCGCCGCCCCGGGGCGCCCGGGCGGCGCCCACGGCGCGGAAGCCGTCGGGCAGAGCGGTCCCAGGGGGGAAGGCCGCGAGGATCCCCTGGTCCTCGCCCCCGCCGACCACCCAGTCGAGGGGGTCCTTGCCGCACGCCGCGGCGGCGCCGGCCAGGGCTTCCGCCTCGCGCCCCAGAGCGCGCCGGTCCAGTTCGATGACGACCCCGGAGGCGCGGGCCATGCGCCCGCCGTCCATGGCGAGCCCGTCGGACAGGTCCATCATCGCGCTCGCGCCGGCACTGGCGGCGGCCGGCCCCGCTTCGAGGGGCGGGCGCGGCGCGCAGTACGTCCGCACGAAAGGCGCCAGGGCCTCGGGCTCCCGCCCCGGGCGGACCACTCCCCCGCGCAGCAGGTCCAGCCCGGCGTAGGACCATCCGAGCGTCCCCGCCACGCCCACGGTGTCGCCGGGGCGCGCGCCGTCGCGCAGGACGGGACTGCCCTGGCAGTACCCGAAGGCGGTGACCGACAGGACGAGGCGGTCGCCGCCGGACAGGTCGCCGCCGACCACGCCCGCCCCCGCCTCGCGGGCCCGGTCCCCCAGGCCCCGCACCACATCGAGGAGCCAGTCGGCGTCGGCGTCCCTCGACACGGACACGGACACCACCAGCGCCGAGGCCCGGCCGCCCATTCCGGCGATGTCGGAGAGGTTCTGCGCGGCTGCGCGCGCGCCGATCTGGTAGGGCGTCGACCACCAGGAGTGGAAGTGGTGGTCCTCCACGATCACGTCGGTCGTCACCAGGAAGGAGCCCTCCGGGGCGGCGATCTGGGCGCAGTCGTCGCCAATGCCGACCAGAGTGCGCCCGCCGACGGGCAGCAGGGCGCGGAACGCCCTGATGAGCTGGGACTCGTCCATGTCCCTCAGTCGTGCCATCGCACCACCGTACCGGCGCGCGCCCCTCCGCGCCCGTCGACCGCGCCGTCCGGGCGCCCCGCGCCCCGGGCGCGCTGGGAGGCGTAGAGGCAGACCGCCGCCGCGGAGGCGACGTTGAGGGACTCGGCCAGACCGGTCATCGGGATCGCGACCAGGAGGTCGCAGGCGGCCACCTCGTGGGCGTCCAGGCCGCGCGCCTCGTTGCCGAGCGCCCAGGCGTGGGGCCCGGCGAGAGCGCCTTCCTCCTCGACCGCCGGCAGGGGCACGGCGCGCGGGCCCCCCGATGTGCCCAGCACCCGCGCACCGCGGGCGTGGAGGGCGTCGACGGCGGCCCCGAAGGCCGGATGGGGGATGACGGGCAGGTGGAAGACCGAGCCGGCGCTGGCGCGGACCACCTTCGGACTGGTGACGTCCGCCGTGCCCGCCACGGTGAGCACTGCCCGGGCGCCCATGGCGTCGGCGGTGCGGATGATGGTGCCCACGTTCCCGGGGTCGCGCCCCTGGGCGATGATGACGTAGAAGCCCCCGTCCGCGGGCCACTCCCGCACGATGGCGTCGGCCGAGGCGACGGCGCACACCCCCTGGCAGTCGGCGCTGAGGGCGGCGGCGACCTCGTCGGTCACGGTGTGGACCCACCGCGTGGCGCTGCGGGCTGCTCCCGCGATACCGGGGTGGGCGAGGCGGGCCGCCGTGCTGATGTAGACGTCGCGGACGGAGGCGGGGCGGTGGACCAGGAGCTCGCGCACCGCCTGCGGCCCCTCGACCAGGATCGCCGACGCGCGCGAGCGCGCCGAGCGCCCGCTCAGGCCGGCAACCCTGCGCACCCTGTCGGAGCGCGGATTGTCGAGCACTGGCGGGCACCCGGAGGAGGGGGGCACCTGCGTCAGGCCCTGGGGGCGTTGACGTCGGCCGGCAGGGCTTCCTTGGCGACCTTGACGAGCGCCGTGAACGCGGCCGGCTCGTTGACGGCGAGCTCGGCCAGCATACGGCGGTCGACCTCGACGCCGGCCAGGTTCAGACCCTGGATGAAGCGGTTGTAGGTGAGGCCCTCGGCGCGGGAGGCGGCGTTGATGCGCTGGATCCACAGGCGCCGGAAGTCGCCCTTGCGGGCCTTGCGGTCGCGGTAGGCGTAGACGAAGGAGTGGGTCACCTGCTCCTTGGCCTTGCGGTACATGCGCGAGCGCTGGCCGCGGTAGCCGGAGGCCTGCTCGAGGACGGTGCGGCGCTTCTTCTTCGCGTTGACAGAACGCTTGACACGTGCCATTTCTTCTACTCCTTAACTCTGCCGCTTCACTTGCCCAGCAGCCGCTTGACGCGCTTGACGTCAGCGGTCTCGAGGACCTGGTCGGTGGCCAGACGGCGGGTCTTGCGGCTGGACTTGTGCTCCAGCAGGTGGCGGGCGCCGGCCTGCTCGCGCATGATCTTGCCCGAGCCGGTGGTGCGGAAGCGCTTCTTGGCACCGGAATGAGTCTTGTTCTTCGGCATTGTTCGTTCCTTCGTGAATGAGGCGACGGGCGTCGCCTATCAGTCCTTGTCCTCAGCGCGGAAGGAGGCGGCGCGGGCCTGGTCCTTGCTGGCGCGCTCCGCCCGCTTGCCGCGGCGCTCGGCGCGCTCGGCCTCGCGGCGCTTGCGCTGCTCGTTCAAGGCCTCGGCCTTGCGCTTGGTGGGGGCCAGGACCATCGTCATATTGCGCCCGTCCTGGCGCGGCATCGACTCGACGGTCGCCAGATCCCCGATCTCGTCGGCCAGGCGCCGCAGCAGGCGGACCCCGGCCTCGGGGCGGGACTGCTCCCGTCCGCGGAACATGATCATGACCTTGACCTTGTCGCCGGCGGAGAGGAAGCGCTCGACGTGCCCCTTCTTGACCGCGAAGTCGTGGTCGTCGATCTTGAGTCGGAAACGGATCTCCTTCAGCTGCGTGTTCGCCTGGTTGCGGCGGGCATCGCGAGCCTTCTGGGCGGCTTCGTACTTGTACTTGCCGTAGTCCATGAGTTTTGCGACGGGCGGCTTGGCGTTCGGCGCAACCTCAACGAGGTCGAGCCCGGCCTCCTCGGCCAGGCGCAGGGCGTCCTCCACTCGGACGACGCCGACCTGTTCCCCGCCGGGCCCCACGAGGCGGACCTCGGGGACTCGGATTCGCTCGTTGATGCGAGTCTCGCTGATGGGTGGCTCCTTCCACGGATTGTTTCGCATAACGAAGAACCTCCGTTACGCTGCGCGCACGGAGGTACCCACTACCGATGGCGCGCCGGGGCCCGCCGTCGAACCCGATCCCCTCACCGGCCCCGTGGGCCGTGTCCCGGCGGTCCCCTCATCCGGGGCGCCGGCGGGGATCCAGGTGGGATTCCTCCGCTTGCATTCCGGGCGTGAACCCGGACGGTCAGATCCAAGAATAGCAAAAAGGGCGCTCCGGGGCGAAACCGCAGTGCCGATGCCCTTGGTCACACGTCCTCGGCGCCCCTGGCATCCGCCTGTCCGCGCGCCTCGCGACGCTCGGCGATGAATGTCACGACGCCGACGACGACCAGGAAGGCGCACACGGGCATCGTCGGGGCGCGCTCCAGGAACTCCGGCGACCCCCACAGCCTCCAGCCCTGCACGGCGGCGACCACCGCGCCGACCGCCGCCAGGAGGTACCCGAACCGCGCCCGGGAGGCCGGCCCGCCGCTGCCAAAGTACGCGCCTGTGCCCATCGCCCACACGACGAAGACCGTCATCCACACGGACGCCACGACGGACGCTTGGAGCAGCGCCGGGCCCCACGGCCCGAAGGCGTCGTTGACCGCGCCATTGACGAGGACGGTCGCCAGGACCCCGGCCAGGCAGGCGTTGGAGATCTTGCCGCGCAGCAGGACCTGACGCTCGTCGTACCCATTGTCCCCCACTGCCATAATCGACATCGTCATCACTCCCAGAAAAGATCATCGAGGGTCACGCCGAGCGCCCGGCATATCCGGACGCACAGCGCGATCGTCGGGTTGTAGTCACCGGATTCAACGGCGCTGATGGTCTGGCGTGTGACGCCGACTTGTTCGGCCAGACTGGCCTGGCTCAGGCCGCGACCCGCTCTCGCGGCCTTCATCCGCAGGTTCTTCGCCATCGCACCCCCTTCCAGTATGTCAATTATATACGACACTATGGCAAACATACTAGTCTTCCCATCGGGCGACGCCCATCGCGAATAGCGCGGGGACCAGGGCGCAGACGAGCAGTCCCGTCCGCAGACCGCCCCCGGGCAGGGACAGCAGCGCCGCGGGAGCGCCCAGCGCCGACGAGGCGGACGCCACCAGGGAGGCCGCGCTGGGCCCCACCGCTGCCCCCAGGTCCCCGCCGAGGGCGAGGAACGCGAACATCGCCGCGCCCCCGGCGGGGAAACGGGCCGCCGTCAAGGAGAAGGTGCCCGGCCACATGAGGGCGACGAAAAGGCCCGTGCCCGCGCAGCCCAGCAGGGACAGCCACGCCCAGGGGGCCAGAGCCGCCAGGAGGTAGCACGCGCACGCGCCCGTCCCCGACGCCATCAGCAGGCGGCGCAGGTCGAAGCGCGCCCCGGCGGTGGCGTGCCAGGCGCGGGCCGCGCCCATGAGGAGGGCGAAGAGCCCCGGGCCGAAGACGTCGCCGACCTGCTTGGCCACGCCCGCGCCCTGCTGGGCGAAGAAGGACGACCACTGGCTCATCGTCAACTCGGCGGCCCCGCCGGTCGCCATGAGGGCCAGGGCGAGCAGGAACGCCCCGTTGCGCCCCAGCTGGCGAAGGGGTGTGCGGTCGGCCTCGGGAACCGTGTCCGGCATGGGCACGCGCGCCAAGACGATCCCGTTGACGACCGGAACGCACGCCCAGGCGATGGGCAGCGCCGGCCACCACTCCTCCCCCACCACGGCCAGCGCCCCGGTGGTGACCAGGACGACCCCCAGTTGCCCCCAGCAGTAGAACGAGTGCAGGAGGGCCATTCCGGCGGCTTTGGGCCGCGAGTCGTCGGGGATGTGCTCGACGACGGGGCTCACGACCACCTCGAGCAGGCCGCCTCCGATCGCGTAGACGACGACCGCGGCGCACAGGGCGGCGAAGGTGTGGGTGGCCACCAGGGGCACGGCGCCCAGGGCAACCAGGCCCACTGCGCTCAGGACGTGGGCCGCGACCATCGGGATCCGGTACCCGACTCGGTCCACGACGGTGGCCGCGACCAGGTCCGTGGCCAGCTGCACGCCGAAGTTCAACGAGGCCAACGCCCCGAGCTGGGCGAGGTCGATGCCGTACCGGGAGGAGAAGACGACGAACAACAGTGGCGCCAGGTTGTTGACGATCGCTTGGACGACGTAGCCGACGTGGGAGGATCTGCGCGTCGCGGTCCAGGTCATGTGTCCGTCTTTCGGTCTCGGTCGGCGCCAGCGCGGGGCGCCGCGTGATTCTAGCTGTGGCGCTGCGCCATCACGGGCACGAGCTCCACCCTGTCGGCCGAGGCGACGAGGCGCGGGGTCCGTCCGAGCTCGGCGAGGGCCGCCCCGACTTCCTCCCTCAGCGGGGGCTCGCCCACGCGCTCTCCGGATGCGCCGATGGTGGCGACCACGCGGGTGAGCCCATCCCCCGCGTAGGAGATCCCCACGTTGATCACGCGCGGGCACACATTGCGCGCGCGCTCGAGCAGCAGGGCGCGCAGCCCCTCGTCGCGCCACGCCGGCAGCCACCGGTCCCCTTGGGCGAGCGCCGCAACGGCGGGCCTTGGTAGCAGGACCGACGCCCCGCCCGGATCCATGACGACGCGCCCACCGGTCTCGACCAGGGCGGCTAGGGCGACGGTGCGGAAGTCCATGCCCATCGGCCGCTCCCCGGGCCTGTGGGCGGCCAGGGCGGCGGCGCTGGAGTACACGGCGGTCGCACTGCCCGCCGGTGTCCGCGCCCGGCTGAAGGCGATGGGGCCGATGGGGAGGCGGCCAGCCGCGCCCTCGTGGTGGCCGCTCACGCGCGGATCGGGTTCGACGGCGATCGGAACGATGACGCGCTCGCGCGCCAGGGCGCCCACCAGCGCCTCCAAGCGCGCCGCGCCGTTGTCCTCGCCAGTGCCGAGCACCAGGGCCGCAGAAGTGCCCGCCATCGCCTGGCCCGCATCGGCGCGGTCGTGGCCACGCATCGCCAATCTGGCGGCCAAGCGCGCCCGCTGCTCCTCACTCGGCTCCGGCGCGCCCCGCCGGGGTCCCGCGCTCACCGCCGAGCCTCCCCCACGGCCGCCAAAGCCTCTTGGAGGGTGAAGGCGCCCTCGTAGAGCGCTTTGCCGACAATGGCGCCCACGACGCCGTCCAGCGCTGCCAGCGCGCGCAAGTCGTCCAGGGAGTCCACGCCGCCCGAGGCGATGATCCCGGCGTCGGTGGCACCGGCCACGCGCTGGAGCAGCTCGAGGTTGGAACCGGCCATCATGCCGTCCCTGGCGACATCGGTGACGACGAGGAGGCCCGCGCCCGCCCGGTTGAGGACGTCAACGGCCTCCCAGAGGCCCCCTCCCCCACCGCCTCCACGCGCCTTGAGGCGATCGCCGTCCACATCGAGGGCGACCGCGACGCGCGCGCCCAGGTCGCGCACCGCGCCGCACACGAAGTCCATGTCGCCGAGGGCCTGGGTGGCGATGATGACGCGGGAGGGGCCCATGTCCAGTGCCAGCCGCAACGAGGCGGCGTCGCGCACGCCCCCCGACAACTCAATGTCCACGCCCGCACTCGTGATCGTCTCGCGCATCACATCGGCGTTGTCCCCGCGCCCGTACGCGCGGTCGAGGTCCACCAGGTGCACCCATGCGGCCCCTGCCTCGGCGAATGCGCGCACGACCTGCGCCGGCGGGCCCCAGGATCCGCCGGAATCCACGACCCCACGGGTCAAGCGCACCGCTGCGCCGCCCGTGACATCCACGGCGGGCAGGACGGTGAATCCGGACATGCTCATTTCTTCCTCTTGAACCATCCGAAGGGCCCGCCGCCCCTGCGCGTGCCTTCCGCGCTCACCGAATCCGAATAATCCGCCGGGGTTGTGCGCCCGAGCAGCAGGTCCTCCGTGGCCTGCGGCATCGACCCCATGAGCAGGCCCGCGGGGATCGTCTCCTCCGGTTCGCCCGCCACGTAGCGCTGGGCGGAGATGCGCCCGGAGACGCCGGGCTCCACCCCATCGCCCTCCACCAGCCAGGACATGAGGGCGACGGCCCCGTATTTCGACAGGTTCGACACGGCGCGGGCGACGCGGTCGACGGCGTCGGGCATCGGGCGGGTGCCGGTGAGCAGCACGTCGAGCTCCTCCTCGTCGGTGGGCGTGGTCTCCACGCGCAGCCACACGGCGGTCCACGGTTTGAGCCGCACCACCGACTCGCGCACATCCGACAACGCGAGCAGCGAGTGCAGCACCTCGGGGTGGGCGATGGGGGCCAGGACCAGCGCGACCGACAGCCTCCCCCCGTCCAGGTGCAATGACTCGTCGACCGGCGTGTCGTCGGGGCCGCGGGCGG
>ERZ773063.2059-NODE-2059-length-11209-cov-4.882553_pt1 | contig 11209 bp, 7 predicted proteins | sample MGYA00580625_ERZ773063 | MGnify/ENA primary metagenome ERZ773063 (study PRJEB29015, sample SAMEA2738022) | human oral metagenome | biome: human oral; feature: human-associated habitat; material: dental | place: China | collected 2042 ...
CGTCAAAAAAACCTACGGTAGGTCGGTCGACCGACCTACCGTGGGTCGCATCGACGACCTACAGTAGGTTTTATTTGACCTCCTCCGAAGTCCCCGTGTTACAGGGCTTGTGGAGGCCTCTTCTTTGCCCTCGAAATTCTCCGCTTTGAGGGGTGGTAGGGGGGCACGAGATCGCTAAAATATTTATTAAGCGAACGCCTTGATCTGAGGGGAGAATTGTCGTTCCTTTGTAGGGAAGTTCATCCCCCTGAAGACACTTGTGAGAGCTCCATGAGAGCTCACGATCTCCCTCGCTATCGAGATCGTGTCGACGTGCCTAGGAGGGAAGGACTTCGCACCCGTATATTCATTTATTATCAACACATGCGCACAATGAAAACACCTACCCAAGCCTCGTGCGAGGTACCCCCGCTTGAGTTCAGAGCCTATGCTGTGAAGGAGCTAGCTACCCTCTACTTCCCTCACTGCGAACCAGGCTACGCCGGACGCTGTCTGCGCCGACTTATCCGACGAGATCCCGAGCTCCTTCGTCAGCTACAGGAGCGAGGCTATCGCACACGTGCTCACTACCTCCCGCCGGTAGCCGTCCAGGTGCTCCTGGAGCATCTCGGTACACCGCAGGACTTCTATGAGATCCTGAGGAAGAGCTAAGGAGGCGCTCGCTCTTCACCCCAAGGGGATGGGGAGGACAGGAAGCTGTACTCTGCTGTACAGGTTCCTTGTCCTCCCTGTCTCTTTGGGGGGAGGGGCAGTGAGTGCTTTTATTGTTAATTATGGGTGATAGTCAATCTTAAATATTTTTAATTGACAGCGATTATCCCTTGCCTTTTAAAGATTTGCTTGGTGGATTTGTTTTATTCCAAAATAATGTGCTACATTTGCTGGTGAAGGGAATGGCAATTGGGTTGATTCCTCTATATCTCATTCTTTTAATGAGTGAGGAGTTGATTTCATCCTCTTGCTTCCCAATGATCGTCTAACATTAATACGTGGTATGACCTATGAAAATCAAGAACAAACTATTCCTCTTCGGAACGGGGATTCTTCTCGCAGGGATTGTCTCTCTCGCTAAGATGGAGGCTCAGGCTGGATCCAAGACCAAGGGATTTTGTGCTCCTGCAAAAAACCTTTGTGGTATTTCCTCTTCTGGAACAAAACTTCGTGGTATCTGGGTAGAAGGTGACGACATACTTCGCCCTAAATTCCCAGATGACTGGATCTTCTTCTAGTATCAGGCTTACAGATCTAAATGTTTAGCTGTTAGCTTCAAGCGTGTCCATCTAATTTTTTGGATGGAGTTCTCCTCGAGGTAGGCTCGCATGAAGGATGTTCATGCTGAATGAGCTTCATGTGAGCCTACCTTTTATATGCTCATCATTTTTGGCCCCTAGCGTAGATGGTTATGACTTATAAGAAGGAAGTTATATGGGATACTATTCGGAGAGTTATATTGTGCTTGTTTATCCTCTTTATTGGGTATACCCTTGCAAGTAAACTTTTAGATTTAGAATCCTTTCAGGTAAATCTAGTAAAGACTGGGTTGTTCTCGACTGGGGAAGTATGGGCTATTTCTGTTTTTGCACTGGTCGTTGAGTTAGTGAGTGTGGTCTTTCTTGTGGCAAGAGAGAGGCTAGGGGTATACCTGTCTATTTTAATGATGCTCTCGTTCACTGCTTACATAGTCATGCTGAAGCTTTTCGGACGATATGAGGTATGTGGGTGTGGCGGGATATTGAATGGGATGTCCTTCTATTCGCATCTTCTTGTAAATGTAGTAATCTTAGTACTCCTACTCAGCATATATTTAACTTATTCAAATCATCATGTTGAGACCAAGCGTTGGCGCTCAGTCTCCTTGGGACTATGCCCTGTTGCGCTTGTATCTTTAGTTGTAGTCTTTGTCTATAATAGGGGCATAGCTACTAATTATCGAGAAAGTATTCATCGGATAATACTTGAGGATCGGAAGGGTATCATTTTCCTTGGATATAGAGCTCCAGAGGTATTCATAGCGGAGCAATCTAGTGTGTCAGATTCTTTGTATATTCACACAGAAGAGGAGAATGATAAAACAATGTCATATATATATGAATCGGGAAGTGATAAGCTCATATGGTCTGGTGAAACTCCAGGGATTAATCTTCCGATCGTTTCTTTTAAGGATGGGGTGCTTGTGTGGCTGTCAAATATGAGCTTATATGCCTCTAATGGGGGGAGCTCCCAGCCTCGTAAGTTGTGTGAAGATGTTCTCAATGCTACATTCGTAGAATCTCAAGGTATCTTGATCCTCTCATTTGACCCTCATTCTCAGGAGGCTATCTTCTTTATGTTGCGGGATTATAGAGAGGTGGAGAGAGTTTCTAGTTTTAAGGTCACAGATAGGCTCCTTACTTCACCACAGGCGGCTTTGATTCTGGATGGTGAATTTAAGACTACGGGAAGTAGCATTACTTATACATGCTTCTATACACCGAATGTTTATGTGTATAGCTGTGGTACAGGTTCAGTTCGTTCTGTTGGGACAATAGATCGGGTTCCAGTGCCTATGTTGGCTTATGCCAATGGTCTATTTGTCCTCAAGCGAGGTTCTGCATTTAAATCAAACTTGTTCTCCTTTGTTAAGGATGGATCTCTATATGTCTTCTCATATAGAGTAGGAGATTATAAAACTGGATTTTTATTAGATGTCTACTCTTTGAATAATTCAACATATCAGGGTAGTTTACTCCTAAAGGATCCTAAGAGATTGGCCAGTAATTATAAGCTGGAAGAGGTTACTATCCAAGGAAGCCTATTGGAGATTAAACAAGAGGATGGATTGAGGTTTGTGTATAGTTTCCAGAGAGGCTCAGAGAAATGATTTGTGATATCATATGTTATCAATTACTAGTAAATAATAGCCTGTTCATATTATGAAGACTAGCACGATTCACCTCCGCTCTCGCACGCTGCTCCTAGGGCTTGCCCTCGTCCTCGGGAGCTGGTTCACTAGTTCGGCCCAAGAAGGAAGAAGGCTCGAACTAAAGATCCTCTCCCCCTCGGGACAGGGGATAGACTCCGCTTCGCTCCGGCTCTCCTTCTGCGAGCGTAAGAGTATTGAGGGACACACCGACAAGTCCGGTCGCTACAGCTGTCCGATCCCCGCAGACTGCTCCTCCCTGAGGCTCTGGGTCTGGGGTAGTGCCTACGCTGTAGTAGATACAACACTCTCCGTAGCTACGACCCACCAGCACACCATCCGCCTAGATAGTCACACCCTCGAAGGGGTGAAGATCGTCGCTACCCGCCCCTCTGTACAAATGAATGCCGAGGGGACGACCTACCAGATCACGACGGAGGGGCTACTCTCTTCAGCTAAGGCTCCCCTTGTGCTACAGCGTATCCCCGACCTCATCTACGAGGGGGGAAGATACACGATCCCTGGCTCGCGAGGTCAGGTGACCATCTATGTCGATGAGGTCCCTGTCAACGAGCGCTTCCTCAGCCAACTCGACGCTCAAGATATCGATCGGGTAGAGGTGCGTCCCAGCGACGTCGCTAGTAGCTCGGGTGGCGGAGCTATCTATATCTATAGGAAGAAGCATCTAGGTACGCTCAAGGGAGAGCTCGGTATGAGTGCGGGGCTGATCAATGAGGAGTACAGCGTCAGCCCCTCGTTGTCCTACCTCAGTAAGACCTTTGACCTGGTGACCTCAGGCTCGGTGACTACGAACAAGCAGCATCCGCATACCCGTACGCTCCGCAATGGGGTAGAGGTCCTCGATATACAGAGCAATACTCGGCTGACGCAGTACAATGCTGAGGCGCTACTCAACGCCGTCCTCTCTGAGCGCTTCAAGGCCTCTCTCTCCTACCTTCTCTTTGGCTACGAAGAGCGTATCAGGCAGTCGATCACTAAGCCCCTCGGCATGAAGAGGCAGGAGTATCTCATCGGGCGCAATCTGATGCATACGGCCAATCTGATCCTCTCCTATCAGCTCGCTCCCGAGCAAAGTCTCTTAGTGCGGGCTCAGGGGCTCCTGTCCAATGAGGCACAGACCCGTGAGGGTGTCTCGGGCGACTACTCTGCTCGTATGAGCTACTTCGTCGGGGACGTCGCTTACGACCACGATGAACTTTCCTTCCTCGGGACGACGCATGCGCTCCGCCTCGGTGCACGCCTCCTCCACCAGCGGAGCGTCGTAGAGGGAAGTGCCAAGCCCCACCAGATGATGCAGGGGCAGCTCTATCTCAAGGACAACTTCTACCTAGCTAAGGGGCTAAGCCTCTACTTCCTGCTTCGCAATGAATGGGGACGCTACGGGCTGGAGGCGAACCGGCGTAGCTACTTCAGCTTCATCCCCTATGTGGCGCTGGCTTACTCCAAGAGTGGCTACTCGGCACGCTTGAGCTTCGACCGAGATCTCTCCCGCCCCGAGGGTAGTCTCCTCTCCCCTGCGGAGTACTTCGTCAGTGAGCTGGAACGCCAGCGAGGCAATCCCAACCTCAAGCCTCAGACGAGCCTCAGCTGGTCGCTCTCCCTCGGGAAGAGATTTGGGAAGAGCCACCTCAGTCTCACCGCTTCGCATGAGGTGCTTCAGGACCTCATCTCCGGGATCTCGACGACGACGCCCAACCTATCGACTTTCGAGAACGCTGGCGAGGGTCGCCTCTCTTCGCTCACGAGCACCTTCCGTACCTCTGCCTTCGACTACAAGCTCAATCTACAGGTCTACGCTGGGCTGAGGTACTCGGACTACCAGCTCAAGAGTGCCTACCGGCTCTCGGCCCTCAACGCCACACAGCGAGGCTGGGGACTGCGGTGCGGGGGCAGTGTAAGCCTTATGCTCGACGGGGACTGGTTCTTCAATGCGTCGGTGAACTACAATAGCCCGACCTATGCCTTCTCCTCCCGCACCATCGCCGAGCCCCTCACCTATCTCTCCGCCGAGAAGAGCCTGCTCGACGGACGGCTCACCTTCTCTCTATCGGCTATGGCTCCCTGGGGGCTCGGGGAATATAGACGTACTGAGATGATCTTCCGAGGAATCGAGCAGGTCCAGCAGTCGAGCCTATCGCTCTCCAATGTGAGCCTCGGTGTAACCTTCCGCTTCGGTAAGGGCGAAGCCAAGGAAGCCCCCTCAGAGGCTATCGATGCCTCGGGGCTGAAGCGTAGCGATCGATGAGCCTTCCTTCGCTGTAGTAAGCGCATAGGGGAGGTGGAGCAAAGATGCGTGCTCCACCTCCCCTCTTTTTTGCGTCGTTGGAGGGCTCCGCTAGGCCTGATTCCTGGGGAGTTTGCGAGCCCCCCAAAAACGACCCACGGTAGGTCGCCGAGAAAACCTACTGTGGGTCGTCGATGCGACCTACGGTAGGTCGTCATCACGACCTACCGTAGGTCTCTTTTTCGCCCCTCAAGGGAACGGTGTCCGAAGGGCCGTGCTTGAGGCTCTTTCTCCTGCCTCGGACGGCGAGCTGAAGGAGGGTAGGAGAGATCCGAAAATTTAATTACCTTTGCACCACGATTACGAAAAAGGAAGAGTGAACCGGCTCACCAAGCCCTGGTGCTGAAGGTACATGATACATCCAAGGATTGGTTGGGTAGCTCAGCTGGATAGAGCAATAGCCTTCTAAGCTATCGGTCCTGGGTTCGAATCCCAGCCCAATCACACTAAAGCTCCCCCTTCATCCCCCCTGATGCTTTTATCTCTCTATTGATCGGGTAGCCCCTTGGTTCTCCTTATTCCATTCATTTGTCTCTTCTGACGAACTTTCATCTTATCTGACATTTGACACAAAGATCCTAGCTGCTTCCTGGAGCCCCCGTAGCTCCGAGTTGTGGGGCTTGGTGGTACGCTCTGCACAGAGAGGACCAGCCTCCCAGACTAGAGATCATACAAAATACAGAATCTTATGCAACGATATAATATAACTGAGCTCTCCAACAAAAGCCTGGACGAGCTCCGTGAGATCGCCCGTGAGATCGGCTTCTCTGCCGACTCCTTCCCCGACAAGCGTGAACTGATCTATGAGATCCTCGACCAGCAGGCCGTCACCGTAGCGGAGACTACCTCTGTCAAGCGCAAGCCTGGTCGTCCCCGCAAGAGCACTCCTTCCGAAGCTCCTGCAGGTGAGCCCGCTCAGCCCGCCGAAGGCTCTGAGCCCGCCACGATATCTACCTCTTCGACACCCGAAGGCGAAGCGCCCAAGCGCAAGCGTGGTCGCCCCAGCAAGGCAGAGCTCCTAGCTCGCCAGCAGGCCATCTCTGCCGTAGCCAAGGCTTCGGAGAGTCAGGAGGCTTCCTCGGACCTCATCCCCGCCGAAGAGCCCAAGGCTCAGAAGCCGATCCGTGAGGCACGTGGCTCTAGCCCCGCTCCCGTCAAGACCGCCGAAGCTCAGCCTCGTGTCACACCCGTCGAGCCCGTAGCGCCCGCTGTGAATGAGCCTGAAGCTCCCGCCTCGGAGACCGAGACCGCCCCAGCAGCTGCTCCCGTGAGTCCCGGGCGCATCGTCTTCCGCCACAAGGACAGCAAGTCCGTGCTGGATCAGGTGCTTCCCACCTTCACGACGCCTCAGTCTCAGCCCCAGCCCAAGGTGCGCCAGCAGGCTCCCGCCGAGCCTCAGCCCACCAAGCAACCCGCTGTGAAGGCTACGACACGTGTACAGCCACAGGAGTTCAACTTCTCTGGCCTCCTCGAGTGCATCGGGGTGCTGGAGATCCTACCCGATGGCTATGGCTTCCTGCGCTCAGCGGACTACAACTACCTGCCTTCACCCGACGATATCTACCTCTCGGCCCAGCAGATCCGTCAGTGGAGTCTTCGCCCAGGCGACCTCGTCGAGGGCTTCATCCGTCCCCCACAGGATGGCGATAAGTACTTCCCCTTCGACAAGATCACCCGTGTGAATGGTCGCACGCCTTCAGAGATGCGTGACCGAGTACCCTTCGATCATCTGACGCCGATCTTCCCCGATGAGAAGTTCCATCTAGATTCACCCAACAACCCTGCCGTCCAGGACAAGATCGCTATGCGCATCGTCGATCTCTTCGCTCCGATAGGTAAGGGGCAGCGTGGCCTGATCGTCGCTCAGCCCAAGACGGGTAAGACCATGCTTCTGAAGAATATCGCTAACGCCATCGCTGCCAATCACCCCGAGGTCTACATGATCATCCTCCTGATCGATGAGCGCCCCGAGGAAGTGACGGATATGGCTACGAGCGTCAATGCCGAAGTCATCGCTTCGACCTTTGATGAGCCCGCCGACCGCCACGTCAAGATCGCCGAGATCGTCCTCAACAAGGCTAAGCGTATGGTCGAGAGTGGTCAGGACGTAGTCATACTCCTTGACTCGATCACCCGCCTGGCTCGTGCCTACAATACCGTACAGCCTGCCTCCGGTAAGGTGCTCTCCGGTGGGGTCGATGCCAATGCGCTACAGAAGCCCAAGCGCTTCTTCGGTGCCGCCCGTAATATCCGTGGCGGTGGTAGCCTGACGATCCTCGCTACCGCCCTGCAGGAGACGGGATCTAAGATGGACGACGTCATCTTCGAGGAATTCAAGGGTACGGGTAATATGGAGCTACAGCTAGACCGCCGTCTGGCCAATAAGCGCATCTATCCTGCTGTCGACCTCGTGGCAAGTAGCACGCGCCGTGACGACCTCCTGCAGGATCAGACCACCCAGACACGTATGTGGTCGGTACGCAAGGTGCTCTCAGAAATGAATCCTATCGAAGCGATGGAGAACGTCAAGAACCTCATGCTACGTACCCGTGACAATGAGGAATTCTTCGCCGAAGTGAATAGCTAGTCTCGACTTGCACGTTAGTCCAAGACTTCTCTTATCTTTGTATCGAAAACTCAATTACTACTAACACAAAATATCCTATCGCACAATGAGCAAGATCGGTATTTTCTACGGCTCCTCTACAGGCTCCACCTCTGAGGTAGCTCAGCGCCTGGCTAAGGCCCTCGGCGCAGAAGCAAACGTATTCGATGTAGCAAGCGCTGACGCTGCTGACGCCGCTGGCTTCGATGTCCTCCTCCTCGGCTCCTCGACTTGGGGCCTAGGTGATCTTCAGGACGACTGGGAAGACTTCCTCCCCAAGCTCGCAGAGCAGGATCTCTCGGGCAAGAAGGTCGCTCTCTTCGGTTGCGGTGACGCTGATAGCTACCCCGACAGCTTCTGCGAAGCTATCTACAAGATCTACGAAGGCCTAGCAAGCTCTGGTTGCTCCTTCATCGGTGCTTACGAGCCCGAAGGCTACAGCTACGACGCTACGCAGACCGAGCAGGATGGCAAGCTCATCGGCCTCTGCATCGACGAAGCTAACCAGTCCGACCTCACCGACGAACGTATCGAGAAGTGGGTCGCTCTCATCAAGCCTGAGCTCTAGAAGCATACCCCCTATCTAAAGGAAGTTGCCCTCCGACTCCTCCGCCCTCGTGGGATGGAGAGCCGAAGGGCAACTTTTTGTATCTTTAGGCTGTAGTTATCTCAGCTATTACTCAGCTATTCTCCAACTATCATATCAAATACACTATGAAGCAAACTACACTCCTCGCAGGCTTCGCTCTAGCTCTCATGGGCTGGGCAGCGCCGTCTGCTGAGGCTTGCTCCGACTTGATCGTGGGCAAGAAGGCTTCGGTCGATGGCTCCGTCATGATTAGCTATTCGGCCGACTCGCACACCCTCTACGGTGACCTCGTCCATTATCCTGCCAAGGTGTGGGGCAAGGGGCTTATGCTCCAGATCCACGAGTGGGATACGGGCAAGCCCCTTGGGTATATCCCTCAGGCGCCTGTCACCTACAACGTCGTGGGGAACATGAACGAGCACCAGGTCGCCATCACCGAGAGTACTTGGGGCGGGCGCAAGGAGCTCCATGACCCTCAGGGTATCATGGACTACGGTAGCCTCATCTACGTAGCCCTTCAGCGCTCTACGAGTGCCCGTGAAGCCATCCGCATCATGACGGATCTTGTCCGTGACTACGGCTACCACAGCTCTGGCGAATCCTTCACCATCGCCGATAAGAACGAGGTCTGGATCATGGAGCTCATCGGCAAGGGTCCTAAGAAGAAGGGCGCTACCTGGGTGGCTATCCGCATCCCTGACGAGGCGATCGCTGCCCACGCTAACCAAGCCCGCATCCACAAGATCCCCTTCGGCGACAAGCAGAACTGCATGTACGAGAAGGACGTCGTGAATGTCGCTCGTGAGAATGGTTGGTTCAAAGGCAAGGACAAGGACTTCGACTTCCAGAAGGCTTACAATCCCTACGACTTCAGCGGGCTAAGAGCTTGCGAAGCTCGTGTATGGAGCTTCTTCCGCACCTTCGACAAGGGCATGGACAAGTACAAGAAGCACATCATGGGCGACGCCTCCGAAGAGCCCATGCCTCTGTACATCATCCCCGACCGCAAGGTGAGCCTAGCCGACGTCCGTGAGGGCATGCGCAATCACTACGAAGGCACCGAACTCTCGATGACCAACGACCCCGGGGCTGGCGCTTACAAGGTCCCTTACCGCTGGCGCCCCATGACCTTCAAGAGCGAAGGCCGGGAGTACTTCAACGAGCGTGCCATCGCCACCCAGCAGACGGGCTTCGTCCTGATCGCCCAGATGCGTAGCTGGCTCCCCGACGCTATCGGCGGGATCCTCTGGTTCGGCGTCGACGATGCCAATACCGCCGTGCTCACCCCGATGTACGCATCCATCACGGAGATCCCCGAGTGCTACCGCCGTGGCAACGGCAGTATGACCGAGTTCAGCTGGACTTCGGCCTTCTGGATTCACAACTGGGTAGCGAACATGGCTTACCACCGCTACGAACCGATGATCCGGGATATTCGCCCCGTTCAGAAGGCGCTTGAGGACAGCTACGTCGACCTCGTCAAGGACGCCGACGCCCGTGCCCTCGAGCTCTACAAGTACGACCCAGCGAAGGCTTCGGCCTTCCTCACCCAGCTCTGCGCCAAGGTAGCCAACGAGACCACCGCACGCTGGAAGCAGCTCGGCGAATACCTCCTCGTCAAGTACATGGACGGCAACGTCAAGAAGGAGAAGGACGGCAAGTTCGAAGAGAATGGCTACGGCCAGATCGTCATGCCCAACTTCCCCGGTTACAGCCAGGACTACTACGATCAGGTGGCCAAGAGCGGCGAGGCCAAGCACCTCGAAGTTCCCGAGAAGTAATCGCCCTTCCGCCCCCTCCCCACTAGCTACTTCGCCCCTGAGCTCTCTCGGCTCGGGGGCGAAGTTTTTTGTATTCCTAAGGGTCGAAAGCTCACGGACAAAAAGGATCGTCCACGGCCCCCCACCACCGAGTGTGGGGAAGTCCGTGGACGATCCTTCTTGGGGCTCCGTCGGAGCGGAGGAAGAGCTACTTCAGGGCGCCGAGTTCACGGCCGACCTTGATGAAGGCGGCGATCGCCTTGTCGAGGTGGTGACGCTCGTGAGCGGCAGAGAGCTGGACACGGATACGTGCTTGGCCCTTGGGGACGACGGGGTAGTAGAAGCCCGTGACGTAGATCCCTTCTTCGAGGAGGCGAGCGGCGTACTCCTGCGAGAGCTTCGCATCGTAGAGCATCACGGCGCAGATGGCTGACTGGGTGGGCTTGATGTCGAAGCCGGCAGCGAGCATCTTGTCACGGAAGTACTCGACGTTCTCCATCAGCTTGGTGTGCAGGGCATCGCTCTCTTCGAGCATCTTGAAGACTTCGAGCCCAGCGCCGACGACGGCAGGGGGGATGGAGTTGCTGAAGAGATAGGGGCGAGAGCGCTGGCGGAGCATGTCGATGATCTCCTTCGGACCTGTGGTGAAGCCACCGATGGCCCCTCCGAAGGCTTTGCCGAGCGTGCCGGTGTGTAGGTCGATGCGTCCGTAGCAGTCGAACTGCTCAGCTACACCTCTACCCGTCCGCCCGACGACACCTGCCGAGTGGCATTCGTCGACCATGACGAGTGCGTCGTACTTCTCCGCTAGGTCGCAGATCTTGTCCATCGGAGCGACGTTGCCGTCCATGGAGAAGACGCCGTCGGTGACGATGATGCGGAAGCGTGCGGATTGTGCTTCCTGCAGGACTCGCTCGAGGTCTGCCATGTTAGCGTTCTCATAGCGGTAGCGCTGTGCCTTACACAGACGCACACCGTCGATGATCGAGGCGTGATTGAGCGCATCGCTGATGATCGCGTCTTCGGGGCCGAATAGGGGCTCGAAGATTCC
>ERZ773063.2060-NODE-2060-length-11205-cov-8.902063_pt1 | contig 11205 bp, 10 predicted proteins | sample MGYA00580625_ERZ773063 | MGnify/ENA primary metagenome ERZ773063 (study PRJEB29015, sample SAMEA2738022) | human oral metagenome | biome: human oral; feature: human-associated habitat; material: dental | place: China | collected 2042 ...
ACGAGCCTGTCGTGGAGGAGCGCGTTGTCCGGGAGGAAGAGCTCCCGGCTGCCCACGAAGGTGGTGACCCGGTGCAGCGCTGACAGGTCCCCGTTGATGGGGGACAGGTGCCAGTCGGTCGTGGGGGTGTCACCCGCCCACGTCTTGCCCATGACCGTGAGCGGCTCGGGGGCCATGAGCGGGTCGACGTCGACGTAGTCCGCGATATCGGGATTCACGTGGGTGACATCCACCCAGGGGGACAGCAGGACCAGCTCATCGGGCTGGTTGGCGCCCCGCTCCGCGAGCGACAGGGCGATGACGAGAGCCAGGCCCCCGCCCGCGCTGTCGCCCATGAGAACGATCCGCCTGCCGGGATTCTCCGCGACGGTGCGCAGGTACAGGTCCAGGACGAGCCGGTGCGCCTTCTCCCAGGTGTGGTGCGGCGCCAGCGGGTAGAGCGGTACGACGAGCTCGGCGCCCGTGGTGCGGGCGAGGTTGTCGACGAGCAGGGCCTGGCCCAGGGACGCCGTGGCGATGTAGCCGCCGCCGTGGATGTAGACGACCACGGTGTCCGACGGCGAGTGCGGGCGGGCGTAGTAGACGGGCATGCCGCCGCCCTCGCGCCGCTCGACGTCGTAGAAGAGCCGCGCCCAGGCGGGGAGGGACAGCGTCCGACGGCCCTCCGGCTCGCTCGCCACTCGCGCGATCCAGTCGGACATCGTCGTGCGGGCCCTGATCGCCCTGAGCGAGAGCGCGCCGTACTCAGCGAGCGTCGCCGTCGCCGAGCGCCGGTAGCGCAGGCGGGAGAAGGCGCTGAAGGCGCCCGCTACCAGACCGGCGCCCGCCATTGCGCCGGCAACAGTCTTCAGGGTCCTGCCTCGAGCCGTCATGATCATGCCTCCTCCGCTTCGCCGGGGCCGTCCGGATGCATTGAGAGCGGCGACCCAGAGGCACTGTATGGACAAACGACCCTGATGCCGCGGGTGACACAGTATGATGGGCGACACTTTCTCGGCTCCGCGTCATCTGCCCCGGGTCAGGGGGTTCTCGCCTCTTCCGGTTCGTGAGGTCATAGGCCGACCTGCGCGGGATGCAGCCATCGTGCGGGATTCGCCGAGATCGGTGCGGTTCCGGCTCGAGATTGTGGTGTGTCAGTGCATCTGAGACGGTGCTTGTCCTCTACGTCCGAGGCGGCGCCCTGTGCGTGGTGGGTCGATTGCGGGGGTGTGGGGTGGTCTTCTCCGGTGTTGCACATGGGAGAGAAGCACCGCTACGGGGCGGAGGTCGGTTTCCCGCAGGATCATGCGCTTTCCCGTCGGCTGTCGTGTTCGGTCGTCGGGCTCCCATGTGCGTTGAGGGGGGTCCGCGCACATGGGAGCGGGATCGTGGCCGGCGTTGGAACTTCTTTTCCGCATGATTCCGGGGTTTCTGCCAGCGCGGAGCGCACGCAAATGTGCAGCAGCCACCGCCCCGGCACTCGCGGCTCTCAACCCCGGGACCATCCCCGCCGGATCACCACGTCCAAGCCCCTCGAAGGGTCTCAGATGCACTGAGGCATCACGTTCCGGCTCGAGATCGGTGCGGGGCGTCCGAGTGCGGTGGAACGGAGTGCGGCGCTGAAAGCGCGTGAGAGCCTCACTTTCCCGCGAGACGGCCGCGCCCGGCAGTGCCTCGAATCGGCCTCGGCGCGGAACTGGACCGATCTCGACGCGGAAGTGAACCGATCTCGGCGCGGAACTCGACCGATCTCGGCGAGGGGGCTGCGGGGCCGGCTGCCGCCGGCCGGCCCCACGGCCTCCGCTCACAGCGACGAGCGCGCCCGGGTGCGTCCCACCGCCAGCCCCACGCTGAAGATGGCCACGGCGAACAGGGCGCACACCCCGCAGTCGGCCAGCAGCGGCAGCACGGTGTCGGCGGAGACTGCGGTCACGTCGGAGGCGCCGGTCATCGCCCTGTTGGCCCAGTACGTGGGGGTGAACCTGGCGATGGCGACCAGGGCGGCGGGCATGATATCGGCCGAGATCCACGCCCCGCCCAGGAAGGACAGGGCCAGGCCCCCGATGTTCGCGATGACGTTCGCCGCGTTCTCTCCCAGCCCCAGCTGGCCCAGGAGGAAGCCCAGCGAGACCGGCACCAGCGTGTAGGCGCCCAGCGCCGCCCCGACCACCCCCAGCAGCGGGGCCGCGGAGACCAGGTACCCCCGGCCGAAGACCGCCACCCCCAGGCAGAGGATCCAGGCCCACCCCACCAGGCCCACCACCAGGCAGGACCCCAGCAGCCCCCGGCCGCGCTCCCAGCCGCTGACGGGTGCGGCGGACAGCCGTGAGCGCACGGCCCGGCGCCCCAGCGACGTCATGAGCGTGGAGACGGACACGACGGCGAAGGCCGTGAGCGGGTAGAGGGAGAACTGGGCGAACACCAGGAGGCTGCGCGGCAGGGGCGTGGCCTCCTGGGATACCAGCTCGGCGGCCGCGGTGTGCTCCATGGCGGCGTCGGCCAGGTCGACGGCCCGGGCGGGGTCGTCGGTGACGGTTCCCAGGTAGGTGCGCACCTGCTGCAGGTAGGAGGTGGTGCGCACGTCCATGAGCGAGCCGGCCGTTGACTCGTAGTTGACGATGGTCTCCAGCGCCGGCGGCTCGCTGTCCTGGCGGGCGGAGGCCTGGAGGGCCTGCCCGTAGCCGGCGGGGATGACGAGGATGTAGGAGATGCGGTTCTGGGCGGTGGCGTCCTGCAGCGCCTGCCGGGAGTCCTCCAGGGGCCGGGCCTCACCGACGGACCCCAGGTAGCGGGTCACGCCCCGGGAGACCTCTGAGCCGTCACGGTCGACCACCGCCACGGTGGCGTGCGTGTCGACCACCTCGTCGGCCGTGTCCGTGACGGACAGCCCCATGAGCAGGCCGAACATGGACAGCGTCAGCAGGTACACCAGGATAATGACCCGGTGCGCCGCCACGATCCGCAGTGACGTCCTAAAGGTGCTCATGGCTCATCCTCCTCATACGGACCAGGGCCAGGCCCAGGAACAGGCAGGTCATGCCCATCATCACGGCGCAGTTGCGGGCGAAGGGGGCGAGGCTGTCGTAGTAGAGCAGCCCGTAGAAGCTGTGGGCGGACTGCCACAGCGGGTTGGCCTGCGCCAGCAGGGGGACGTGGTACTCGACGGCGTCGGCCAGCTTCTGGGCCCCGGACCCGTACAGGCCGGTGAACAGGGACAGCAGGGAGGTGAAACCGGAGACGATGCCCGTGTTCATCCGGCGGGAGGTCCCCAGCGCCGCCCCGGCCGCGCAGGACAGGAGGCTGGAGGCCCCGATGGCCACCAGGCACAGCAGCGCGTGGGGCCCGAAGTCCACGCCGACCACCAGTCGTATGAAGGCGAAGGCGACGAGCAGGCAGACCAGGACGCAGACCCACGCGGCGGCGAGGGTACCGGCCAGGATCCTCCACCGGGGCAGGCCCGCCAGGGTCAGCCGCGCCCCCAGGTGGGAGGAGGTGGCCATGACCCCCCGGACGGCGGTCATGGCCACGGCGGTGCCCATGCCGCAGGCGAAGGCCAGCAGCGAGAAGTAGTAGCGGGTCTGCGGCTCGACGGCCGACGGGGTCACCTGCGCCCGCCGGGTGGGGACGCTGCCGGTGTCCGGCGGCCCGGTCAGCGCCCCGGCCGCGGCCAGGGCCTCGTACTCGGCCCGTGTCTGGGTGTAGGAGTCCAGGACCGCGCGCAGCACCAGGACCGTGTTGCCCTTGCTGCCGTTGTTGGCCTCCTGGGTCACGTGCAGGACGGGGTTGCCGTCCTCCACGTCGATGTAGCCGACGGTGTCCCCCTTCCGGGCGGCCTCCTGGGCCTGGTCCGCGGTGGCGTAGGGGGTGGGGTTGAGCAGGTGGCGGTCTCCCTCCTGGGAGACCGTCCTGACCGTGGTGTCCAGGCCGGTGGCGGCGCGGTAGGCGTCGTCCTGCACCACGCCCAGGCTCAGGGGGGTGGCCTGGTAGGACTCGTCCAGGCTGGAGAACATGGCCATGAAGAGGCACGACAGGATGATGGGGAAGGCCACGACCCACGCCAGCAGGATCCTGTCGCGCAGGAGCCGGAGCACCTGGTAGGTGAAGACGGAGAGCATGTCAGGCCGCCTCGTCCCGCAGGGCCCGCCCGGTGATCTCCAGGAAGACGTCGTTGAGCGTGGGGGGCTCGGAGGTGATCCGCCCGCAGGTGACCCCGGCCCGGGTCAGCGCCCCCAGCACGTCGGAGAGGTTGTGCGCCCCCGGGGAGCACTCGACCACCAGCTCGGGGGCCTGGTAGGAGGCGGTGCGCACGTGCTCCAGGCGGCGCACGTGCTCCAGGGCCGCCTCGCCCAGCGGCACGGGGGCGATGATCTCGGCCCGGATGCGCTCACCGGTGCCGATCATGGCCTTGAGCTCGTCGGCCGTGCCGGAGGCGACCTGCCGTCCGGCGTCCATAATGACGATCTGGTGGCACAGCTGCTCGACCTCCTCCATGTAGTGGCTGGTGTAGACGATCGTGGCGCCCCGCTCGTTGAGGCGCCTGATGCCCTCCAGGATCGCGTTGCGGCTCTGGGGGTCCACGGCGACCGTGGGCTCGTCGAGGATGATGAGCTCGGGGGCGTGGGCGATGCCGCAGGCGATATTGAGCCGGCGCAGCAGGCCGCCGGAGAGCTTGCCCGGCTTGAAGCCCGTGAACCTCTCCAGCTCGACGAAGGCGATCGCCTCCTCCACCAGGCGGCGTCGCCGGGCGCGGTCGCGCACGTACAGGGCGCAGAAGGCGTCCACGTTCTGGGCCACGGTGAGCTCGTCGAAGACGGCCACGTCCTGCGGCACGACGCCGATCCGGCGCTTGAGGTCGTAGGAGGTCGCCGTCATGCGCTCCCCGAAGACGCTGATCTCGCCCCGGTCGTAGGTCAGCAGCTGCAGCAGGCAGTTGATGGTCGTCGTCTTGCCCGAGCCGTTGGGGCCCAGCAGGCCGAGCACCTCCCCCCGGGCGATTCGCAGCGACAGGCCGTCCACCGCGACCAGCTCCCCGTAGCGCTTGACCAGGGACTCGATCAGTACAGCCGCGCTGCGATCGGGCACCGTCTCACCGCCCATATCGGCTCCTGTTCCTTGCTTGGTCTCTTGCAGGCCCGGCACTCGCGCGGGCCGTCGCCGTGATGCTCTCGTGGCGGCGGTCGGCCGGAGAAGTGCCTGCTGTCATGGCCCGGGCACCGGGCCATGACTTCTGTCATGAACATTGTGCGACGGCGCGGAAACCGATCTGCCGGGCATGTGCGCGGCCGGCAGTCGCTGATAATCGTGGTGTGAGGGTACTGGCCGACAAGAGTGTGGTCTTCGGCGTCTGCGGCCTGCTGGCGCTGTTCTCCGGAGCGACGCAGGCTGCCGATACCGCTGACGCGGCGGGACCCGCCGCGGTGGTATGGCTGCTCCTGGCCGTCATCACGAGCGGGCTGTGCGCGGTGGCGGACCGGCGGCGCGCGCTGATCGTCATTCCCGGCGCCTACCTCCTCCTGGGCTGCTCGACGACGGCGTCGGTGCCGGGCGCGCCGCTGGTCGTCTACGACCTCGTGCGCATTGCCGCGCGCGGCCCCGGGTGGAAGCGGGACGTCTCCCTGCTGTGCTGCGCCCCGCTGCTGCTCGTCGTCGTGCGGCGGGCGTCGCAGGAACCGGCTCTCGTCCTCGCCGTGGCGGTCGGGGCCCTCGCGGCTCTGCTGGCGCTGCGCACCTGGCAGGACGAGTCGGCGCGCCAGGGCCTCCATGCGGTGCGGGACGACCTGCGCGAGAAGGTCCTCGCCCTGCAGGAGTCCAGTGCCAGGCTCCTCCAGGCGCAGGACCATGAGATGCGCTCCGCAGCCCTCGCCGAGCGCACGAGGATCGCCCGGGAGATCCACGACGGCGTCGGGCACCTCCTCACCCGCCTCCTCCTGGCGGTCAAGGCCCTTCGGATCAGCCACCGCGACCAGCCCGGCGTCGTGTCCGACCTGGCGGCGCTCGACTCGGGGCTGGACGAGGCCCTCGACTCCATGCGCCGCAGCGTCCACGCCCTGTCCGACGAGGGCGAGGACCTCGCCACCGCCCTCAACCTGCTGGGCTCCCGCTGCGGGATCGGCCGGGTGTCGGTCGACTGCTCCCTGGACGCCGAGCCGCCGACCGCGGTCTCGCGCTGCATCGCCGCGGTGGTGCGCGAGGCGCTCACCAATGCCGCCCGGCACGGCCGGGCCGGTTCGGCGCGCGTGGTGGTCGCCGACTACCCTGCGTTCTGGCAGGTCAGGATCGACAATGACGGAGCCGCCCCGCAACGGGACGACCCGGCGTCGGGCGGCGGCCTCGGGCTGTGCTCCATGACGGACCGGGTCGAGGCGCTGGGCGGGACGGTGCGGGTCACCCCGAGGCCGAGGTTCACGGTCTTCGCCATGATCCCGAAGGGCGGGGAGGAGGGGGCATGAGGCTCCTTGTTGTTGACGACGACGCCCTGGTCGCCCAGTCGCTCGCCACCATCCTGTCGGCGGAGCCGGATATCGACGTCGTGGGCCTGGGCGGATCGGGTCCCGAGGCGGTGGAGAGGTACCGGGAGCTGCGCCCCGACATCCTGCTCATGGACATCCAGATGCCGGGCGGCGACGGGCTCAGCGCGGCCGAGCGGATCCTCGCGCGCGACGGGCGGGCGCGCATCGTCTTCCTGACCACCTTCTCCGACGACGAGTACATCGTGCGGGCCCTGAGGATGGGGTCGCGCGGCTACCTCGTCAAGCAGGACGTCGCCCGGATCGCGCCGGCCCTGCGGTCCGTCATGGCGGGAGTGTGCGTGCTGGAGGGAGAGGTGCTCGAGCGCGCGACCATGGGGCCCGGCCACCAGGGCCGGGGCGCCCGGGAGGGGCGGCAGGGGGCGCCGTCGTCGGGCCTCTATCAGCGCAGCGCCGCCTTCTCGCCCCTGACCGACCGCGAGTACGAGGTGGTCGAGGCCGTGGCCCAGGGGCTGGACAACGCGGAGGTGGCGGACCGGCTCTTCATGAGCGTGGGGACGGTGCGCAACCACATCAGCTCCATCCTGGCCAAGCTGGGGCTGAGGAACCGCACCCAGGTCGCGGTGCTGTACTACCGCTCCGCACAGGCCGCCCAGGCCGGCTGACTGAGCCGGGATTCTTCGGTCGGAGGAGTCAGCGGAGGATCTCGGCGCCGACGCCAACCGTCTCGTAATCCGCGGGACTCACACGTGCCTCGCCGGGCAGCCGGGTCAGCACCGCGTAGGTCTCCGCCAGCGCGTGCCCGCTGAGACTGAGCTTGCGTCCTCTCGCCCAGGAGTGCACGGCCCCATGGGCCTGGTGGGAGGCGACGAGCAGAGGGACGGCGACGCTCGTGTCGACCGCGGTCCGAGGCCGATCCGTCATCGGCGCCCGGTGTCCATGAGCGCGAACATCGTGTCGTCGGTGACGACGGTGTGCGACCTGGCTACGAGATGCCCGTCCTCGTCCGCCTCCAGCCGAGCGGTGCGTCCCTCCGGGGTCACCTGCACGCCGTTGCCGTAGAGCGAGATATCCGCCTTCGTGCCGGGCAGGAGCCCCAGGGAGTCCCGCAGGCTCTTCGGAAGAAGGATCCGCCCTCCGGAATCGGTCGTGACCTGCATGGGAGCAGGGTGCCAGCCATTTCCCATCCGACTGCGTCCCGCACCTGCTTTCGGACTCGCCGCCTCGCCGAGGCCGCAGCGGAGGCGGTGGCGGTGCGGCGGGCCCCGCTCCTGGCCAGACGTCGCGGGCGCCGCGCTCGCCTACCGCCCGCCCGCTGCGGGAGGGTGGGTGCGGCGCCCGGGAGACGCCACATGCCGGGTTGGAACGACGTCATATGACCGATTACAATGACGCCACATGACGGGTTGACATGGCGCGGCAAGGGCGCAGGGAGGGAACCGTGGAGCAGGAGGGCTATCTGCCGAGAGTCGTGGATCGGCTTGTTGACGACATCCTCGGTTACTCGGGGGGCGTCCTCATCGAGGGCGTCCGCGCCTGCGGCAAGACCATGACCGGACGCCGACACGCCTCCTCCGAGGTCGCGCTGGACTCCGGGCTGCCGCAGCTGCGGGCCGCCCTGGACGTCGATCCCTCGCTCCTCCTGGCCGGCGACGTGCCGCGTCTTCTTGACGAGTGGCAGATCGAGCCCTCACTGTGGAACCTCGTGCGCAGGGAGATCGACTCCCGTCGCCATCCGGGACAGTTCATCCTCACGGGATCGTCCGTCCCCGCCGAGGACGCCGCGCGGCACTCCGGGGCGCACCGGATCTCACGGATCCGAATGCGGCCCATGACCCTGTTCGAGCGCGGTCGCGGGGACGGCAGCGTCTCCTTGGCGAGCCTGTTCAACGGCGAGTCGCCGGCGCCGGTGCTTAACTCCGGCGCCGGTGTACGCGAGGCCCTGGACGACCTGGTGCACGGAGGGTGGCCGGGGGACCTCGACCTGACGACGCCTCAGGCGCAGCGCCGCCTGCGCGACTACGTCGAGGACATTGTCAGTATCGACGTCGGTCGCCTGGACGGCGAACCGCGGCGGGATCCTGTGCGCCTGCGCGCCCTCATGCGCTCCCTCGCCCGGCATGTCGCGACAGAGGCGTCTTTCCGCACCATCGCCAGGGATGCTTCCGGGCAGTCCCTGAGCGCGGAGACCGCCATCGCCTACGTGGGCGCCCTCAGACGCCTCTTCGTCGTCGAGGAGCAGCCGGCCTGGGCGCCGCACCTGCGGTCCCGTTACGCGGTGCGCACGTCGTCGAAGCTGCACTTCGTCGACCCTGCGCTCGCCGCGGCGGTGACGGCGACGTCCTCGGAGCGCCTCCTAAAGGACCTGGAGACCGCCGGGCTCTGGTTTAAGTCCCAGGCGGTGCAGCACCTGCGGATCTTCTCCGAGATGTGCGGCGGACGCCTCTACCACTACCGGGACAAGGCGGGGAAGGAGGCGGACGCCATTGTGGAGCTGGACGACGGGCGCTGGGCCGCCTTCGAGGTCAAGCTGGGGCAGCGCCAGATCCCGGCGGCGCAGACCTCGCTCGCAGCCTTCGTGGCCGATATCGATACCGCGCGGACCCCTCCTCCGGCGTACGCCGCCGTCATCACCGCCGACGGACCCGTGATGACGCTCCCCGACGGCGTCGTCACCTTCCCGCTCAAGGCGCTGGGGCCGTGAGCGGGACGGAACGGCCGCCCGGTCCCGGGTCATGCGCGGGCCGGCGGAGACTCAGGGCGCGGGCCCAGCCGGGTGGGCCGCCTCCTCGCGGCGAAAGGGAGCCGCTGAGGCCGGGCGCCGGCGTCGGCGCTGGCGTCGGCCTGCGCGCCGAGCGGCCAGGGTGGCTCTGTCAGGGCCTGCCCGGGGGCGGCGTCGGACACCCATACTGGCGCCATGCAGTACACGACGCTCGGTACCACAGGCATCACGATCCCGCGGCTGTGCATCGGAGGCATGAGCTTCGGCCAGGTCTTCCCGGACTTCCACCAGTGGGTCATCGACCAGCCCTCCACCCAGGCCGTCATCGCCCGCGCGCTCGAGCTCGGCGTCACCTTTATCGACACCGCCAACGTCTACGCCCGCGGCACCAGCGAGGAGTACATCGGGCAGTCCCTGAGGAACCTCGGCGTCGCGCGCGAGGACGTGGTGCTGGCCTCCAAGGTCTACTTCAACGAGGGGCACCTGAGCGCCGAGGCGATCGAGCGGGAGATCACGGGCACGCTCCAGCGCCTGGGCACCGACTACCTCGACCTCTACATCATCCACCGTTTCGACTACTCCACCCCCGTGGAGGAGACCATGGAGGCCCTGGACCGCCTCGTGCGCGACGGCCGTGTGCGGGCCCTGGGTGCCTCCGCCATGTACGCCTACCAGCTGCACAACCTGCAGGTGGCGGCGGACGCCCACGGCTGGACCCGCTTCGCCAGCATGCAGAACCACTACAACCTCCTCTACCGCGAGGACGAGCGGGAGATGATCCCCGTGGTCGAGCAGTACGGCATGTCCCTGACGCCCTACAGCCCGCTCGCCTCCGGGCACCTGACCCGCCCCACCTGGGACTCGCCGTCGGTGCGCTCGACGACGGACGGCACCATGCGCGCCAAGTACGACCGTGACCGCGGGATCGACATGCCCGTCATCGAGCGCGTCGCCGAGATCGCCGCCAGGCACGAGGTGCCCATGGCCGACGTCGCGCTGGCCTGGCACTGGGCCAGGGGCGTGGCCGCGCCCATCGTCGGCTGCTCGCGGCCGAGCCGCGTCGACGACGCCGTGCGCGCCCTGGATCTCGCCCTCACTGCTGAGGATGTCGCCTACCTGGAGGAGCCTTACGTGCCCCACGAGCTCGTCGGCCCGCTCGCCCGCCCCGGGGAGAAGGCTCTCGCCGGGACGACGGTGTCGACGACGTCCCGCTGAGGGGGCCGGCGGGGCGCCGCTTCACCTCCCAGGACCTGGTCCAGGGACGCTGACGTCCTGGTGAGGCGGCGTCCCGGGCTGGGCGGTGCCGGGCCCCACGAGTCCGTACCACATCGTGTTACACCATGATACGAAGGGCATGCTGATGCAGCGAGGTGTGGGGTGGGAGACCTGATGGCGACTAAGACCCTCAATGTCAAAATCGACGACGACGACAAGCGTCTATTTGTTGAACTCACTCATCAGATGGGGACGACCCCGTCAAATGCGGTGCGCATGTTTGTGCGTGCGTTCAATGAATTCAAGGGCTTCCCCTTCGACACGTCCCGTCCATACGTCATGAGCGCCGAGGCCCGGCAGGCCTACGACGAGATTGACGCAGAGATATCCGCGACCGCCGCCAGGCGCTACGGGAGCGTCGCAGACTTGCGCGATGACCTGGACCTGTAGTGCTCGACGCTTAGGCGTGACCATGAGGGGTGCGGGCCGTGCTCTGCCCCAGGTCGGCTCTCCGGGTGTCTCGAGGAGCCGGTGGGAGACCCGGCGGCGGGCGCTCCGAGTCCCTTTGAACCGATCTCGAGCCGGAAGTGGACCGATCTCGACGCGGAGTACGACCGATCTCGGCGAAGGGGTCGCCGGGGGCGGGGTCGGTCGGCAGGGTCCGGCGGCCGCGGCCTGCTGGAAGGGCACCCGATTATCCCGATGACTGGCTCCGGGGTGGGAGAAGTGATCATCCCACGCACTTTTAAGCCGGCCAACAGCCCCGGACACCGTGAGAATCGGCGTGATTCCGCGGTTCTGCGGCGCGGGCCGGGCGGCGCG
>ERZ773063.2061-NODE-2061-length-11196-cov-3.175478_pt1 | contig 11196 bp, 14 predicted proteins | sample MGYA00580625_ERZ773063 | MGnify/ENA primary metagenome ERZ773063 (study PRJEB29015, sample SAMEA2738022) | human oral metagenome | biome: human oral; feature: human-associated habitat; material: dental | place: China | collected 2042 ...
GTTCAGGAACATCCTTAGCACGCACCCAAATCTGAGCTTTATCAGCTAATGCTTTATCGACAAATCCGGAACCTTTGCCATCATATTCGCCAATCTCTACACTTGCCTTTATGGACTGACCTTTGTAAGTAATCTTTTCGCCGAATACAGATAGTAACGCTTTATCATCATATTTCAGCATTAGTTTTACCTCATAAAAAGTAAAGCGCCCAAAATGGGCGCTTTGTAATTATTACGCAGTAGGTTGTAACAACATTACTGTCACAGTTTCCTGTGTTGCGGTTTTAGGTTCTACGGCCATGCCGAGAACTTTACCACCAGTTTTTACGGCCTTATCAGTTAAGAATTGAACTAAATCACCAACAACGTAAGTATCCGCTTTGTTAGCAGCTACCTTAAATACGCCGGATACTTTTAACGCGCCTACTTCGCCTTTAGCGATATCAGTAATTGCAACGCCGTGCAATTTACCAACTTCTACAATGTCGCCTACTTTAACTGCAGCAGTCGCTGTAAAGTTGATACGATCGGTTTCCATTACAAATTGTGTCATCATATAAGTTACCCCCTAATTATTTACCAGCATTTTTATAAAGACCACGGAAGTCGATAGCATCAACACCAACCTCAAATGACACTTTGTATTCAATGCCGTCTACGTCGAAGCCTTGACGTGTTTCAAGACGTGGAGTTTCAACGCCATTCAAGTAAGTTACTTCGATAGTGTCGTGTTGACTTGCGTCCGCTACTAGGTACCACGCAGTAGGATCTGTTAATTCTGCATCAGATACCACAACAAAGCGACCTTTGTAAGGGTTTACTACGCCGGAGTTTGTACCGTCTACTGCAGCTGTGGAGTTAACGATTTGATATGCAGTTACTTCCAATTCAGGTGGCACTACCAAGTATTTAGGTGTGATGTTCAAATTAGCTTCATCGGTAATACCTTTTTGACGGCGCATAGCAGTAATTGCTTTCGCCAAAGATGTAACGGATAACGCCTCTGCTGTTTTCGCTACGTTTCCGTGTTTATCGTCAAATAAGGCTACGTTATCTTGCATTTTAACTGTACCAGTTAATTGAGCATACACCATTTTGTTTACTAAGCGTTTTGCAGCAGAACCGTATCTAGTAGCAATTTTGGAGAATAAACCCAAGTCGTCATTAATAATAGCTTGGCGAGTCAGGCTGAAAATTTTGCCGTATGTAGCAACTTTAGTGCGCGCAGATGCTTCACCAAATACATCTTGCGGGAATTGACCGCCTTCTGGTACTAATTCTAGGTTGCCTGCTTCAGACAATGCGTAACGTGCTGCTTCTTTGAAGTCACGGTTAGAGCCTTTGCCTGTCCAGATTTGGAATGTAGTTTCAGCTTCGTTAAAACCATTCATCACAGATTTATTGGCCAAGTTAGACATGATAGCAGGGAATGTAGATGTGGAGTTAATAGCCGCACGTGCCATTTCCATGTTATCACCGAAGTTAGCTTTAGTATCACATTCGCGTCGTAAGGACTCGCGAGCCAACTCAATCATAGAGTAACCGCGCAATTCACTAGCACCGGGTGCCGGTGCTGTTACAGGTAAGCCTGCTGCCATTAATACTGCGTCTTGTGCCGCTGCACGGAATTTGTCGCTTTCCGCTTCACCCATTGTTACAGATACACCTTTGTTACGTGCGCGTAATTGATCCATTACCATTGCGCGAGCTTCGTCAACAGATACACCCATTACGATTGCTTCGTCTGCACCTTCTACATCAAAGTCACGGAACAATGCAGTAATTTCAGAAGTACGTTTACGTTCTTGTTCCATTGCTTTAGCAAGGTCTGCTTGTGTGATACCAGCTTCAACTGGTTCTGTAGATTTTACATCTTCAGTTTTTACAATTTCTTTTTCATCCATACTTTTTTCTTCCTCCTGTGTGTCAATACTTGTATGAATTTCTTCAGCACTACGTCCTACACCTACAGTTGGGTCGGCAGGAACAGATACAATACTGATTTCTAAAGGTTCCCAATCCGTTACTACATACGTATCAGGGCCTTTGAATCGGCCATTACTGGATACAGAGTCTTTATCGTCGAGCACTTCATAACGCTTGATTGAGTACCCAACACTTACACCTTGTAGCGTTCCGGATTGTACCTTTTGAAATATGGTATCGGACTGTTCATCTTCGTCAAATCGCACTAGTGCTTTTCCTCGATTATCCTCAATCCAAGTCCTTTCAACGTGTCCCACGACCGCACCACGATCATGGTTAAATAACGCTGTACCTAAACCATTATTAAAGCGCTCAAGATTGATGCACTCTTCATCGTGGCATAGGATTTCATCGCCGAACCAACGACCATATGGCGTTTCGGAAGAGAATGATAGTTCTACTGTCCGACTATCGGTATCGACATTGTCAATAGTAGACTCCCTGCAATAATTGCCAAGAATACTACGCTTTTGATGTTCACTCATTACTAGCCATCAGCTCCTTCCTGTATAGTGTCATCATCGCCCATCGTTAGCGGTTGCAACTCACTGGAATAATCTAACAATACACCAAGCTCCCTAGCCTTATCTTGTTCGAGTTTCCGTTGTTCAAGGACTTCCTCCCAATCACGGCCAGATGCTGCACACACATCTTCTAATGTTGTAAGTCCAGACTTAATAGCTTCCTTATTGGCGTTAACTTCCTTAACTGGATCAATCCAAGACCACCCAGGGGCAAGCCATGCTACCTCTTGGTATTTGTCCTTGTTCGCTAAGTAGTCTGATGGTAATTCACCGGCTAAGTAAAGAGCGTCAATAAAAGCTTTCCAAATTGGCATACAGAAGTGTCTGATTACAAATTTCTGTACTTGGCGGAATGTCTTTTGATCCTCTAGCAAGTTTTGCCTTGCAGCTGAAAAATTCCCAGATATATTACGCGCTACGATGTCAGCGCTCATACCAAGACCGGACGCAACACGTCTGGTCTGAGTTGCCGAGTATTCGCTTGCAGTACCAGCGTTACGCTTGGGGTCTGCAAACGCGATCGATTCACCAGGGCTGAGATGTCTAACCATGCCCGGTGCCATTGTGATGTTGGGTCTACCTTTTTTATCTCTTGGTAATATCCCAGTTTGTCTTGCTGAATTTTGCGAGGTTACGAAAACGCTAAAACACGCTGCTACACGGGCTGCGATTAAATCCGCATCCATGTATTCATCGATGTCATGTATTCGTCGCAAAACTAAAGCCAATAAGCTTATGCCTCTAATCTGAGACGGTCGTTTCGGTTTAAACAATAAAAACGCCTGGTCAGTGGTTAATCGAACTGTATCAAACGAACGCAAGCCCATTGGGTCAGTTTGACTCACGTGATAGGCCACAGGTCTGCCGTGCTCAGTAACTTCAACCCCGTTGATAATGTTATTCTTACCGTGTGTGATGCTTACCGCTCCGATATTTTCAGCTTCAATCAACTGAATGGATAATGGTAGGTACGAGCCTTGTGAAGTCTTATTGACTAAAATTTCACCATCATACACCATACGCCTTAGCGCCATTTCTTGTAATTCGTAGAAACTAGAAATACCCCTAATGTCTGCGTTTTCAGGTTCTGCCCATTTTGCCCATGCTTTCTCGATTTTATTATTCAAGTCACTATTTAACTTCCCATTGCGATTTCTAACTTCCCATTGCGATTTCTAACTTTCGCTTGTGGAATAATACCTGCACCAATTACATTTCGTAACAACGCAATAACTGCTGATTCAGCTAAGTCGCTGTTCATCTCTGCTGCTCTTGCACGTCCACGGATAATATCACGCGAACCGGTTGCAAGTTGCTCGGCTGTACCATACGCAGGTTGCCAATCGCTACTTAACCTATCCATAGATGCCGCATCATATTGACGTAGTGCATCATATTGACGTAGTGCATCACGATAGGTTTGGAGCGCATAAGCACGTCGCGGACTTACCCATTCTATTACTTTATCAATAATATTCATCGTCCACCCCATGTTACGAATGCATCTGCTTGATAACCATTTGACTCTTCATGTACACGTTGCATTAGCGTTTGTTCACGCGCATATAGTACTGGTAAGTCAATTGTCTTGAACCGCTTACCGCCAATTTGTAATTCAGAGTATCCTTTAGTTTCGATATCCTCAATCACTTGACGGACACGTTCAAGTTGTTCATTTACATCGCTCATGGTTCACCTCCTATCTAAACCAATGCCCAGTATTTCCTATGCCTCCACCGTAATCTTCGTAGATTTCAACCTCTTCAGTTTCCTCATAGTCAGCTGGTTCAACTAAATATTTAACGCCTGCAATATCTGCTACCGCAGCATTGTAAGTGCATGTGTCAAGTAAATGATTTACAGGATGGCTAGTAAGCGGTTTCCATTGCACCGTTACGGCTCCTGTTTTCACATTTCTAATTTCCTGCTTCTCCTCCGACCGTAAATGATCAGAGTATTCTTGCGGGCATTCTTTATACAAATGAATTGTTCCTTCTTCATCTGCAGGCCTTATCATTCGTGCGAATATAAAGTCTTTCCAATAATCAGTATTTAATACATATAGCTTTAATCCACCTACAACGCCCTTTTCTATAGAGGTCATTGTGTATGGCGCTGTCATCGTAGTATGATTTGAGGAACCTTTTAGAGGAATGCACACTTCTGGAAATCTTGAACAGAATTGATATACTTCATCTGTTCTAAAGCCCGAGTCGATACCTGCTTTCATCACCTGTCGAGCTTCACCATACTCTGATGGATATTCTCTGTTAATGATAATTTCCTCTAAATCTTCCCATGTGCTTGCTTGCCCATAATCAATAAGATAGGATTTAATACCTGGAGCATACGCTCTTACTTCCCACCAGAAGTGATCAAGTTGTACGTCAACCGAAGCGATAAGCAATATGGCTTTGTCTGGCACAACGCCACACGGATAATTGGATTGGGTAAACTCCATATTTTGCGTACTTTTCGTTTTAGAACTTTTCCAAGGTTCAGCTAGCCACGAATTAATGAAGTTCATCAATGTAGCTGGCGTGCCTTTGGAATTCTTAAACTCATAAGCAACGTCTCCGAATGTGACCCACGGTGAATATATCGACGATAAGTGATACGATACCGAGCGGACTTTACTTTGCGATTCGTTTACCGCTCTCCATTCACCACGTCTTAACATTTCCATTTTGTGCTTATCGTAAATACGTTCGCCGCAATGTTCACATTCGTAGTACGCTGTATCACGTATCATGTCCGCATTATCGTTGTGTTCTTCAGGCCATTTTATCTGTTTAAACTTGAGGACCTGCGACACCCCGCAATGCGGGCACGGCACGTAATATTGTCGGCGCTCATTTGCACTCATGAACGCCTGCCAAATATTACCCGACTCGACCGTAGGAGTAGACACCATCACGATTTTTTTATCGACGAACGTTTTTGTACGTTCCGTCGCCAGTTTGATTGGGTCTGCCTCCTTACCTGCAAAGGCGGGGTATTTGTCAATTTCATCAAAGAATAGATATTTGATTGATCGACTCGAAAGGCTACTTGGAGAGTTCGCTCCTACAAGCACCATGTAATTGCCGTTGTTGAAATCTAACTCCAGTAATTTACTGTTCTCATCAAACTTGTCACTAATTGATTTGACAGATTTAATCATAGGCTGCACACGCTTATCACTAGCGAACTTAGCGATGGTATCTGTTGGATACACCATCATGGTAGGGGAGGATGTTTGGTCTAGTGCATACCCTATCATGTTAAGTTCTGTTTCTGTCTTACCTAACTGTGCGCCAAAGCAAAGGACTATCTTTTCAATGAGTGGATCAGTGAATCTATCCATAGGCTCTTTGAGATAAGGCGTTCGATTAGTACGCCACCTGCCGGGTTCTGCAGATACACTCGTTAGCACTCTGAAGTTATCCGCCCATTCCGAAACCGTATATCGTTCCGGGGGTTTGAACGCTTCGAGTTCTTCAGGGAACCAATCAACCTTTGGCCTTTGCTTTTCGACTGACTTTGATTTCCGGCGTGTATTCACCTTTACGCGCGTAGCTTTCGAGGTAGTCTTCGACAACGTCATTCACCACCTTTTCTACATTCGCCCGTGCCTCTAGATCCGTGAATTCACTTGCAATTCGTTTCGCCAATTTAATAAATGACGACTTCAATTCAAGTACTCGCCCCGACCATTCCTTAGCAACATCTGCACGAGATATGTATTCACCCTCTAATATTTCAAGAAGCTTTTTTTCACGCGCTGCTTTAGACTCTTTTAAGTCAGCTTCAGCAACTAACTTTCGAGTGGCTGCAGATTGGTCTTTTGCTTTATCACCTTTTGCATGTCCAAGATACACAAGCACCTCCCTGAGATTCCACCACCCTGTGGCAGCTTTCGGCATCCCTGATTTATGGTGCCTGGAAATAATCTCAGGGGTTACTCGTAGAAGGTCACAAAGCTGAGCACTTGATACGAGTAAATCGCCTGCGGTATTGAATTTGACTCTCGGTTTTGCGTCGGCCATTGTCGACCTCCTTTCTGTCTCTTGACATTCAACTTTCAACAGGAAAATTTCTCCTACACAGAGACATCTATCGCGCGGGCCCGACCAGCGGCGGTTTTTGTTCTAGGGAGTACCTTTTCCAAATTTATGTATTCTCATTTAAAAATATAATTGATGATAATAATTTGGGTAATAAAAAAACGTCCTTCAACGGACGCCACGAGCTCATTACTTTAATACACCTTTATTTTGTTTGTACTTACCTCGTTCTTTATGAACCTTTGCTATTTTAGCTTTAATCAAAGAGTGTGATGGCGCATACGACTTACACATATGATCAATATGAATGTCGTTCGCTTTGCACCAACCCTTAACATTGTTTAAGCATCTTCTCTTTTCACAGTACACATCAGTCATATGCTATCACCTCTATTCTTTTATATGTTATATGTTATAGTCCTACAATTAATCCTCTCCAGTTCATGGCTCTATATTTCATAAATTTACCAATAGAAAAGGACATCATTAATAGATGTCCTAAATTATTGATTATGCTATGATATTTTTGAGGGCGTAGAAAGGTAAACTTATGAATGATTCTAAAAAAACTACTTCAAAGCCTTTAAATGAAAGTACTAATAGAGTTGAAATTAGAGGAGGTAACACGCAAAACACACAAAAACCTCCAACATCTGCAAATCAAACTTTAAGCTCTTTGGCTTCTACTATCAAAGATACTAAAAAATAAGACTATGAATCTATCGGAACATTTGGAAAATCATACTCTTTTATTAGAATTCCACTCGGTCCATCATAATATATTTTCTTGTATCTTGGATACTTCATCTCTAAAGCATCCATTACTTCAATAATACCTTCTTCACAAGGTTCAATTCCTAATTCTTTGTATTTTTCTACATTACTGTTTAAACGCCCTCTACATAGAAATTTATCATCTTTATAAATTTCTACAAAATGTTGGTATTGTCCATCATTAAAATATGCATCAAATATACTCTGGTTTAATACTACTGGTGTTTTTTTAGGTGATCGCACTTTATTTACTAAATATGTATACCATGTATTCAGTTGAAATGTTATCAACCCCAATACGATTGCCATAATTATCACTAAGCAAATATATTTTGCTATATATTCTATACTATTTGCATATTCTCGCAAATTTTTAATTTGTAATGTTGAATAATCAAAATTTATACCATGAATTGATATCAGCATAAACATTAAAGCTATTAGTGCTATAGCCCCACTAAACATTAGACAATATAATGTTTCCTCAAAGGTATTCAAATCATCTCGCACATCATTAGTATGTTTATAAATTTTTCTAGCAATATAACCAGGCACAATCAATAACAATATGGCTAATTGATTTTCCATATAATCACCTCTTCTTTCTCTACTATACCAAGTTTTTATATGGACCGCATCATTATGTTATCCATATATCCCTATAATATAAATCAGGTCTAAACGTGGTACAAAGAAATTTGTTGCATACGTAACAGCCCCTAAGTCTGGTAAACGCCGTTGTGCTCGTGACTACGGTAAACGCGCGTTTGTTATTTACGTTTATTATATAACTTGCCATTAACTTGCATCCTGTTGCAATCGCACTACCTTATAGGATTAGCTACCCTATAGCAAAAAGTCCTTGCCGAAGCAGGGACTTTTTTTTGCATTAGTGTTCTATGTATTCACTTTGTCGAGAGAGATTAATTTGTTTCCCTATTAACTCACACTATCATTATAAATTGTCAAGAATGACATGTCTATGACAGTTTTATGACAATTTTGTATTAAGCCCTATCACGCCCCATAGAAGTACAGATAGTTCTTCTATTCCCCTTGCAATATATCTATGGATAGTACGTACATCCGGCTTTTCAGGGAATGATTCAGCAATCTCTTCTAATGTTTCACCATCAATATAATAACGTCGCACACATTCACAGTACTTAAACTGTTGCTCACTGCACTTCTCAGCATAGATGTCTAGCATATTATTCACATGGCGCATCATAAGCGCTGTTTTTTCTTTACTTTTAACAATCGCATTTACCCTAACAATACTATTATCGTCAAACATATCTGCCAATAGTTCGTTGAGCCATATGTCCTCGGCTTGTGTCGAATCTGAGATAGCATTGTCTACGTATGACTGTAACTGACTATAATGCTTAAGCAGCTTGATCGTGTTGTGTCGAAGTTTACGACCTAACTGTGCATTTTCTTGCTTGGCTAATTCATAGTAGGTTTTTGTGGCCACTGAGGTGGCCAACCTAGTGATTTTTTCAATTTCGTATTCATTCAAATACATCTCCCCCTTTTTTATTTGTAGTATAGTCCGAATTGTGTTTATACCAACTTCAAAAGAAGTATCTAACCAAAAATTAAATTATGTTCATGGCTTTCCATTCATCTAACGTGAATATCGCCTTACCATGCTTTTGAGCATATTCGTACTCACCATTGCACCCCCGGCTATTTTCCCAACCAGGACACAATATTAACACGTCGCAATGATTCAGTAGGCCTAAACATATGTTTAAGCCCTTCTGGTAATCATCACCAGTTAAATACATAAATCCGTAATTGTGAATCGGCGATACATAATCATGATTTGTATCACTTAAAACCAACTCACTCATAATCGTATCTATCTTTTCTTTGTTGCTCTTCTCACCCCCATAAGGGTGAGCCACATATACTAATCTTTTTCTCATTCGCTCTCCGTTCGTTTAAAAATAGTTCGTAATGGTTTTTATTGCATAATATTTTTAAACGCCGTCTAGGCGCCAATATTTTAATCCTAGAGGCATTTATTACTACAGGAATATACTCATATGCTCTGAAATATGTAGAATTACATAATTTTCTGTATCGGTTATGATTTCATCGGCCATTGTTCCTATGAATTTCCTGTTATCGTTTTCTAGTACACCAGCTAATTGCAGTCCATCTAAAATAAACTTCTTGGCAAAAGCCACATTATCCGGATCATGTCTAGTTGATGAATGCCATTCAAACAATAAGTCTACTTTGCCCTTAACCGATTCTATCTGTTGTAATAGACATTGTTCTTTGACCTGCTCGGTGCATTTCTTTTTCATAGCAGCGGCAGCTATAGTCGAACCACGCTCACAGTCAATATACTCATTTAACGTAGGGAACCTATCATGGGTTTTCTTTCTAAATCGAAACTGACAACGCAGGATAATCTTCATCGGTGTGATTCTCCAAAAAATATAGCTTCAGCATATTCTCCTCTTAAACGGTCATATATCCGTTGGCTATAATGATCTTTTGTCCAAGTTTCGCTGTAATTCGTTGTCAATACAATGGGTTTCATTCGGTTGTAGCGGTCTATGATGATACTCTCAACCTTTGCTGATACCCATTCTGACTTTGAGTACTCTGCCCCAAAATCGTCCAACAATAACAATGGGATACTACGTAATTTCTGCTCATAGTTCATAAAAGCTACATTATCACCTTTTGATAAAGAGAGCATCGTGTCTAATAAATTGGGCATCGAAATCATCATGCAGCTTTTTCCTAACGCAATAACTTCTTTTAACAAGCTAACAGCAATAGATGTTTTCCCTGTACCAGCAGGGCCCCTTAATATGAGGCCCTTACCAGTATCAAGATTTCCTTTCAAATTATTAGAATATTCTTTAACCACAGCATAAGCCTCGGCATTCTCTTTAGGAAAACTACCATGCTTGCGTAACCAGTCAAAATCCATGTCGTAATACCGTTTAGGAATTCCAACTGCAGCATAGGTAGTATTAACGTTTGTCTGAATGACTACTGGTTCATCATAGATTGGATAAAAGAACTCATTTTCTACCGTGGACTCTTTCATACTCTGCTTGCCAGTCGACTTCTTCCTTTTTTCGAGAAACGTTTCTAGCATTTCCGTTATGTTTACTTGCTCCAAAATCTTTTTGCACCTCCTTCTTTAGATTCCCTGCCGTGACAGTTTCAACATACTTGATACTATTACCGCCATTATCAGCTGTGGTATTAATAGCAACAATGACTCGTTCTTTGCCATAAGACTCAACCAGATCATCTAACCGGTCTTTAATGACAGGTGATACATCTCCGATTGCTTTCATGTACAAATCATAAATGGGTTTATTTTTTACTTCATCATCGTCAAACATAGATAGAGGATTTTCATCTTCGCGCGCGCGTATCTCTCTCTATATTATTAATTTCCTTTCCTTTCCTTTCCTTTTGTTCGTTTTGTTCAACGACCGTTGAAGTTCGTTGAACGACCGTTCGATTTTGTTCTTTTTTTCTACGAGCTTCACCACTTTTAATGCCTGCGAGCCTACGCTGTTCCTGCTTTTTTTCAAATTTACTTCTTCGCTCTTCTTGTCTACGAATTAAACTAGGAGACCAAAAATACTCGTCATCACATTCGAGCAATTCAAAATCATTAATTAACGAATTTACAAACAAAAATGACTTATTTGAACAAAAAAAAGTACGTTCATTTTCGTTCAACGGTCGTTCATTTTCGTTCAACGGTCGTTCATTTTCGTTCAAAATTCCTAATTCTTTATCAAGAGCAATAAAGGTATATTTTTTAAAAGGCAGTCTATAGTCCTCAGATGAAGCCAGTTTTTCAATTAATTTCCACC
>ERZ773063.2063-NODE-2063-length-11190-cov-11.204131_pt1 | contig 11190 bp, 11 predicted proteins | sample MGYA00580625_ERZ773063 | MGnify/ENA primary metagenome ERZ773063 (study PRJEB29015, sample SAMEA2738022) | human oral metagenome | biome: human oral; feature: human-associated habitat; material: dental | place: China | collected 2042 ...
GAGTATTTTACCCATGAGCAGCTCCTAATACTTGATGGAAAAGTCACGCTCGCCCTCCACAGGCTCACGCTCCTCAATATCCAAACGCTCCACGCGGATGAAATAATTACCCGCACGCATCGCGGCAAACGCCGCTTCGACGGCGGATGCCGCGCCTTGCAGTTCCATCGTCACCGTACCGTCAGACATATTCATCACCCAGCCCGTGATATCGTTCATCACCGCCTGCTGGCGGACGAACATACGGAATCCCACGCCCTGCACGCGCCCCGCAGCGCACGCATAGCGGCGAATCACATCGCTCATCGCACTTCCTCCTTCTTCACTTGGACATCGCGGCGCAGTATGCTGCTTGGCTCAACCGCCTGCGCCATCCGTATGCGGACAATCTGCTGTGGATGCGGCGCCGCCGTGATCGGCTGACCGTCCGCATCCCACATCTCCGCGAGTTCCTGCCGAAAGGATGCGCCATGCGGCTGAAACACTTCGATCTTCTGCCCCAGCTTCATATTGTTGCGCTGCTCGACCGTGGCAAGCCCGCGCTCTGCATCGTAGGAATGCACCAGTCCCACGAAGTCCGAGGTCTGCTCATAGGAGGACGATCCGTAGATCTGATCCTCCTCTGTTGTCTTGCCAAAGAAAAATCCCGTCGTATAGGCGCGGTGCGAGACCTTGCCGAGTTCTTCGATCCACTCTCCCCGCACTTCATAGGGGGTACCTGCACACGCAGCATCGAGCGCCATGCGGTATGCCTTGACCACGCTCGCAACATAGTGGACACTCTTCATGCGCCCCTCGATCTTGAGGCTGTCGATGCCCGAGGCAACGACCTCGTCCAGATACGGCAGGAGGCAGAGATCCTTCGAGTTCATGATGTAGGTGCCGCGCTCATCCTCTGCAACGGGATAGTACTCCCCGGGGCGCGACGCCTCCACGAGCGCATACTGCCAGCGGCAGGACTGTGCGCATCCGCCGCGGTTCGCATCGCGCCCCGTGAAATAACTGCTCAGAAGGCATCGCCCCGAGTAGGAGATGCACATCGCACCGTGCACGAAGAGCTCCAGCTCCACATTCGTCTGCCGCCGAATCTCCCGTATCTCCTCGCGCGAGAGTTCGCGTGCGAGCACGACACGCTCTGCACCGAGTTCCTGCCACCCGCGCACCGTGCGCCAGTTCACATTGTTCGCCTGCGTGCTGATGTGAACAGGCAGCGTAGGAGCGACCTCACGCGCGCACATGAACACCCCGAGATCGGCGACGAGTACTGCGTTCACCCCCGCCTCCGCGAGAAAGCGCAGATAGTCCGGCAGTGACACGAGATCGTCATTGTGCGGGAATACATTGACCGTCACATAGACTTTTCGCCCCATACCGTGTGCCAGCTGCACGGCAGCCCGTATCTCATCGTTCGTGAAATTTCCGCCAAACGCGCGCAGCCCGAACTGCGTGCCGCCGAGATACGCCGCATCCGCGCCGTAGGCGAGCGCCATCTGCAGCTTCTCCATCGTCCCTGCGGGCGCGAGCAGCTCAGGTTTCTTCATTCATCAGCCTCCGTCAGCGCGCCTGATCGACCAGCGCAAGATGATCCGCATAATTCGTCGCATAGTAATTGTTGCCGTTGCGGTCGGCGACAAAGTACAGATAATCCGTATCCGCAGGATGCAGCACAGCATTCAGCGATGCCGTCCCGGGGCTTGCAATCGGGCCCGGCGGCAGCCCGACATTCTGATAGGTGTTGTACGGCGAATCAATCTCCGTATCCTTGTAAAGCAGATCTTCCTTTGGCTCGTTCAGCAGATACTGCACCGTTGGATCCGCCTGCAGCGGCATGCCGATTCGCAGACGCTTGAGGAAAATCTGCGCAATGATCGGGCGATCCTCCTCGTGATATGCCTCCTTCTCCACGAGCGAGGCGAGCGTCACGAGCTCATAGATGGAAAGATTCATCTCCTTTGCGCGGTCGCGCATATCCTTTGTCAGGCGGCGGTCGAAATTCGCCGCCATCATCTCCATAATGCGCGCATCATCAAACTCCCCGTTGATCTCATAGGTATCGGGGAAAAGGAAGCCCTCCACCGCATAGCGCACATCCTCATGTTCCTCGACATAGGGATAGGGACGATAGTCTTTCGCACGCGCCATAAAGTCATCCGCATTGACCAGCCCATCAGCGGCAAGCCGCTCGGCGATCTCACGCACACTGAATCCCTCGGGGATCACAAAGCGGAGCACAACCGTATTGCCGTAGACCAGCGTCTCAAGCGCATCGCGCGGCTCCATGCCCGTATGCATCTCGAACGTGCCGCTCTTGATCTTGTTCTCGAAACCGTTCAGCTTCGCCGTCCACCAGAACTTTGTCTCGCTGTCGATGATCCCGCGTTCATGCAGCTCCTTGCCAATCTCACTCACGCTCATCCCCGGACGCACTGTGAAATAGACCGTCGTCCCCCGTTCCCCCATGTAGGAGGGCGACTCCGACAATGGTATGATGACGAGCACAACAATCAGAAGGAGCAAAAGTGCCAGCGCCGGAATCCCGAATACAATTTTTTTCTGGAGCGGCGTCCCCTTCCCGTGATAGACAGCGTCAAATGCCTGCCGTAACCTGTCGTTATGCAAGAAGTCTGATATTCCCTTTAATGACTCCTTCAAGACAAATCCTCCCTCTCTTCGCATAACCTTCCCTACGAAAAAGCCGTCATCTTCCCATGGATGACAGCCTCACTTTCTCTCTTTATTCTTCCTCTTCTTCCAGCAGCTCATAGGCACGACGCACGGCATCGAACTCCTCATCCGTCGGGTCGGTGTAGATGTCCTCACCATCATCGTCCGTGACGATCTTTGCAATCGTCGCCTCATCGCCCTCCTCGGCATTCTCAAGTTCCTCCTCGGAGGCTGTCGTAAGCGCAATCAGTACGGCAAAGCGATCCTCACCGATCGGGATAATCATCTCCTCGCGGTAGTAGCACTCGTCGCCGTCCTCATTCGTCATGACGACGATGACATCCTCATCGTGAAGCTCTTCATGTTCTGCCATTTTCGTTCTCCTTTATCTCTTGGAAAATATTCTTATTTCAAATGCTGCTGCCGATCCAGAAAGCCCTGCAAGATGTAGACCGCCGCCATCTTGTCGATGACCTTGCGGCGCTTCTTGCGCGAGACATCGCCCTCGATGAGCGCACGCGAGGCGGCAACCGTCGAGAGACGTTCATCCCAGTAATGGATCTCAAGCGTCGGAAAGCGCTTAGCCACATCCGCCATAAAGGCGCGGACAATCGCGCAGCGCTCTCCCTCGTCCCCATTCATATGCTTCGGCAGTCCCGCAACGAGTGCCATAACCTCGTACTCCTCTATGAGTGCACCGAGACGGTCAAAATCAGCAGCAAGCTCCGTGCGCCGGATTGTCTCAACGCCCTGCGCCGTGAGTCCAAGCAGGTCGCTGACCGCAATCCCAATGGTCGCATCGCCGATATCGAGCGACATATAGCGCTTCACTTCTCGTGCTCCAGGTAGAAGCGCACAAGTTCGTCGAGCAGATCGTCGCGCTCGAGGCTGCGAACCTTACTCCGCGCGTCCTTGTGACTCGTCACATACGCCGGATCGCCGGAGAGCAGATAGCCGACCAGCTGATTGATGGGATTGTAGCCCTTCTCCCGCATCGCGGCTGCCGCCTCCCGTATGACAACATCTGCCTTCGGTTTATCCTCGCCGAAGGAGAACATCATTGTTTTTTGATTATCCATTTGACTCACCTCGTTTGGGATATCCCCCTAGAGCATCCCCTGCCGAATCGCATCCAGAGCGGCGCGCAGACTCGGATAAACGCCCGTGCAGAGCGCACGCATCTCATCCGTCGCAGGCTGTGTGTCAGGGATCATCACGGGCACACAGCCCGCCGCAGCAGCGCCACGCAGACCGTTGTAGCCATCCTCGAAGACATAGCAGTCCGCAGGAGGAATGCCGATGCGCTCCGCCGCAAGGAGGAAGATATCCGGTGCAGGCTTTCCATGCGCCACGAGGTCGCCTCCAACCACCGCATCGAAATAATCGCGCAAGCCACTCTTTGCAAGATTCGCTTCGATCTGCTCCACCGTCGAACTGCTCGCCATTGCAATACGCACACCGCGCTCGCAAAAGTATTGGAGGATTTCGCGCGCTCCCTCCATCACGGGCAGATTCTTCGCTGCTTCATCGCGAACGGATTCGATCACGCGGCGGATATATGCCTCCGGATCTACCGTCGGGTGGCACTCATGCACCAGACGCACGGTCAGCTCGCCGCACGTCCCGCAGCAGACCTTGCCGAGCTCCGGCTTGCGCTCCACACCGAACTCGTCGGCAATGATCGTCCACGCTCTCTGATACAGTGTCTCCGTATCGAAGAGCAGCCCGTCCATATCAAAGATTGCGCCCTTTTTCATGAATACCCCCACAGATGATTATCATGCGCAAATTTACATGGTTGATATTACCACAAAATGTATAAAAAAACAATCTGACCGTCACGCTTCTCCACCCGGAACTCCCGTGCTGCCGAGCGTACGCGTAACGCGATAGACGTCCTTGAGCAGACGGACGCGCGTCATGACCTGCGTGATCTGGTCGATGTTGCTGACGTTGAGTCCGAGGAGGACGGTCGAGGTCTTGTTGCGACGGTTCGGCATTGCGTTCACCGTGTGGATGTTGACCTTCATCTCGGCGGGCACGGCAAGGATCTCCGAGAGCATGCCGTTGCGGTCGTTGCAGATGATCTCGATGCCGACGGTGTACTCCTTGTCGAGGCCGATGTCCCAGCTCACCTCGATCACACGCGTGAACTCGGTATCGTTGAGCACGTTCGGACAGTCGGAGCGATGCACGGAGACGCCGCGCCCGCGCGTGATGTAGCCCGTGATGGGATCGCCCGGGATCGGGTTGCAGCAGCGTGCGAGGCGCACGAGATAGCCGCCCTCGCCCTCGACGAGGACGCCGTGGCTCGCCTTCTTGCGCTTGCCCCTGCGCGGAGCCTTGAGCTCGGAGAGCATCTGCGAGACTTCGGGCGGCGTGCTGTCCTTGATGGACTGCTGATGCAGCTCGATGAGCTTCGTCATAACGCCGCGCAGGGTTACGCCGCCGTAGCCGAGCGCGGCGAGGAGATCGTCCTCGCTCTGCACGTTGAGCTTTTCCGCAACCTTGCCGAGGCGTCCGCCCGCCATCAGCTCCTTCGGCGCATAGCCGAGCCGCTTCGCCTCGTCGCGGATGAGGTTCATGCCGCGCTCGACATTCTCCTCGCGGTTCTCCTTCTTGAACCACGCGCGGATCTTGCTGCGCGTCGCCGAGGAGGCAACCGTGTTCAGCCAGTCCGGGCTCGGCCCGTTGCTTGCCTTGTTCGTGACAATCGACACGATGTCGCCGTTTTTGAGTTTGTACTCGAGCGGCACGATCTTCCCGTTGACCTTCGCGCCGACGCAGTGATGCCCGATCTCCGTGTGGATGTGATAGGCGAAGTCGATCGGGTTCGATCCCTTTGGCAGGTCGATGACATCGCCGCGCGGCGTAAAGACAAAGACCTCGTCGGAGAACACGTCGAGTTTCAGCGCCTCGAAGAATTCCTTCGGGTCGTCGTATTCCTTTTGCAGGCTCACCATCTGGCGCAGCCACGACATTTTCTGATCGTTCTCGTCGGTCGCGCCGATGCTCCGCCCCGCCTCCTTGTATTTCCAATGCGCGGCGACGCCGAACTCGGAGACTTGGTGCATCGCCTTCGTGCGAATCTGAATCTCGAGCGGATAGCCGTGCGTCATGACGGTCGTATGCAGCGACTGGTAGCCGTTCGACTTCGGCATCGCGATGTAGTCCTTGAATCTGCCCGGGATGGGCTTCCACATCGCATGGATGACGCCGAGCACGCCGTAACAGTCCTTGACAGAGGAGACGAGGACGCGCACGGCAGAGAGATCATAGATCTCGTTGACGCTCTTGTTGTCGCGCTTCATCTTGCGGTAGATGCTGTAAAAATGCTTCGCGCGCCCCTTGATCTCCGCTTTGATTCCCGCCGCCTCGAGCTTCTCGCGAATCTGCTCGATGGATTCGCGGATGAATTCCTGCCGCTCCTTCCGCTTGTGCTTGACCTCCTCGACGAGGCTGTAGTACGCCTCCGGTTCGAGGTAGCGCAGGCAGAGATCCTCGAGCTCCACCTTGATATTGGAAATGCCGAGACGATTCGCGAGCGGTGCATAGACCTCAAGCGTCTCCTTGGCAATGCGGTGACGTTTGTCCTCGCGCATGTATTTGAGCGTGCGCATATTGTGCAGGCGGTCGGCGAGCTTTATCATGATGACGCGGATGTCCTTTGCCATCGCGAGGAACATCTTGCGGTAGTTCTCGAGCTGGACGTCCTCCTTTGACATATACTCGATGCGCCCTAGCTTCGTCACGCCGTCGATGAGCGCCATGATGTTCTTGCCGAACTCCGCTTCCATCTCCTCGAGCGTCGCACAGGTGTCCTCCACCACATCGTGCAGGAGCGCGGCGCAGATCGTCTCGTCGTCGAGGTGAAGCCCTGTGAGGATGTAGGCGACGTTGAGCGGATGGATAATGTAGGCGTCGCCCGAGATGCGCACCTGCCCACGGTGCGCCTTCTCCGCATAGGCATACGCCTTCTTGATCTTTGCGAGATCGGCGTCCGCCTGATAGGAGTGCACCTTGTCCAAGATCATATCGAGGGTGACAGCCCTCTGTGCATCATCTGACATCTACATGTCACCCTTTCTTTCCTCATGCCGACGGAATGTCGGCGCATCCATGAGCTCGAGCCTGCCCTCCGGCGGGATGAAATGCCATCCGCCCTGTTCCCGAGGCACAAGCAGCCCGAGTTCACGAAAAATGCAGAGTGCGCAATCCATCGTATAGCGCGAGATATGCCCCATCTTGTGCGAAAATCGCCGCGTGAGCGCGACTGTGCTGTACGGAATGTGCCCATCCGCTCCGCCGAGTTCTCTGAGGAATGCATAGACGGCTTTCAGAATCCCGCGATCCGGAAAGATGCGCTCATGCGCGGCGGGCATGATGGAATCCGCCATGCACTGCACCGACCGCATGCCCTGCCACTCGTTGATGCTCGGCGTATAGGCGAGGTCGCTCGCCTCCTCGGTCACAAGCTCCGCGAGCTCCCCATAGTTCCAGTAGAGCGCCGCAACGCGCTTCTCCCGCGTGCCGACCTCCATGCGCAGATGCTTCCCGTCCGCCCCGATTGCCGTTGCCGTGCGCGGACGCACGTCCCGCACGCCGAAGATCGGGCGCGGGTTGCCCATGCCGTACGGCTCGAGCAGGGCGATCTCCTCCACCATCGGAATCGTCCAATCTGCAGGTGCGACCAGCGCCTCGATGGAGATTTTCGGCGTGAAGTCTTCGTAGTTTAAATGCGTATTTACATAATTCGCGAACGCACAGCGAAAGTCCTCCAAGCGATTGCATTCAAGCGTCAATCCTGCTGCCATCGCATGACCACCGAATTGGATGAGCGTGTCACGGCATGCAGCGAGTGCATCGTACATATGAAGACCTGCTATGCTGCGGCACGAGCCCTTATACACATCGCCCTGCCGCGTCAGCACAATGCTCGGGCGGTAGTATTTCTCGACCAGACGTGAGGCGACGATGCCGATCACGCCCGCATTCCAGTCCTCACCGGCGACCACAATCGCAGGCACATCGGGTGTAAAGCCCCCGAGCATCGACTCCGCTTCCGTCAGGATATCCTGCTCGAGATCGCGCCGCTCCATGTTGAGCGCGTTCAGCTCCGCCGCAATGCTCACCGCCTCGTGCACATCCTCGGCGGTGAGGAGTTCCACGCCGCGCCGCGCCGTCTCGATGCGCCCCGCCGCGTTCAGACGCGGGGCAAGCTGGAAGCCGACAATGCCCGTATTGATTGCCTTGCCCTCACAGCCCGAGACACGCACAAGCGCCGCGATGCCCGGAGAGGGACGCTCCGTCATGCGGCGAAGCCCCGCTTGAACGAGCTTGCGATTCTCCCCGACAAGCGGCACGAGGTCGGCAACCGTTCCGAGCGCGACAATATCGAGATCGTCGGCATAGAGCCGCTCTTCCTCGATCTGCCAAAGTGCCTGCACGAGTTTGAAGGCGACGCCGACGCCCGCCAGTTCCTTGAACGGATAGGGACAGTCTGCGCGGTGCGGATTGATAACGGCATACGCGGGCGGCAGGGCCGCCCCCGGCAGATGGTGATCGGTGATGATGATGTCCATCGCCCCGTCCATCTGCGCCACAACATCCGCCGATGAGATGCCGCAGTCCACCGTGACGAGCAGACCGCAGCCCTCCGCCGCAATCTGACGGAGCGCTGCTCCGTTGAGCCCATACCCCTCCGTAAAACGATTCGGAATATAGTAGGAAACCATGCCGCCGAGCGCGCGGATATTCTTCATGAGCAGCGTGGTCGAGGTCATCCCGTCCACATCGTAGTCGCCGTAGACGACGATCTGCTCGCCCACATGGATCGCCTCTAAGATACGATGCGCGGCGCGCTCCATATCCATCATGAGAAACGGATCGCAGTACGGCTCATCCTCCGGATGGAGAAATGCCCGCGCCGCCTCCGCCGTCTGCAAACCGCGATTCCAGAGAATCTGCCCGATGATGGGCGCAGTCCCAAGTTCCCGCGCGAGTGCGGCGCCCTCCGCCGTCTCCGCACATACAATCCATTCCTTGAGCATACTCTCCCCCCTTCCATGCAATAGCAAAAGAGCCCGTCCCGGAACTCCCGAAAGCAGGCTCTCTTGAGACTCTCCCCTTTATCCCTCCACAACCGCAGTTTTTACGGCAGGGCGCCGCTCCGTGCGATTCTTCAGCTCAATCCAGAGCTGACTCGCGATGAAGATGGAGGAGTAGCAACCGCTGGCAAAGCCGACGAGGAGCGCGAATGCGAAATCCTTTGTCGTCTCGCCGCCGAAATAGTACAGCGCGAATGTCGTGAACAGAACCGTGAACACCGTGTAGAGCGAACGCGTCAGCGTCTGATAGATGGAGCGGTTCACAAGCTCGTTGATATCGCCGCCGCGGCGGAAATGCAGTTTCAAATTCTCGCGGATGCGGTCAAAGATCACGATGGTATCATTGATCGAGTATCCAACGATTGTGAGCAGCGCCGCGATAAAGGACGAATCAATCTGCCGCTGGGTCAACGAGAACACGGCAAGCACGATGATGATGTCGTGGATCAGCGCGAGCACCGCCGACACGCCGAAGCGCCACTCAAAGCGGTAGGCGACATAGAGAATGATGAGCGCCCACGAAATCACGAGTGCGAGCACGGCATTCGTAATCAGCTCGCCGCCAATGGTCGCGCCGACCTTCTCCTCGCGCAGCACGGTATAGGGGCCGACATCCTGCATGAGTGACGCCATGACCTCCTTGCGCTGATTCTCCTCGAGGTCGACCGTGCGGATCATGACGTTCTCCGAGGACTCAATGCCGGATTCGGCACCCGCGAGCTGAATCGTACTCCCGTCGAGATCGTATTTTGCAAGGCTCGCGCGCACATCGGAGAGTGTCACAGGCTGCTCGAAGCGCAGATCCATGATCGTACCGCCCGTGAAGTCGATGCCAAAATTGAAGCCGCGCATACCCATGCAGATAAAGCCCGGAATAATCAGGACGAGCGAGATGAGAAACCAGATTTTCCGATGGCCTGCAATATCGAACTTAGGCATTCTTCTCATCCCCCTTCTTCTTTACGCCGAGCATGAAGCCGTTCGCACCGTAGAGCGCAGGATTTTTCGACAGATTCGAGTTAATCATGAGCTTCAGCATGTACTGCGTCAGCGTAATTGCCGTAAACATCGAGAGGATCGTGCCGACCCCAAGGGTGATTGCAAAGCCGCGAATCGTTCCTGTCCCGAGGAAGAAGAGCACGCCCGCCGCAATCAGCGTCGTGACATTCGAGTCAAAGATCGTCGTGAACGCGCGCGAGAATCCCGCATCCATCGCAAGGCGCAGGGATTTCTGGTTGACCTGATACTCCTCCTTGAAATGCTCGAAGATGAGCACATTTGCGTCGACCGCCATACCGATCGAGAGAATGATACCCGCCACGCCCGGCAGGGTCAGCGTTGCGTCCATCAGATAGAGGATACCGAGCAGCATGATGGTATACGCCATCAGCGCCACGTCCGCAATGAAGCCCGAGAGGTGGTAAAAGAAGATCATAAAGATGACGACGGCGCCGAGGCCGATGACAAAGGCAAACTGCGACTTGTCCTTCGAGTCCTGTCCGAGCGTCGGGCCGACTGTGCGCGTCTCGATGATCTCGACCTTCACGGGCAGCGCGCCGCTGCGCAGGACAACCGCGAGGTTCTGCGCCTCCTCGAGTGTCTTCTGCCCCGTGATCTCCGCACGCCCGCCGAGGATCGGCTCACGCACGTTCGGCGCGGTGAGCACCTCGCCGTCGAGCAGGATTGCAATCGTGCGCCCGACATTCTTCATCGTGAGGTCGGCAAATTTCTGCGCGCCCTCGTCCGAGAACTCGAGGTTGACGACGTTCTGCCCCGACTGCGGATTCGTGGATGCCTGTGCGTCCTTCAGATCCGTACCCGTCAGCACCGTATTCCCCTCTTCGTCGCGGAACTCGAGCATCGCCGTCTTGCCGATGGTCTGAATCGCTGCATCGGGATCCTTGATGCCCGGCAGCTCGATAATGACACGCCGCTCCCCCTCGCGCTGGATGATCGGCTCGGTCAGTCCGAGCGCGTTGACGCGCTTCTCCATGATGGTGACCACGCGATTCATCGCATCGTCATTGACCTGCGCCTGCTCCGTGTCGACCGCCTCCAGAACGACATGCGTGCCGCCCTGCAGGTCAAGCCCCTGCCGAATGGAACTCGCAAGCGGCTGAACGAGGGCAAAAAACGCGCCGATGATGACGACAACCGTAATCACCAGCTTCAACAGACTATGTTGTCTCAAAAGACCTCACACCTCCGTGGTTTCCCATATACTTACAGAATATCGTACGCCGCTCGCTCAGGATCGCATCCACGCGGACATCCTGCGCGCCCATCGGCACATGCGGAACAATTTGAACATCGTAGGCGAGAACGAGGCGCACAGCACGCGGCGCACGCGGCAGGAAGCGGTCATAATAGCCGCCGCCGAGTCCCAGCCGCCCGCCGTCAGCGTCGAACGCCGCCCCAG
>ERZ773063.2068-NODE-2068-length-11169-cov-10.472017_pt1 | contig 11169 bp, 8 predicted proteins | sample MGYA00580625_ERZ773063 | MGnify/ENA primary metagenome ERZ773063 (study PRJEB29015, sample SAMEA2738022) | human oral metagenome | biome: human oral; feature: human-associated habitat; material: dental | place: China | collected 2042 ...
CCGGTGTCGCTGACGCATTTTTGGACGTTTGATAAAAAATCTGGCGAGGTGATTACTTTGAACGATTTGACCGAGCAATCAGAGAAAGCGACTGAAGAAATCGTGGCGGCTGCCCGAAATAATATTAAGGAAACCATCAAGCAACGTCAGCAAACAGAGCTGGATCTTAGTGAAACGATCACCCAGGAAACGCTATCGAATTTCGTTATTATCGATGGCGGAAATAGTTTAGCTTGGCCAATCGGGCAGGCGTCGCTACTGCCGTCAGCCTACGGCGAAATGACGATCAAATTGCCGATCGCTGCCGTTGCCAAATATCTGCAAAATCCGACAGCCCGGAAGCTGGCTAATGTCCCTAAACCGCCCGAACCAAAGCCAAAACCAGCACCCGCCGCGCCGACAGTTGCAGATTCTGGTAGTAAAGTGATTGCTTTAACGTTTGACGACGGACCAGGTCCGTACACCGCGCAGCTGCTGGATATTTTGGATCAGCATGGCGCTAAAGCGACATTTTTCTTAATCGGTAGCAAAGTCTCCAGCCAAGCCAACGTCGTACGCAGCATCCATGCGCGCGGTCACCAACTAGGCAATCATTCGTGGTCGCACTCAGAGTTACCCAAGCTACCGGCTGACCAAATTGCCAGTGAAATTGACCGTACCAATGATGCTATCAAGCAAGCCACCGGCATCAAGCCAACCATCTTGCGCCCACCGTACGGTGCAGTCAACGGTGTGGTTTTGGAGCAACTTCGGGCGCGTGGTATGTCGTCAATTTTGTGGTCGGTCGACACCCGCGACTGGGCCGATCGTAATAGCGACATCGTCTGCTCGCGCGCCGTCGCTGGCGCCCACCCTGGAGCTATCATCTTGATGCACGACATCCACCAAACGTCAGTCGGTGCCGTACCGTGCATCCTTAGCGCACTGAAACAGCAAGGCTATTCGTTTGTGACGGTACAAGGATTGATCGGAAATATGGCGGCGGGAGCTGGGTATCCGTAGAATCTTAGCTAGATATTGTAGATGCTCGTTGCAACATCTATTCTGACTTATCTACTTCAAAAACCTTGTATCTCGAAGCTGCGCCACGCACTAACTTTACCTTTGACGAGGATACGCCAAAATGTTTTGCCAGTAATTTTACCGCCGCCAAATTCGCCCGCCCCTCTATGGCCGGCGCTTTGGTATAAATCGTCAGCGAGCCATCATCGTTCGTTACGACCTCTTCGCGGTGACGGGAGTTGGGCTTGAGATGGACGGAGATCTTCATACAATTTGATCATTTCTAGAGCAAAGACTCGTTAGCGCATACAGGCCATTTTAGTACTTATCCAAGATATTCAAAATAGCGCCTGAAAGCTCATCAAATTCTTGTTGAGCCTTCGCAATATTTTCGCGAGAGCCAGGCTGTGTTGCTTCTGCCTTATTAGGGTCAATGTTAAAAATTGCAACACCTGATTCGTGTGTAATTGCTGGTAATCGACCGTAATCCTGAATATCGTGCAGCGACGCGCGACTGCTAGACGCAACCAGCCCGTTCCGACAATGGCGCTCGCTTAAGAATTTTTGAACTCGTTCTGGAATTTGATCAATCCACTTGCGGTGGTCTTTGATTGGTTTTTGGCCATACACATTGTACGAATTCAAGATATAGCCGATAAACAACCCTTCGCCACCCAGTACAAATTGGCTTTCAATACCGCTACTTAACGCTTTACCAGTATTACGCCAGTTGATTTTCCACTTTTCAAACATGATACCAAGGTTCTCAATGCCCTGCAGACTAAGCGCATCGGGCATTAGCGGTACGACAAAATAATCGCTGCCGAGCAAGATTACTCGATTCAGCAACCCTAACGTCGGCGAGGTATCAATCACAAAGATATCAACTTGATCGCTCAAGCCTTTTTCGCGCAGGAAACGATCTATTGCACTCGTTTGGAAATAGCCAAGCTGCTCGCCAGCCGCAGCTGAGTTGTAGCCAGTCGATAGAACATTCTCATAATCGCTTAGCCGCATGTCGCCGCGCAGTAAATACAGGTTCTCGGGCGCGCTCTTAGCTTGCTCAAATTGTGCCGCCAAATCAATATCCGAACCTCCCTCAATCACTCCGCGCAGCACGTCATAAATCGTCTTGCTCATCTCTGAGAAAATCGTATTCTCGTAATATTCTTCGCCAAGCGCTAACCGCGTCAAATTACACTGCGGGTCAAGATCAATTAGCACCGTCTTATAGCCCTTGTTAGCAAACTGCACCGCAGTATTATACGCTAGCGTTGTTTTACCAACGCCGCCCTTATTATTAAAGAAAACCAGTTTTTTAGAGCGAGGGAACTTCATATATTGATTTTAGCATAGATACAGACACTTCAGATTTGACATTCTATTCTTGCACGTTCGTAAAGACCTAGAAAACAAAACTGTTAACAAAATTACTGCGACATTACGAGGTTTACCATATTAGAACGACATCGCCTCCAATTCCCGCGGCAAAATCTCCTGCACTTCTACTGAACCTGCCACTAAGTGGTAACCATGCAAGTTTGACGGCAAATCACGCTTGACCGAACGCCAATTAACCAGCCGATTTTCATCAAAGTAATCCAGCAATTCCGCATTCAAAAAATGGTCGCGCGGCAAATCCACCGAACCGTCCCGATTGACAACCAGCGCGATCGACAAGCCCGACGTCGTGCCATTATCGTTTTTAGCATACGCCGCCGTCACCAGATGAACCATTGGCTCAAATTCCAACTCTCATGCAGCGCACCCAGCAAACTATAATCATTAGCATTTCTGGCAGCATCATCGATACGGATGATGGCGCGAGCGATGATGATAGGATTTTTAGACTCACCCATATATCCTATTGTACCCCGATCTGCCATAATTAATTATCAATCTAGCAAGCTCACTCCACCGCCAGCTTCATATACGGCGCGCTTCTGACTCCATTCATTACCGTAACGCTTGGCTTGCTCTAGCACCATGTCAGTTGCCAACGCCTGCTGATCTGGCGGGTAGCCATATTTTGCCAGCGTCTTTTTGACGTTAACTTTCAGTTTTGCCTGAACATTCCTGCGCTCTGCCCAGTCAATCGTCGCATCACGACGCACCTGCTCTAACAATACTTTTGCGATATCACGTAGCTGCGCGTCACCCAGCACTTCACGAGCACTGCCATTTTCAACCAGCGCATCATAAAAGATAATTTCATCCTCGCTTAGGCCATCAACTGCGCCATTCTCGACAGTTTGGCGAATTTTCTGTCCAATGTTGATTAATTCCTCAATCACCTGCGCTGCCTCAATCGTCCCATTTCTATACCGTGTCAAGGCTTGATTGAGCAAGTCAGAAAACTTCGTATCCTTGGCATAATTTCGCGAAAATCGTAACTTGATTTCATCAGCCAGCAGTTTTTGCAACGCTTCCACTGCCAAATTCTTGCGCTCCATGTTACGAATTTCTGCCAAAAACTCATCGCTTAAAATTGACAGTTCCAGCTTTTCTAATCCCGCCGCCTCAAACACATCGACCACACCCACTGGCGCAATCGCTTTGTCGACAATTTGTTTCAGCGCACTTCGGTACTCAGCATCAGTCACGACTGTCGAGCTCGACACTTTCTCCAGCCGGGCTTTCACCGCCTGAAATAGCGCCACTTCTTCGCGGATTTCTAGCGCCTCGGGTCTCGGCATAGCCAGCGCAAAGGCTTTACTCAGTTCCAAAACATGCTGCTTCAACCGCTTCTCACCATCTTCCAACCCTAAAATATATTCCTCGGCATCCAAAATAATTTGCAGTTGCCGGTCAGTTGGTGCGGTAAAGTATCGCTGATAATCAAAGTTACCAAATAAGTCGCGCACCACCTCATAACGCATCTGCATCTGCGCCACCGCCTCAGCAATATCAAGCTGCGGTGTACCCTGCCCGCCACTTTGCGTATAGTCAGAGATAGCATCGCGCAGCGCCCCTGCCACACCCAGATAGTCAACCACCAAACCACCAGTTTTACCCGGAAACACTCGGTTGACTCGTGCAATTGCCTGCATCAAATTATGACCTTTGAGCGGTTTATCCAGGTACATGGTGTGCATATTCGGCACATCAAATCCCGTCAGCCACATGTCGCACACAATCACGAGTTCAAGCGGATCATTTGGATCTTTGATACGCTTTTCGATTGCCTTTACTCGCTGTTTATTACGAATATGCGGCTGCAAATGGTCAGGGTCGCTAGCACTACCGGTGATAATCACCTTGATCGCGCCGCGTGCGTCATCGTCACTATGCCAATCGGGGCGATACGCCACGATTTTTTCATACAAATCAGCCGCGATACCGCGACTCATCGTCACGATCATACCTTTACCGCTCAGCACACTTTGTCGCGCTTCAAAGTGTTCAATGATATCCAAAGCGATAGTATTCAGCCGCTCACTATTACCAACGATAGCTTCTTTTTGCGCATACTCGGCCTTCAGCGCATCTTGACGGCTCAACTCTTCGCCCTCCAGCAAATCATCAACTTCCTTATCCAGCCACTGCCGCGTCGCCTCGTCCATATTCAAGTCAACCAGCCGACTCTCATAATAAATCGGCACCGTTGCACCATCTTTCACGGCCTGCTCAACATCATAAATATCGATATAATCGCCAAACACCGCTGGTGTTGACTTATCATCCGTTTCAATCGGCGTACCCGTAAAACCAATATAGCTCGCGCCCGGCAAGGCATCGCGCATATATTTGGCGTAACCATATACCAATTGGGCGTCCCTAGCTCGAACATGCGCCTTCAAACCGTATTGGCTGCGGTGCGCCTCATCTGCCATTACGATGACATTGCGTCGATCAGTCAGAACTGGCAAGCTATCCTCCTCATCCTCAGGCGAGAATTTTTGGATTGTCGTAAAGATAATTCCACCCGCTTGGCGCTGCAACAGTTTCCTCAGCTCACTGCGTGAATTAGATTGCTTTGGATCTTATCCTAGCAGTTCGCGACAGGCACTAAATGTACCAAACAATTGGCCATCAAGATCATTACGGTCAGTCACCACTACTATGGTCGGATTATGCAAATTACGCGACTTCATCAGCTTGCCAGTATAAAACACCATACTCAAGCTCTTGCCCGACCCTTGCGTATGCCAAACCACGCCAGCCCGTTGGTCACCGCGTTCACTACTAGCTGTCAGCGTCCGATCAAGCGCTTTATTCACCACCCAGTATTGATGATAAGCGGCTACTTTCTTGATTAGTTTATCGCCGTCGCTCCGCTCAAATACGATAAAATTCTGCACTATATCCAGCAAGCGCTCAGGCGTACACGCACCACACAGCAACACTTCCAGCATCGGCACATTGCCAACTTCTTTCTCACCATCAATCGTTTTCCACGGCATCATTCGTTCCAGCGGGCTGGTGATCGTGCCCATCTCAGCCTCTAGTCCATCGCTCGTCACACACAATTCATTAAAACGGAATAAATCGCTAATCTCGCGCTTGTACGTCTGGATTTGCTGATACGCCGCTACTAAATCCGCCTTCGTATCAGCCGCGTTTTTCAGCTCAATCACCACCAGCGGCAAGCCATTCACAAACAGCACAATGTCCGGCCGGCGATTGTAGTCACCCTGCAAAACCGTCAGCTGATTGACCGCCGCAAAATCATTGTTTTTTGGCGAGGTAAAATCAACCACCCGCACAATATCGTGTTTTGTCTCACCACTTGGCGCACGATACTGTACTGGCACGCCCGCCACCAGCAGCTGATGAAAATCGTGATTATTCTCAATCACGCTTGGTTTACTAATCTGCGTCAAACGCCGCATCGCTTCATTCAAGGCTGGTTCTGGAATGTGCGGATTGAGCCGCACCAAAGCATTATATAGCCGCCCAGGCAACACCACCTGCCTGAGCTCGCGCTCAACCGCAGCACCGTCTGGACCAATATTTGGACCATGCAAAACTTGCCAGCCAAGGCTAGCCAGGATATCAAGCGCGTGTTGTTCGATTTGAGATTCGGTCATAGATATTTATTAATCATTACCAGTCAGCTACATTCTAATTTTATGGCCATTGTAGCACAAATCAAACATGACCCTAAGACATCTTTACCACAGCGACAGCTTTGGCAGCTATACTATACGCGCTCAAATTGTTTACATCTTGCTCGCTAATAACGATAGGCGGCAGATCTTCTGTAGATTCTGACTCTAGAACAATTTGCCGATTCTTGGTGTCCTTGCGAAATTTCTTAAGATTCGCCGCCCCACCAATAATTGATATAACATAATCTCCGTTGTCCGGAAAGTAATTAGTTTTCTTCCGAGCAATAATATAGTCTCCATCATCAACTTTCCTGCCGCCAATTCGAGCGTCATTCATAGAATTACCAGAAGCCTTCAAAGCAAAGAGATTGTGAAAATCAGATATAGGAACGATACTAGGAGTTATTTTGAGATACCCCTCTATCCTGTCTTGAGCAAACGCCAAAGCTTCACCACAATTAACATATCCATAGTATGGTATACTAATCATCCCATCTGCCGCACAGTTATCCTTTGGTTTAGATAGTGTACCAGTTTTATAGTTCTTAACCAATTTTCCTTTTTTGACAAGTTGGTCTATGGCGAATTGAACCTTGTAGGGATGGTCAACGTCAAGTGTCTTAGCCAGCCTGTAATACGTATGCGTACTTAGGTTAACTGTTTCAGCTAGGTCAAGAAGCTTTTTTTGTACTTCATTCACATTGACACTATAGCAAAAATTGCTTAATCTATCAAGTGAGTTGCTTATTTTACTTGCTCCGCTACATATAGCGTTTTCATGCTTGGCAAATACATCACAATGTGCTACCATAGAACCAGTTATATACCTAACATAAAAATAGGGGGTATATAAAAACACCAGCTGGTAACTGGTGTTTGAGTACATATACGACTGCCCGTCTACATATGTACTTCTTATCCTACCATAAAGAAAAAACATAATCTAGGTTTTACCTAGAGAAAGGATAAGGAGTTTTGTATGAACAAAACGACTTTGGGCGATTCAGCCCTCAACCTACAAATACTAAAACAACACACGACTGTCGTCGTCGAGCCAACGTCACAAATGGGCGGAACATATGACTCAGCTGAAATAACGACTGGCTTCACGGTCAACAACGACCAAGAGCGTGAGGTAGAGTTTATCCTACCCTACTCAACGGTCAAGTTCAGCGCATCAATTGCTGTCATCTCAGCTGGAGAACAGGCTTATGGCGAACGCATAGTGCAAGTGGGACGAATAGGAGGTGATTTATCTAGAATTAAGCCATACTTGCAAAAGATTGGTCTATCTGAAGATCAATACGACACTAACAAAGAGCTAAAGTCCATAGCCAAACAGTTTAGGGCTGGAAAACTGAAGTTGCCGCAAGGTCAGGTAACTATCAAAATTCAGTTGTCAGCCGTCATTGATGAAATAACTGACGAAGATGGGGTGAAGCGCTATTCATTCAAGGCCTACTCTCCACTACCAGCGTTTGACATGGCTGGCGGTAGAATACCGCTAACTCTTACAGCCTTGTTTAAGGGCGACGAGAATATCAAAACCCAAAACATCGCCTATAATGTTACTAATCCATTTGGAGATAATACAAATCCCGTGACAGAGCTAGTCAATCAACCGCTCGGGGAAGATATTGCTTTCTTCTGGAAGTGGCAGACTGATCCAGTAGTTGAATTTACATATAACTACTAAATGGTCAAAGGTGCTAAGAGAGAGTCGAGATCAACTCGACTCTTTTTAGATTAATTCGTTGTCTCTCTTACATTTATCTGTTGACCTTAAGAGTTATTCTAACTTAGCAAACTTATGTCATTTCAACGAGTCATGATTTCGCCTCAAAAATAGACTATGGTCATTATTAGCATTTCCCATAAATGAGAGGATGATCTTGTGCTGAGTCTCTGGGCTGCAGTAGACAGTCAATCTTTTAGTAGCCCTCGTGATGGCAGTGTAGAATATATTTTTTGTAATCTTCTCCTCACTATCTTTAGTCGCTACTACTTTTACCGACTCATACTCCAGGCCTTGTGCCTTATGTATTGTCACTGCATATGAAACTTGAAAGGGTACCACCGATCTCACAGTTTCAGAATCATCATCGCCATCGTTATTACGTCTCTTTTCTACCCTAATTCGGACTCTATTGTCGTTAATAAGCTTAAAGCCAGCCCATTCAGCATTTCGTTCTGAGATTGTAACACCAATAATATCTACAACAAACTCAATAATTGCTTCATTAATTGCATTAATGCTAACAATTTTACCTCTTAAATTATTGTATAATACTTCACTATAGGCATTTGACTCATTAAAAATAATAGGGTCGCCAACCTTGTAAATTTCACCATTCCATACAACTGGCTGGTTCTTATTTTTTGCTTGTAATATTTTATTAACATTATTTACACCATACAGACCATCGTAATTCAAACAAAGAACGATCTCCTCATCCGCCAACTCTTGAAAAATTGAACTATCCAATTTACGAGAATAGCCTTGTCTCTCCATAATCTCTTCAATATCATTACTGTTCATCCTGACAGCATTCCACAATTTCTTAAGATTATCGTCCTCTGTTCGAAACGGGGCTTCGAGCTCAAAAACAGCCTGCTTGGGTAAAAACTTTCTGATAATATCAAACCAATTACCAAACCTAATTGATTGAATCTGATAAATATCGCCGACTAGCACCAAGTGCTCAAACTTGATGTTCTGTAAAAGAGCAATCATATCTCTATTACTAATAGTGCTACACTCATCGATAAATAGAATCGAACGGTTTAAGCCCGAGCTTTTAATCGCTTTTGCGACTGTCATAAAATCGCCCGAAGCACCCAATCGCATTTTCAAGTTGCTGACAGCTGCATTAGTATTCGCTAAATATATTTTGCTCTCAGAACTAAAATATGCCGAGATATGTTCTATCATCCTGGTTTTTCCAGTTCCGGCCGCCCCATAAATTACTGCTACTTTTGATGAATCAAATAGATTGGCTAAGATATTCTTCTTGACTGGGTCATCTATTTTACTATCATTATTATTCAACCATTCTACAACATTGTCTTTATAGTTTTTCTCACCCTCAGAACATAATGTTTTGAGTATTTTAACTATTTCTACAACATTTTGTTCGTAGCCTTTTATGAAATAATGCTCTGCGTATTTTTCAATTTTTCTATCAGCGTGCCCAGACCATAAATTAGTATTATACCGACTAATTAAAGGGTCTAATTCATCATTACCGGATATCTTTTCTTTTGGAGAATACATTAGACCTTCTTGTTCTGTGTTTATCATCACCCTTCTTGCTATCAATTCATATTCTCGCCCACTAATAGGAATAGCCGATATCACATCTTCAAGATGAGGATTGTGATTCTTCAAAGAGGTACAAAACGGCATTTCATCAAAAGGAAAAGTTTTCTTGCTTAGCCAGACACTATCTAGGCTATCAAATTGATTATTTGGGCACTGGTCCTTAATTGTTGAGTTGTGCATATTCAAAAGCAAATAACGAATCACATTTTTACCAGTTATTTGTGTTTTACAAAAACATCTGAGCTTTATTATTAAATCTATGATTGTTGACTTATGTTCCAAAGGGCGTACTTGATTGACGAAATCCTTGAACAGTTCGTCACTCAGGTCAATAATATCAACTAGAGATCTATGGTGTTGGGTAATATATTCCATAATTGGCAAATAGTCTTTTTGTCCTCGATTAGCCTTTACGTCAAACCCGATAATCCTACCTAGATTATTAAACTCACAAGGTCGAATATTCACCTTCCAAGCTTGGATTATTTTTATAGGAACTTTTATACCATCAACCTCTATAATAGACTCACGAAGCCAGAGGTCTGTTGCATAATTACCAAAAATTCTCTTACTCGAAAAAGCAATCTTCCTATGAAACTTGCTATTGCGATCAATTGCTAGTGAAAAAGTTATCTCATAGTATACTTTTTGATTAACAAAGAACGGCTTTACTTTGTGTATATAATAGTTATCTTTAGTGCCACCGCTTTTGTCTGTATGACTTTCTATTTGGCTCGCTATTTTTTCATAATACTCCTGCTGAGACTCATCGGTATCGATCGGGAAATCTTCGAGATTAGCTAAAATATCAATCGAGAAATTATCTTTAAGATATTTTTTCATTAGAATCAACGATTCATAATACTTCAACATAAGTCTTTCGGCACCATCACTGTCTGGTGTATAGTGAGAGGCCGAGACCTGAAGTTGTTTATAGAAAGTTCGCAGAAATACTAAGTCAGCACGAGTCTCTATTAATTCCATCGCACTCTTAATCGCCGAATAATTGCTGTCTGTTTTTATGTCTTGTGTGGCAATCAATACCGCAACCTGATTAATCAAATTGCGAAGATTACTGATAATATTAACAGACATTAAACCTCTATTATCCGCAAGTTCTGCAATATTATTCGATATCGCCACGTCACAACGTCGTATTTCATCTATAACAGCAGCCATACTAAACTTCAATCTCTCCAGAAATTAGTTTTGGTAAGAGTGTGTCACGAATGTTGGATAAATAATATATTTGCTTCTTATTTTCATGTATCATATCAAACAATGGCCGTACCCTCTGCTCGAAATCATCTAACTCAAGATCTGATAAATCAACGGTCTCCAAAAGCTCTATGTGCTTTGGATAAATATGCGGCTGACCAGAGCCAGTTTGCATATCGTATATCTCTTTTTGCTTGTTATTGAGGAATAAATAGTAGGTATAAACATATTTGGTAATTGTTGAGTCAATGTACGAAGAGTCTGCCGACCAGACTGGTTCACCCCAAACAGACACAAAACCAGCATTTGCTCCGGATGCACTTATCGTAATAACTGGTGCAACTGTGTTTGCTTTATTATGAAATCCAGCTGGTTTCAGGCCACCGCTAATAACCGGCGTGTCACCACAAATCATATCTCTAGCTTGTAAACTTCTACCTCTTTTTGGATGAAACTTTTTTCCTAAAGGTATGGTCTGTATATTACCATTACTCTGATTAGCTTTATCAACAAAATAATGACGAAAGAGGGCTTGACCGAGCTGCTCGAGGGTTTCGTTCATGCGGCGATTGAGCT
>ERZ773063.2072-NODE-2072-length-11163-cov-3.202017_pt1 | contig 11163 bp, 13 predicted proteins | sample MGYA00580625_ERZ773063 | MGnify/ENA primary metagenome ERZ773063 (study PRJEB29015, sample SAMEA2738022) | human oral metagenome | biome: human oral; feature: human-associated habitat; material: dental | place: China | collected 2042 ...
GAGCGCTTGCCTTACAAGCAAGATGTCGGCAGTTCGATCCTGTCATCGCCCACCAAAAAAGAAATTGAACGGTATATTCATTGAATATACCGTTCAATTTCTTTTTATATATAAAACTATGTACATGCCGATGCAAGAAGCCTCTGCCATATTATAACAGAGGCTTCTTGTTTATTTTTCATAGCGTCTGGGCATACGCTTGTTGCCGACAACCATGGTTCGGCTGAGGGTTTGGTAGGCCATGTTCGTAAAGAAGAGAAAGCCGAATAAAAAGACAAGGCCGTAGTCCCAGGTAAGTTCCGTTGACCGGCTATATAAGTAAAGGCAGGTACCGGTGAAAAGGAGACTGATATATAAGGCTATGACCGCGCATTGGGTTCGTTGACCACGATCGCGATAGGTGTAGAAATCTTTGTATTTAACTTTAAAAAATAAGGATGAAATGATAAGGATGAAAGCCGTGGCGACCATACCGTAAAGCGGTAGTGAGAAGAAAAACTCACACAATAAGAGGAGAGCGAGAATTAAAGTCCAAAGAAAAATGCCGATTTGCAGATGCAAATCCTGTTTTGAATCGTGTATATGGTCACGGTGTCGTTGACTCATGAGGGTAACTCCTTTCGAAACAAGGTACATTGATGACATTATACCATAGGTTATCGTTGTTACGTCAGTTTTTCGGACTTTTACCGGATCATAGGGGATTCCTATGATTACATGCGAAAAATATATGATGTAAAAAGAAGGAGCCATCATTGTTTGGTGATAGAGACGCATTCCTATGAAATGAACTGCACGACCTGCGGGGATTATTTGAATGTTTGCCATAAGAACGCTATTAAATTCGAGCGGAAAGGCAAACAGTAATAAAAATTATCAATACGCATCCATTTATTATTATCCATAATTAACACCCTGTTAATTATGGATAATTTTTTATAAATGAGATGAGAAAAAGGAAGGTAAAAAGTGATACAATAATGGGGACCTTAATATTATTCTTTATTAAGAAGGAGTACAAAGTATGGAGTTTTTGAAAGACAAAATTTCGCGACGGCAGTTCTTAAAGGGCGCTGTAGCGACGGCTGCCGTAGCGGCGGCCGGGCCTAAGCTGATCTCCGCCGGGTATACACCTTTTAAATCCGATTCGCTAGAGGTGTGGACTTGCGGCGGCTTATCGGAAGCTTTTTTGCAAATCAACGATGCATATGAAGCAAAAACAGGCCATAACATTCAGTACACCGGTGCTTTTGCGGGGGCATTGGGTAAATCTCTGTTAACCTTAAAAGGACAAACGGAGATGTTCGGAGCACGCGGTTTGGAACTGGCCCAAAATTTACGTAAAAAAGGAATCAGCCTTCGTTTTAAACCCCTTTGCTTTACGGACTATGTTCTTGTAGTTCCTAAGGGGAATCCGGCAGGTATTCGCGACTTGCAGGATTTGGCGGAACCGGGGGTTCGTGTCATGTTGCCGTTAGGGGCTTCACCTCCGGGCAGTGCTTCCGTCAAGGGGATTCTGAAGAAGTCGGGTCTTACGGATCCTGTCATGCAGAATATGACGGTTAACGAAACGTGTGTCATTAAGATGATGTGCGGCCTCGTAGAAGGAAAAGGCGATGCTTCCATTATTGAAAAACGTTTGACTACACACGATCGCTTTAAGGATAAAATTGAGTACATGCCTATTGATCCGAAGTTTATTCCGCCGGCACCTCTAACCTTTACTCTCAATGTAATGAAGTATGTAAAGGATGAAAAGTTGGCTGAAGACTATTCGGATTTCGTCCGTTCCGACGGTCAGGAAATACTGGAAAGAAACGGCTTCACATCCGTCCACTCGGCACGAGGCTTAGACTTAATAGAAAGGTTCGGCGTAAAAGATGTCCAATAATACAAGTGCACAGAAAAAAGAATTCTACTTACCGAAGTTACGGCATTTGGTACAACTTATATTTTTGGCCGTCATGGGTAAGTGGATATACTACGGAATTTTCCGATGTCCCTTCATCGTCCCCTTTGTCAACTGTGAACGATGTCCCGTAATCACCTGTTGGGGGCGTATTACAGCCTACTTCTTCGGATTCTGGTTATTCATTCCTCTGTTGGCTATCTTCCTGGGACGAGCTTTTTGCGGCTGGCTCTGCCCGAGCGGTTTTGTCAATCAAATGCTCGGTAAGGTAGCAATTACGAAGCTGAAGATACGCAACAAAAAGATGAGATGGGCTCAGTTGGGGATGGTTGTTACGATTTTAATCGGACTGGGTGTATATTTCATTTATGACAACCCGCGCGTTATGATACCTATTCGTACGAGTGATGAATACTTTAACTCGCTTATTATGTCCATTCGCTTTGCCGATTGGTATTGGGCTGTTCGTACGGTTATCGTCGTAGCACTTATTGCGGCATCGCTCATTATTTCGAATTTCTGGTGTCGGTTTATTTGTCCTGTCGGCGGGGCCATGGAATTGATACGCAAGATCTCCATATTCCGCATTTTCAAGACCGATGCCTGCGACAACTGTGATGCCTGTCTGCGTAAGTGCGATATGGGTACGCGTCCTGACGAAATGAACTGCACGAACTGCGGGGATTGCTTGAATGTTTGCCATAAGAACGCTATTAAATTCGGGCGGAAAGGTAAACAGTAATGGACGTACATACACAAAGCTTTTTAAATAATCATCCCTGCTTCAACAAAGGGGCTTCGGCTAATTGGGGGCGTGTTCATTTACCGGTAGCCCCGAATTGCAATATTCAATGTAACTTTTGCAATCGTATGTACGACTGCGCTAATGAAAATCGTCCCGGCGTTACGCAGAAGGTGTACACACCTGACGAGGCCGTGGCTTATTTGGAAAAACTTTTTAAGGACAGACAGGATATTTCGGTTATCGGTATTGCCGGACCGGGAGATCCCATGTGTGATGCCGATAAGACCTTGCCGACATTTGAAAAGTGCCGTGCTCGGTTCCCGCACCTCATGCTGTGTCTTTCCACCAACGGCTTGGCCTTACCCGAACATGTAGATGACATCGTGCGTATCGGAGTCAGTCATGTGACAGTAACGGTCAATGCCGTTACTTCTAAGGTGGGCGGTAAAGTTTATGCGTGGGTTCGTTACAACGGCAAAACTTATACGGGCGAAGAAGGGGCCGCCATTTTACTGGCTCGCCAGGATGAAGGGATCCGCAAGCTGAAGGAAGCGGGTATGATCGTTAAGATTAATACGGTTGTCATTCCCGGAATTAATATGGATCATGTACCGCAGATTGCTGTTAAGGCTAAAGAATGGAAGGCCGATATTATGAATTGTATGGCCATGATCCCTGTGCATGACACTCCCTTTGCCGGCATTGAAACACCGTCTAAGGAAGATATACACCGAGTACGGCAATTTATCAGCGGTTCGATGAAACAAATGACGCATTGCAGTCGTTGTCGTGCCGATGCTTGCGGTAAATTGGGCTGCGAATAAAAAAAGACCTGCCGTATAAGGCAGGTCTTAATACGGCTTAGCCGCAGATTTCACGCAGAGCTTTCACGGCCGTGTCAACGTCATCTTCCGTGTTGAAATATCCGAAGGAGAAGCGGACTGTTCCGCCCGGAAAGGTTCCTAATGTTTTATGAGCTGACGGGGCACAGTGGAGGCCGACGCGGGTGAGGATTCCATATTCGGACTCAAGCTTGAAGGCCACTGCCGAATTATCCATTTCTTTAGCGGCAACAGATACGACGGCCGTACGGTCCTGTAAATCCCTTTTGCCGGCAATGGTCAGTTTCGACAGGTCGGAGATTACGTCTAAGAAACGAGACGTAAGAGCCATTTCTTTATGATGGATATTTTCCATGCCTTCCGCTTTGATAAAGTCAAGGGCTGCATGAAGGCCTATGATTCCGGGTAGGTTTAAAGTACCCGATTCGAAACGGTCGGGAAGAAAGTCCGGCATTTCTTCCGTATGTGAAAGGCTCCCCGTGCCGCCGGCAATGAGAGGGGTCATGATTGTTGCCAACGAGTCGGGAATAACCATGCCGCCTATACCTTGAGGTCCTAGAAGTCCCTTGTGTCCGGTGAAGCATAAGATGTCGATATTCATATCCTTCATATTGATAGGTATCGTACCGGCTGTTTGTGCCGAGTCGACGATGAAAAGCAAGCCGTGTTTGCGACAAAAGGCCCCGACTTCTTTTAAAGGCATTACGGTCCCGCAGACATTGGATGCATGGGTCATGATAACGGCTTTCGTGTTTTCTTTGACGAAATTGCCAAGGCTTTCAAGAATGAGTGAACCGTCAGACCGACAGGGCAGACGATCAAAGGTCAGGCCTTCTTTTTCCATCTGGACAAGAGGCCGCATGACCGCATTATGTTCCATGGACGATACGAGAATGTGATCGCCTTTTTTGAGCAACCCCTTAATGGCCATGTTGAGGCTCATCGTGACATTTTGTGTGAAGATGACATTTTTCACATCGTCGCCGCCGAACATTTCTTTTAGCCAAAGTCGGGTCAGGTAGACTGTTTCTTCCGTGTCGTAAGCGGGAGCGTACGAGCCTCGGTTAATATTGACGCCGCTTTCACTGATGAAACGGCTCATGGCTTCGGGAACGCTCTTCGGTTTGGGGAAGGTCGTAGCCCCGTTATCAAGGTATATTCTTTGCATTTTCTGTCTCCTATGGATGAAATGACTTGCTCCGTTCAGTATAGTCGACATCCGGCCGTTTTACAAATGTTTGTTTTAAGTAAATCGATAAGGAGTTTTATACAGAAATAATTTATTAATGCAGAACGGTGCATGGGTTCAGTTTGAGAGGAGGATTTATTTTGGGTTTAGCACATGAAAAACGCGCTATTATTATTGCCGGTTTAATCATCGGCGCCATTGCGGGATTTTTGGTCCTGGCAGGAAATCCCGCGAACATGGGTTTTTGTATTGCTTGCTTTATTCGTGATACTGTAGGCGGACTCGGGTTACACCGGGCGGCGCCGGTACAGTATATTCGTCCGGAAATCATCGGTCTTGTTTTAGGTGCGTTCTTATTATCTTTTATTCGCGGCGAACATCAGGCTAAGGGCGGCAGCGCTCCCATGACGCGTTTCATTCTCGGCTTTTTCGTTATGATCGGTTGCCTCATGTTCCTCGGTTGCCCCTTCCGCTTGATTCTGCGTCTTGCCGGCGGCGACTGGAATGCTATTTTAGGCTTTGTAGGCTTTGCAGTCGGTATCGGTGCGGGGACCTTCTTCTTGAAGAGAGGGTATTCGTTAAAGCGTACGTATAGTCTCCCCAAGTTTGATACGGCAGTTATGCCGGTTCTTATGGTAGGATTGTTGATTCTCGTCGTAATGGCTCCGGCTTTCATTTTCTTTAGTGAAAAAGGTCCCGGGGCGGTACACGCTTTCTGGGCCGTATCTCTTATTGCCGGAATTGTCGTCGGCGGTTTGGCACAATACACACGCCTTTGCATGGTTGGCGGCATTCGTGATATAATCTTATTCCATGAAACGAAATTGTTGATGGGCTTCGTTGCTGTTTTTGTAGCGGCATTTCTCGTTAACCTCGCTTTCGGTAACTTCCATCCCGGCTTTGCTAATCAGCCTATTGCCCATACGGACGGTTTGTGGAACTTCCTCGGCATGGCTTTGGCAGGTTTTTGCAGTATTTTGCTCGGCGGTTGCCCCATGCGTCAGCTTATTATGACGGGTGAAGGTAATACGGACTCGGCCATTACGGTTTTGGGTCTTGTTATCGGTGCGGCATTTGCTCATAATTTCGGTCTTGCCGCAAGCGGCAACGGGCCTACATTCAATGGTGAAGTAGCTGTTGTTTTGGGCTTTGTCGTAGCTTTGATTATTGCCGTTGTCAATACGCGTAAACAGGGTGCATAAGGAGGAATCGTGATGATAGATGCTAGAGGATATTCTTGCCCCGAGCCGGTAATTATGGCTCAAAAGGCATTGGCGACACAGGAACAGGAATATGAAATGTTGGTAGACTCTCGGACGGCTATGGAAAACGTAACTCGTTATGTATCCCATAACGGGTATACGGTTGTTTCGACAGCTGAAGGAGACGACTACAAACTTGTCTTCAAGAAAAAATAGTATGTAAGGTCGGTGTAATCATGAAATTTATCGCTACTTTTTATTCGCATTTCGGTGCTATTCGTTTTAAAAACGAAGCCCATCCGTCGGTGACGTCTATCGAATTGATGCCCGTGCCGCGAAACCTGAGCTCGTCTTGCGGCACCTGTGCCCGCTTTGAGGCACCTGACGACTACACCTATTCAGGCGATGAAAGTGGTGAAGTCGAACAAGTAGTCCGGGAAACGGAATCCGGATTTGAAAAGATTTACAGTTCGATGTAAAGGATGATTACAGTGAGTGATAAAGTAAAATTAACAGAAATGGCGTCCTGCTCCGGTTGAGGCGCAAAAATCGGTGCCGGTGTACTGGCACAAATGTTGAATGGCATTCCTCGACATCAAGATGATCGACTTATTGTAGGGTACGATAAGAGTGATGATGCATCTGTCTATGTTGTGCGCGATGATTTGGCCATTGTTCAGTCGGTAGACTTTTTCCCGCCTATTGTCGATGACCCGTATATGTTCGGACAAATTGCGGCGGCCAATTCGTTGAGCGATATTTTTGCTATGGGAGCCGATCCCAAATTGGCAATGAATGTCATGGCTATTAACTCGGCTATGGGTCAAGATGCGATTCGGGAAATCTTACAAGGCGGCTATAGCAAGGCTTATGAAGCGGGTGTATTGATTACGGGCGGCCATACGATTGAAGATAAGGAACCGAAGTACGGCTTATCCGTAACGGGCTTTATGCATCCGAAGGATCTGCTCAGCAATTCGTCGGCTCGTGAAGGGGATGTTCTCTTATTGACCAAACCTTTGGGTGTCGGTATCTTAACGACGGCGGCTAAGGTCGGACTTGTGGACGAAACTTTGGAACAGCAGCTTTATAAGGAAATGGCGGAACTGAACAAGTACGGCCGTGATATTATGATGAAGTATGATGTGCACAGCTGTACTGACATTACGGGCTTCGGTCTTATGGGACATGCCTATGAAATGGCGTCTGGTAGCGGCATGACTATTCATCTTGATATGAACAACATGCCCTATCATAAAGAAGCGATTGAAATGGCGAAACAGGGATTTATTCCTGCAGGTGCTTATCGTAATCGTGATTATACGGACGGTCATGTACGTACCGAAGGGCCGATTAGTGAAGCGGAATTGGATATTCTTTACGATCCGCAGACTTCGGGCGGTTTGATGATTGCCGTCAGTGAAAAGGATGCGCCGGCGTTGGAAAAGGAATTGAGTGACAACTTGCCGTGCGGTAAAATCATCGGCTATGTAACGGCAAAAGAAGGTACGGATTTAATGGTCCGGAAATAATTCATAAAAGCAGACAGGCACGCATGGGCTGGCCTGTCTGCTTTTTTTAGAAAGAAAATCCTCCGTAGGTAAATTCATTGAGGATTCGCAAGGCGGCTGTTATAATATAGAGGTATTATAAACTCATATACAGAAAAAGGAGAGATTTGACGTGATTGAACGCTATACCAATGAAGTAATGGGCAGTATTTGGAGCGAACAAAATGAATGGGATACGCTGAAGCAGGTAGAGATTCTTGCCAGCGAAGCTCAAGCGGAACTGGGTAATATTCCCAAGGAAGCTGCTGAACAGATTCGGGAAAAAGCTGCTTTTTCCGTTGACCGTATTCATGAAATCGAAGCGGAAACTCACCATGATATTGCCGCCTTCGTCTCTAATCTTTCCGAGAACATAGGAGAAGCCGGTAAATATGTGCATCTGGGGTTGACTTCAACGGACGTAAAAGATACGGCTTTGGGATACATGTTGAAACAAGCTTCCGAAATTCTTTTGGCCGATTTGGAAGCCTTTCGTGATGTTTTGCGTCGTCGTGCTGTTGAATTTAAATATACAGACTATCGGTCGTACCCACGGTATTCATGCCGAAGCTACGACTTTCGGTTTGAAACTGTGCATGTGGTTGGCCGAAACGGAACGCAATATTGAACGCATGAAAAGAGCTAAGGAAGTCGTATCTGTCGGTAAGATTTCCGGTGCTGTCGGTACTTATGCCGATGTAGATCCCTTTGTAGAAGAGTATGTGTGCAAGAAGTTGGGCATTACGCCGTCGCTCATTTCTACACAGACATTGCAACGTGATCGTCATGCCGAATTCGTTACGACTTTGGCTGTTATTGCCAGCTCCATCGATAAGTTTGCAACGGAAATTCGTCACTTACAGAGAACGGAAGTACGTGAAGCTGAAGAATACTTTAGCCCCAAACAAAAAGGATCATCCATTATGCCCCATAAGCGGAATCCTATTACGTGTGAACGCATGTGTGGGTTGGCTCGCGTTATTCGCGGCAATGCACAGGCTGCCATGGAAGATGTAGCGTTGTGGCATGAGCGGGATATTTCCCACTCTTCCGTAGAACGCATTATCTTGCCGGACAGTACGATTGCACTTGACTATATGTTGACAACGTTTACTCGTGTTGTCGATAAGCTGATTGTCTATCCTGAAAAGATGATGGAAGATCTACAATTGACAGGCGGACTGATTTATAGCCCCATTCTTTTAAATACCCTTGTTGAAAAAGGCGCCGTTCGTGAACAGGCTTATCGCTGGGTGCAACGTAATGCTATGAAACGTTGGCTTGAAGGGGAAGACTTCTTGGAAAACCTGAAAAAAGATAAAGATATTGCGACCGTTATGACGCATGAAGAAATTGAAGCTTGCTTTGACGTAAAGAAGATGCTCAGTCACGTTGACACGATTTTTGCTCGATTCGGGTTATAAGTGATACGATAAATCCGGCGACTGAAGAAAAAAGATCGGGGAGATTAACATGTATTTTGATAATGCCGCAACAACAGCTCATAAACCGGAAGAGGTAGCCAGAGCCGTATATGAAGCACTGGCAGAAAAGGAATACGGAAATCCGTCACGGGGAGCGCATGACTATGCTATACGAGCTTATAAGGTCGTATTGTCCGCTAAAGAGAGTGTAAAGCAACTGGTACACGCCGGCCCTGCATACGATGTAGCCTTTACGCATAACTCGACGACCGCCTTGAACATGGTAATCAAAGGGCTCTTACGTAAGGGCGATCATGTTATCTCCACTACATGGGAGCATAATGCAGTGCTACGCCCCTTATATGAAATGGGGCAAGAGGGAGTAACTCTTGACTTTGTGAGGTCTGACAGTAAGACGGGTGCTCTCTGCTATGAGGAATTTGAAAAACTACTTCGTCACGAAACGAAGGCCGTGGTCTGCAACCATGCTTCCAATGTGACGGGAAATATTATCGACTTGGATTTTATTAAGGCGTTTTGTAAGCGTCACGGGTTGATGCTTATTGTCGATATTTCGCAAACGGCAGGTGCCTATCCTATCGATCTGTCGGATGATATCGTTACGGCGGCCTGCTTTACGGGGCATAAGTCTTTATACGGACCGGGCGGTACGGGAGGGATGATTGTTAAAACCGATGTTGATGTAAAGCCACTTATTACAGGGGGAGACGGAATTCATACCTTTGACAAAGAATTCCCTCATACAGTTCCCGGCGTCTTTGAAGCAGGTACGGAAAACATAGCCGGCATCGCCGGATTGGAAGCGGGCATTCAGTTGCTGTTGGAGCGGGGCGAAGAAGATATCGCTCGAACACAGCGAGAATTATCGGACCTTTTTATTAAAGGCCTGCAGGAAATCCCGAACCTTACTTTGTATGCCGATTTGACGCGGTCGCGCGTCAATGTTTTTGCCATTAATATCGGTGAAGCTGAAGCCGCTTTGGTAGGTGAAATTCTTTGGGAAGAATATGCAATGGCAACACGAGCGGGTTTCCACTGTGCCCCTTTGATTCATAAAGAATTACACACGGATAAGCGAGGTATTGTTCGTTTCTCCTTCAGCCTCTTTACGACGAAGCAAGAAGTAGAAGCGGCATTAGCAGCCTTACGTGATATTGCAAAGCGATAAAGAAAAACGATATAACCGCATACAGTCGGTATTTCCGGATATCGACTGTATGCGGTTGTGTTATTTAAAGTAGAAGACTATTGTAAAATGAGGAAGGAATAAGATAGAATGGGTGCAGTATAGAATATAAATGAGTCTTAGGAGGACTGTTATAGTGAAGCAATCTACAAAACGCCTTTTATCCGTTTTTATGTGTGTAACCGTATTGACATCGACCGCTTTTGTATCGGGATGCTCCCTTTCCAGAACTGTAGGTAAAATAAGCAGTGCGGCGGAAAAAGCAAGCGGTAGTCAAGTTGAAAATTTCAATAAGCTGATTGATGCGGAAAATAACTACATTGACTTCAGACTTTCATTCGGAGGCAAGGAAAAGCAGTTTAACGACGGCTTAAGAAACGGCGTATACGATCAGAGTTTTGTGGCTCCCGATTACAAGTCTCTGCAAGAAGCACTGAAAGCCGTAAAAGCCGGCGGTGCTACTTATAAGACCGTTGATACGGAACTTGATAAGGTTTTAAGTGCCTTAGATGAATTGGTTCCCGTAGCCACGGATCTTCAGACTTATTACGAATCTAAGACTTATTTAAATGATAATTATGCGAAAGTTAAAGAAGTAGCACCTAAGTATTTAGCAGCGGTAGATAAGTTTAATGCCGCTATGGATAAGTTAGACGATGCCATCGGACAGGTTAATCAAGAAAACAGTCAGAAAGAGATTGAACAGTATAAATCTGCCGGGAAGAAAAATATGGCAGCCGCTTTAGAAGCTACTGTGCGTTTCAAAGCGATTATGGATGAATTGGGAACGCATGATCAAAATCCCGACAAAGCTAAAATTGAACAAGAATTGGGAGCCGTTTCGACTCTTCTGGGAAGTATCAGCTCAAGCGAAGGGGATATACTGAAGACCGAAGGAAATGAATTAATCGGTGACGTTAGGGAATTTATGGCTAATCCCGATGAAGAAACCAGAGCGGGCATGTACGAACAGTACAATTCGTATGTCAATGCGTATAACGGCTTGAATGCAGAGCGTTTAGACGGGTAAGTAGGATTCGCCGCTTCATAATAGGGTGTAAAATTTTATAAGTAAAGAGCCGCTCGATTTTGAGC
>ERZ773063.2073-NODE-2073-length-11163-cov-2.668167_pt1 | contig 11163 bp, 10 predicted proteins | sample MGYA00580625_ERZ773063 | MGnify/ENA primary metagenome ERZ773063 (study PRJEB29015, sample SAMEA2738022) | human oral metagenome | biome: human oral; feature: human-associated habitat; material: dental | place: China | collected 2042 ...
AATTTATATATTTAATGCCATCTATATATCGTTCGACTATTTCTCCAAAAATAGTAGGTATTTCTTCTTCTTGTATAACGTCTTTTAATATGAATATGTTGTTTATTCCTGAGGTGTCAATACTAAAACCTAATTCTTGAATGTTGTTGTCGACCGCGTCCTTTAATTTATGCTGTTCGAGAAATAATTTTGAACCGGGAAGTGAATAAAAAAGAATTTCGGCGACATACTGTATGTAAAAAAAGTATTTTTTGAGCAATTCATGACAATGAATCTAAATTTACTATTGGCATAATTATCAAAACATAGTTTTAGTTCAAACTCAAGCATATTTTAAAATATCGTCCAGATTTTTCACTATAAATTTTAAAATTACTTTATTGAGCCTTTTATGCTTTAGCATGCTATTCTCGCTTTATCCCAAGCTTATCGCCGAAATTTTGTTTTATGTAAATGTGCAAAATATCGATCGCGGCGGGCGTTACGCCGCTGATCTCGCTCGCGGCAAAAAGCGTCGGCGGCGCGAAGCGATTTAGCTTCTGCACGATCTCGTTGCTAAGCCCTCCGATCTTGCTAAAATCGATCTGTGGCGGGATCGCGACGCCAAGCAACCCCTTCATCCTCTCGACCTCGGCGCGCTGCATCGCGATGTAGAAATGATACTTGCACTGCGTTAAAATTTCATCCAAAACCTCATCGCTAAAGCCCTCAAAATGCGGCGCCAGAGCAAGCAGACCCGCCTTTGAAAAGCCGCTTTGAGAGGCGATTTTTTGCAAGCTACAGCTTTGCGAAATTGGCTCTGCGCCGATACTTTGCAGCAGGCTAAGCGTCTGTTTCGAAGGGGTAATCTGCTTTTTTAGCAAAAATTCCATTCCACTCTCTACGTCTAGCTTAAACTTGCGCGCCCGCTCGTAGCTTGCCTCGTCTAAAAGCCCGATCTCGCGGCCGTATTCGCTTAGGCGCAGCACGGCGTTGCCCTCGCGCAGCAGCAGACGAAATTCCGCGCGCGAAGTAAACATTCGGTAGGGCTCATTCGTGCCTTTGGTAACCAGATCGTCGATCAAAACGCCGATATACGCCTCATCCCTGCGCAAAACCAAAGGCTGCCGCCCGCGCAAATCAAGCACGGCGTTGATGCCCGCCATCAGCCCCTGCGCCGCGGCCTCCTCGTAGCCGGTGGTGCCGTTGATCTGGCCTGCCAAAAACAGCCCGCGGATCTTTTTGGTCTCGAGGCTGTGCTTAAGCTCGGTAGGATCGATAAAATCGTACTCGATCGCATATCCGGGGCGGACGATTTTAGCATTTTCAAAGCCCCTGATCGTGCGCAAAAATGCAATCTGCACGTCGTAAGGAAGGCTCGTAGAAAGTCCGTTTACATAATACTCCGTAGCCTCGCGGGTCTGAGGCTCGACGAAGACGTGGTGGCGGTCGCGATTTGGAAATTCATAAATTTTAGTCTCGATGCTCGGGCAGTAGCGCGGGCCGGTGCTTGAAATTTGCCCCGTAAACATCGGCGCGCGGGCGAAATTTTCGCGGATGATCTCGTGCGTGCGCTCGTTCGTGTAGGCGATGAAACAAGCAAGCTGCTTCGGCGCAAAATTTTTGCTACGAAAGCTGAAAGCGCGCGGATCCGCGTCGCCGTCTTGGCGCTCAAGCACGCTAAAATCGATCGTCTTAGCATCGATCCTTGGGCAGGTGCCGGTCTTTAGCCGCCCCATTTGCAGCCCCAGACTTCGCAGCGATTCGGCTAGCTCGACGCTCGCTAGCTCGCCCACGCGCCCCGCTTGCAGCTTGTTCTCGCCTACGTGAATTAGCCCGTTTAAAAAGGTGCCGGCGGTGATTATCAGATGCTCGGTCTCATAAATGTTGCCAAGATGGGTCTTAACGCCGCAAACGCGCGGGACGCCATCCTGCTCGCAGGTTAAAATTTCGCTCGCGATCTCCTGGCTGACGTCCAGCCCCTGCGTGTTTAGCAGTAAATTTCGCATATAGATGCGGTATTCATCCATATCGATCTGAGCGCGCGAGCCGCGCACCGCAGGGCCCTTGCTCTCGTTTAAAATTCTAAATTGCAGCCCGCATGCATCCGCCGCAAGCCCCATCTGACCGCCCAGCGCGTCGATCTCCTTTACCAGATGTCCCTTAGCAAGGCCGCCGATTGCGGGGTTACAGCTCGCAGCACCGATCTGTTCGGCCAAGATCGTAATCAGCAGCGTATTTGCGCCCATTTTTGCGGCGGCCAAGCTTGCCTCGATGCCCGCGTGCCCGCCGCCCACAACGATAACGTCGTATTTCATTTTTTGCCTTTAAATTTAAAGCCGCAATTTTAGCTAAAATAAAATTTCAAAACGATAAATCGCGCGCAGATGTCGTAGGTAGCGGCTCGATATGTATTTTCATACGCGTAAAATTTTACCGCGCCGCAACTTTGAAGCGAGTTTAATTTGCTCCGTCGCATAAGCAGAATGCGGACGAGCCGTCCGTAAAAGCTACGGCACAAAAGCGGCGCGCGAAGGGCATAAAATTCCGCGTAAAATTTTTAGCGCAAAATTTCTACGCCTAAATTTCATACGCGAGCTTTGCTTTAAATTTAGCGTTGTATAATTACGCATTTTTTTCAAAAAGGCTAAGTATTGATAGACAAATTTTATATTTCCGAGCTGAAAGATCGCGTGATAAGCGGCTACGAGATTGCAAAGCAGCAGGCGCTAGATCTGGCGCAGTGCGAGGATTTGGGCGCGCTTTTTGCGGCGGCGGATGAGATCAGGCGCGAGTTTTGCGGCGATAAATTTAATCTCTGCACGATCATAAACGTAAAATCGGGGCGCTGTAGCGAGGACTGCAAATACTGCGCGCAGTCGGCGCGTTTTGACACGGGCTGCGAGACTTACGGAATTTTGGGCGAGCAGCAGGTGCTAAGCGCCGCGCTTGCGAACGAAGCCGAGCAGACGCACCGCTTCTCGCTCGTCGCCAGCGGGCGCGGAATTTCTCAAAAAAGCTCCGATCTTAAGGCATACTGCGCGATCTATGAGCGGCTGCGTAGTGAAACGCGGCTGCATCTGTGCGCCTCGCTAGGGATCGCCTCAAAGCCCGCGCTGGCGCTGCTTAAAGCGAGCGGCGTGCAGACCTATCATCACAATCTCGAGACTTCACGCAAATTTTATCCGCAGATCTGCACGACGCACAGCTACGACGACCGCATCCAAACTATCGAGAATTGCCGCGCCATAGGCCTTGACGTATGTAGTGGCGGGATTTTCGGGCTGGGCGAGGGCATGGAGGATCGCATCGATATGGCGCTACAACTGCGAGAGCTGGGCGTTAGCTCCGTGCCGATCAATATCCTAACCCCGATCAAAGGCACTCCGCTGCAAAACGCTGCGCCGCTGGCGCACGATGAAATTTTAAAATCGATCGCGATCTACCGCTTTATCTTGCCGCGCGCGTATCTGCGCTTCGCAGGCGGCAGGCGAAATTTGGGCGAGCACGTGCGCACGGCGCTTGGATGCGGCATCAACTCGGCGCTTACGGGCAATTTCCTGACCACCACCGGCGATAGCATCGCAAGCGATAAGGCGCTTGTAGCGCAGTGCGGATTCGACCTCGCAAAGGGCGCGGATTAGCGGCGGTCTGGAATTAAAGATAAAATTTAAGAGGTAATTGTGAAATTAAAATTTTTATCTGCCTTGATTTTAGTCGTGTTACTTTGTGGCTGCTCGATGTTCTCGCAGGACGGCAAGGAGGCTTTGTTTGCAACAGGCGCGAGCAGATGCGACGTCGCAAGCTCGCCAAATATGAAGCAGCCAAACCGCTGTGCAAAGCAGCAAAAAATCGAAGCCAAAGCCGCGCGAAAGGCGCAAGAGCAAGCGGCATCGCAAGACGCGTTTAATTCATTCAGAGCGAATAGCGCGCAAGCTCAACAAAGAGCGCAGCAGCAGTATATCGCCACGCAGCGAAGCCTAATGCAACAGCAAGCGCAGCAACAGCTGTGGCAGATGCAGCAGCGACAAAATAAGAGAAATTTACAAAACGAACAAAACTGGAACAGGCTGCGCAATCTGGAAAATATAAGTAGCGGCGGGATTTAGCCGTGAATTTTACAATTTGATCTAAATTTTAATTCGCGCGACTTTAATTCTATATCAATTAACCTCGATAAAAATATGATGAAATTTCAGCCAAAATACTACAAAATCAAATGAGGTCTTAAATTTCAAGAGTAGGCAGCCGAATGCTAGAAAATTTTAATTGATTTTAAGTGATGAAATGGTGACCCACAGGAGATTTGAACTCCTGTTACCGGCGTGAGAGGCCAGCGTCCTAACCACTAGACGAGTGGGCCGCGAAATTAAAAATGAGATGATAGCGAAGTGTATATAAATTTTGGATTAAATTATATAATTTCAACAAAAATAATGCAAAATAAAATTTTCGCCGAAAACTTAAAGCTTTTTGGCATAGCCGTAAATCTTGGTGCTCTAGAGAGTCCGATATGCCGCCCATTCTAGATGGCACATAAATAAGTTCCGTCGTTGCAGCCATAAGCCAAATCGATATCATAAAAGCTTGCTGCGCCTTGCTATCAGCATCAAAAACGCCAATAATTTTATCGCGCTGATTTAAAGCAGGTGATAAAAAGCCATTTAGCATGCCTTGTTATTTGGCTTCTAGGCTTTTTAGATACTCATATACTCTTTTATCCTCGTTTTTCCTTGCCCAATCCGATGGAGTTACGCTTTGGTTATGAGAACATCTAGCTTTTGAATCGGCGCCTCTTTCTACTAGATATTTTACGATTTCTAGACTATGAGAACTTGCCGCATAATTTACCATGGAGCAGCCATCCCTATCCTTTGCTTTAAAATTTCCGCCGTATTTTTCCAAAAGCTTTACGAGCCTAAAACTCTTCTCATTGTCGTGTTGGCTTCCGAATACGCTCATCATCATTGCGCTATCGGTCAGTCTTTTTGCGCACTCTAGCATCGCGCGAAGCGAGTTTTCGCTACCTAACATTACCGCCATTTCGATGGGGGTGGTATTTTCATGACCTTTAAAATTCGGATCGCCGCCCATTTCGCAGTATTTTTTAGCATCTTCGGCGTTGTCTGAATATGCCGTTTTATGAAACAACGTTTGTATCTCATCTGCACTCAAACCCTCTTCAGTCTTAGGCTTAACGAAAAAGTTTTTGTCGTAAATCTCCTTTAATGAATTTGTACCGTAGTATTTACCCGGCTCGTCTTTAAAAATCAAATTTATACCATTTAAATCCGTAAGCTCTATAGAGTCGTTTGTTTTTAAATTTATTATCTTGTTAAAGTTAAAAACTAAATCATCCTTTTTAACCCCGCTATCAAAGATGAAAAAGTGGCTAAACTCGTAAGGAAATTCGTTTTTGTATTCAGGGTTTGACGCCGGATTTATCCTAGAATCGCCAATTTCTATCTTATCATGCCCCCATCTTTTACCGAAGATAAATATATTCGTACCCCAGCTTTTCGAAATTTTATCATCGTTCTCGCCCATTACGAAGATATCGTTTCCCCATGGGTCTTTCACATCGCTTCTGCCGCCCGTCAAAATATAGACGTTGTTATTTCCGGGGCAAACTACCGAGTGTCTCGTATCGCTTTCGGCTATAATGATCTCGTCTGCGTTTTGGTTGCAGCGAGAATTTATATCCCAATATATGGTTTTGCTAAAATTTAAACTCACGTCTTCCAATACGGTGTATCAAATCCTTGCGTCACTAAAATCTTTTTAGGAAAATATCCTTTCGCTTGCCCGTCTTTGATAAATTTTTCCAAGCTTTGAAAGTCAGTTATATTGCCTCCAAAACAGCCGCCAACCACCAAAAACAATATAACGATAAATCTCATACTTGCTCCTCTTTTCGAGATAAAATTTTAAAAATTATACAAAATTTGTAAGCAAAATTTACTAAAAACAGCTCAAATTTAAAAATCAAAAATAAGCGTTTTTATGCTTATAGTAATGGCGTTTGGATAGTTATAAATTTAAGCTGCTCCGCTGCTTTTAAATTTAAAAAGTTAAATCCATTTTAAACAAAATTTGCATAAAATTTCCTTTCAAAACGTATTGCGAGAACGGCGGCGGCAAAGTAAAATTTGCGGTAACTACGGCGTTAAATTAAAAGCACTCGTAACGGCGGCACCAAATAAAATTTGCGGCAGTAGCCCAAGGATGAGATATTCGGCGGCATGCTGGGCTTAAATCATTCACAGCGACGTAAAGTACGAAGTATGCACGGCGGCTAAAATTAAAATTCGCAGCGGTTAAATTTAAAGCCCGCGCGGTGATAATCAAAGCAGCGCCCGCCTTTCATCTGCGCAGTGCAAGCAGCGAGCCGCACATTAAAATTTAAAGGTATAAAATGAACGAAGATTTTCAAAGAGCGAAGCTGCAAGGCACGCTCGGCGCGCTCTGCCTACTGGTCGCAAGCGTAGCGTATTCTATAAAAGGCGAGATCGCTTACTTGGATTCTCAAATCTTAGTGTGGATTTTTGCCTTCACATTCCTTTACCACGCGCTTAAAAATATCCAAAATATCACGGGTCCGCAGGTCTTTATAATCTTCAAATACGCCTATAGCATCGCGCTTGCGGCGCTGCTATATTTTTCAGCCATTTATATACTCAGAAGATGTGATTGTAATAGGCTGCAAATATACGTGCCGTATTTGATTTTTGCGGTTACGCTCGCTTGGATAATTATAAATTTTAAGTTGTACGCCGCTACCGGATGCAAGCTTTTTGCCGTATATGCCGCGCTACTAATCGTTAATGTCGCCGCAGACATCATCTACGGCATGCTGCAAGTACTCGCGCCGCCCCTCATCACCCCAAGCGTCGTAAAATACATGGCGCTAGCGAATTTGTTATTCGAGCCCTTGGCGCCTGCGGTGCTGCTCCTTGCCTGGCCTAGTATGAAAAGCTCCGTGAGCTCGCAGGATCTGTGGCATTAGGCGCGCAGGGCGACGATTTTACGCGAGAGGTTTAAATTTGAATCGCCGCATTGCGATTGTTTTTCGATCGCCTAAGCGGTACAATTTCGCACATTTTAAAATTTACGGTGCGACGAAATAAGCGCGGAATTTCATCTTGCAAAGGCGGAGTTTGGAATTTTAAATCCTCGTTGCGCGCCGCTCAGCCCGAGCGTATCGGCGACGGCGTTTGCAAACGCGGCGTAGCAGGGACCTAGCAAGCGTCTGCGCCAAAGACGCTCGCTTTTTTTTGACGCCGTTTTGTAAATTGTAGCGAAAAATGCGCCGCGAAAGGTTTGCAAACTTTGCTACGACGCGACTATTGAGATTTACATCGCGACGTTACGATGCCTTGAGTTTAAAATATCTTCATCGCGCATAATGAAAGCGGGCGTTTCAAATTCAATGCATACGCCTTTTGCAGGCATATCGGCTCGTATCCAAACGAAATTTTATCCGTCGTTTGCGCTCCCGAGACGATGCGCTCGGCAAGCCCAATCTTTTTCAATAGTATGCAGCTAAAAAATTTGATTTTATACCTAAATTTAAAAGCTCCGATTTCAATTTCAATCCCGCCCTTTGATTGCACCGACGCAGGCTAGAGCATACTTTAGCCGCTTAAAATTTATAAACGAAGCGCAATCCCGCGTTGATCCCTTCTTTCTTGCCGCTTAAACCCTCTAGTTTCAAGGAAGTATCCAGCTTGCCGCTCGAATACTTCGCGCCGATCTCGCCGATAGCGGTATTGCCCTTGACGCTCGCGGCATCAATATCCATAGCGTAGGTACTATTATAGCCGCCGATCTTGCCTTTAAATTCTCGCTCGAAAGCGGCTCCCGCGAAAAGCTCCACGTTATCGCTTACGTCGAAATTAAATCGAGCGCCTGCCCTGCTTCTTACAGAATCGATACCCTCCAGCTTGATGCCCTCGCCCAAGACCTCCGTTTTCTTAGAATCGATATGCGTATAAAAGCCCTTGACATAAACGTCCGCATTGAGATTAGCGCTCAGCTCGAAAATCTTGCCGAGGGCTAAATTTGCCCCGTAGTAGGTTCTCGTTACGTCGTATTCGGCCCTTCCCGAGGCCAGAGAAGCCTCGTAGTCCGATTTGATGCGACCGATTTTGGCTCCCGATTTGGCATAGAAATTTTCCGCCAAGTCGAATTCGCTCACAATGCCCGCCCCCGCGTATTTGAGATCGCCGCTGCCTTTGACGGCGAAATCATTGAAGCTCTCATATTTACCGCCGCCCGTTTCTACGTATCCTCCCAGGCTCGCGCCGTCCCCAATACGGCCCATCGCTCCTGCGAGCACGGAGATACCTTTGTTTTCTACATAGGAGCCGGAATTGTAGCGCATATTAAAACCTCCCGCATACGCAAACGTTCCGTCTGCGGTATCCGTTATTCCCGAAAGGATATCGTCGCTTTGATTTATCGCGCCTAGCACCGCGGCGCCGGTTTCCAGCGTATTTTTATTTTGCGCCATTAGCTTCGCTCCGATTCGATCAGAATTCGGCAGAGGCTGCGGATCGGGATTTATCGTGATTTTGGTTACGTCGGCGATCAGGTCTTTATCGTCGTTAGCGCTACGCAAGGCGAATGTATAGGCAGTCGAAAGCCCGCTTTGAACTAACTGTTCGGAGTGGTTAGCCATATCGCCGAATTTTATCCCGCTTGCGGTTTTTATGAGATTTACGCGATCGCCCGATTTGAGCTTATCCGCTCCGTTTGCTATACCCACGCCGATAGTCGCTTTGCTTATATCGGTTAGCTCGCCGCTTACTAAATTTAAAATCGTCTCGTCGTTTACGGTATCCGCGGCTAGATAGAAATTGAGTTTTTCAAAGCCCGCGATCGATTTAAACGTATCGTTTTTGCCGTAGACGTTGAAAGTGTTGCCGCTTAATTTTTGGTTTTCCCGACCGAATGCGACGCAGAGATCCAATCGGCTCCAATCTTTATCGCGGACATATACGTTAAGCACGTTATCTCTCGCTTCCGCACCGTCGTGCGCCCACATTATATTTGCAACGTCTATCCTACCGCGAAGATCGTCCGCATCTTTGAGATTTACGACGTTGTTCGTAAGCTTACTATTTCCCCATGCAAATGCGGCCCGCATAGCGCTCAACGAATCGCCGATCGTGCCGCCGTTGATATTTAAAACGTTACCATCGGCGGTACCGCTATTGCCGAGATACGCAGCGGTAAAGGTAGTCGTTAAACGTTCGCCTTTGGTACCGTTGATATTAAGCGTATTTTCATTCGCCGCACCCCCATTGATATCTACAACCGAAAGACCGTGATAAATCATAGTGCCGTTTAAATTTAAGACATTTTTCGTAGCCGTAGCTCTACCGTTTGATTCAACGAGATGCGTTTTCCTGAGCTCACCGCCGTTTAGATTCAGCGTATTTTCGCTAAATACGGTACCGTCCTGCTGCGAGGAAGCTACGTTTATACTATTGAGCGTACCGCCGTTCATCGTCAAAGCATTGCCCTTAAGCGTCTGATCGGCTGCCGTGGCGCTATTTACGATGATATTATTCAACGGGGAATTATCGCTCGGTTGGCTATCGAGCGTAATTATCTGCGCGACGGTCGGATTTTTTACCGTTAGGGTTCCGTCGTCGACGTCTTTTTCATAGACGTCGTAATTATTTAAATCCGTGGTTTTATCGATCGTAAGCGGATTCGCAACGGGTATGGCGTAAAGTTGACCGGCGAGCGCCAAAGATAAACTCGCGCCGATAGTTTTACTGTGCATTTTGAACTCCTCCATAAATGCGAGATGAAATAGCGGCAAGCGAACTCAATTTAGCGACGCTTTTGCACGCTAAAATTTGAAATGTATTATACTCCTATCAATATTAAAGAATTATTAACTATTAAATTTTTAAAGTAGCATTAAAAAATATTCGTTTTGCGGCGTAAATTTAAAGCACAAACGCAATAAATTTCGCTCAATTTACATTGTGAAATCGCAAAAATCGCCCATCCTCAAGAAACGAATTTAGCATCACGCCGGCGCATAAATTTGCAGCGCAACGGTAACGCCGAATTGATGCTGCGGGCTCGTAGCAAATGCTCCGCGATATTGGTAAATTTCCGAGCGCGATTGCGTTAGACGGTCGCTTCGCGCCGAAAATACGGGCGTTAAATTTGACGCTCGCGGCAAAATCAAGTGCAGCTTCGAGCCGGCCCGATCGTAGACGGCATCGGAAGCAATACGGCGCGTAAAGCCTTAAATTTCGGCGCGGAGCCGTTTACCGCCCGTATCCTCCCCTACCTTTTAAATTTTCGTCGTAATCCACCCCGTTCGTCATTCGCCTGCGCGAAGCGTCAAATTCATCGCGCAGCGGGCTTTTGCGCACGTTAAACTGCAGCGGCTCTATGCCTAAAATATCGGCGAGCACGTGAGCCAGATCGTCGCTCATAAAAGGCTCGTCCTTCGCCGCGCCTATGCGCCGCCAAAGCTCCGCATGATCGGCGATAAAGCTTTTTGAAGCGATGAAAAGCAGCGGAATTTCGTAGGTGAATCGGGTATTGATGTTGTGCCCGATGAGGCCGTTTTGCTCATAGATATTCTCTCCGTGATCGCTGAGATAGACGATGAGGCTGTCCTCATCCGATGAATTTCATTCACCACGTAGTCGTTATACAGCACGCTGTTATCGCAGCACGCGAGGGCGACCTTTTGCTTTTGCGTAAACAGTAAGGCGATATCGTCGCTTTTAAATTTATCAAATTCCTCGGGATAGCGTTTTTTATAGTCCATATGATTTCCCATGAGATGCACGACGTAGAAATTTCGCTCGCGCTGCGATTTTTTCGCCTCTTTGATGATCGGCAGCAGCGCGCCGTCGTGCGCGACTCGCATGCTATCGAGCTGATCGCTTGTGGAAAGAAAGATGCTTTTTTTCGGCGCGATCGGCGGCACTTTTTGCGCTAAGGGCAAATTTGCCGAAGGCTTCTTGATTGCTGATCCACATCGTGCGAAAGCCGCTCAGCGCGAACATATCGATAATGCTAAGGCTCTCAAACCACGGCCTTTCGCGCTCACTTTCGTAGTCGCTGAAATTAAGTATCCGCATCAGCGCGGGATTGGTCGCGCCGTAGCACGAAACAGTATCGCTAAATTTAATAAGCAGCCCCCGC
>ERZ773063.2074-NODE-2074-length-11161-cov-6.918152_pt1 | contig 11161 bp, 10 predicted proteins | sample MGYA00580625_ERZ773063 | MGnify/ENA primary metagenome ERZ773063 (study PRJEB29015, sample SAMEA2738022) | human oral metagenome | biome: human oral; feature: human-associated habitat; material: dental | place: China | collected 2042 ...
CCTGTTCGCCGAGATGGGCTTCACCGCCTTCCGATTCTCCGTCGCCTGGAGCCGCGTCTTCCCCCGGGGCGACGAGGAGGCCCCGAACGAGGCGGGCCTGGCATTCTACGACCGGCTCATCGACGCCTGCCTCTCCCGCGGCATGACCCCGGTGATCACCATCAGCCACTACGAGACCCCGCTGCATCTGGCCCGCGCCTACAACGGCTGGGTGGACCGCCGCATGATCGCCTTCTACGAGCGCTACGCCCGGACGCTGTTTGAGCGCTTCGCGGACCGCGTCGAATACTGGCTGACCTTCAACGAGATCAACGCCGTGCTCCACGCCCCCCTTCTCGCGGGCGGCATCTGGACGCCGAAGGAGGACCTCTCCCCCCGGGACCTCTACCAGGCGGTGCACCACGAGCTGGTGGCCTCGGCGTCGGCGACCCGGATCGCCCACGAGATCGACCCGGAGCTGAAGATCGGGTGCATGGTCATCGCTTCTCCCGCCTACCCGCTCACGCCCGCCCCGTCCGACGTGTGGGCGGCCAAACAGTTCGAGCGCGACTCGCTGGCGTTCGCCGACGTCCACTGCCGCGGCGCCTATCCCGGTTTCTTCCTCCGCAAGCTCAGAGAGCTGGGGGTCGAGCTGGACGTCGCCGACGGGGACCTCGAGACTCTGCGGCACACCGTCGATTTCGTCTCCTTCAGCTACTACGTGAGCGTGTGCGCCTCGGCCGATCCCAGTATCCGCGCCGGGAGGGGCAACATCATGGGCGGCGTCCCCAACCCCACCCTGCCGAGCTCGGAGTGGGGATGGCAGATCGACCCGGAGGGGCTGCGCATCGTCCTCAACGATTTCTGGGACCGCTGGGGCAAGCCTCTGTTCGTCGTCGAGAACGGCCTGGGGGCGCGCGACGAGCTGGTCGAGGTGGACGGGCGGCTGACCGTCGTCGACGACTACCGGATCGAGTACCTCACCGCCCATCTGAAATCGGTCCGGGAGGCTCTCCGGGACGGAGTCGACGTCTGGGGCTACACCTGGTGGGGCCCGATCGACGTGGTCAGCGCCTCGACGGCGCAGATGTCGAAGAGATACGGGTTCGTCTACGTGGACCGCAACGACGACGGCACCGGGACGTTGGAGCGTTACCGCAAGAAGTCCTTCGACGCCTACCGGGCCATCATCGCCGGCAACGGCGCCGATCTCGGCTGATCGGCGCCGGGCGGGATCCGCCCGGGGGCGTCATGCGAATATCCGCAGTGTTCAACAACGACGTCGTGCTCGCCCGAGACGAATTCGGGCGGGAGACGGTGCTGACCGGATGCGGTCTGGGCTTCCGCGCCCACCCGGGGGATCCGGTCGAGGCGGACAGGGTGGTCAGGCGCTTCGTCCCGGTGGGGAACGCCGCCGCCGTGGCGCAGGTGCTCTCCGAGATCCCGCCGGAGCGGCTGACGCTGGTCACCGAGCTGTTCGGAGCCGCCGTGCGCAGCCTCGGCGCCAGCCTTCCGGCGCTGTCCGTGGTCTCGGCGGCGGACCACATCCACCGGGCCGTCGAGCGGGTGCGCCGAGGGGAGCGCATCGAGTACCCGCTTCGCGCGGAGGTGGCCTATCTGCATCCGCAGGAGCTGGCCGTCGCCGAGCGTCTGTTCGAACGCCTGAACGAACGCCTGGATCCTCCGCTGCCGGCAGGCGAGACCTCCGCTCTGGCCATGCATCTATTCCACGCCTGCACCGGGGGTCTTCGACCTGCTGTCCCACGCGATGCCCGGATTCGAACCCGATTCCGTCGACGCTGCCAGGTTCGCCGCCCATCTGCGCTATTTCTTCGTCCGGGACCGCGACGGCCTGGGGCTCGCAGGACCCGCACCCTCGGTGGTGGCGATGCTCGAGGAGCAGGAACCCGCCGCCCACAGGCTGGCCGAGCGCATTCGCGCCCTGCTGGAGCTTCGCCTCGGCCACTCGATCTCGAACGACGAGGTGGCCTATCTGACCGTCCATCTCGCCCGATTGGCGTGCGACGTCAAGGCGGCCTCCTCCTAGTGCGGGCCGGTCTGGCAGCATCAACCCGCTTCGTGGTGCATCTCTGCGGCGTCCTCCCCGTGCGCGGTGGCCGAAAGAGACGCGGCAGGCGCCGATGGGCTGCGGGTTTCGCGCCGCCCCGGCGGATCACTCGTCGTGCTGGACGACTTCGAATCCGAGCAGCTCCACGCTCATTCCCCGGCGCTCGTCGTCGGCGTGCCCGCCCGTGGACCGTGCGGCGACCCACTTCTCATAGTTTTCGCGCGAATCCCATCTGGTCACGACGAAGTATCGGTCCTCGCCGATCACGGGGCGCAGCAGTTCGAATCCCAGGAATCCCTCGAATGAGTCGACGGCTTTCTTCCGGGCCGCGAAGCGCCGCTCGATCTCCGCCTGGGCGCCCTCCGGGAAGGCGAGTGCGGTGATGTTGACGAATGTCATGGTTCTCTCCTCCTGTCGTCGAACGACGATCGGCATGTCGCCGAATGGCAACCGCTGCTCGCTCGCAAGTGAATCCTATGGCGGTTACCCTACTATGCCGAATGGTGAGAGAAACGGCTCTTCACAGTGGCTCCGACCGGCGTCGATCCGGTGACCTTTCGATTTTCAGTCGAACGCTCTACCAACTGAGCTACAGAGCCAGGACCGGGACCGTTACGGTCTGGTCGGCGACCCCGACGGGACTTGAACCCGCGACCTCCGCCGTGACAGGGCGGCGCGCTAACCGACTGCGCTACGGGGCCAATGAGGCATTGGCCTGCGTACCCCCAACCGGATTCGAACCGGTGTTAGCGCCGTGAAAGGGCGCCGTCCTAGACCACTAGACGATAGGGGCGGGACAAGTTTCCTGTCCGTTCCTGGCCGTTTCCGGTTGGCGGAACTCGTCTAGCTTAGAGGAAGCGCGGCGGCCTTTGCAAAACCGGATGGCCTGTGCCCTTGGTCACCGCGTCTGGTGCCTAGCCTTGCCCGCACGGGAGCTCTAGCCTTGTCCCATGGGAGCATTGTACGTTCACGCAGTTGTCGGTTTGTCGAGAAGTCTTGGAGTCATCGTCGGAACTAAGGGGGCGACGCGGACTCCGTCGCCATCGACGCCCACTCCGTCGCCCAGTCCGTCCCCATCGGTGCCGGTTCCATCGGACTCGCCCACGGGCGAGGCGGAAGCCGCGGTCAAGGCGACGGTCAGCGCCATCGGAGTGCTCGGCGCCGTCGCCATCGGCTTCCTCATCGGAATCATCGCTGCCATCGTCATCCAGGTGATCGGACGGCTCATCGTGCGCCGCAACGCGATGGCCAGGGCGGCGGCCCATCCCGCGGTTCGCCCGCTCCGCGCGGCTCTGGCCGTCGCGGGCGCGTGGGCCGGGATGCTCCTGGCCTCGCCGCAGAATCCGGGCGAGTCCGAGCCTCATTGGCGGGAACTGGCCCAGCACGGCTTCCTCATCCTGTGCATCGCCTCCCTCACGTGGCTGGTCTCCAACATCGTGCTCGGCATCCAGGACGTCCTGCTCTCGCGACTGAGGGAGACCGGCAAGTCCCGGTATCGCAAAGTGCAGACACAGCTTCAGATCCTCAACCGCATCACCACGGTGACGATCTGGCTGCTGGGTATGGCCGCCATACTCATGACCTTCCCCCTCGCCCGCGCGGCCGGGACCTCGGTGTTCGCTTCGGCGGGCCTGTTCTCCGTCGTCGCCGGCATCGCCGCCCAGTCCTCGCTCGGCAACTTCTTCGCCGGACTGCAGCTGGCATTCTCCGACTCGATCCGGGTGGGCGACATCGTCATCTGGAAGGCCGAGTACACCAAGGTCGAGGAGATCACCCTCACCTACGTCGTCCTCAAGGTATGGGACGGCCGGCGCCTGATCGTCCCGTCCAAGGAGCTGACCACCCAAACCTTCGAGAACTGGACCCGACGCACTCCCGACATGCTCGGCTACGTCGACTTCCAGCTCGACTGGAGTGTGCCGATACCCCAGTTGCGGGCCGAACTCGATCGGATCCTCAGCGCCACCGACCTGTGGGACGGCGAGACCGGCATCATCCAGGTCCGCACGTCCGAGGGAACCTCGCTCCAGGTGTCCGCGCTGGTGTCGGCCAAGAGTCCCTCCGAGTTGGTCGACCTCAAGTTCTACGTGCGGGAGCGCCTGGTCCGGTGGATTCAGGCGAATGCGCCGGACGCGATTCCGCATTCGCGCAGCTTCTCCGATCCCGATCCCCTCGCCGAGGTGCCGGAGGGCGACGCCCAGGCTGCGAAGCTCCTGGCGGGGGAGGGCGCCGCGCAGACCGGGGCCTTCCCGGCGAGCGGGAAGGGCGCGGGGAGCGGCGCCGATTCCGGTGCGGCCGGATACGGCGCGGGTTTCACCGACGCGTGGAAGGCGTTGGAGGCCAAGGATGCGAAGTCGGGCGTGGCCGGCCAATCCCGTGCGGCCAGATCCAAGCTGGACAAAGCCAAGGAGCAGTTGGCGGCGGCGACCGAGGACGCGAACAGGAGAGCCGCCGAGAAGGAAGCTGCAGGCAGGCGCGGGGGCTCGCAGGCGGGAGGCGCCGGCCGGGGGAGGGCCGCCTCGCCGGCTGCCGCGACCGAGGTCATCGCCTACGGGCTGTCCGAGTCCGGAGGGCCGCTGCCCGCATCGGGTCAGTCGGGCCTGGCGCAGACTGAGCGCATCTCCTCCGTTCCGCCGGAGCTCATGGAGACCGGCTACGAGTCGTCGATCTTCTCAGGGTCGGCCGGAGCCGAGAAGCGCGCACGGGAGTTCTCCGGTCCGGGAGAGGACGCGCTGCGCGAGCGCGACGAGGCCGCGTGGAGGAAGGAGGCCCGCGAGACCGGCCACAGCGCCGGTGAGTCGGAGCGTGAACGCCGCCACAAGCGCGCGTCTATGACCGAGACCGCCATATACAACGTCGACGACATCGCCTCGCAGGCTGAAGTCGAGGCCCGCGAGACCGGAGTGCAGGGCCGGTTGGGGCCCGATTCCCCTCGTGACGGAGAGTCGAAGCACGTCAGGAAGTGAAGCCTGCGGCAAGGCGCGGGTCGACACGATGCGCGCCTTGCCCTCGGCGAAGATTCCGAGAGGCCTCTGCCCCGGATCGACGGGGTCCCCAGGCCAGGTGCGCGTTCTCAGGCGCGCACTCCGCGCGGGCTCCCGGCCGATGCACAGTCGGGTGCCTTCCCGCGGGCGCTTCGCGAGTGAGCGCCATGGCCCGCGGCCCCGGGGTGAGCCGTCCTTTCCCGCGGGCGCCTCCTGCGGACGGAGTCTCTCAGCCGAGAGCGAGTGACGGTGGACTGAGGGGGCAGTGTGCGCCACGATGGATGCGTGACCGACAAGCCGCATCTTCCCCGTACCGACGACGAATGGCGCGAGGCTTTGACTCCGCTCGAGTTCCACGTGCTGCGCGAAGCCGGCACGGAGGCCCCCTGGACCGGCGAGCTGCTGGACGAAAGCCGCGAAGGGGTCTACCGGTGTCGCGCCTGCGGGGCCGAGCTCTTCCGCTCTGACGCGAAATTCGAGTCCGGTTGCGGATGGCCGAGCTTCTACGATCCAGCCGACAGCGACGCCGTCACGACGGACACCGACTACAAGCTGGGCTATCCGCGCACTGAGGTGCGCTGCGCCGCGTGCAATTCCCATCTCGGTCACGTCTTCCCCGACGCGCCCGCGACGCCCACCGGGCTGCGCTACTGCATGAACTCGGTGTGCTTGACATTCGACGCCGACGACTAGCCGCGCCGCTGGGGCGTTCTCGCCCTGACCGCGACACCACCGGGATGAGAGTGGCCACCTTCAACGTTCAGCGCGGCACTCCCTCCGCGGGCGCCCGCGAGGCGGGGCTGTCCGCCGGAGACGCCCTCGAAGCGGCAGCGACGGAACTGTCCGAACTCGGCCTCGACGTCCTCGCGCTGCAGGAAGTCGACGAACCCCTGCGAGGCCTCGCCCCCTCCGCCTATCGATCGCTTTCGGCGGCCTCGAACCTGGCGAACCGGCGTTTCGCGCCGGCTCGGCGCCTCTTGACGGCCTTCGCCGCCGCTTTGCGCGGACGCCGCCGGTCGGGATACGGAATCGCCCTCGCCACGCGGCTCCCCGTCCTGTCCTGGAAGGTCCTGCGCCTGCCCAGCTGGAAGTCCCCGATCCGCCGCGACCTCTCCGGCGAGCGCGGCGTCGCGGGGCGGTACATCCGTTTCGAAGAGCAGCGCATGGCCATCGTTGCCGCGCTCGACGCGGGGCGCCCGCTCCTCGTGTGCGCCACCCATCTGGCGCCGAATTCGGCCCTCAACTCCCGCCAACTGGCCTGGCTGGAGCGCCGCCTGCCGCGGATCGCCCGGCGTCGCGGCATTCGCGGGGCTCCGATCCTCGTGCTCGGGGATCTCAACATGGACGTGGAGAAGGTGCGCAGAGAGAGCGGACTCGGCGTTCTGGCTGAGGGTCTGACCTATCCGGAAGACGCCCCGGACGCCCAGATCGATCACGTCCTCGGGTGGGGAATGGTCCCCGGAGGAGAGGCGAGCATCGTCCACCTTCCCGTCTCCGACCACGCGGGCCTCGTGGCAGATGTGGAGTTCGAGTAAAGCCCTGCCCCTAGACCGGCAAAGCCCCGCCCCTAGGTCGGCGGGGACCGTGTTTACACCGCATCTCACGTAGTGGGCACGGTTACACTTTCTCACGGAATGGGCTTAGGATCGGTCCCACGAGGGCGTAGGATCTACATCACCAGGCGGCGACTGGCGTGTACCGAAGCAGCTGGCATCACATGGTCTCTGCGGCCTCTCACCCCGGGCAACCGACGATTGCCCATCCCCGATTGCAACGGAGAAATCGATATGGAACCCGATACGATCCTCGAGGTCGAGCGGCAATTCGATGTGCCGCGAAGCGTTCTGTTCCGGGCTTTCACCGAGCCGAAGGCACTCGCCCAGTGGTTCGCTCCGGACGGCTGGCACGTGGTGCCGGAGTCCGTGGAACTGGACCCGAAGCTGGGCGGACGACTCCGGCACACCAAGACCCGCGACGACGACCCATCCCGGATATGGGTGGTTGACGGCCTCTACACGGAGGTCTTCTACCCGGACGTCCTGGTGACGAAGCAGCGCATCAGCGGAATCCCCGGAATCGATCCCGCCAAACCCGTTGAGCTTCGCGTCGAATTCACTCGCCTCGGCCATGGCAAGACGCTTCTACGCATCGTGCAGGGCCCCTACACTTCCGGAGCCGCTCAGGACTATTCCGACGGCTGGGAGTCCATTCTCAATCATTTGCAGAAATACCTCGACGCCACCCAGAGCGTCTCCTCATAGAACGAGGTCCCATGAGCGAAAAGACGACAACCCTCATTCGGCATAAGCCGATGATGTCGATGAAGCAGATTCTCTTGATGAACTTCGGCTTCTTCGGCATTCAATACTCCTTCGGCATGCAGCAGACGGCCATCAACCCGATCTACAACCTGCTGGGAGCCACTCCAGACGAACTGCCGTTGCTCAACATGGCCGGTCCCATCACCGGCCTGCTGATTCAGCCGGTCATCGGCGCCCTCTCCGATCGCACATGGAGCGAGAAGTGGGGGCGGCGAAAGCCCTACTTCCTCGTCGGCGCAGTGGGGTGCTCCGTCTGTCTCTTCCTCTTCCCGATGGTCTCCGCGCTGTGGATGGCCGTGCTCCTCCTCTGGCTGCTCGACGCCTCCAACAACACGGCCATGGAACCCTACCGCGCCTTCATCGCGGACAAACTGCCCCCGAGCCAGACCGCCAAGGGTTTCCTCGCCCAGTCCTTCTTCACCGGCTTCGGCATCACCCTCGCCAACGTCTCGATGTTCCTCTTCAAGTGGCTCCTCGGAGAGTCGCGCGCGGGCGGCCTGCCCTACTGGGTCTTCGCGGCCTTCTGGGTCGGCGCGGTGTGCTCGATCGGGTCGGTCCTGGTCTCGGTCCTCTCCACGAATGAGATCCCGCCGACGCCGGAAGAGCTCAAGAAGATGCGCGCGCAGAAGGAACGCGAGCGCTTCGGGGCCCTCAAGGACATCTGGGTCGCCATCGTCGAGATGCCCAAGGAGCTGCGCAAGCTCTCCCTCCTCTACCTGTTCCAGTGGTACGCGCTCTTCGTTTACTGGCAGTACGTCTCGCTGTCGATCGCCAAATCGATCTACGGCACGGAGGATACGAAGTCCGCGCTTTACGAGAACGCCACAGCGTGGACGGGTCTGGTCAACGGCTTCTACAACGTCGTGACGTTCTGCGTCGCCTTCTCTCTCGTCTCCGTGGCGAAGAAGCGCGGAGCGAAGTGGGTCCACATCGTCTGTCTGCTCTTCTCGATGGTCGGTCTGCTGATCTTCCCGCACATCACCGACAAGTACCTCATCTTCATTCCGATGGTCGGGTTCGGCATCGGTTGGGCGTCCATGATGGGTGTCCCGTACATCATGGCTGTGCGCATGGTCCCATCCAGTCGCTACGGCGTCTATATGGGAATCGTCAACATGATGATCGTCATACCGCAGCTTCTGGAGACCGTGTCGTTCGGCTGGGTCTTCAAGCATCTGCTCGGCGGAAACCCGACGCACGCCATAACGTTCGCCGGGGTCTGCATGGGGCTGGCCGCTGCGGCGACGCTCTGGATAAAGGAGCCGCCCATCGTCCGCGATATGGACGACGTCACCGCACCTCCCAAGGTCTTTTCGGAGAAGGAGAAGTAGGGGAATAAATGAACATCACTGAAGTACCGGCTTACAACCGGATTCTCGTCGGCACCGACGGCAGCGTCCTCGCGGAGCCGACGATAGTCAGGGCGGCCGGCCTCGCCGCCGCCAACGGGGCGGACGTCGTCATCGTCTGCGCCTACACCACGCTGAGCTCGCGTGAGAGCGCCAGCCAGGAGGCGAGCGCCGCCCAGGTGGCCACCCTCGGCCAGGTGCCGGGCGCCGCGACTGCGACGAAGGCCTTGGAAGAGGCCGTCGCTATCGTCGAACAGCACGGCGTGCGCGTGTCCGCGGCGCTCCTCGTCGACGCCGAGCCGGCGGTGGCCCTCCTCGAGGCCGCCAAGCAATACGAGGTCGACGCCCTCGTCCTCGGCGCCATCCGCGACACGTCGATCGTCGGGCGCCTCCTCGGGAACGTGGCATCCGAAGTCGTGCGCAAAGCCCACCGCGACGTGCTCATCGTGCGGCCCCTGCCGGGCTCCGACGAGCCCAACGTCGGCGAGGACGTCGTTGTAGAGACCCAGGAGACCTGACATGGGGCTCGACGCAGCGACCCAGCGCGACTTCGACCTGCGCTGGGCGCGGTACATCCCTCAGATCCGGTCCAGCCTGGAGATCCTCTACCCGGGACGGGTCGACGAAGTCGAGTCCAGGCTCGCCGAGATCGTCACGACCGCCATGTCCGAGCGGCCCGAGGAGCTCAAGGACCTGGACCAGGAGCGCATTCTGCGTCCCGACTGGCTCCAGCAGCCCGAGATGATCGGGTACGTCGCGTACGCCGACCGTTTCGCCGGTGACCTGGCGGGTGTGGGCGAGCACATCGACTACCTCACGGGCCTGGGCGTGAAGTACCTCCACATCATGCCCTTCCTCCAGCCGAGAGACGGGGCCAACGACGGCGGCTACGCGGTGGCCGACTACCGCAAGGTGCGCTCCGACCTCGGCACGATGGACGACCTCGAGCGGCTGACGAAGAGCCTGCGGGAGAACGGCATCAGCCTGGTGATGGACCTCGTCCTCAACCACGTGGCCAAGGAACACGAGTGGGCCGAGGCCGCCCGCAGGGGCGAGCCGCGGTATCGCGACTATTTCATCATGTTCCCCGACCGCGAGATGCCGGATCAGTACGAGAGGTCTTTGCCGGAGATCTTCCCGGACTTCGCCCCCGGCAACTTCACCTGGAACGACGAGGCCGGCCAGTGGGTGTGGACGACGTTCAACGAGTACCAGTGGGACCTCAACTGGGCGAATCCCGATGTGCTCTACGAATTCGTCGAGCTCATCTGCTGGCTGGCGAACAAGGGCGTGGACGTCTTCCGTTTGGACGCCATCGCCTTCATCTGGAAGCGCATGGGGACCAACTGCCAGAACCAGCCGGAGGTCCACGACCTCACGCAGGTCCTGCGCGGGTGCCTTCGCATCGCCGCCCCTGCGGTGGCGTTCAAAGCGGAGGCGATCGTCGCCCCCGAGGATCTCATGCCCTACCTGGGTGTGGGGCACCACTACGGTCTCGTCTCCGACATGGCCTATCACAACGAGCTCATGGTTCAGCTGTGGAACTCCTTGGCCACGGGCGGAGCGGAGATGGCGCAGGTGGCCTTGGCCGAGATGCCCCTCAAGCCGACGAGCGCGACATGGGCGACGTACGTCCGCTGCCATGACGACATCGGCTGGGCGATCTCGGACCACGACGCCGAGATGGTCGGCGTGACAGGGTTCGAGCACCGCAAGTACCTCTCCGACTTCTACTCGGGAGCCTTCCCGGGCTCGTTCGCCCGGGGGCTGGTCTTCCAAGAGAACCCCGTCACCGGGGACCGCCGCATCTCGGGGAGCTGCGCGAGCCTGGCGGGTCTGGAGAAGGCCGTCGAGGAAGGCGACGAGGAGGCCGTCGAGCTGGCGGTCGCCCGGATCGCGCTCATGTACGCCGTGATCAGCGGCTACGGCGGGGTCCCCCTGTTGTACATGGGCGACGAACTCGGGATGTTCAACGACATGCACTACGTCGACGACCCGTCGCATGCCGAGGACAACCGCTGGGCGCACCGTCCGTTCATGGACTGGGATCTGGCCAAGGCGGTCGAGACCGACACGGCCAGTCCCGCCGGCAGGGTCAACGCGGCGATCCGGCACATCCTTGCCGTTCGCACCGCCACGACTCAGATCCATGCGGCGACCCCCTCCGTTCCGGTCGAGAGCCCGGAGCACCGTCTGCTCATCCTGGAACGCAACCATCCCCTGGGGAAGATGGTCCAGGTGTACAACTTCACCGGCGAGACCGTGTCGTTGCGTCACGACGTCCTCGCCAAACGAGTGGGATTCGACGCCCACGAGCTGCTCGGCGGATACGATTGGGATCTGCGCTTGCCGCGGATCGACTTCGCGCCGTACCAGGCGGCCTGGTTCGTCGGGGCCGAGATCTAGCCCGCAATCCGCGATCGGGATGCGGTCGCCGCTGTGGGCGTCCGGCTTAAGCCG
>ERZ773063.2076-NODE-2076-length-11145-cov-6.185753_pt1 | contig 11145 bp, 10 predicted proteins | sample MGYA00580625_ERZ773063 | MGnify/ENA primary metagenome ERZ773063 (study PRJEB29015, sample SAMEA2738022) | human oral metagenome | biome: human oral; feature: human-associated habitat; material: dental | place: China | collected 2042 ...
TCTGTTCTTATACATACTATTCAGAAATGTCTATGCATGCACGTCAGACAGGACCACAAGATTTAGCAATTATAGTATCTTATACAGGGTTAACTGTTGAGATGGAAAAGATTGCACGAATCTTGCATTATAATAAGTGTAAAATCATTGCAATTACATCAAATGCAGCAAATGAAATTGCAAACTTATCAGATATTAATTTTCAAGTTGGTAATACAGAATCGTATTATCGAATCGGTGGTATTGAATCAAGAACTTCTATGCAGTGTGTTCTAGATATTATTTTCGCAGGATATTATAACAAGACCGAAAAAGCTAAGGATGTAAGTAAGAAAACCTTTGTTAATGATACATTTAGTGCAAAGTGGGAAGGATAATAAGTAATAAGAATGATGATATATGTAGTTCGAAATCATCATTCTTTTTGTATGTTTAAGTGCAAATAATTTAATCAAATATTTTTTCCTAATTGACAAATGATATAACTAGTTCTATTCTAAATATATAAAATGTTATAACATATATCTCTAATTGATATATCTTTTAATAAGAACATGTAAAGTCAACCTAATATTCACAAGAAAGGGGGATTCTATGAAAAGATTTGATATACATGCGCATATGGGTAAAACAAGTTCAGGTGAAGTAATTGGTGTAGAACAACTCATTTCTGATATGGATAAATATGGCATATTAAAAACAGGAATTAGTTCATTATCAGGAATTGATAATCGTGAGCAGAATGATTTGGTTTATGATTCATACTTAAAATATCCAGACAGAATTATTCCATATGCTTTTATAAATCCTAAGTCAAAAGATGCAATTAAGGAATTAGATTTATGCCTTGGTGAAAGGGGATTTTTAGGAGTTAAGTTTCATCCATGGAAGCATGGCTATTTTGCGGATAACACACCACAAATAGATGAAATTTTAACTCATATTGAAAAGTATGGAGTTCATATTCAAGTATATCCAGGTACAAGTCCATTATGTACACCATATGTATGGATTCGCTATGCGAAAAAACATCCAAATTTGCGATTTGTTTTTACACATACTGGATGCAGAGAGTTTGGATATAGTGTCATCAAAGCTGTTCAAGATGTGAAGAATATTTGGCTTGAAACATCCGTTATTTATGAAAGTGATGTTTTGAAGCAAATGAAAGATTGTGTTGGTGCAGACAGAATTGTTTTCGGTACAGACTGGCCATATAAACCAGTACAGTGTGAAATTGAAAAAATATATCATATGGGATTTGATGAGGAAGAATTAGAAAAAGTATTTTATAAGAATGCTGAATCATTATGGATACCAAGAAAGGGAGGGGATGAATAATGAAGATTAATGTATGTAGAATTGATGATCGTTTAATCCATGGACAAATTGTAACGAAATGGATTAAAGAGGCAGATGCAAAGTTGATCATAGTATCTGACGACAAAGCAGCAAATGACAAAGCTTTACAGATGATACTCAAGATTGCAGTGCCAAGTGGAGTAAAATTAGAGATTCTTAGCAAAGAGAATACTGTTAAACGAATTAACGAAGATAAGACAAATGTAAATGTTCTATTGCTTATAAGAAATCCTAAAGAAACAAACCTATTAGTTGAGATGGGCCTAAAACTAGACAAAATAATTGTAGGTAATATTAGTAATTCTAAATCAGTAGTAGGTAGAACAAAGTTATTAGATTATATCTGGGTAGAGCCAGATGATGTGGAAGCACTTAAGTCATTACATAATAAGGGAATCTTGCTCGAGGTAAAAGCAATACCAGAAGAAAGAGCAAAAGACCCAATAGAGTTAATTGAAAAATACGTTAAATAAACCAGGAGGAAAGAAAAGATGTTTATTCAAGCGTTACTTGTAGCGTTAATCGTTGCAGTTGCATTCAATGATAGAGTTTTCTTACATACGTTTATGTATAGACCAATCGTAATTGGACCATTAGTAGGATTGGTGTTTGGTAATTTAAATATTGGGTTGCAAGTTGGTGTTGCAGTAGAATTGATGTTCTTAGCAGTTATTTGGGTTGGTACAGCTGTTCCACCAGATGAGACATTATCCGCTGCATTTGCTACATCAATTGCTTGTGCTACAGGATCACCAGAAATTGGTATTGCAACAGCGCTTCCAATTTCATTCGTTGGACAAATTTTCCGTCAAACAAAATTCTCTACAGTTTATGAGTGGACAATGAGAAAAGTTGAAAAAGCTGCATCCAAAGCTGATGGAAAAGGTGTCATTTTATGGACAACAATTATTCCAGCAATTATTGAAAGTTTACTATTTGGTATTCCAACATTTATTGGAGTTTACTATGGAGCAGAAGCTGTACAAGCATTTATTAACTTCATACCACAATGGTTAATTTCAGGCTTAGCAGCTGGAGCAGGTTTATTAGGGGCAGTCGGTGTTGCTTTATTACTTGGTACAGTTAAAGATAAATCCCTATGGCCATATTTCTTAATTGGCTTTGTATTTGCATCCTATTTAGGCGTTAATATGATTGGTATCGCAATGATTGCAGTAGCATGTGTTGCAATTAATTATTTAGCGGATAAGAATAAAGTAAGTAGTGAAGAGGTTGAAGAATTTGAAGTTGAACCAGAAGATAATAGTTACCGTGTTTTAACAAAGAAAGACTTATGGAAAACATTCTGGTATGGAATGGCTATCGAATCTGGTAACAGTGCCACTAAGCAGGAAGCAAACGGTTTCTTACAGGCTATGATTCCTACTCTAGATAAGGTTTATGAAGATCCTGCAGAAAGAGCAGAAGCATATGAAAGACATTGTGAATTATTCCTAACTGAGGGAAGAGTTGCTGAACTATGTGTAGGTATTTCATGCGCAATGGAAGAAAGAAATGCGATTAAGAAGGATATTGATCCAGAATCAATTAATGCACTTAAAGTCGCATTAATGGGTCCATTAGCTGGTATCGGTGACTCATTAATTCATGGAACGATTCGTCCTATTATTGCAGGTTTAGCATGTTCAATGATTACTGCAAGTGGCTTCAATAATCCAACTGGTGCAATTCTCTTCGTAGTATTGATGACGGCTATTACTTTCGCAATTCGATATCTAGGAATCTTTAAGGGATATGAAGGCGGACTATCATTAGTATCTAAGATGCAGTCAGGTGGATTGTTAAATAGCTTAACAAGATATGCAGGTATTGCAGCATTCGTAGTATGTGGTGGATTTATTTCTGCATTAGTTTACGTAACATTGAATGTTCAATATGTAAATGGAGATACGATCATTTCCTTACAGAAGACATTAGATGACTTAATTCCAAACCTAATTCCATTGATTTATACAATGATTATGTATTGGTTAATCAATAAGAAGAAAATCAATATCGTGCTATTAATGTTTATCACAATTTTAATTGGTGTTGCAGGTGTTGCACTTGGAATTTTAGCTTAGTTGAGGTAGTTGAATATGATAATTGATATTCATGCTCATCTAGATCGAGATCCAATTAGTAAAACTTATCTAATCAGTGAGCAATTTGAAGACATGAAAAAGAATAAAATTACGAAGAGAGTAATTTCTACTTTCTATGGTCGATCAATTTCTGATGCAAATGATGAAATTGCAAAACTGGTTGATTTATATCCTGATAAATTTATTGGTTGCGCTGTGATTAATCCTAAATTAGATGATTCGATTGATGAAGTAATTAGGATTTCTAAAATGCCACAATTTAAAATGATAGAGTTTGATTCTTTGGAACATGGATATCGACCTGAAAAATTCCAATATAATATTGACCCAATCTTACAGATATGTGAGGAAAATAATTTAATTGTTAAAGTGTTTACTGGTGCTGGCTTCTATACGATGCCAGACCAGTGGGCATTTTATTCCAGAAGATTTAAGAACATTAAATTTATTCTGGAGCATTTAGCTGGTGAAGATTTTAGATATGGAACTGTAGATTTAATGAAAGAAGAATCTAATCTATTAATGGAAACATCATATGAGACAGAGATTCCAGCTTTACATAAAATTTTTGATAGCGTTGAAGTTGAGAGGCTATTCTACGGTTCTAATTATCCTGATAATTTTACTGAAATTTCTCTAATGAAGTTTGACAGTCTAAATCTCAGCCAAGATGATTTAGAGAAAATTATGTATAAAAATGCACAGAAGTTATTAGACATTTCAAAGGAAGGTGAAAATTTATGAATGATTTAGTCAATTGCTTACCTTTGGAAGCAAAGAAGAAATTTAGTGATATTGAAGATGGAACTGTTTTAGGAGCAAGCAACCATATAAGAATGATTGCAGAAATGTTTGTCACAATTAGTGATGAAATAGAAGATAAGTCAAAAGCGTCTAATCTAATCAAACAAGTAAGTGATTATTTTAAAAAAACAAGAGGATTATCTAGCTACGCTATTGTTAATGCATTGAATAAAATTGAGCATTATTGTGAGGAATCTAATGAAACACTATATTCTGAAAAAATAAAAAATGGAGTAAAGCATTATTTTGATGAAGCAGTAGAAATATCGAAGAGAATTACAGAATATAGTGTGAATTTATTAGATGATTGCAAAACAATTATTGCATTTGACTACTCTAGTACTGTAGAAAAAACTTTAAGAGAATTACGACATGAAGTGACTGTTATAATACCTGAGTCGAGAGTAATTAACGGTGGTTATAATTTTGTGAAACCATGTCTAGATAGGGGACATAAAGTAAGATTTATCCCGGATGCAAGCATGCTTACCGTACTGCGAAAAGTTGATGCAGTGATAATTGGTGCAGAAACATTCTATCCAGATGGCACTGCATTTAATACTGCAGGCTCGGATATTTTGGCTGTATTATGCAAGGAGTGTGATATTCCCTACTATGTTCTTACACCTATGCTAAAGGTAGATAATAGAGCTTTATATGGAAAATTCAAAAAAGAAATCATTCGCGACGAAAAGGATACTATAGCTAAAAACTGGCCAACTGAATTAGCTGAAAAAGTTGATTTTAAAGTTATCGAGTTAGTTCCGATTACACCAGATAAGATTACAAAGTATGTTACTGAACATGGTATCGTGAGTCCTTGTGACCTAAATTATTATTTATATAAAGAAGGTATTTAGTTATGTTGGATATTAATAAATTTCCTTTATCATTGGTGATGATTCAGCCTCCAGCAATGCCAGGCAGTTATAAAAATGATGGGAAGAATTTGAATGCAATTGAGAAATATGTCTACGATGAAGCGGAAATGATATATAAACAAGGCTTTGATGGCTTTATCCTTCAAAACATGCATGACGGTCCAGTAGCACAAACTGCTAGACCAGAAACAATTGCATTTATGACACGCTTAGGACTAATGCTAAAAAGGGAATTCCCTACAATGGTATTAGGTATTCTTGTAAACTGGGATGGTGTTGCTTCATTGGCTGTTGCAGAAGCTGTTAATGCAGATTTTGTACGTGTTGAACACTTATACTCTGGTGTATCTATTGATACTTTAGGTTTCCATCAAGGACAATGCTCAGATATATTGATGATGAAAAAGAGACTAGGATCATCTATTCCGATTTATGCAGATGTTATGGAAGTAAATGCGAATTATCTAGTAAGTGACTCCAAAGTTGAGGCAGCTAAAAAGATGATGCGATATGCATACCCAGATGGATTATTTATTAGTGGTAAAAACACAGGAGAAAGTCTAGAAATCATTAAGGAAATTCGAAAAACTTTACCAAATGTACCTATATTTCTCGGCGGAGGAGCTACCGGAGAAAATGTTGGTGAATTACTAAAGTATTATGATGGAGTTTCTGTAGCAACATGGGTCAAAAATGGAAATATGGAAAACCCAATTGACCCAGAACGTGCGCAGACTTTCTTGGAACAATGCAGAATGGCTTCGGAATGGCGTAGGAGAAAAGAAAAATGATAGGTATTATTATTGTTACCCATTCAAATTTTGCTGAAGGTATTAAGAATTCAGTAGAAATGATTGCAGGAAAGCAAGATAACTTTACTGCAATTAATTTTGAGAATGGAGAAGATATAGAAGATTTAAAAAATCGTATATCTCAAAAAGCCGTAGAATATACTTCGAAGGGCTTGGATGTAATTTATGTAACAGACTTGAAAGGAGCAACGCCATTTAACGCTTGTTTATATGTATCAACACAAATTTGGGGTCCTGTTGTAGCTGGATTATGTCTACCAATATTATTAGAATTAGTCCTTACTAGAGATACAATGGACATAGAAGACTTATCAAGTTATGTAAGATATGTTATAACAAATGCGAAGGAGAGCATTCAAGTCATTGACGTAAATGAGTTGATGTAATTAGCAATGATGGAAATCCAAAGTAAAAATAACCCTCTATATTTAGATGTATATAATGATATTCTAAATAAAATTGATACATTAGTTTATAAACCTGGCATGGTTTTACCTTCCGAACAAGATTTACAAAAACAATATAATGTATCTCGTATAACCGTAAGAAGGGCATTATCGGATTTAGTCCATGATGGACTATTAGAACGTACCAGGGGTAGAGGGACAGTTATTCTTCCAAAGAAGAATAAAGAGGATCTATATGAATTATCTGGATTTACCGAGGATGCCAAACGTAACGGAGATATTCCAACGTCAGTAATTATCAAACTGGATGAAATAAAATGTCCATCAGATATCGCACGGTTTCTACAAATTGATGAGTACGAGAAGGTATATTATCTAAAACGCCTACGACTTATCAATGGTAGAATTTCAGGGATTTTCGAAACATATATCTCTCAAAGATTTCCATTTAAAATCAGTCCAAATGATTTTAATGAAAAAACTTCTTTATATGACTTCTATAAAGAGAATGGTGTAATAATTGCTGATGCAGTAGAAACACTAGAATCAATTATGGTTACACCAGAACTTAAAAGGGAAATGTTTATCGAGAGTGATATGCCAATCTTCTACCGTGCGAGAATAACATATGATAACAATTCAAAGCCAATAGAATATTCAAAGAATTATTATAAGGCCAATGGATATAAGTATGTTGTTCATCTCCACAGAAAAAATGGAACTGTATCAAAATAGTATTGAATTAAGCTTAAGCGATTGGAGAATGATTAATCTTCCAATCGCTTTTGATATTTCTAAGTGTAACTTTTGAAATTATTATGAAAAGATTTATAAAAATAAGCATAAATAGGGGAAATATAGTCTGTATCAGTGATTCACATTGAATTCAAAATACTTTATAACTATAATTTTAATAGAGTTTTAAAAATTATAGGGGACATACAATGGCAGAGATAAAAAAAGAGCAACAACGTGATGAATTGCATCGTGCAATTTGGGCTATTGCGGATGAGTTGCGCGGTAGTGTAGATGGATGGGACTTTAAGAACTACGTACTAGGGACGATGTTTTATCGTTACATTTCTGAAAGTCTAACTAATTTCATCAATGAGAATGAGATTAAATCTAATAATCTTTCTTTTAATTATGCTGATTTAACAGATGAGCAAGCATTAATGATTAAAGATGAAATGATTAATGTTAAAGGGTTCTTTATTTTACCTTCCGAATTATTTTGTAATGTACGTAAGCGTCCTTCAAATATTGATGACTTAAATGAAACTTTAGAAAGAGTATTTAATCATATTGAAGATTCCGCAAAGGGTAGTTCCTCAGAAAGTGACTTTGCGGGATTATTTGATGACTTTGATGTTAATAGTAATAAACTCGGCTCAACAGTTGGAAAGAGAAACGAAAGACTTCAAAAGCTACTAAATGGTATTGCTGACATGAACCTAGGTGATGTAAAAGACCATGACATCGATGCTTTTGGTGATGCCTATGAATACTTAATGACAATGTATGCATCTAATGCAGGCAAGAGTGGTGGAGAATTCTTTACACCTTCTGATGTATCAGAATTACTAACAAGACTTGGTACAGTTGGTAAGAAAGAAGTGAATAAAGTATATGATCCTGCATGTGGATCAGGTTCATTACTTTTAAAAGCTGAAAAAGTATTGGGTAAAGATGGTGTTCGTAATGGCTACTATGGTCAGGAAATTAATATCACTACATATAACTTATGTCGTATTAATATGTTCTTACATGACATTGAATTCGATAAGTTTAATATTGTCTGTGAAGATACTTTAACTAGCCCACAACATTGGGATGATGAGCCATTTGAACTAATTGTGTCTAATCCTCCATACTCCATTAAATGGGATGGCGATGATAATCCATTATTGATTAATGATGGTAGATTTTCACCTGCAGGAGTTTTAGCTCCTAAGAGTAAGGCTGATTTAGCTTTTATCATGCATGCATTGAGCTGGCTATCATCCTCAGGTACAGCTGCTATTGTTTGTTTCCCAGGTATTTTCTATAGAGGAGGAGCGGAGCAAAAGATTCGCAAGTATCTAGTTGATAATAACTTTGTGGATTGTATTATCCAACTACCAAGTAATTTATTCTTTGGAACAAGTATTGCAACATGCATTATGGTTTTAAAGAAGAATAAAAAAGACAATACGACATTATTCATCGATGCATCTCAGCAATGTATTAAAGTTACAAATAATAATAGATTGACTGAAGATAATATTAATGTGATTGTAAATATCTTTACAGACAGAAAAGATGTTCAGTATATTGCAAAACTTTCATCTATTGAAGAAATTAAAGTGAATGAATATAACTTATCAGTATCGACATATGTAGAAAAAGAAGATACGAGAGAAAAAATAGATATCGTAAAGCTAAATGCTGAAATCAGAGAAATTGTTGCTCGGGAAGAGGCATTAAGAAAAGCAATAGATGATATAGTTTTTGGAATAGAGGGATAGTAAATGAAAAATGTCTTTATTGATACCAATATCTGGCTCTCTTTGTATCATTTCACAAATGATGATTTATCTGAATTTGAGAAACTGAAGGATATGGTTGGTGATAGTATTAATTTAATAATACCTACGCAAGTGTATGATGAGATAAAAAGGAATAGAGAATCCAAAATAATGGATGCCTTAAAAAACTTCGAATTGAAAGTACCTAAATTTCCAGTATTTTGCAAAGGATATGATGAATTTGAACCACTACGTAATGATTTGTATTCACTTGTGAATAAGTTTAATTCTTTTAAACATAAAATTGAAACTGATATAACTAGTGAAGAATTACCCGCGGATAAAACATTAAGAAGTTTCTTTTCAAATATTGATTTAATAGCTTGTGATGACTATGTGAGTAAAGCATATATCCGATATGGAATTGGAAATCCGCCTGGAAAGGATAATAAATATGGTGATGCCATTAATTGGGAATGTATTTTGGATAATGTTCCTAATGGTGAAGACTTATACTTTATCAGTGCTGACAAAGATTATCGTTCGTTGATTTCTGATGAAAATATGAATCCTTTCTTACTCAAAGAATGGGAAGAAAAAAAAGAATCCAAATTATATTTTTATTCTACCTTAGTAGGATTTTTGGATGAACATGTCGACGAAATACAGCTAAAGGCTGAAATTGATAAACAGAAGCTAATTGATAATTTGTATAAAAGTGATTCGTTTGCCTCCACGCATGAAGTAATAGCATTATTAAGACAATATTCTGGTTGGACTAAACAACAAATCGAAAAAATCTGTTCTGCCTTAGTAGATAATAGACAAGTATCATGGATAATTCATGATCCAGATATATTTAAATTCTATCATTCAATAATAGCTGACTTTGACTACGAGAAGTTATCTGATGGTTCAATTAGACAAGCTATTGATATTATAAATGGATTTGAAGATGATGCTCAAAGTGATTATGAAGCGGAAAAGTCTGAAGCACTCGAAGAATATTATAAACACTAACGAGAGGAAACCGATTACGATGAACAAATTAGAGAAAGTGTTAGGCAGTTTGTGCCCAAATGGTGTGGAATATAAAGAACTAAATAAGGTTTGTAGATTTCAAAATGGCTTTGCTTTTAAAAGTAAATTATTTTCCGAATCTGGATTACCTATTCTAAGAATAACAAATATATCTGAAGGTAAGTTATCGGAAGAAGGGTATGTATACTTTAATCCAAATGATTATAAGGAAAACTTAAACAATTATATTGTAAAACCTAATAGTATTGTGGTTGCAATGTCTGGTGCTACAACTGGAAAAATCGGATATAACTATTCCAAAAAAGAATATTACCTTAATCAACGTGTGGGGATGTTTCTTCCTGATGAATCGTTTTTGATGAATCGGTATCTTTATCATTGGCTATCAGGGCAGAGTGGAAATATATTAGCTATATCATCAGGTACGGGTTCTCAACCTAATTTAAGTTCAGCGAAAATGATGAAGTTTAAGATTCCCGTACCTCCGTTGGAGGTGCAACATGAAATAATCCGTATATTAGACTCTTACATGTTACTTACAGCAGAACTTACAGCAGAACTTACAGCAGAACTTACAGCAAGGAAAAAACAATATGAATACTATAGAGATAAACTGTTATCATATTCAATGGGGGTAAAATACTATAAACTTTGTGATATTGGAAAGTTCTATGGAGGCCTTAGTGGGAAAAAGAAAGATGATTTTGCTGATGGTAACTGTAAATATATAACATATATGAATGTTTATAATAATATTGCAGTTGATTTTTCAATTACAGAAAAAGTGAAAATCATTGCAAATGAACATCAAAATTGCCTAAAATACGGTGATATAATATTTACTGGTTCATCAGAAACGCAAGATGAATGTGGATATTCTTCTGTGGTAACAGAAAAATTAGAGGATGATATATATCTAAATAGTTTTTGTTTTTTCCTCAGGCTCAATGACATAAATCTATTGAATCCGAATTTTGCTAAGTATTTATTTAGATCAAATTCCATTCGAAAGCAAATTATCAATACTGCTAGTGGAGTCACAAGATTTAACGTATCAAAAAAGAAAATGGAGAATATTGTACTTGGAATTCCTTCGATGGATATCCAGCAAAGAATTATAAAAATTCTAGATAAATTTGATATGATTTGTTCTGATTTGAATATTAGCCTTCCTGCAGAGATTGAAGCTCGGCAAAAACAATATGAATTTTATCGTGATCAGCTCT
>ERZ773063.2077-NODE-2077-length-11145-cov-2.920198_pt1 | contig 11145 bp, 6 predicted proteins | sample MGYA00580625_ERZ773063 | MGnify/ENA primary metagenome ERZ773063 (study PRJEB29015, sample SAMEA2738022) | human oral metagenome | biome: human oral; feature: human-associated habitat; material: dental | place: China | collected 2042 ...
TGTAGCGAGGGGTAAATTTTAAGAGCTTTGGGCGGATAGCGCGAGTGCGGACGATCAATAAAACAGGCAGCAGGGCTAGGCGCGAGATTAAATTTATCTGCAAATTTAGCTAATCGCGAGGGGTAAATTTTAAAAATTTAGACCCGCAAAGCCGCTGTTTTAAAGCACCGATTAAAAGCGCGCGCTAATCTCTCCGAAGCTCTTTCGCAAATTTAACCTACGCGCTATTTTTCTGTGCGAATTTTACGCTTGCATAGAGGTAGCTTGCAAACCCTAGCGCGCCCAGTATTGCGCCCGCCTCGCCTATGTGTTCAAGCCCGAATCTCGTTGCGATCTGATGCCCTAAAAGCGCTCCGCCGCCGATGCCTACGTTATAAATCGCCGAGTAGATCGATATCGCGACATCGGTAGCATCCGGAGCCAGCGCCAAAACCCTAATCTGCAAACAAAGCCCAAAGCCAAAAATTCCCACTCCCCAGACGAAAGCCGCGAGCAGTAGCGCTACGTCATTTGCGGCAAAAGCTTTTAACGTCAGCACCGAGGCTAGGATAAAAAGGATCGAGCAGATCAAAAAGGCGTTCGCAAATGAGCGGTAAAGCTTTGAAAAAAGCACGCTCGCAGCGATGCCAGAAGCACCGAACGCAAGCAAGACATAGGTTACGAAGTGATCCCCTGCGGGATTAAATTTCGCCACGAATGGCTCGACATAGCTGTAGGTCGTAAAATGCGCGCCTACGATCAAAAACGTCAGCAGATACAAAGCAAGCAGCATCGGGCGCCTTGCAAGCATCGGCAAGCTCGCAAGAGAGCCCGCGCGGCGACTCGGTAAAAACGGTAAAATTTTCCAAAGAAACAGCGCCTCCGCCGCCGCAAGCGCGCCGATCGCAAAAAACGTAATTCTCCAGCCGAAAAGCTCGCCGACCACGCGCCCCAAAGGAAGCCCCAAAACCATCGCAAGCGAGGTGCCCAAAGCCAGCATGCCGATAGCCTGCGAGCCTTTATTTATCGGCGCTAGGCGCACGACGAGCGATGAGGTGATCGACCAAAAGATCGCGTGCGAAATCGCGATGCCAAGGCGCGCGATTACCAAAACGGTAAAATTCCACGCAATGGCCGCCAGAACGTGACTTAGCGTAAATAGCACGAAAAGTCGCAAAAGCAGCCTCTTGCGCTCGAGCTTTGAGGTTAGTAGCATCAGCGGCAGCGAAAGGATGCTTACCGCCCACGCGTAGATTGTGATGATTAACCCCGTGCTCGTAACGTCCATGCTAAAATCCGCCGCGATGTCGCTTAGCAGCGCCACGGGGATAAATTCCGTCGTGTTAAAAATAAAGGCGGCAAACGCCAGCGCGATAACTCTCGTGTAAGCGATTTTATGGACGTTCATCGGTTTTCTCTTTCCAGCTTTTAAATTCAGACTTTAAATTTAGCGCATTTAGCGGTTTTTAGTTTTTCGAGTTCTGCTCGGAATTTTAAAATTTTAAATTCCATGCCGTATATACGTGCCGCGTTCCGTGCTAAATCTAGGCGGAGGATTATAGCTAAATTTATTCTCCTCGCAGCTTGCAGAAATAGAATTTACGCTCAAAACGCAAAGTCGCGTGTGGTAAAATTCACACAGCGAGCGACCAGTGAAAATTTAAAATGAAATTTGCGCTGCGCTCGGCAGGTGGCAATAAAATTCCTTATATTTGGCAGAATGCGCTGAAATTTTATGTACCGCGATGTTACAAGCCATAAATAAAATTTCGCTACGTTGAGCTTGGATGCGTATAGCGGTTGAGGTTTTGTAGTGGCTAAATTTTATCACCCCGGTCTTGTTAACGATATGAGACTTGCCCCATTTTGTGGTACGTGCATTTTTAAATTTCTTAATTTTCGCGCATTCCCGTCATTTGATATTTAGGTTAGAATTTCAAGCCAGACGGCTAAATTTACATTAATTTCTACCTGTTGCTTACGATCCGCGCTTAAAGTATGCAAAAAATTATTTTCAAAGCGGTGAAAGAGCCCGTCTCAAATCGCCCGCAATGCTCGTCTAAAACTGCCAGCAGATCGCGCTTGTAGCCCGCCTGCTGTGATAAAGCTTTAGAATTTTATTCGGTTTGCGAAGCATTTAAATTTTTAAGCAATAAATATGTAAAATTAGCGAAATTTGATAATTCCAAAGGACGAAAAATGGCAAAAGTTATGAAAACGATGGACGGAAACGAGGCGGCGGCTTACGTCTCATACGCCTTTACCGAGGTCGCGGGCATCTATCCGATCACGCCTAGCTCGCCTATGGCGGATTACACCGATATTTGGGCGTCGCAGGGTAAGAAAAACCTCTTCGGCATGCCCGTTAAAGTAGTCGAGATGCAAAGCGAGGGCGGCGCGGCGGGCACCGTGCACGGCTCACTCCAAGCGGGCGCGCTTACGACGACGTACACAGCATCACAGGGGCTTTTGCTAAAAATTCCAAATATGTATAAGATCGCGGGCCAGATGCTTCCGGGCGTCATTCACGTCGCGGCGCGCGCGCTTGCGGCGCAGGCGCTCTCCATTTTCGGCGATCATCAAGACGTCTACGCCTGTCGCCAAAGCGGCTTTGCGATGCTTGCAAGCGACAGCGTGCAGGAGGTGATGGATCTGGGCGGTATCGCGCATCTTGCGGCGATTAAGGGGCGCGTGCCGTTTTTGCACTTTTTTGACGGATTTCGCACGAGCCATGAAATTCAAAAGATCGAGGTGATGGACTATGCCGAGTTTGATCGCTTGCTGGATCGCGAGGCCGTGCGTAAATTTAGAGCTGACGCGCTAAACTCCGAGCATCCTAAAACTCGCGGCACGGCGCAAAACGACGACGTGTATTTTCAGACGCGCGAGCTAACCAATAAATTTTACGACGCGCTTCCGGACATCGTCGCGGAGTATATGAGCGAAATTTCAAAGATCACGGGGCGGTCGTATGCGCCTTTCGTCTATTACGGCGCAAGTGAGCCGCAGCGCGTGATCGTCGCGATGGGCTCGGTCAATCAAGCCCTTGAAGAGGTGGTCGATCATCTAAACGCGAAGGGCGAGAAAGTAGGCGTACTAAAAGTACATCTCTATAGGCCTTTTAGCCTCAAATATCTTTTTGCCGCGATGCCTAAAAGCGTGCGTAAAATCGCCGTGCTAGACCGCACGAAGGAGCCGGGCAGTCTCGGCGAGCCGCTGTATCTGGACATAAAGGCCGCATTTTACGGGCGCGAGGACGCTCCACTCATCGTGGGCGGCAGGTATGGGCTAAGCTCCAAGGATGTCGATCCCGCGCAGCTAATCGCCGTGTATGAAAATTTAAAGGCGGACGAGCCTAAAAACGGCTTTACGATCGGCATCGACGACGACGTGACGCATCTGTCCCTTCCCGTGGGAGATAAAATTTCGCTCGGCTACGAGGATGAGATAGAGTGCTTGTTTTATGGCCTGGGCGCGGACGGCACCGTGGGCGCGAATAAAAATTCCGTCAAAATCATTGGCGATAAGACCGATCTTTACGCGCAGGCGTATTTCGCCTACGACAGCAAAAAATCGGGCGGCTACACGCGCTCGCACCTGCGCTTCGGCAAAAGACCGATCCGCTCGACCTATCTCGTCTCAAATCCGCATTTCGTCGCCTGCTCGGTCGCTGCGTATCTGGATATCTACGACGTCATCGGGGGTATCCGCGAAGGCGGCACCTTCCTTTTAAATTCCATCTGGGATGCCGAGCAAACGGCGGCAAAGCTTCCCAACAAGGTCAAAAAAATTCTAGCTGCCAGGCGGATAAAATTTTATATCCTAAATGCCACCAAGCTGGCGCACGAGATAGGGCTTGGAGGCCGCACCAATACGATCATGCAATCGGCGTTTTTCAAGCTTAGCGGCATCATCCCGTTTGAGCAGGCGCAAAGCTATATGAAGGAATACGCCAAGAAAACCTACGCCAAAAAGGGCGAGGCGGTCGTGGCGATGAACTGCGACGCGATCGATAGGGGCGCGGATGCTTTGGTGCAGGTAGCGATCGATCCTGCGTGGGTAAATTTAAAAGATGACGCGGCGGATACAAACGATAAATACAAAGGCGACGAATTTATAGAAAAGATCGTAAAACCGATGAACGCGGCGCGCGGCGATAGCTTGCCGGTCTCGGCGTTTTTAGGGCACGAGGACGGCGGATTCGATGCGGGCACGACGCGATTTGAAAAGCGCGGCGTGGGTGTCACGGTGCCTAAATGGATCGAGCAAAACTGCATCCAGTGCAACCAGTGCGCCTTCGTCTGCCCGCACGCCGTAATCAGAGCGTTTTTGCTAGATGAAAAGGACGAGGCCGCCGCGCCTTCAAATTTAAAAGATCACCTACTAGAAGCCAAGGGTAAGGAGCTAAAGGGGCTAAAATATAAGATCCAAGTAAGCCCGCTAGATTGCACGGGTTGCGCGCTTTGCGCCGAAAACTGCCCGAGCAAGGAAAAATCGCTCGTCATGGTGCCGCTTGAAGAAGAACTCGCAAAGGGCGAGCAAGAGAGCGCGGACTTTTTATTCGAGCACGTAAGATATAAAGATGATTTGATGGACAGATCAAGCGTCAAGGGCGTGGGATTTGCCCGCCCATATTTTGAATTTCACGGCGCGTGCCCGGGATGCGGCGAGACGCCGTATATCACGCTGATCACGCGACTTTTCGGCGATCATATGATCGTAGCCAACGCCACGGGCTGTAGCTCGATCTACGGCGGATCGGCGCCTTCGATGCCGTACCGCAAGGACGAAAACGGCCGCGGCGTCGCGTGGGCGAACTCGCTTTTTGAGGACAACGCCGAGTTTGGGCTGGGAATGAAGATCGCAAGCGAGACGCTGCGCCATAAGATCGAGGATCTGATGCTAGGCTCGCTCTCAAGCGTGCCAAACGCGCTAAAGGCGCTTTATCACGACTGGATCGAAAACAGAGACGATACGCTAAAATCCGCTCAGATTAGAGATAGGCTGGTGCCGCTACTAGAACAAAATTTGGACGCGCCCGGGGTTCGTGAAATTTTAGAACTGAAGCAGTATCTAAACAAAAAATCGCAGTGGATCATCGGCGGCGACGGCTGGGCTTACGATATCGGCTACGGCGGGCTCGATCACGTGCTGGCTACCGGCGAGGACGTAAATGTGCTGGTGCTGGATACGGAGGTTTATTCAAACACGGGCGGACAGAGCTCTAAAGCTAGCCGCCGCGGCTCGATCGCGCAGTTTACCGCGGGCGGTAAGGCGGTGCAGAAAAAAGACCTCGGTCAGATCGCGATGACCTACGGCAACATCTTCGTCGCGCAGGTAAATTCCAACGCAAACCAAGCCGCGACGCTAAAGGCGATCATGGCGGCAGAGGCCTACCCGGGACCTAGTCTCATCATCGCGTATTCGCCGTGTATCGCGCACGGTATCAAAGGCGGCATGGGTAGCTCGGGCGATCAAGCCGAACTTGCGAGCAAATGCGGCTATTGGCCGACCTACACCTTCGATCCGCGGCTTGCGGCGGAGGGCAAAAATCCGCTTAAAATTTCATCCAAAGAGCCCGATTGGAGCCTTTATGAGGAATTTTTGCTAAACGAAGTGCGCTACAACGCGCTTAAAAAGATCGATCCAGAGCACGCGGGCAAGCTTTATGAAGCAAACAAAGCCGACGCGATGAGGCGTTACCGCCAGCTCAAGCGGCTTGCGAATGCCGATTTCGGCGATGAGGTTATCTCTGCGGGCGTCGCGAGCGAGAATGCTTAAGCTTTGGCTATTTGTTGAAATTCCGGCTCTGCGAATTTTGCGATCCGGAATTTTATTAAATTTAGCGGGATTGCATAAAATTACGTATAAATTTTAAAAGGAAAATCCATGAAAAAAATCGGACTAATCGGCGGCATGAGCTACGAATCTACGATTAGCTATTATGATGGGATCAATCGCAAAATTAACGAGCGTCTAGGCGGGCTAAGTAGCGGCGAAATCCTGCTAAGTAGTCTAAATTTTGACGAGATCGAGCGGTGTCAAAGAGATAATGAGTGGGATAGGGCAGGTGAAATTTTAGCTCGTCACGCGCGGATTTTGCAAAGCGGCGGCGCGGATTATATTTTTCTTTGCACCAATACGATGCATAAGTGCTACGAGGCGATAAATGCCGCCATCTCCGTGCCTTTCGTGCATATCGCGGACGCCACGTTAAGTGAGCTGCGAAAACGTGGCGTGCAAAAAGTAGGGCTGCTCGGCACGATCTACACGATGACGCAGGATTTTTACAAACAGCGCTTGATAGATGGCGGCGTGGAGGTACTCGTGCCAAATGCGGACGAAATGGAAGCGGTAAACGAAGTAATTTTTGATGAGCTTTGCTTTGGTAAAATCTTACCGCACTCCAAAGAGAAATTTTTGCAGATCATTGAAGGGCTTAGAGCTTGCGGCGCGCAGGGCGTGATACTGGGCTGCACGGAGATCGGGCTGCTCGTATCGCAAGCAGATACCACCATGCAGCTATTCGATACTACGCAGATCCACATCGATGCGGCAGTAAGTCTAGCTTTAAGCAAGTAAATATCAAATATAAGCCGGTAAAATTCCGGCTTGTAATTTTAAATTTTTATATATATTATCAGTTAAATTTAATCTTTCTCTGTTATAATAACGACTATCAATCATAAAAGGGGATGAAATGAACGTTTTAGTTATAGGAGCAGATGAGATTACACCCATTAAGGCGGTTTTAAAAGACCTTGGCGCGAGCAATATCGAGCACTGGGATGCACGAAACGAAAATCGCGTAAATCGTAAGCCGATCCCGCAAGATACCGAGTGTGTCGTGATGCTTACGAGCTTTTTAAACCACAACACGATGAAAAAAATCAAAGGCGAAGTAAAAAAGCGCAAAATCCCGCTCGTATGCGCTAAAAGAAGCGTTAGCTGCGTATTTTGCGAATACTGTAAGGTTTTCAATTTAAATCAAGAATTTGGTTGCAGACCTTGCGAAGATGATTAAAATTCCAAGGAATTTAAATAATGCCGGCAAGTCCAGGCAAGCGGTTAAAAGGTCGCGCACTACGCCGCAATCAAATGCTTACAAAGATGAAGCTGGCGAGCTAAATTCCAAGGATTTTTTAAATTATAGCAAATTTAACGCTACTTGCTTTGCGCACGCCGAAAGCAAGAAATTTAGCGGCAAATCTAAAAAGTTTTCAAGCGGTAAATCGAGCGTGCTTAATCATAATGTCTCTAAGTCGTGCGCTGCAAAGAGCGCGCAAAAGGGCGGCGCGAATAGGAATTTTACAGCAAGGGCTTTTTACGACACTGGCTTAGCGCAAAAGAATTTTTTCTGCGCTAAGCGTTCGGACGAGAAATCAGCTTTGTTACGAGATATTGCCGCGCCAAAACGAGGTATCGCAGCATGCGAAAAATGCCAAAAAGCGGATCTGTGGCGCGATAACGAGCTTATTGATGATGAAATTTTAAATGCCAAAGCTTTTAATAAAAAATTATTTGGTGGCGAGATTTTTGGCTTTGATGCGAACAGGCGCGAGATTGTGCCAGAGGCGCTGCGGGATTATAATGCGGCTTCGCGAGCGCGGGCGATGCTAGCTCTATATAATTTTAACGTTAATGCGGATTATAGAATTCCGCCCGCAAATTTAAAGGGCGCTTCGCAGTTTCGCACCGCATTTTTAAATTTTATCGCTTCCGAGCTTAGGCGCGGGGCTCGTAAAATTTACCGCTTCAAGCCTGCCGTAAAATTTTGCGCGGCGGATAATGCGATAATCTTTTCTTATCTGTGTGGCATGCCGCTGCCCGTATTTGTCGCCAAGCCCGCTTATAAGCTAACTCGCGCAATCGTGAGCCTGCGTAGCGGATTGCTGCTAAATGGAGACGATGCATTTCGCAACTTCGTATTTTGCAAAATCGCGCTTCGCAATGCAGGCGTAGAAATCGAGCTTAAAAACGAGCTCATCATCGTGCGAAAAAACGGATTTTCGCTCGGAGTGATAGCAAATTTCAGATCGATGCTCGTTTCAAATCCTATGCTTTATGATAATGATATAAAAAAAGCGCTAGAGCTTTGCTGCGGAGCAAACATCGACGCCGTGTATCTTGTCTATCCAAAAAATGAAAATTTTAACCGCCACGTCGAGATAAAAAGCGAATGCTTTAAGGGAAATTTCATTATGAAATTAGTACCATACAAGCTTACCGACAAAATTTATTAAAAGGATACCAAATGGTTGGAATTATTTTTGGAAGCTCGATGGGCAATACTGAGGACGCCGCGAAGCTGATCTCCGAAAAGCTAGGCATAGAAAACGAGCTAAAAAACGTTGCGGACATCGCGCCTGCAGATCTAAATAAATACACTGCGCTTATCATCGGCAGCTCCACGTGGAACGACGGCGAGCTGCAGGACGACTGGGCGGGCTTTGATTTTTCAGCCCTTGATGTCTCAGGCAAGACCGTCGCGATTTTCGGCATGGGCGATAGCTCAAGCTACAGCGACGCCTACTGCAACGCAATGCGCGAGCTATACGACAACTTCAAAAAAGCGGGTGCAAATATCGTAGGCGCAGTGCCTACCGACGGATATGAATTCGACGAGAGCAAGGCCGTAGTGGACGGCAAATTCGTTGGCCTCGCGCTAGACAACGACAATCAAAGCGACCTCACCGAGAGCCGCATCGAAGCGTGGGTAGCGCAGATCGCTCCATCTTTTAAATAGTCCTCCTTTAAATTTGCCGCGGAGCGTGCGCTTCGCGGCGCTTTCATCTTTTTTAAAATCATTAAAGCTTAGACCTTTTTAAAATTTAAGCTCTGCCGATTTTGGTTAAATTTAAACAGATTGGGTTTTGAAATTTTAAAATTTTAATCTGCGCGAATGAAATTTATCTTTTAAATTTTGAGCTGCTCGATACTTTGCGCTAGCGTAAATACAGACTGACTTCGAGGCGCACGTAGTAGCGCGCGAGTAGATAAAATTTAGCTGCTGTGACGGCGGAAGGACGAAGCTGGGAGTTTGCGTCGCGGTTTATAAGCCTCATCGGCGAACGCTCGGGAGATAAATTTGCAAATTTTATAAGCGGCGAAGCGAGGGGTGACGTCGCTAAAATTTCTCGCCGTACGCCATTGAAATTTCTTTCCGTACGCACGCGGTTAAAATTCTTTCCGCAGCTCCGCTGTGAAATTTCGCCGGGCGCCTGATACAGGAATTTTATCTATCCGCGCAGCGAGCGGCTGCCGTCTGCTAGCAAAATTTAGCATATTTTGCGCCGTGACCGCGAAAAATCGTAGGATCAGCAGTGGCCCGCCTCTGCACAATTTAGCATATTTTGCGTTGCGACCGCACGCGGCTGTCACCCAAAATAAACCGCCGCCGCGACCGCGAGATCGCCCGCTGCTAGGAGCAAAAAGCCGCAAAACCATGCGGCGCACAAAGCATAAATTTAAAATTTAGAGGGTTTGCCCTCTTTGGCATTATCCCCACGCGAATAGCGCGACGAGACGTAAATTTAAAATTTAGAGCGTAAAATTTAAGGCTTTAAAATTTACAGCCCTAGCTCTATCGCCAGATCCTTTACCGCTTTGAGATTTACCTTGCCGCTGCCGAGCACCGGGATTTGCTCGACCTTTTTCACGACGCTTGGCTGCATTATCGGCGCCAGCGCGGAGTCCTTCAGGCGGCGCGAAATTTCATCCTCGCTCGCCTCGCCCACGTAAAGCAGAGCGATCTTTTCGCCCTTTTTCTCGTCTTTTAGATTCACGCACGAATAGATCGCGCTCTCGCCTAAAATTTCGCCCACGGCGCTTTCTACTGCGCCCAGGCTGATCATCTCGCCGCCGATTTTGGCAAAGCGCGAGAGCCTATCGGTGATAGTTAAGAAGCCCGCCTCGTCCAAAAAGCCGATGTCGCCGCTGTTATAGTAGCGCACGCCGTCTAGTTCGACGATAGCCTCTTTCGTGCGCTCCTCGTCCAGATAGTAGCCCTTCATTACCTGATGGCCGCCGATTAGGATTAGGCCGGCTTGCCCGTTTTCTAGCTTTGCTAGGCTCGTTGGATCGCAGATTCTTATTATCGTGCCCGCAGTCGGTAGGCCCACGCTGCCCTCTTTTGAGAAAACGAGCTCTTTAAAGAACTCGGGTTCTAGCACGTTTGCGGTATTTACGCTAACGACGGGCGAGGTCTCGGTCGTGCCGTAGCCTTCGTAAATTTCGACGCCGAATTTCATCTTAAACTCGCGCTTAACGGCCGCGTTTAGCTTCTCTGCGCCCGCTATCGCGTAGCGGATCGTAGAAAACATCAGCGGATTTAGCTTTTTGTTTTTGGTATAGAGCCTAAAAAACGTCGACGTGCCAAACATTATCGTCGCGTGGTATTTAGCAACCATCTTGCCCACGGCAAAGGCGTCTGTGGGATCAGGCACGTGAGCGGAGGCGATACCTTCGCTAAGCGGGAAAAATGTCGCCGCAGTAAGCCCAAACGAGTGAAATATCGGTAGCGACGCTAGGATCACGTCATTGCCGTCCGTGTTTATGATCTCTGAAATTTGCTTGATGTTAGCCATTATATTTTTATGCGTTAGCACGATGCCTTTTGGCGTGCCTTCGCTGCCGCTGCTAAAGAGTATCGTAGCATCGTCGTCGATGCGAACGTCGCGAAAATATATAAGCTCTAATAACCAGCGCGGCATCAAAATCGCCTTTAACATCGCGCAAATTTTATCAGCCTTGCTTATGCCCTGTGCGACGTCTTCGAGATATATAAGCCTTCCTTTTAGAGATTCTTCTAGCTCAAAGCCGCGAGCCTTTAGCTTGGCGATAAACTGGCGAGAGGTGATTATGCTTCTTAGCCCCGCCTTGTCCGCGCAGCCGATCAAATTTTGCTCGCTAAGCGTGTAGTTTAGATTTACGCTTATCTTGCCTCTGATAAATAGCATCAAATTTATAATGCTACCCATCACCGAGGAGGGCAGTATCACGCCGACGTTTCGCTCTTTTAAAAACGCAAATTTAAATTTAGACAAAAACACTAGCACCGTCGCGATAACCTTGAGATTGTTTAGATCAGCGCCCGTGCTATCTACCATCGAGCGTTTAAACAGATCCGCTTTAGCGTGTTTTAGCCAGCTAAACTGCATAGGCTCT
>ERZ773063.2078-NODE-2078-length-11136-cov-4.566104_pt1 | contig 11136 bp, 10 predicted proteins | sample MGYA00580625_ERZ773063 | MGnify/ENA primary metagenome ERZ773063 (study PRJEB29015, sample SAMEA2738022) | human oral metagenome | biome: human oral; feature: human-associated habitat; material: dental | place: China | collected 2042 ...
AGATAATCTCCTGGTGCGGGTGGGGAGAATCGAACTCCCATCTCAAGTTTGGAAAACTTGCATACTAGCCGCTGTACTACACCCGCAGTGTGTTCTATTGTAGCAGAAAGATGATATAATGAAAACACGCCCTGATAGCTCAGCTGGATAGAGCAGGAGACTTCTAAGCTCAAGGCCGTAGGTTCGAATCCTACTCGGGGCACCATTATTATACATTGCAAACAGGGGGATATATGGATGCAAGCGGTAGGCCGCGAATGTCGCGCCAGTTATTAAGCAGGCTGATGTCCAATCATGCAGCTAATGCGCAGACCTATGGTACAACCAGACTGTCGTCTGCGAATCGCACTCATAACGTAGACCGCCAATACATAAAGGGGTACGGCGATTCAATGTCGGCAAATTCCAGTATCGGCAGTAGCCAGCGGGTTGGCGGCAGTGATGCTGGCAGCGGCAGTGGTACGGCGATGCCTGGACAAAATCGCCAGCTCAATCGCGTGCAACCTGGTAGTTCTCGACAGTCCTCTACTGGCTCTCAACATTCATCTACCGGTTCTCGGCAGCCTGGTAATTCTACTAATGCGAAAGACCGAATTGTCTTTAAGGAGCCGCCAATTCGGTATAATCCGTTTGGATAAAAGTGAACTCTTAGTGTGTTTGATCATACACTAAGAGTGACCAGAGTTCACGCTTCAGTACATCTGATTCAATAGCGATTTCTCCAGTACTTTTGAGCGTGACTTGTCCAATCTCGTCAAGCTCTAGTTCGCATAAGTTATGGGCGGTGCTACGTCTATAGTGTGGGCGGGGGGCCCAGATTGATACGCATGGGCTCTCTGGATTATCTTGTTTTAATAATACATGCTGTGCACTCACTTCAAACCCATTGTCGTGAGATTCTAAATTGTATCCAATAAGAGTCTGCTGTATTGATGAGTTTAGTAATAAAGACGGCTGGATAAGCTCTGTGTCTGTCGGGGCAATGTCTACCGGGACTATTCCAGCGCTAAGATCGTTAGCTGCAACTATCGTTATCACATGTTTACCTATCAGGCTTACGTGTTCGTATTTATGGCGTTCATGCGCCCACATCATGCCGTAGTCAGTGCATGAAAGTATTCCCCGTGATGCGTTCGGATTGTGGTCGCCAGGACTTAATAGAACAGCGCCGACCTGGCGACGTAAATTATCATACCTTCTTGTATTACGAGTATTGTTAACGGCACGCTCAATATATTCGACTTCATCAGCGTTGTACTGATCGACCTGTTCAGCCGTAAAGCTTATGCATGTCTGCCAGGAGGCTTGATGTCTTAGTTTTTCTCGTAATGCGTTTGAAGCCAAAAGCGGTAACATGTCATCCTTGTATAACATTGCCTTTGTGGCAGCTCTTGGGTTAACATCAAACATAGACCGAGAAACAAGATCATACCAAGATGAACTATTCATGCGTGCCATTTCATGGCGCACTAATGAGACCTCAGGACTGTCTGACACGATATTTATTATTCTATCATAAAAATATGAATAACAAAAATAAAAGTTGAGCTACACTTAACCAGTGCAAAGGTAAACCGCCTAGAAGACCGTAGCTGGTGCTTTATATAAAAATATCATTCCGAAGAACGATAGAATAATAGCTTATCCTGGAGGGCCAGGAGGGGCTTGAACCCTCGACACCCTGCTTAAGAGGCAGGTGCTCTAACCAGCTGAGCTACTGGCCCATAATTCAATTATACGACAATCAATAAGAATGTCCATACTTTTATTATATCACAATTCACCAGAAAAGTAAATCGCGATAGGACTTGGGGCGAATGATGGGGTTCGAACCCACGGCCTCCGGAGCCACAATCCAGCGCTCTAACCAAACTGAGCTACATCCGCCAAGATCCAAGCTCCTCGAATTATAACATACATCCTCTCTGTACTCAAGGCGATAAAGTTGCTATACTTAAGGGCAATGAAAGAACTAAACGGCTCAGAATTGGCTAGTTTTATTAAGGAGCGGCAGGCAAAACAAGTACGTGCCCTACGTCAGGCTTGGCGTATTCAGCCGTGTTTGGCAATTGTGACGGATGTTCAGAATCCAGTTATCGAGACATATATGCGCTTAAAACAGCGGTACGGTGCGGATATTTTAATTGATGTAGAGATTCATCGGGCTGCTGCCGGTCAGGCATTGGGGGTAATTGACGAGTTGAATCATCGGGAAGACGTTCAGGGGATAATTGTACAACTTCCAGTTAACGATCTTGCACAAACCGAGGAGCTATTGGAGAGCGTTCAAAAAGAGAAGGATGTTGATGGTTTGTGTCAGAAATCGAACTTCCAAGCAGCAACGCCAACGGCGATAAGCTGGCTGCTGGCGGGATATGGTGTTGAGCTTAAAGGTAGAAAAGTAGCAATTGTTGGACGGGGACGTTTAGTGGGTGCTCCTCTGGAACGTATGTGGCTAAAATCTGGCGTTGATGTGACAGTTTTTGAGAAAGGCGATGACCTTATACAATTAACTAACTATGATGTCATAGTATCAGCGACAGGCGTACCAGGTTTAATTACTAGCCAGATGGTTAAGCCAAAAGCAGTGGTTATTGATGCGGGCACAGCGTCGGAAGATGGGAAAATTGTTGGCGACGTAGCCGAGGAAGTGCGTCTGCGTAAGGATGTTGTCATTACGCCAAAAAAAGGTGGCGTTGGTCCGCTGACGGTGTCGGCATTATTTGATAATGTAATTACGGCCTGTCTGAAAATTGCTAATCAGGTGAAAAATTAAGCAGTTTTTATTGCAGATTTGACCTGTTCGACAACCTGCCGTGGCGTAAGATTTGCTTTAACAATATAGCTATGTACGCCAAGCTCCTTTATCTCGCGTGGCGCTTCTTCCTCGCCGAGGTTAGTTAAAACAATGACCGGAATAGTCTTTCCCCAATCTTTAGCTCTAATATATCGCAGAGCTTCTGTCCCGTTCATCTCTGGCATTTGTAAATCTAGGAGAATGATATCTGGTTGGAATTTTTCAACAACTTCCACGCCAATTTGACCATTGGCTGCTAGCCGCACCTCAAAACCGTCTGATTCAAATTTCATGCGGTACATTTGGCTGATGGTTGGATCGTCTTCAATGATGGCAATTTTTATCATGCTTTAAGTATAGCATACAAATTATGGTATAATTTTTGGCATGGAAAAATACCCAAATAATAGAGAGAAAGAGTTTCTGGGTGGCATCGATCTGGAAGCGAGCCGGAAATTAAATGATGAAATCGCAGAACTTACTAATGAAGGCTATGATGTTCAGGTCGGTGAAAGAACGGATCCCGCATATAAGAATCCGCAGGGAATAAAAAAGGTATTTAGCTATTTGAAAAATCGGTGTGAGAAATTCAATGAAGAACACCTTAAATTTCTGTATACTCATGCGAGTATGGCAGCATTAGCTAAGTGTCTTGGAAAAATACCTCTGCTGGGACGCCGGACTGTAGATAAATGGAATGAAAGAGTTGAAGAAATCCTGGAGTATCATCGTGACGACTTATTGTATGATGCTAATGAAACCAACTCAGAGCCGTGGCATAAGCAGCGTGGTTCAGCATCAACTTTTTTGTCAATTGCTGAGGCGTATGCGCTAGCGGTCATCGATGACGATAAATTAGTATTTCCTGGTAAATATCCTACCATGAGCGGTCCGATAGATGAATCTCTCTTCGAAGAAAAGGTGAATGGCAAGCCCTTAAGAGAGGCGATGATTGAAGCGCAGATGAACAGGGGGGAGAGTCGGCAGCAAGCTGAGCAGTCGGTAAATGAAAGATTGCAGAGCGTACAAGAATTTATCAACGCGCCAGTAACGCCAAAATTTGCTGAGATTATTAAGTATTGTGCGGATGGAATTGGTATTCGTGAGCGAAAAGACATCGTGAATAGGCATATGATCGAGCATCTGAAGAAGACGGCAGAGAGGGATGAAGGCAGGTCAATTAACGATATGCTAATCATGAGCTTTGGCTGTGGAACGGCGCTGCCGACGCTGCAAATGATAAAAGCATTGAAAAAGGAAACTGGCCAAGCACCAACAGTTATTTTGCTAGACCAAGATCCACTGTCACTGGCAGCAGCTCAGAATTTGGCGCGGCAAATGGGCCTGGAAGAGAATATAGAAGTTCATTGTCAGCGATTGTTTAGTAAGTTAGGCAGACCGTTGGGACTGGAGAAAGTTCTAAAAGGTCGACTGTTGGATATTGCGGAAGATTCTGGTTTACGTGAATATTTGCCGGACGTGGTTTATAGAAAATTAACAAAAGAATCGTGGCGATTCTTGCGAGGCGGTGGCCGGATGGTCACTGGCAATATGAATGAAAACCGTCCACAGAAAGAATTCCTGCACGGCTTAATGGGTTGGCTACCAAGGGTGACTAGGCGTAATATTAAGCGGAGCTTTGAGCTACTTATAGAATCTGGCGTGCCAAGGGAAGCTATCTCTGCAGAAGTTGCACCGAGTGGTGTTTATACAATTTTTACCGCTGAAAAACCATAGATGATGCTATAATAGCATTAGCATGATGGTTCGAGCGTTAGTACTGGGCTTGATCGCGCTGATGGCGTTGATTTTGGGTATGTTGGTACTCAGAAAATCGAAACGTCGCCAGGGTGTCAAATGGTGGTTCTTTTTGGTTTGTCTGTGTCTGGGAGTATGGTCAGCTGGCCTTGAGCTATTTTCCTTAGCGGATAATGCGATGGTCTTAGATATTGCTTCAAGGTGGTTTTATGTCGCTTCGGCGATTTTTTGTCCAGCGCTTGCCATTTTTACTGCCAAGTCATTTCTGCCGCCGACCAAATCGGTAAAAAGTTTTATCTATATATCTAGTGCGATGTTCGTTGTTTTTGCGATATACATTGCTTTAGTACCAGAGTTTATTATTAATACTTCAGAAATTTACACACCAATAGATTTCTCGCAAATTCCAATCAATGCCATTCATTACACAGTTTTTGCTATCTTTTTTATGACATTTTTCTTGATTGCAATGTGGTTTGGTTATAGGGCTTGGAAGAACTCTGATACTATTCGCCGTAAACAAGTTGCAATATACATGGTTGGTTTATTTATATCTAGCATTCCTGGGTTTGTGGTTGATTTACTGCTGCCAGCGCTTGGGGATTATAGATATATATGGATTGGGCCAGTGGCTACGGTTATTTTCCTCTTTGCGATTATGTATAGTATTGTGCGGTATCGTCTGATGGATGTAAAGACGGCGGTAGCTCGGAGCGTTTCGTACATACTGCTATTAATTGCCTTAGCGGCTATTTATGCAGTTTCCGCGTACGTTATTTCAATTGTTGTCTTCCAACGTACTTTAACTGTTGATAGTCATGTCAGTCTGCTAAATATGATTTTGGCGCTGATTTTGGCGTTTTTATACCAGCCAGTCAAGCGGTTTTTTGACAAATTCACTGATAAAATCTTCTATTACGGCGAATATGATACAGATGCTTTTGCCCGCGAAATTAGTAAAATATTAACTTATACTGCGGATTTACAATTATTGACGCGGCGAGTTAGTAATTATATCGCTAGGGCGCTAAAGGCGGAAAAAGTGACATTTTGCATTCCAGAGAAGGGCATTTATGGACGAACAGGGCGTCGCCGCCTGTCGGTTATTGAAGAAGATGTACGTAGAATTATGGATTATTATCATGAACATTATGATTTTCCAGAGGTTATTTTAGCAAACCAAGTTAAAGACCCGGAATTAAAGAAGATTTTGAATATTCACCGGACAAAAATTATTGTGCCACTTCTACATCAAAATCAGGAGGTGGGAATCTTATTTCTAGGTGAGCATAAGAGCTTGGGGTATAGTTCACGGGATATTGAAATGTTGGAGTCAATCGCTGGTGAGCTGGCAGTATCGATTCGGAATTCGCTGTCGATGGAGGAAATCAATGAATTGAATAAGAGTCTGCAGCGAAGAATTGATGAGTCAACGAAAGAATTGAGGTTTAGTAATCGGCAATTACAGAGGTTGGACGAGGCGAAAAACGAATTTATTTCTATGGCATCACATCAGCTTAGGACGCCTTTGACTAGTATTAAGGGTTATCTGGACATGATTTTGGAGGGCGATTTGGGAAAAATTTCGCCAACACAACGGGCAGTTCTGAGAGAAGCATTCTCCTCAAGTGAGCGTATGGTGCGCTTAATCAATGATTTTCTTAATGTATCACGACTACAGACGGGGCGGTTTGCCATTGATAAGCAAAAAATAGATATTGCGCGCGTTCTTCGTGATGAAATTTCGCTATTGCAGGTTGTGGCAGATCAGCGTTCGGTTGAGCTGAATGTGAAGATTGATAAAAAGATACCACTGGCGACAATAGACTCCGAGAAGATTCGTCAGGTTATGCTAAATATGATTGATAATGCAATCTATTATTCTAACCCGCACGCAAAGGTGGCTATTACGTTAAAAAATAGCGATAAAGTAATTGAGTTTACTGTGAAAGACTCAGGAATTGGTGTACCAAAAGCAGAGCAAGCAAGGCTGTTCAGTAAGTTTTTCCGTGGAGTTAATGCCAGAAAAAGACGACCAGACGGAACAGGTGTTGGGCTGTTCTTGGCAAAGAAAGTCGTTTTATTACACGATGGCGAGATGATTTTTGAATCAGAAGAAGGAAAGGGTAGTACTTTTGGGTTTAAGCTGCCAGTTCGCTAGCGAAAAAGGCTGATGATTCCAGAGATGATCAGTGCTAGCGAGATTACTGCTAAAATGACAACTCCGATTGCGCGAAGAAACTTTTTCCGATCAAAAATCCACTGTGATAGTTTGGAGCGGTTAGTCGCTGTAATTCGAATTACTTTTGGTCGTTGAGTCGCAGCATCTGCTCCGGTGTATTTTTTATTGCGCCTTTTCTTCTGCTTTATCATGGGGCTATTATACATGAAAACACTCCCTGGGAGTAGGGAGTGTTTTGTCTGAAACTGAGCGCTTCAGATAAGGTATGGAGCGGTCAATCTCTATAGTTGTCGCCGGCTAGCAACGTAAGCTAATCCTGCCGTCAGCAGTGCGCCAACTCCTAGTCCGCTCATTAACAGGTCGCTGGAACCAGTTTGTGGCAGGGATGATGGTGTAGCTGATTTTGGATTTGATGGCGTCGTTTCTGGGTTTGTTGGTGTCTGAGCTGAAGGTTTGGTTGGGCTACTTGGGCTTGTTGGTGTAGTTGGTTTGGCTGGAGATGACAGATTCGATGGTTTTTCTGGAACAGTGGGATTTGTCGGTTTTGAAGGCTCAGTTGGCTTATTTGGATTACTAGGGTTCGTTGGTGTAGTTGGCTTGCTAATCTCAACAGTAGCGTCATCGCAGGAGTCTGGGGTGTTTGTATTTGGATTTGCGACGCCTGGCGCATCGACGCAAGCGGTATTTTTAATTTTACCATCCTGGGCTGTAGGGATTTTTGCGGTAATGGTAAAGCTAATAGATTGGCCGGATTTTAACTCAGCGATAGTGTGCGTCCATTTATTATCTTTTATAGTGCCAGCGCTTGCCTTTACGAAAGTAACTCCCTTTGGTGCATTATCGGTAGCAGCAATATTTTTCAAGTCAGTTTCACCAGTATTGGTGACTTTAATCTGGTAGGTAAATTCGGTATTGAGTTTGACAGATTTGTGCTTCTCGCCATCGACCAGCTTCTCGACTTTTACGCCCGGCTTTTTAGTAGTCGGCTTCTCGCCATCACCGATAACAAAGGCTTTTGTGCAATCTTCGCTGGTAACGGTTTTCTCTGAATCCTTCAAGGCTACAGTAATGAAGGCCTTCACAGTGTATTTACCTGGCTTGAAGCCCTCAAACTTACCGTTGTCTGAGCTGTAAACTTCATTATTTGCAGAGTCGTAGACTTTATACGTGACTTTCTTGAAAGTTGCGCCGTTATTGGCGGTGTATTTGACAGAGAACTTAAAACTGTCTTGTGAAATTTTATCAATCGAAAGAGCATTACACTGGTAAACAGGAGTTTGCTCGCAGTTTTTTTCAACTTTTACGCTAGCTTCGGCGTGTTTAGTGCCTTCCTGAATCGCTGCGCCAGCGGTACTTGAGAAAGAAACGCTACTACCGCAGGTCAGATTATCAACAGTAACTTTAGCTTGGTAGGTAATGATGGCGTTGGCGTTTGGCGCGTAGTTGCCAAGGTTAAGAGTTTTATTGAATATATCGCCACTTAATGTCGTGCCTTGAGGATTGTTACTATTGGTGAGCTTTGTTGAGCCGTCAATATATGTCAGTCCGCTTGGTAATTTATCCTTAACGAGGACATCACGCTGCTCGGCTGTGCTGGTATTTTTATACTCTAGGCGGTATTCAATAGTGTCGCCAGGGTTAACTGTTATGTTCTGCTGCCAAGCAGCGTCGCCTTGTTTGCGAACTTGCTTGGTAAAAGAAAAATTCGGCTGACCAGTATTGGTGTTGTTTTGGTTTGCCGTGCCCAGTGCGTTCAGTGCCGCTGGTAAGGATATAGCCATAATTGTAGCCATGGCTAATGCGTAAAATCGCTTTGGAATGCTCCGCAGCCAATCAAAACTTTTATGCATGCGTTTTCCTCCTCGTTATCTGCCAATTTAAGTTGGCTGATTAAATGCATTGAATGTAGCTATTATATACAAAATATTAAGAAAAGTCAATAACAGATGAGCGGTTTACATACTATAGACATTTTTATGATAATTTGCTATGATACCTGAAGTCGTGGCCTTATCGTCTAACGGTTAGGACACCAGGTTTTCATCCTGGCAATCCGGGTTCGATTCCCGGTAAGGTCACCATACGACAACCAGAAGACCTTAATGGTCTTTTTTATTTGTTTTTAATCTTATACTTACTATAAAATGATACTAAGATAGCAGTAATAGCAGGGCAGGAATCTAATGGCAAAGAGTAGTGCAGCAAAAATAAAACACGCAAACACTAGAAAGGTTTAGGTCGGTAAAATATCACCTAAAAACACCCCTGTGAAAAAAGCACACTCAAAACTTAAATCCACCCGAAAGCGTATGTCAAAATTCTGGATTATAGCTGGAGCTGTTATATTAATATCTTCTATATATCTGCTTATCAACGGCGGCACCTTGGTAGAGCAATATAAAATGACTCAATACCTTAAGGAGAAATACGGGAAAGAGTTTGTAGTAGACGCTCCGAGGAGAGAAGCGAGTGGTTTAGGGGTAGAAAGGGATATTTGGTGGTAACGGCGCGACCCAGGAACGATAATACTATCCGGTTCAAAGTGATGTCTTCTTCCTCTGGCAGACACGACGGATATGCTGGAGCTATGTGGATAAAAGGAGAATATGCGCGTTTAAATTCTACAATAAAAGATATTTTTTGGGACAGTGTAAAGTATCAGATTGATATTCAATCGTCTATGTCGATTCAAACCAAAGACATAAATATTAGAGGTAATATCCTATCTATTGAAGACGCCTCTCGCAGATATGGTAAGCAAATACCATATAGTTTATATATAGAAAAAATATAGAACAGTGACTTGTCTGAAAAAGATAAACTTAAAATAGTAAACGATATAGTCAATATATCAAAATATCTGCCGAAAAATACAGACACAACCATAACTTATATTGCAAGAAAAGACGGGCTAGGTAGAAAAGGGCTAATTGTATCAATTGACGATATTAAGGCCTCTGATTACAAAGATAAAATGAGTAATATGTTTAAAGAATGGAGAGTTACATAAAATGAAGCTAACGACTGAACAACATCTAATGTTAAATGCTGTGTTTTATGGCTATGTCAGAAGTATTTTGGATGCGCATTTATCAAAATATCTTCAAACTCCCTTTTCCATTAAAAGGTTATAGCGTTATATAACAAGGTCTTCTTGTATATAAGTTATGCTTAAGCTAGAATAAGAATATCTAGAAAGTAGCTGGAGGGGGTGATGGCAAAATATGGTAAAGTAAATAAAAATAAATCGTACAGATTATTGATCGTCATCTGTAGTATGGCTACACTTATCGTTGCTACAGCAATTGTCTTACATATCAAAAATGAAAATAAGATATCTAATGCTCAGAGTGGGATGTCTGAGTATCTGAAAAATAAATATAAAGAAGACTTTAAGGTTGAAAGACCCGAACATAAACACGGAGGTTTTGGGGTCAACGGTATATGGATGTCACAAGCATACCTAGTGTCAAACCCAAAACTAAAATTTGACATCGATTGCAGCTATTTGAATCCCTCTGATTGTAGCGACCAATACATAGCCGCCATCTGGTCAGTCCAAGCCAGTAAGGAGTTAGAAGCTATAGTAAAAGAAGTTAATGCCAGTAGCAGCAATGACTATAAAGCATATAGCGCACGGGCAGAAATTATCCTATCTGGCGATTTAGTAGACTCTGTCAATAAACAATCTAAGTATGAAGATAATAAAACAAAAGACGAAGGCTTCCTGTACAGACTAATAATAGACGCTCCAAACGATAGCCAAAAGGCTTCTTATATATTCAAAATTGTAGATAAATTGAGAGAAGAGGGTATTTATAGCGTAAAAATAAACACCAATAGCAAAAGCCGTTCAACTGGCAGATGTATAATTTTTCTAGATAAAAAAGATTTGGGGTCCGAAAAAGACTTAAATGATTGTATTAATAAAACAGGGGAATAGAAAATGTCGTTGAGTACGTTAGACTATCTAAATTTAAGTGCTGTAGCATATTTAGATTTTGATAAATTATCGATAGGGAAAAACATAGCCCAGCTCATAAAAGACGAAGCTATTCCAAAAAATGATCTAAATAAAAAATCCGAACTCTCCGCTCTCAAAAACGAATCTAACCCTCTCCGCTCCTGGAAGATTATAGCCCAGTCCCCCTCTAGTGTTAGTAAGGTAAAAGTTGTGAATTATCGTGGATACAAACGAAAGGAGGTTGTTACTTATACTATTGGATTTTCCTGTACTGCTTTTCAGAATCCTGAAACAGGTGAGATAGTCTTTGCCTTTCGTGGTACTAATAATATAAAAGATTGGGGTACGGACATACAAATAGCGTCTTTCGTTCCACATGCATTTATTCGCCAATTTCAACAAGCAAAAGACTTTGTGTTTAATACTTTAAACGAA
>ERZ773063.2081-NODE-2081-length-11116-cov-12.724618_pt1 | contig 11116 bp, 9 predicted proteins | sample MGYA00580625_ERZ773063 | MGnify/ENA primary metagenome ERZ773063 (study PRJEB29015, sample SAMEA2738022) | human oral metagenome | biome: human oral; feature: human-associated habitat; material: dental | place: China | collected 2042 ...
CCTGTGCCGACTGATCCGCCGAGGCGGTCAGCTGCTCGGAGGCGGCGGCAAGCTGCTCTGCCGTCTGTGCAGCGCTCTGAATGAGGTCGCGCAGTCCCTTGACCATGGCGAGGAAGGCATTGTGCAGCTGTCCGATTTCGTCTGTACGATCGAGATCAGGCGGGACAATGCCGAGATTTCCCTTTGCAACCTCGCTTGCTGCTGCCGCCATGTTCTCAAGCGGTCCTGCAATGGATCGCGCAATGCGATAGAGCAGCAGGGAGAGCAGAGAAAGTGAGAGGAGGAGTCCCGCGATCATCGCCCATTTCAGCGTTGCCACGTCGGAAAGCACTTCCTCCTTCGGCACGAAGAGGACGAGGGACCAGCCCGTATTGCCGACCGGATGGACGGCATAGTAGTAGTCGACGCCCTGATAACTGGATTCAAAGAAGAGCGGTTCCTTCGAGAGGAAGCGCTTTGCAGCCTCCTCGCCCTGCTCGTGCACATTATTGTCCATTGTCAGCGCGGAGTGGTAGATGAACCGTCCCTCGGAATCGAGCAAGAAGGCGGCGCCGTTTTCCCGAATCTTAAAGGCGGAAATCTTCTCCTCAATGATGGAGAAGGGGACATCCATTCCGAGAACGGCTTCCGTTCCATCTCTGGGCTTGAGTGCACGACTCAGTGCAACGACCTTTTTGTTGTGGAATGCGTTGACGAAAACCTTTGAGATCTGCACGCCGTCATGCTGGGTTGCGATCTTGTACCACGGACGTGTGGTCGGGTCGAACTCCTCCTTTGGCACAATGAGCTCATGACCGTAGAGAAAATCACGACCGGGGATACCGAGGTAGATGCCATCGATATCGCTGCGCGCGCTAAAGTCGGCTGCCGCAGAGATGAAAGATGCTGTGGATGGCAGCTCCGTTGACCACATCTGCCCCAGCCCCTCCAATATCCCGCGCTGCCTTTCCACGACAGCGTTGATCTGCTCTGCGTGGTACTCAGCAAGCGCACGCATCTCGCGTTGCGTCGCCGACTCGATCATCGTGCTTGCTTCCCGGTAGGAGAATGCCGCCATCACAATGAATATGGCGATGAACGGACCTCCGATCCACAGAAGCATCCTTGACTGCAATTTCATAGCATCATCAACTCCTTTTTATCAACATCTCCTAAAGTAATCTTACAATGTATATTCTATATGGAAATATATTTCCCTTTAATGAAGATAATGAAGAAAAACATAAACCCCTTCAAAAATTCTAGAGAAATTTTGAAGGGGTTTATGTTATGAGGTATTTTGTTATGAAATCTTTTTCATCCGACTAGATAGATAGTTTGCCGCAAGCGAGCCCGAGATGTTGTGCCAAACGCTGAAGAGCGCACCGGGGATCGCTGCCGCTGCACCGAAGTGCAGGAGGGCGAGGGAGGTCGCAAGTCCCGAGTTCTGCATACCGACCTCGATGGAGACTGCTTTGACCTTTGCCATGTTCATGCCGAGTACCTTGGCGACGAGAAAACCGAGCGCATAGCCGAGGAGGTTGTGACACATAACGACGACCATGATGAGTGCGCCCGTCTCGATGATGCGGCCTGCATTCGCCGAAACGACGCCGCCGACGATGAGGACGATGGCGACAACGGAGATCAGAGGGAGCACTTTGACGACTTTTTGTACGGGACGTTCAAAGAAGTGATTGATGAGGATGCCGAGGAGGATCGGTGCAATCACAACCTGCGCGATCGAGATCATCATTTTCTCTGCCGGGATGTCAATCCACTGGCCCGCCAGCCAGAGCGTGAGGAGCGGGGTCATAATCGGAGCAAGGATGGTGGACGCCATCGTCATAGAGACGGAGAGCGCCACATCGCCGCGCGCGAGGTAGGTCATGACGTTCGACGAGGTGCCGCCGGGGCAGGTGCCGACGAGGATGACGCCCGCTGCAAGCTCGGGCGGGAGGGAGAAAAGATGGGCAAGTCCCCATGCGAGCAGGGGCATGATGCCGAACTGCGCGACCGTACCGATGAAGACATCGCGCGGGCGTTGCAGGACGAGCTTGAAGTCCTCAAAGCGCAGTGTCATCCCCATGCCGAACATGACGATGCCGAGCAGAATCGTAATCCATGGAACGGTCCAAATAAAAGTCCAAGGCTGAAAGAGGGAGACGCCCGCGATCAGAATGACGAATAATGCCATATAACGTGAGACGAAGTTACTGAGTTGTTCGAGTGCCTGCATATATGCAAACTCCTTTCGTTTACTGGGAGATCTTGATGAAGTCCTCGAGTTTCTTGAGCGCCGAGCCGTCCGCGATGGTCTGACGTGCCTTTGCAATGCCATCGGCAATGGAGGACGCAGCATCGCCGATGTAGATGGCAGCGCCCGCGTTCAGGAGGCAGACATCCGCGCGCGCGTCTGTGATCTCGCCGCTGAGAATGCCGCGCGTGACGGCAGCGTTCTCATCCGGCTTGCCGCCGCGAATGGATTTCTTCGATGCGGGCGTAATGCCGAAGTCTTCGGGACGGATCTCATATGCACTTTCCGTGCCGTCTGTGATCTCGCGAATGAGGGTCGGTGCGCCAATGGAGATCTCGTCCATGCCGTCTGTTCCGTGGACGATGAGCGCACGTTTCACGCCGAGCCCCGGCAGTACTTTTGCGAGCGGGCGCATGAGATGCTCGCCGTAGACGCCGAGCAGCATGCAGGAGGGACGGGAGGGGTTCGTTAAGGGACCGAGGATGTTGAACACCGTGCGGATGCCGAGTTCGCGGCGGATCGCGCCGACATGCTTCATCGACTGATGATAGCGCTGGGCGAAGAGGAATGCCATGCCGATGGCATCGAGTTCCTCCCGTACCTTTGCAGGCGGCTGGTCGATGTTGACACCGAGCGCCTCAAGGCAGTCCGCCGTGCCGCTCCACGAGGATGCCGCGCGGTTGCCGTGCTTGCAGACCTTGAGTCCCGCCGCCGCCGCAAGGAACGAGGCAGTCGTCGAAACGTTGATGCTGCCCGAGTGGTCGCCGCCCGTGCCGACGATATCAATGACATCCATATCGTGCTCAACGCGCTCCGCGTGTTCGCGCATCGCTGCCGCAGATCCCGAGATCTCGTCGATCGTCTCCATACCGCTGCTCTTTGTCGAGAGTGCGGCAAGGTAGGCCGCGTTCTCGACCGCCGAGGTCTCGCCCGACATGATCTCGTTCATAACGGCATATGCTTCGTCGTAGGTAAGATCCTCCTTGCCTACGACTTTTTTGATCGCCTCTTTGATCATTCCGATTCCCCCTTGAAAAAATTTTGCAATATAAAAGACAGTGCAGTATTATAGCACACATATCATGACATGACAAAAGTATATTTGTGAGGAGTGTCCGAATGTGATATAATCTCTTATCTTGTGTACTATATTGTAACGTCATTACGGAAATAGGAGAGGCTATGTTTGAACCGCGTTTTACAACGCTGAATATGAACGAAATCCTAAAGTATCTCGGGTTTCGCGGGCAGGAGCTGACGGAGGAGATCGCGGCGCAGATTCGGCGCTGCACGGATGAGGTGCTCGCGGCAGCGACGCCGCGCCTGACGTATCGTCATGCTCCGCTTGAGGATGGCGCCGTGCTCGGCGTCACATTTGCAGGGAATGACATTCCTCGGATGCTCGAGCCGTGCGAGGAGGTCGTGCTCTTCGGTGCGACGCTCGGCCCCGGTGTCGAACGCTTGATGATGCGTTATGAGGTCGTGAATGCGGCGGACTCCGTCATCATGGACGCCTGCGCGAGTACGGCGATCGAGAATATCTGCAACAATTTCGAGAGCGACATGCGCCGCACTGTCGAGGCGGAGGGGCGCTATCTGACGGATCGCTTCAGCCCCGGCTACGGCGATCTGCCGATCTCGGAGCAGCCGAAGTTCTTTGCGCTGCTCGATATGACGCGCCGCATCGGCGTGTCGCTGACACCGACGACGATCATGGTCCCGCGCAAATCCGTGACGGCGATCATGGGCATCGCACGTACGCCGCAGCCGCACCGACCGCCGGACTGCGAGCACTGTCTGATGTTCCGCACCTGTCCGTTCCGCAAGGCGGGGCGCAGATGCCGGGAAGGGGCAAGAACCTAAAGACATTGAGGAATCGCTGATAAAATGAAGTCCGCCAGATTTGTGCAGATTTTTTGTCCGAACAAGAAGACAAACCGGACGCATAGCAGAGGCTATGTGGAGGATTTGTCGACGAAGTTCGGGCGAAAAAGATGCCCAAAGATGGTGTGGCTGAATTTATCAGTGCTTCCTTAAATAGGAGATATGAAATGAGCGATATTATTATATTAGACGGAGGCATGGGCACACAGCTGCAGGCGCGCGGACTCGCGCCGGGCGAGCGCCCCGAACTCTTCGGCTTGGATCATCCCGAGGTGATCGAGGAGATCCATCGGAACTATATTGCGGCGGGCAGCCGCGTCATCTACAGCAATACCTTCGGTGCGAACGGACACAAGCTCGAGGGGACGGGCAAGTCCGTCGCCGAGGTCATCGGAGAGAATGTGCGCACGGCACGCCGTGCAGCGGAGAACTCCGGAGTTTCGGGCGTGCGCGTTGCGCTCGACATCGGTCCGATTGGCGAGCTCGTTGAGCCGCTCGGCACGCTCTCGTTCGAGGACGCCTATGAGCTCTTCCGCGAGATGGTGGTCGCGGGCGCGGAGGCGGGTGCCGATCTCGTGATCTTCGAGACGCTGACCGATCTCTATGAGGTCAAGGCAGCGGTGCTCGCGGCGAAGGAGCATACGCAGCTGCCGATCTGGGTGACGATGACCTTCGAGCAGAACGGGCGCACCTTTCTTGGCGCAGCCGTTCCGTCCGTCGCGGTTACGCTCGATGCGCTCGGCGTCGCGGCGCTCGGTGTCAACTGCTCGCTCGGACCCGTGGAGCTCCTGCCGATCGTCGACGAGTTGATGGAGTGGACGGATCTGCCGATCATCGTCAAGCCGAACGCCGGGCTCCCCGATCCGCGCACGGGAGCTTATGAGATGACGGCGGAGGATTTCGGGCGTGAGATGGCAGAGTTCGCGCGGCGCGGTGCCGTCATCATGGGCGGCTGCTGCGGCACGACGCCCGACTTTATCCGCGCGCTCTCGGCATCCGTGGCAGCCGGCGCGGCAGAGCGTCCCGTGCGGAAAAAGCGCAAGGGGATCGCGTCGCCCGCACGCGTTGCCGAATACGGCAAGCTCAACGTCATCGGCGAGCGCATCAACCCGACGGGGAAGAAGCGCCTCCAACAGGCGCTTCTCGAGGAGGACTACGGCTACATTAAGAAGCTCGCGATCTCCCAGCAGGAGGCGGGAGCGCAAGTGCTCGACATCAACGTCGGTGCGCAGGGTGTGGACGAAGAAAAGATCATTCCGTACGTTGTCAAGGCGGTGCAGAGCGTCGTTGACCTGCCGCTGCAGATCGACTCGGCAAATCCACGGGTGATCGAGGCGGCGCTGCGCGTGACGAACGGGCGCGTCATCATCAACTCGGTGAGCGGTGAGCGCGAGCGCATGGATGCCATTTTCCCGCTCGCAAAGCACTACGGCGCGGCGGTGCTCGGTCTTGCGATGGACGAGAAGGGGCTGCCCGAAACGGCAGCGGAGCGTGTCGCCATCGCCGAGCGCATCGTTGCCGAGGCGGAGAAATACGGACTTGATCGCGAGGATATCATCATTGACTGCCTGACACTCACGGTCTCGGCGCAGCAGGAGCAGGCGATGGAGACACTGCGTGCCGTGCGCGAGGTGCATGAGCGTCTCGGACTCCACTGTGCGCTCGGTGTCAGCAATATCTCGTTCGGACTGCCCGCACGCGGACACATGACGGAGAACTTCCTCATCCAGGCGATGCACGTCGGACTGGATTTCCCGATCATCAATCCGAATACAAAGGGCGTGATGGATGCCGTTGTCTCCTTCCGTGCCGTTTCGGGCGAGGACGTGGACTGCGCTGCGTACATCGAGCGCTTTGCGCCAGAGCAGGCGGAGATGCGCCGCCGCAAGGAGCTCGGCATCACGGGCGATGAGTCGGCGGGCGCTGTGCAGACGGTGGCGGCAGAGAGTGCAGACGCGGTTGATCCGCTGATGGACGCCATTATCCGAGGGCTGAGCGACGATGCCGAGCGCATTACGCGCAAGCTCCTCACGGAGATGGCGCCGATGGAGATCATTCAGGAGAAGGTCATCCCCGCGCTCGACATCGTGGGTGATCGCTACGAGAAGGAGATCATTTTCCTCCCGCAGCTCATCAATGCGGCAAACGCGGCGACGGCAGGCCTCGAACTCATCAAGGTGCGGCTCGCCGAGGAGGGGCAGGGGGTCTCGAAGGGGAAGATCATCCTCGCGACGGTCGAGGGCGACATCCATGACATCGGCAAGAACATCGTCAAGGTCGTCCTTGAGAACTACGGATATCAGATCATCGACCTCGGGCGTGACGTGCCTGTCACACGCGTGGTGGAGGTTGCGATTGAAAAGAAGGTCGGGCTGATCGGGCTGTCGGCGCTGATGACGACGACGGTCACGGCGATGAAGCGCACGATTGACGCCCTCCACGAGGCGGGGCATCCCTGCGAGACCGTGGTCGGCGGCGCCGTACTTACGGAAGACTACGCGAAGGAGATCGGCGCAGATTATTATGCGGGTGATGCACGCAGCATTGTCGAGATCGCACGCCGCGTTCTGGGATAGCAAAAGATAGGCAAGGAGGCTCATACATATGACGCAGGAGCGCATCGATATACGGGAACACATACGAAAAGAGCCGCTCGTCTTTGACGGCGGCATGGGTACGTATTACGCGCAGAGGACGCATACGCGCGGCAAGGGCGTGGAACTCGCGAACATCGAAACACCTCTTGTCATTGAGGAGATCCATACGGAGTACCTGCGTGCAGGCGCGCACGCAATCAAGACGAATACGTTCGCAGCGAACCGCATCGTCTATCAGGGGGACACGCCGCTCGTCGAGGGCATCCTCCGCACGGGATGGACGCTTGCCGCACGCGCCGCAGAGCCGTTCGGGGCATATGTCTTTGCTGACATCGGCCCCGTCACGGGGCTGCCGCCCGCGGATATTGTCGAGGAATACCGCTTCCTGAGCGATATCTTCCTCGCTGCGGGCGCACGGCACTTCATCTTTGAGACGAATTCCTCTGCGGAGGGGCTGGTTGAGACCGCCGCACATATCAAGCAGATCTGCCCCGAGGCGTTCGTCCTGACCTCGTTCTCCGCCTTTCCCGGCGGGTATACGCGCGACGGCTTCTTCATCGAGGAGCTTGTGCGCGTGGTTACGGAGAGCGGCTACATCGACGCAGTCGGCTTCAACTGCGTCAGCGGTGTCCAGTCGATGAAGGAGCTCGTGCACCTCCTCGGTGCATGCTCCCTGCCGCTCTCCCTCATGCCGAATGCGGGACATCCGATCGTCATCGACGGGCGCACCTTCTATGAGAGTGCGCCGAAGTACTTTGGAGAGGGACTTGCCGCCCTTGTGCGCGACGGCGTTTCCATTGTCGGCGGCTGCTGCGGCACGACGCCGGAGCATATCCGCGCACTCTGTGCTGCACTTGCAGATCGCGGGCATGCCTCGGAGGATGCAGGAGCATGGCAGACGCGCACGGAGCTCGTCCCCTCGCGCAGCCCCTTCTTCGATGCTCTGAAGGCGGGGGAGATGCCCATTGCCGTCGAGCTCGACCCGCCCGATACCGGAAATGCGGATAAATTTATGGCGGGGGCACGGGAGTTGCAGGCGGCGGGGATTTCTGCCATCACGATCGCAGATAATCCCATCGCGCGCGCACGCATGGACGCGGCAATGCTCGCGGGGCGCGTGCACCGCAGCCTTGGACTCGAACCGATTCCGCATATGACCTGCCGCGACCGCAACCTCAACGCGATCAAGTCCATCCTCCTCGGTCTGAGTGCCGAGGGCGTGCACAATATGATTGCGATCACGGGCGATCCGATTCCGACGGCAGAGCGCGACGAGGTGAAGAGCGTCTATCAGTTCAACTCGCGCAAACTCTCCGCATTCATCACGAACCTCGGCGAGCGCGGTGATGTAGTGCCGTTCCACATATTCGGGGCGCTCAATGTGAACTCGCAGCATTTTCCATCGCAGCTCGGTCTCGCGAAAAAGAAGATGGAGGCGGGCATGACAGGCTTCTTCACGCAGCCCGTTCTGAGCGCGCGGGCGAAGGAGAACATGCGCACGGCACGCGACACTCTGCCCGGAGCACTGATCCTCGGCGGCATCATGCCCGTTGTCAGCGAGCGCAACGCGCGCTTTATGGAGAGTGAGATCTCGGGCATTCACGTCGAGGAGCGCATCATCAATGCCTATCACGGGTTGGATCGTGCGGAGGCGGAGGAGCTTGCCGTGAAGCTCTCGCTCGAGATCGCGAAGGACATCGAGCCGTACATCGACGGTTACTATATCATCACGCCGTTTGCGCGGACCGCACTCGTCGCGCGCATCGTCGCAGGTATCAAGGCAAGGAGGTCAGAACAATGAACAGCACCATCAAAGATATGATCGAACGCCGTAGCATTCGGAAATTTAGAGCCGACGAAGTGCCGCAGGCACTCATCGACGAGGTGATCGAGGCGGGGCTCTATGCCGCGAGCGGGAAGGGCAAGCAGTCACCGATCATCGTCGCCGTGACGAATCCCGATCTGCGCACACAGATCTCGCGCGACAACTGCCGCATCGGCGGCTGGCAGGAAGGACATGACCCGTTCTATGGAGCGCCTGTCATCCTTATGGTACTTGCACCGAAGGTCGTTCCCGGCGGTTGAGGACGGCAGCCTCGTCCTCGGCAACCTCATGCTCGCGGGGCATGCACTTGGACTTGGCACGATCTGGATCAACCGCGCGAAGGAGGCGTTCGAAGAGCCTTACTACAAAGACCTGTTGAAAAAGATCGGTATTGAGGGCGAATACATCGGCGTCGGGCATTGTGCGCTCGGCTACCGCGACGGCGATTTGCCAAAGCCGCCTGCACGCCGCGCGAATCGCGTGTACTACGTCTCGTAAAGGATGCGCACTGAATTTATCAGCGATTCCCTAGGGAAGCACTGATAAATTCAGCACCGCCATCTTGACGTATCTTTTTTGTCCGCACTACGCCCGCGATCCTCCACATAGCTTTGGCTATGCGTCCGGTTTGCCTCCTTGTTCGGACGAAAAAATCTACGCCAATCTGACGGACTTCATTTTATCAGCGATTCCCTAGATTTTTTTGCCCCCAAAACCGCCGCATCGCTCGATATACGGCGGTTTTTCATTTGACAAAGAAAGTTTCTTCCTTTACTATCATAAAATATGAATGGAGGGATACGATGCGTGTAAAGATGTGCGGGATGAAAACAATTACAATGGCTCGTGCGGCAGAGGCGGCAGGTGCGGACTACGTCGGCTTTATCTTTGCAGAAAAGAGTCGGCGCTATGTCGCACCCGAGATGGCGCGCGAGATTGCGCGGCAGCTCCATCGCATGAAAAAGGTCGGCGTCTTTGTCGATGCCCCGCCGGATGAGGTGAATGCCATTGCCGCGCGCGTCGGGCTGGATTATGTGCAGCTGCATGGGCATGAGAGCGCGGAGATGGCGAAAGCATCGGCGTATCCCGTCATCAAGGCGTATCGCTACGGCGATGATTTCAGCGTGGATGCAGCGAACGCCTATCCCGCCGAGCTCATCCTGATCGACAGCTATGTGCAGGGCGCGGCGGGCGGCACGGGAATGACGTTTCGTTGGCAGGAGGCGGCGCGGGAGATCACGCGCGTCATGAAGCCTGTCCTCATCGCGGGCGGCATTACGGCAGAGAATGTGGGCGAGGCGGCGGAGATTTTTCATCCCTTCGGTGTCGATGTTTCGGGGGGGCTTGAGGAGAATGGTGAGAAGTCCGAGGAGAAAATCAGAGCGTTTATGGAAGCGGTACAATTTGACAAATGCGCCATCCTCCACTAGAATGAAGAAATACGTCGCTTGACGCATCCATGAAGAGAAGCCGAAGGAGGTGCAGTGTGCGCGATATATTAGCCGAAATTGTTGAAAAAAAGCGCGCCATTGTGGCAGAGGCGAAGAAAAACCGCCCGATCGATGAACTGAAAGAAAATCTCCCGTGCGGTACGTTTCGCATGGCGGAGCACTTTCGATGGCGGGGCTGGGGACTGATCGCAGAGTGCAAACTGCAGTCGCCGGCGAAGGGACGGCTGACGACATCGCATAGCGTTTTGGAGCTTGCCGACATTTACACGGCGGCGGGTGCGGCGGTGCTCTCCGTACACACGGACCCGCATTTCCTCGGGAGCAATGAGGATTTTGCGGCGGTACGTGCGCGCGTCGATACGCCCCTGCTACGCAAGGACTTCATCATCGACCCCTATCAGGTGTATGAGGCGCGCGCCCTCGGTGCGGATGCCGTGTTGCTGATCGTGCGCATCCTGACGCCCGAGCAGCTGAAGGAACTGCTCCATCTTATATGGAGTCTCGGTATGGACGCGCTCGTAGAGGTGCATGACCGCGCAGATCTTGAGATCGCACAGGCGACACCGGCAGAGTTTATCGGTATTAACAACCGTAATCTCGTGACATTTGAGACGAGCGTACAGACGACACTCGACCTCCTGCCGTACGCGGACAAGAACCGCATGCTCATCAGTGAGAGCGGCATCTTTACACGAGAGGACGCTGTATGCGTCTGCGAGGCGGGCTGCAAGGGCGTGCTTGTGGGCGAGGGGCTTGTGCGCGCTGCCGATGTGGGGGCTTTTGCAAAAGAACTGGTTGAAATAAAGGAGCAATGATATATGAACAAGAAGGGAAGATTCGGTAACTACGGTGGGCAGTATGTGCCCGAGATTGCGATGCCCGCGCTGAATGAGCTCGAGGAGGCATATCTGAAGTACCGCGAGGATGAGGATTTCCTCACGGAGTTTCGCGGCTATCTCCGTGATTACGCAGGGCGCCCGACAAATCTCTACTTTGCCGAGCGGCTGACGAAGCACTACGGCAAAGCGAATATCTATTTGAAACGCGAAGACCTTCTGCATACGGGTGCGCACAAGATCAACAACGCGCTTGGGCAGGCGCTCCTCGCGAAGCGCATGGGCAA
>ERZ773063.2083-NODE-2083-length-11111-cov-5.121473_pt1 | contig 11111 bp, 10 predicted proteins | sample MGYA00580625_ERZ773063 | MGnify/ENA primary metagenome ERZ773063 (study PRJEB29015, sample SAMEA2738022) | human oral metagenome | biome: human oral; feature: human-associated habitat; material: dental | place: China | collected 2042 ...
GCTTTTGCAACGCGGTTGATACCACCGAATATGATAATACCAAGAAGGACTGCTACTACAGCGCCTGTATAGGACACATCAAGGTTAAATACCTGGAGAGATGCAGCCAAAGTATTGGCTTGTACAGAATTGTAAATCCAACCATAGGTAATACTGATTAAAATAGCAAATAGAACAGATAATGCCTTGTTGTTTAGACCATACCGAATATAGTAAGCTGGTCCGCCATAGAAACCGCCCTTAGCAACAGGTTCTTTGTAGATTTGTGCTAATGTAGATTCGATGAAGCCAGTGGCAGCACCGATGAGTGCGATAACCCACATCCAGAAAATAGCACCAGGACCACCAAGTACAACGGCAATAGCTATACCTGCGATGTTACCAACACCTACACGAGATGCGGTACTAACACAGAATGCTTGAAATGAGGATACATGGTTCTTTTCTGTAGAGCTACCTGCGCCGTTAATTACGAGGCGAATCATTTCTTTAATCATGCGAATTTGTACAAAATTCGTTGTCATCGTAAAGAAGAGACCTGCGCCGATAAGAATAAAAATGATGAAATAACTCCATAAATAACCGTTTATGGTGGATATAGCATCATTAAGCATTGCTTCCATAAAAACTCCCTTTCTTATAAAAAATCCATATTTCATACTAATCAATGATATTGTATCAATTTCTATAGACTATGTAAAACAAAAATCCTTCACAAATAGGAAGGATTTTGCTTTATATAGTATTTTGTAGGATGTTTTTTATGCCTTAGTAAATTCTTGTGACTCTTCCATTCCTTGCAACAAGGTTTGTTCAGAATGTTCCATGTGAATTCGAGCTAGTTTACGAGCTTGTGCGGCATTGTGAGAGGCGATGGCTTCCACTAATTGACGATGTTCCTCCCAAGTTTTTCTAAGACGACCTGGTTGGTTCATAGAAAAACTACGGAAGCGGTAGGTTTGTTCTCGCAAATTGTGAACAATATCCGCCAATCTTTCATTACGAGATGCGCGGTAGAGGACTTCGTGGAATTCTACGTCCGCAGCCACAACGGATTCCATATTTTTGTTTTCCATATGATCGCCGATTTCTACAAGCATTCTCTCCAGCGTTTCGATTTCCTCTTCTGTAATGCGTTCTGCTGCAAGGCCTGCCGCAAGTTCTTCCAGGGCAGAACGGATTTCAAATACTTGCGTAATATCCTTTAAAGATATGTTGGCAACGTAGGTACCGCGACGAGGAACCATAACGACAAAGCCTTCTAGTTCAAGTTTACGTATGGCTTCACGAATGGGGGTACGACTTACACCTAACTCTTCGGCAAGGGGAATTTCCATGAGGCGCTCCCCAGGTTTTAACACCCCATCTTGGATGGCTTGACGCAATGTTTCACTTACCACTTCTCTTAGTGGTTTATACGCATCGAGTCGTATAGGTTGTAACCGTTTTGTCATACTAAGTCCTCCTGTGTACATGTTTTAGTAATGAGTGACAGCCAATCATGACCAGCTGCTTTAATCTCTTCTTGTAATTGTAAGGCTTCCATAGGTTTGTTAAGTAATACTACCATCGTAGGACCGCTTCCTGTCATGATGGTTGGGTAACCACGGCTAGTGAAAAACTCCTTACATATTCCTAGTTCTTCGTGATCTGGGAATAATAATTCTTCGAAAGTATTAGCGCTACTAGTGAAAGCAGATTGTAAATCATTATTCTGAAGATGGTTCAGAACGGTATCGATTGTTTTGGTGGTGGCATTAGATTTACCGTTGAAGCGACCATAAGCAACCGCTGTAGAAATAGATACCTTTGGCTTTACTAGTAATAGCCAATGTGCTTCTGGCGATTGGCTATAGGTTAACACTTCGCCACGACCAGTTCCGCGAGCTGTACCACCTTGTAGTAGGAACGGCACATCAGATCCTAGTGAGGCACCAATGTTTAAAAGTTCCTCTTGTGTGAGCCGTAAGTCCCAAAAGCGGTTGAGACCTAATAACATGGCTGCTGCGTCTGCACTACCGCCACCAAGACCCGCTTGAATAGGAACGCGTTTTAATAGGTGGATGGCGGCACCGGCTTTACAACCCGTATAGGCCTGTATGGCGCGTAACGCTTTGAGCGCGAGATTATCTTCTCCATAGCTTACGAGTTTTTGCATGTAGTCAGGCAATTCGGGAGCGCCACCAGAAAATACTACGGAATGATGCTTAGCGAAATAAATAGAATCACTAAGGCGAATCGATTGAAATATAGAATCGATGTCGTGGTATCCATCGTCACGCTTGCCTGTAATAGCAAGCCCAATATTAATTTTGCTGCAACCGAGTTGCTCAAAACTTTTACTCATAATAGCCTCGTTTGTAATGTACAAAATATATGCAGTTTATATGTTTATTTTATACTGTTATAAAGTGATTGAAAATAACCATTAAGTGGTTTATGATGATTTTGTATATACCTGTTGTTTGATTATTAAAAGCATTGTAAACAGCGTATGTTTTAATTAGTTCATTATAGAATATTTATAGTGAAATGGCAATTTGGAGGGAGCTATGTTCGCCAAGTATAAAGATGTTGTCTATCAATGTGTCATAGTTGCTATTGGTTGTGCAATTTTTGGTGCTGGTTTAGATGCCTTTGTACTACCTCACAAACTGGTTAGTACTGGTATTAGTGGGGTAGGGTTGATTTTGTATTATCTAACGGGATTATCCGTTGGTTCTTGGAACGTTATTTTGAACGTCCCTATATTTTGGGCTGCTTGGAAGTGGCTTGGTAAACGCGTAGTGCTTAATACCTTGTATGGTACGCTCATGTTATCGTGGATGATTGATCTGTTTAGTTTCTTGCAATATGACATGATTATTAAGGATCCACTACTCAGTTCTATGATGGCAGGTATCACAACTGGACTAGGGCTTGGTATCGTCTACCGTGTAGGTGGTAATACAGGAGGCCTTGATCCAATTGCACTTATCGTTCGTAAATATTATGGCCTTCAAATGGGGTCCATTAATAGCGCTATCAACTGTGCCATCCTCTTAGTTGCTGTCGGCGTTGTTGGACTTGAAGCGGTAGCTGTAACTCTTATCAGTGTGTATGTGTATACTATTATTACAAATAAGGTGGTAATCGGCTTTAATCAACGTAAAGTTGCTTTTATCATTACCTATCGCACCGATGAAGTATGTGAGTGTATTATCAATAAGGTTGGTCGTGGTGCCACTATTATTAATGGTATTGGTGCCTATACACGGACGCCTAAGCAAATTGTGATGGTTGCAGTCAACTTGCTGCAGGTAAATAAATTGAAAGAGGTTATTCAAGAAGCGGACCCAAATGTGTTTATCTTGATTACTGATGCCCAAGAGGTTATCGGGCAAGGTTTTACTCAACCTATTGTTCCTGCGGAAATATCTAAACAGCTGAAATCAAAAGATAGAACTACCGAAGCGAACAATAATGTTGTAATAGATATAGATGAAAATAGTTGTAATAAATCAAAATAAAGAATTATGATAAAATCTCTGGCTGTTGTCATCTTATATTAATTATGTGTAAATATAATATTTTATGAATGATACATACATTTTGGAAATAATTTAATGTAATTGATCGAATATCAAGGTTGTAAAATGAGAGGGCTTGCCCTCAAGATAAGATTAGAGGTTTCTATGACTCACAAATTAGCAGGTACGCCTGTACAAGAACAAGATATTATCGATGTGCAAACCCTTGTGGATGCATATTTTGATAATGCTCCGGATATTACAGATCCGACACAACTCGTATCCTTTGGTACATCTGGCCATCGCGGTACATCTTTAAATAGTACGTTTACAGATTTACATGTGGCCGCTATTACACAGGCTATTTGTGATGGCCGTGGTCAATTCGGCGCTACAGGTCCGATTTTCGTCGGTCAAGATACACATGCTTTATCTCAGCCAGCCCTTGTGACGGTTCTAGAGGTCCTTGCTGGCAATGGTGTAACGGCAATGGTTGATTCCGATATGGATTTCGTTCCGACCCCATCTATATCTCGTGCTATTATTCGTTATAATGAAAGCCACGATGATAAGGCTGATGGTATCGTGATTACGCCGTCTCATAATCCTCCAGATAATGGTGGTATTAAGTATAACGCTACTAATGGTGGTCCGGCGGATACTCTCGTTACAAAATGGATTGAAACTCGAGCTAATGAGTATGTTCGTGCATACTGTGAACTAGAAGGGTTTAAACGTATTAGCATCGACAATATTGAACCTGACCAACAAGTTTTGTATGACTATAAAGGCCTGTACGTAGATGAACTGTCTTCTATCATTAATATGGAGGCAATCCAAAGTGCAAAACCTAAGGTCCTCGTTAATGCTCTCGGTGGTAGTGGGCTAGGTTATTGGCGTGCTATTAAAGAGCGGTATAATCTAAACCTAGATATTATTAATGATGAGTATGATCCGACCTTTAGCTTTATGACCTATGACCATGATGGTAAGGTACGTATGGATTGTTCATCTGAATATGCCATGGCTGACGTAATTAAACAAATTGGTAATTATGATCTCGCTGTTGGGAATGACCCTGATTATGACCGCTATGGTATCGTTAGTCCGTATGGGCTAGCTTCTCCAAACGCATTCCTTGTGACTGCGGCGGATTATTTGTTTACGACTCGTGGTTGGACAAATAAAGGGGTCGGTAAAACCGTTGTTTGTACCACTATGATTGATAAATGGGCTGCTAGTAAAGAGGTTCCTGTTTATGAGGTTCCAGTAGGTTTTAAATATTTTAGTTCCCTATTATTCGATGGTGAGATTGGCATTGGCGGTGAAGAATCTGCTGGTGCATCGTTCCTTAAAAAAGACGGTACCGTATGGACTACTGATAAAGATGGCATGGTAATGGCTCTCCTTGCGATGGAAATGTATGCCGTTATGGGGGCTACTGTTGACCGTCTCTATAATAATCTTGTTGTAGGGTGTGGCGATCCTCGATTTGGTCGTATTGATGCACCTTGTACAAAGGCGGCCAAGGCTAAGTTGAAACAATTAAATGCAAGCTCCATTACGGCTACCGAAGTAGATGGTGATGCGATTACTAATGTTCGCACTACTTCTCTGTATAAAGATATGCCTATCGATGGCGTTCGTGTGGAAACGGAAACGGGCTGGTTTGTAGCACGTCCATCTGGTACTGAAGATTTATATAAAATTTATGGTGAAAGCTATAAAGGGGATAAAGGTCTTATCGCATTGTTAACTGCTGGTGAAGAGATTGTAACAAGTGCTTTGTCTGACGAAGTGTAACATGTTGTTTTCACTAGAAAACTCATAAAGATTTCACTCATGAAAAATAATAAATGTGTTATAATATATTAATATAGTTTATTGAATGCCCTATACTGGCTATATAGTTTGTAGTGCTTAGAGAAGGTGATGTTATGAAATTAGTTGTTACCGTTGTCGGCGTAGACCGCGTTGGTATCATTGCTGGAGTTAGTACTGTACTCGCTAACTACGGTGTAAATATTATGTCCATTAATCAGACCATCCTTGATGGCGTTTTCAATATGATTATGATGTGTGAAACCAAGTCTGAAGATATGAAAAATCTTACAGCTATCCAAGAGGCTTTGACGACTCAAGGTAAAGAACTAGGTGTTGAAATCCGTGCACAACATGCTGATATTTTCTTGAGCATGCACCGTGTAGGATAGGAGGCACTTATGTTATCTATCGACAATATTTTAGAAACGAATCAGATGATTCATGATAACAAGCTTGATGTGCGTACTATTACGATGGGGATTAGCTTGCTAGAATGTGCATCTAGTTCTGGTAAAGAGCTATGTGACCGTATTTATGACCGTATTACAAAAGAGGCAGAACATCTTGTATCTACGGGTGAAAATATTGAACGCGAGTTCGGTATCCCTATTATCAACAAGCGTATTTCTGTAACACCCATTTCTCTTGTAGCTGGTGGCAGTGATTTAACATCTTATGTTCCTGTAGCAGAAGCTATGGATCGTGCAGCAAAAACTGTAGGTGTTAATTTTATCGGTGGATTTTCTGCGCTTGTAACAAAGGGGGCTACACGAGCTGATCGTATTTTGATTGACTCTATTCCTGAAGCGCTGGCAACTACGGATATCGTTTGTAGCTCTGTTGCTGTGGGCTCTACTAAAACTGGTATTAACATGGACGCAGTGCGAGACATGGGAATCATCGTTAAGAAAACTGCAGAGCTTACAAAGGATAATGATGCTCTTGGTTGTGCTAAGCTCGTAATATTCTGTAATCCTGTAGAGGATAATCCATTTATGGCGGGTGCTTTCTTCGGGGTAACAGAAGGGGATAGTGCTATTTCTGTAGGTGTATCTGGCCCGGGCGTTGTAAAACATGCGCTTGAATCCGTTCGAGGTCAATCCTTTGACGTTGTAGCAGAAACGGTTAAACGTACTGCTTTTAAAATCACGCGCGTAGGTCAATTGGTAGCCCAAGAGGCATCTCGCCGCCTAGGTAAACCATTTGGTATTATTGATTTATCTTTGGCGCCAACGCCAGCTGTAGGTGACTCTGTAGCTCATGTTCTTGAAGAAATGGGCTTGTCCTCTTGTGGGTGTCATGGCACTACAGCAGCACTAGCATTACTTAATGATGCGGTGAAAAAAGGTGGTCTTATGGCTTCCTCTCACGTAGGTGGTCTTAGTGGTGCATTCATTCCTGTCTCGGAAGATGCAGGCATGATTGATGCTGTATCCTGTGGCAGTTTGACACTTGATAAATTAGAGGCCATGACATGTGTTTGTTCTGTAGGGCTTGATATGATTGCTATTCCTGGAGACACTACTGCTGACACCATTTCTGCTATCATTGCAGATGAATCAGCAATTGGTATGATTAATAATAAGACAACTGCGGTTCGTGTAATTCCTGTACCTGGTAAGACTGTTGGAGAGGTTGTTGAATTTGGTGGATTATTAGGTTATGCTCCTATTATCGAAGTGAGTCCATATAGTGCAGCCGAGTTCATCGCCCGTGGTGGCAGAATTCCTGCTCCTATTCGTAGCTTAACGAACTAATCCGTTTTTACAACCTACTTGTTGGAGGTGTCTTATGAGTGAATATGTGCTCGATTATGTGTGGGCCTTTGCACTAGCGCTCATCATAACCTTTGCACTTACCCCATTGGTAAAACGCTTTGCCGTTGCTGTTGGGGCAATAGATAAACCTGATGCTCGAAAGGTGCATCATGGTGCGATTCCACGACTTGGTGGATTAGCAATCTTTCTCGGTTATGTGGGATCGGTTCTTTTTAACGATTCCATTCCGCATGATCATAAATTGTTTGGGTTTGTCCTTGGTACAGTCATTTTGGTGCTAGTTGGTATTTGGGACGACATTAAACAAATTGAGCCAAAAACTAAGTTAATGGGACAAATTATAGCAGCCGCAATTCTGGTGGCTTATGATATTCGAGTAGATTTCATTAACCTTCCTTGGGGTGGTGTAGTATATCTCAAGTATTGGGCTATTCCATTGACTATTTTCTGGATAGTTGGTTTTACAAATATTGTAAACCTCATCGATGGCCTTGATGGCTTGGCTGCAGGTATTTCCTTTATCGCATGTATCGCTGTTTGTGCAATGACATTGCAACTTGGTCAAACTGATCTTGCTTGTATCTCTCTTGCCTTAGCAGGTGCGACTGTAGGTTTCTTGCGGTATAACTTTAACCCTGCAAAAATATTCATGGGTGATACGGGATCCATGTTGTTAGGCTATACATTAGCGGCTATTTCCGTTATGGGGGCCGTAAAGACGGCTGCTACGATTGCTCTAGTGGTACCTGCTATTGTGTTAGGATTGCCTATTTTGGATACCTTATTTGCCATTGTGCGCCGTAAAATCAGTGGACGTCCAATCTTTAAACCCGATAAAGGTCATGTTCACCATCGCTTGTTGGCACAAGGGTTAACACAAAAGCAAGCTGTATTGTTGATGTATGCAGTAACAGCTCTTTTCGGCGGTGTATCTGTTATCGTTGCAGAGGTTAATGCTTGGGTCGGCGCGACCTTGGTATTAGTAATTTTCTTGTGTAGTATTTATATTGCACGACGTCTTGGCGTTATCATGCATAGTGATGCGGCAGGGCATCCGTTACCACGTCCTACAATTGAACGCAGCGACTCGGATGATACCATATCCTTTGATCGCGATGAATTGGCTAAAGCCTTGGAGAATACTGATGATTCTCATAAGGAATAACCATCTGTGGGGCGCTTGGCGCCCCATTTTTTCTATCCTACTACGTTGGAGGCAACTATGTTAAAAGTTATGACAATCTTTGGTACAAGACCTGAGGCTATCAAGATGGCTCCTCTTGTAAAAGCATTACAAGCAGCACCAGATATGGAACCTATCGTCACCGTTACGGCACAGCATCGAGATATGCTTGATCAAGTACTAAACTTGTTTAATATTACCCCAGACTATGATTTAAATATTATGAGCCAAGGTCAAACACTATATGATGTAACTAATCGTGCTTTGATGGGCCTTAAAGATGTATTAGAAGAAGCAAAACCTGATGTGGTACTCGTTCATGGTGATACTACAACTACCTTTGCTGGTGCCTTGGCTTCTTTCTACCAAGAAATTCCTGTAGGTCACGTGGAAGCAGGACTACGGACAGGTGATATTTACTCTCCGTTCCCTGAAGAGATGAATCGCAAATTGACGGGGTCTATTGCGACGTATCACTTTGCGCCTACTTCTAGTTCTGAAAGCAATTTAAAAAAAGAAAATATTAATACAGAACATCTTTATGTAACAGGGAATACTGTTATCGATGCTCTTGATACGACGGTACAAGACAGCTATGTATTCGATGATGCAGCTATTAATGCTCTTGATCCTAAAAAACGTACGGTTCTTGTTACCACACATCGCCGAGAAAACTTAGGTGAACCTATGCGCCATGTATATCAAGCCATTCGAGATTTAATCAATGAATTTGAAGATATTCAAGTTGTTTTCCCTGTACATAAAAATCCTAAAGTTCGCCAAGTTGTACAAGAGGAGCTTGGTTCTGTGGATCGTGTTACATTAATCGATCCTCTTGACTATGAACCATTTGCAAACTTGATGGCTAAATCTTACTTGATTTTGACTGATTCAGGTGGGATTCAAGAGGAAGCCCCAGCTCTTGGTAAGCCAGTTCTCGTATTGCGTGATACGACAGAACGTCCTGAAGCAGTAGAAGCAGGTACCGTTCGCCTTGTAGGTACTGATAAAGATGCGGTACATAAAGCCGCTTATGAATTATTGAGCAATGCTGAAGCGTATAAGTTGATGTCTAATTCCGTTAATCCCTATGGTGACGGTAAAGCATCTGAACGCATTATTCAAGCGTTACGCCATGAGTTCTTAGGTGATGCAAATCGCCCTGAACGTTTTGGTAAATAATATGGATAAGGATCTTGTGAAAGCCCTCGCCATGGCAACATCAGCGGGGGTCACACTGGTCTCCTGTATAGGAGGTTTTATTTGGCTAGGTTATAAATTGGATACTTGGCTTCAAACGGAACCACTCTGCATGGTCATATTTGGCCTAATAGGAGCTATAACAGGGTTTTATATGTTATATAAACAAGTTAAGTAGTGAGGTATGTATGAATCAATATATAAAATTCATAGTGCGCGTGCTACTGACTTGTTTTTTTATTGCCTTTTTAGGTGTAATAATACAGGTTGCATGCGGATTACAACACTATGTATGGGGATGGCTGTGGGGCATTTTTATAATGGTGCTCTACTTGCTTAGCCTTGCACTACATGGTCAAGCAATTATATTAGGTGATCCTTATAAGGCTGTTCGTAAGGCGCGTAGACAGATGGTGTGGCGTCTTATGCTTGTTGGATCTTTAGTCGTATTAGGTTTGAAGATTCCCCATGTAGAAGCAATTAGTATGTTTGTAGCGATTGCACTTATTCAGCCTGCGCTTTATATAGTGTATTGGCGGCTTAGTTATCGATTCTAATTTTTATATTTTAATTAAGAAATTTATTGCATTTCAATTAATGTATTTATATTGATTTTACTAAGACATGGAGTTGTATTCTAATAATGCATTGAATACATTCTATTTATGATTATTTGGAATTGTTTACCCTTCAAGTGTTGATTATATATCTATAACGATGTATGATGATACATATATGTTATATTTATATTAATTGTAAATATATAAGGTTTTTATTATGACTATGGAAGGGGTTGAGAACGTGGAATTACATGCGGGACACCATGAGGTCGTGCAGTGGTTGGGGTTGACATTTAATATGGATACTTTAATTGCTACATGGGTTACTATGGCTATTGTAATACTGATAACAGTATTAGCCACCCGGGGACGTAAATTGGTGCCTGTAGGCTTGCAGAATATAGTGGAATCTATATTAGAAGGCTTAGAGGGGCAATTAGCTCCGAATTTGGGTCGCCATTGGCCGATGGTGAGTTCCTTGTTATTTACGTTTTTCTTATTTATTTTTGTAGGAAATGAGTTAGGCTTAATGCCAACATTCAAGGCTTTAACATCACCAACATCCGATATTAACACTACAATTGCATTAGCTTTATGTAGTACATTAGTGGTATGGGTTATGGGGGTTAAAGTTAAAGGCTTATCTTATTTTAAGCATTTTGTACGACCTTATAAGGCTTTGTTAATACTCAATATTTTCGAGGAAATTGCTAGACCTGTTACACTTGCTTTCCGTCTATTCGGTAACATTGTGGCAGGTGAAATTTTGTTAGAAGTATTATACAAATTGCCTTGGTTTGTACCTGTACCATGGGTTTGGATTGCTTTTAGTTTGTTTATCGGTATTATTCAAGCCTTTATTTTTACCGTTCTTACAGCATCCTATTTAGGGATGGCTCTTAGTGAGGAACATTAATTATTATATATGGAGGATATATTATGGAAGTTCAAGGTTTATTCGCATTAGCAGCAGCGATCGCAGTAGGTTGTGGTGCCATTGGTGCAGGTATCGGTGACGGTCTTGTATCTAGTAAAGTAATCGAAGGTATTACACGCC